>Ga0310810_10001356_pt1 | contig 25590 bp, 18 predicted proteins | sample NCmetagenome_FD_207641 | JGI IMG/M metagenome (GOLD analysis project Ga0310810, IMG submission 207641) | Soil microbial communities from experimental microcosm in Duke University, North Carolina, United States - NC | ecosystem: Engineered > Artificial ecosystem > Soil microcosm > Unclassified ...
ACCGCATAGGCGCGCGCCATCTGCATCGGCGTGACTGACCCGGCGCCGAGCGCCATGGTGAGATAAGGCGGGTGCTTGTCCGCGTCGAAACCGAACCGGGTCACGTAATCCTGCGCGTATTTCGGGTCGATGCCCTGCAGGATGCGGATCGAGACCATGTTCTTCGATTTGGCGAGCGCGGTGCGCATGCGCATCGGGCCTTCGAACTTGCCGTCATAGTTCTTGGGCTCCCAGCGCTGGCTGCCGGTGACTTCCGCTTCGATCACGATCGGCTCATCCGGGATCACGGTGGCCGGCGTGAAGCCCTTTTCGAGCGACGCGGAGTAGATGAACGGTTTGAACGAGGAGCCCGGCTGGCGCCAAGCCTGCGTGATGTGATTGAACTTGCTGCGGTGGAAGTCGAACCCGCCGACCAGCGCGCGCACCGCGCCGTCGCTCGGATCGAGCGAGACGAACGCGGCCTCGGCCTCCGGCAGCTGCGTGATCTGCCAGTTCTTCTTGTCGTCCCGGTGCACCCGGATCACCGCGCCACGGCGGATGCGGCGCTGCGCGGAAGCCTTGTCCTCCAGTGCGCGGGCGGCGAACTTGAGGCCCTCGCCCGCAAGAGTGATCGCCTCCCCGCTTCTCAGGACGGCTTTGACTTCACGCGTGCTTGCCGCGACGACGAGCGCGGCTTTCAGATCATCGACGTCGGGATGCTCTGCGAGCGCTTCCTCAAACTCGTCTTCGCCCGCTGCCGGCGCGAGCTCGACGAAGGCTTCCGGGCCCCGATAGCCCTGCGACCGGTCATAGGCCATGAGTCCGCGGCGAACGGCTTCGTAGGCGGCTTCCTGGTCGGCTTTGCGGATCGTGGTGTAGACCCGAAAACCCTTCGTGTAAGTGTCATCCGGGTACTGCTCGTAGACGGCCTGGCGCACCATCTCGGCGAGGTACTCGCCATGAACGCCGGTGAAGTCGTCCGCCTCGCGGCGCACATGCAAGGGCGCCTTCGTGGCGTCGGCATATTGCCGGTCATTGATGTAGCCGAGCTCTCTCATCCTGCGCAGCACATACTGCTGGCGCTGCTGCGAGCGTTGCGGATTTGCAACAGGGTTGTACGCCGAGGGGGCTTTGGGCAGCCCTGCGAGGATCGCAATCTCGCCGAGCGTCAGCCGGTCGAGCGACTTGCCGAAATAGATTTGCGAGGCGGCGGCAAAGCCGTAAGCGCGCTGCCCGAGATAGATCTGATTGATGTAGAGCTCGAGGATCTGGTCCTTGGAGAGATTGTGTTCAATCTTGAAGGCGAGCAGCGCTTCGTAGAGCTTGCGCGTGAGGGTCTTTTCCGAAGACAGAAAGAAGTTGCGCGCCACCTGCATCGTGATGGTGCTCGCGCCCTGGCGCCGGCCGCCCTGCGCAAGGTTTGCCCAGGCCGCGCGCGCCACCCCGACGTAATCGACGCCCGTGTGCTGATAGAAGCGCTCGTCTTCGGCCGAAATGATGGCCTGCTTCAACTGGTCCGGGACCTCGCGGATGGAGATGAGCGAGCGGCGCTCCTCGCCGAATTCACCGATCAGGGACCCCTCGGCCGTATAGACCCGAAGCGGAATCTTGGGCTGGTAGTCGGTCAGGACATCGAGGGGCGGCAGGTTGGGGTAAGCGAGCGCGAGGACGAGTCCGAGCAGGCACAGGCCAGCGGCAGCCGCGCCCGCCAGGAGCACCAGCGGAAAAGCCAATAAACGGAGCCACATCAATGAGTTATGGCTGCGGCGGGACGCCGTTTGCACGCGGGCCGGGACACGGCGCATTATAAGACCTTCCCCGGTGTGGAAGATTCACTAGACACTCGGGGGGGTTGTTGTTAGCATCTCACGCAAATTCTATGTATCGCGCCTAACAGGCCGATACGCAAGGAAAAAAGGGGATGAATCTAGACTTCTTCAAGCCGAAGGCGCCGCCCTTGTTCGGGCTGGACATCAGTTCGTCCTCCGTCAAGATGTTAGAGATCGTGGACGCTGGCCGAGGCGCGTATCGGGTAGAGCGCTACGTGATCGAGGCGCTGCCCAAGGACGCAGTGGTCGACGGCAACATCAACATCCTCGAGGCGGTTGCCGACGCGGTAGCGCGCGGCTACAAGCGCCTGGCTACGCGCACCAAGCACGTCGCCATGGCCGTGCCCTCGGGCGCCGTCATCACCAAGAAGATCATCGTCGCCGCCGGCCTGCGCGAGGAGGAGCTCGAGACGCAGGTTCAGGGCGAGGCCAACCAGTACATTCCGTTCGCGCTCGAGGAAGTCAACCTCGACTTCCAGGTCGTGGGTCCTTCGCCCACCAACCCCGAAGAGCAGGAAGTGCTGATCGCGGCGACGCGCAAGGAAAAAGTGTCCGATCGCTATGCCGTCGCGGAGAACGCAGGGCTGAAGCCGCTCGTGATCGACGTCGAGTCCTTCGCGCAGATGTCGGCCCTGAATCTCGTCATCCACGCGCTGCCTGGAGGCGGCAAGGACCAGAATGTCGCGATCGTCGACGTGGGCGCAAACGTCATGCAGGTGAGCGTGATGCGCAACGACCAGTCGGTCTACACACGCGAGCAGGCGTTCGGCGGCAACCAGCTCACCAACGACATCGTGTCGCGCTACGGCATGAGCCCCGAGGAGGCGGAGAACGCCAAGCGCTCGGGCGGCTTGCCGGATGATTTCGAAGCCGAGGTGCTGCGCCCCTACATGCAGAACCTTTCGCAGGAAGTGCAGCGCGCGCTGCAGTTCTTCTTCACCTCGACCTCGTACAACACGGTCGATCACATCCTGCTCGCGGGCGGCTCGGCGGTGATCCCGGGGCTCGACGAGGTGGTCAACACGCAAACCCAGGTGCCGACGGTGGTGGCCAATCCGTTCGGCGCCATGCAGGCTTCGCCGCGCATCCAGCTGAAAAAACTCATGCAGGATGCGCCCTCGCTCATCGTCGCCTGCGGACTGGCGATGCGGAGATTCGATCCGTGAGCGTCAGAGTCAACCTGCTGCCGCACCGCGAGGAGCGCCGCAAGCGCGCCCGCACCCACTTCGCCGTGATGGCCGGGGTCACCGCGGCGCTCGGCGTGGCGATCGTCGCCGCCGGCTGGTTCGTTCTGCAGAACCAGATCAACGACCAGGAAGAGCGCAACAAGATCATCAAGTCCGAGATCGCCAAGCTCGACAAGCAGATCGACGAGATCAAGGAAGTGAAGGACAAGATCGCGGCGCTGCTTGCGCGCAAGCAGGTGATCGAGACGCTGCAGACCGACCGCGTGCAGACCGTGCACCTGCTGGACGAGCTCGTGCGCCAGGTGCCCGAGGGCGTGTTCCTGCGCTCGGTCAAGCAGAAGGGCCCGGGCATTTCGCTCGTGGGCTATGCGCAGTCGAACGCGCGCGTTTCCACGCTCATGCGCAACATCGAATCCTCGCCCTGGCTGACCAACCCCAAGCTGGTCGAGATCAAGGCGGTGACCCTCGGCAAGATGCGCATCTCCGAGTTCAACATGAACCTTTCCATGAAGCGCCCGACGGCGCCGGCCAAGGAAGCGCCCAAGGCGGCGCCCGCGGCGCCGGCGAAAAAGGGCTAGCGCATGGCGATCAACTTCAACCAGATTGCCGACGATTTCCGGCGCACCAACTGGAAGGATCCGGGCACCTGGTCGTTCCTGCCGATCCTCATGGTGCTCGTGGCCATCCTCGTCGCCATTCCGGTCGGCGGCTACTTCGCGCTCTGGGATCCGCAGTACACCGACCTCACCAAGCTGCGCGGCGACGAGCAAAACCTCAAAAAGGACTATCTCGCCAAGAAGACGCAGGCGGTGAATCTCGACTTGCACAAGCAGCAGCTGCGCGAGATCGACACGCAATTCGGCGCGCTGCTCAAGCAGCTTCCCAACAAGGCGCAGATGGACGCGCTGCTCGTCGACATCAACCAGGCCGGGCTCTCACGCGGGCTGCAGTTCGAGCTGTTCCGGCCGGCGCCCTCCGAGTCGGCGCGCGAGTTCTACTCCGAGCTGCCGATCACGCTGAAGGTGGTGGGCACGTACCACGACATGGGCGCGTTTGCCGCCGACGTCGGCCAGCTGCCGCGCATCGTGACGCTGAACGACGTGAGCATCGAGGCGAGCAAGGATGGCAATCTCACCATGGATGTGACGGCGCGCACCTTCCGCTACCTGGACGAGGATGAAGTGGCGGCGCAGCGCAAGGCAAGCTCCAAGAAAGGCCCGGGCAAGAAATGAGCGCGCTCGCTACCCGCGCCGCGCTGGCCGCGGCCCTGCTCCTCCTCGCCGCCTGCGGCGAGGAGCGCTCGACCGAGGTCCGCAAGGAGCTCGATGCGATGGCCAAGGACCTGCGCGGCAAGGTCGATCCGCTGCCGCAGGTGAAGTCCTACGAGCCGGTGCCCTACAAGGGCGAGAGCATGCTCGATCCGTTCGTGCCGGGGCGCATCGTGGTCGCGCAGGCCGCCGGTACCGGCGGCAGCGGCGGCGGCGGCGTGCAGCCGGACCTGAACCGGCCCAAGGAGCCGCTCGAGGCCTTTCCGCTCGAGGCGATCTCCATGGTCGGGACGCTGGAGCAGAACAAGGACATGTACGCGCTCGTGAAAGCGGGATCGAACCTCTTTCGCGTCAAGAAGGGCAACTACATGGGCCAGAACTTCGGGCAGATCACCTCCATCGACGAGAACCAGATCAGCCTGAAGGAGGTGGTGCAGGACAGCGGCGGCGACTGGGTGGAGAGGAGCACCTCGTTGCAAATGCAGGAGGGCAAAAAATGAATAATCTAAAGACACTTCGCATCCTGTGCGGCCTGGCCGTGACCTGGTTTGCGGGCACGGGCCTCGCGCTCGCGCAGGCCAACGCCATCGAATCGTTCGACGCCACGCAGACGGGAGGCAACGTCGTCGTGCGCATCACGACCAAGGAGCCGCTCAAGTCTCCGCCGCCGAGCTTCACGGTCGCCAATCCGGCGCGCATCGTCTTCGACTTCGCGAATACCGCCAACGGGCTTGGCCGCAACGCGCAGGAGATCGGCCAGGGCGAGCTGCGCAGCATGAACGTCGTGCAGGGCTCGGACCGCACCCGCCTCGTGCTCAACCTGCGGCGCTCGGTCGGACATGAGGTCACGGTCGACGGCAAGACGATCGTCGTGACGCTTTCCGCGGCCGCCGCGGCACCGACCGGGGCCGCCTCGGCGCAGCCGTCCAACTTCGCCGAGGGCAAGGCCGACAGCAGGCACGCCATCCGGGATGTCGATTTCCGCCGCGGCAGCGCGGGCGAAGGCCGCATCCTGATCGACCTCACCGACTCCTCCACCGGCATCGACATCCGCCAGCAGGGACAGAACATCGTGGTCGAGTTCCTCAAGACCTCGCTGCCCGAGAACCTGCGCCGGCGCCTCGACGTGGTCGACTTCGCCACGCCCGTGCAGACGGTCAGCGCGTTCCAGCAGGGCGAGAACGTGCGCATGGTCATCGAGGCGAAGGGCCAGTGGGAGCACAACGCCTACCAGTCGGACTCGCAGTTCGTGGTCGAGGTGAAGCCTGCGGCGGTGGATCCGACCAAGCTCTCGCAGCGCGGGCGCTACACGGGCGAGAAGCTGTCGCTCAACTTCCAGAACGTCGAAGTGCGCGCGGTGCTGAACGTCATCGCCGACTTCACCGATCTGAACATCATCACGAGCGACACCGTCGGCGGCAGCATCACGCTGCGGCTGAAGGACGTGCCGTGGGACCAGGCGCTCGACATCATCCTGCAGACGCGCGGCCTCGATATGCGCAAGTCGGGCAACGTGATCTGGATCGCGCCGCGCGACGAGCTCGCCACGCGTGAGAAGCTCGCGCTCGAGGCGCAGTCGCAGATCAACGAGCTCGAGCAGGTGCGCACCGAGTCGTTCCAGATGAATTACCAGAAGGCCGCGGACGTGCAGAAGCTCCTCTCCGATCCGGCGCAGCGCATGCTCTCCAAGCGCGGCAGCGCGGTCGTCGATGCGCGCACCAACACGCTTTTCGTGCAGGACACGCCGAGCCGCCTGGAAGAGGTGCGCAAGCTGATCGCCAAGATCGACGTGCCGGTGCGCCAGGTGATGATCGAGGCGCGGATCGTGGAAGCCTCCGAGCTCTTCAACAAGAACCTGGGCGCGCGCCTGGGATTCCATGATTTCTCGACGCAGGGCCACCGGATCCTCGGCAACAACAGCCCGCGCTTCCAGTTCGGCGGCGGCCTGGACGACACCGGCGGCCACGCCGCGGCCGGCGCGCAGGGCGGCGCCACCTCGTTCATACCCGGCAGCCTCGGCGTGAACATGCCGGCCGCGGGCCTGAACTCGTTCAATGCCGGACAGTTCTCGTTCATCCTCTTCAACTCGAAGCTGACGCAGTTCCTCAACCTGGAAATCTCGGCGCTCGAGGCCGACGGCAAGGGCAAGACGATCTCGAGCCCGCGCGTACTCACCGCGGACCAGGTCGAGGCGGTGATCGAGCAGGGCACTGAGATTCCGTACCAGCAGGCGACCTCCTCGGGCGCGACTTCGGTCTCGTTCCGCAAGGCCAACCTCTCGCTCAAGGTGAAGCCGCAGATCACGCCGGACGGCAACATCATCATGACGCTGGACGTGAACAAGGACGAGCCGGGCGCGACCACGCCGGCCGGCATCGCGATCAGTACCAAGCACGTCAAGACCGAGGTTCTGGTCGAAAACGGCGGCACGGTGGTGATCGGCGGCATCTACGACCAGCGCGAGCGGGTCGACAACACGCGAGTGCCGTTCTTCGGCGACCTTCCCTACATCGGGTTCCTGTTCAAGAACCAGGTGAACACCTCGAGCAAGACCGAGCTGCTCGTGTTCATCACGCCGCGGATCGTGAACGAGCGCCTGACCGTACGATAGCCAGCAACTCCTAGAAGGATCGGACGGCCGGGACCTCCCGGCCGTTTCTTTTTGCGCCGGTGCGTAGAATGAAGCCGTGAAAGCAGAGGACAACATCGTCCTGGTCGGCATGATGGGGGCGGGCAAGACAACCGTCGGCCGGCTGCTCGCGCGGCGCCTGAAACGCGAGTTTTTCGATTCGGACGAGGAGATCGAGCGCCGCTGCGGCGTGCGCATTCCGGTGATCTTCGACATCGAAGGCGAGGCGGGCTTCCGTGCGCGCGAGACACAGGTACTCGCCGAGCTCTGCGCGCTCGAGCGCCTCGTGCTGGCGACCGGCGGAGGCGCGGTGCTCGCCGAGGAGAACCGGCGGCGCCTGGCCGAGCGCGGCGCCGTGGTCTACCTGCACGCCCGGCCGTCGCACCTCTGGCAGCGGGTGCGCCACGACCGAAACCGGCCCTTGCTCGCCACACCCGACCCGGAGAAGACGCTCGAGGACCTCTACGCGAAGCGCGATCCCCTTTATCGCGAGGTGGCCGACCTCGTGCTCGATACCGGTCGCCAGAGCGCAGCCTCGCTCGCCAAAGAGATCCTCGCGCGCCTGGACGTTCCGTGCAGCCTCTCCGCGTAGCGCTCGCCGAGCGCTCGTATCCGATTCATATCGGCGCCGGCCTGATCGGCGAGGCGGCGCTGTATGTGCCGCACGTGAAGGGAAAGCGTGTCGCGATCGTCACCAACCCGGTCGTCGAGGCGCTGCATCTCGGCCCCGTGCGCTCGGCGATTGAAAGCGCCGGGGGCAGGCCGCTGACGGTCGTGATCGAGGACGGCGAGCAGGCCAAGCGCTGGGAAACCCTCGACCGTGTTTTCGATGCGCTGCTCGGCGCGCATTTCGGCCGCGATTCGCTGCTCGTCGCGCTAGGGGGCGGTGTGGTCGGCGATGTCGCGGGATTCGCGGCCGCGACCTATCAGCGCGGCGTGCCTTACCTGCAGATCCCCACCACCCTTCTCGCCCAGGTCGACTCCTCGGTCGGCGGCAAGACGGCGATCAACCACGCGCGCGGCAAGAACATGGTCGGCGCCTTTCATCAGCCGCAGGCGGTGATCGCCGACGTCGGCACGCTCGATACGCTGCCCGAGCGCGAGTTGAAGGCGGGCCTCGCCGAGGTGATCAAGCACGGCCTCATCCTCGATGCCGCCTTCCTCGGCTGGCTCGAGTCGAACATGGCCGGGCTCCTCGCGCGGGATCGCGCGGCGCTCGAGCATGCGGTGCGCCGCTCCTGCGAGCTCAAAGCGCAGGTGGTGGCGATGGATGAGCGCGAATCGGGGGCGCGCGCCCTCCTGAATTTCGGCCATACCTTCGGCCACGCGATCGAGCTCGGCTCGGGCTACGGCGAGTGGCTGCATGGCGAGGCGGTCGCCGCAGGCATGGTGATGGCCGCCGAGCTCTCAACCCGGGCGGGAGCGCTCGCGCGCGCCGACGTGGAACGCGTGCGCGACCTGCTCACTCGAGCGGGACTGCCGGTGAAGGGCCCGCGCTTCACCCCGGACCGGTATCTGGAACTCATGCAGGGCGACAAAAAAGCCGCGGCCGGCCGCCTGCGCTTCGTCTTGCTCGAGGCACTCGGCCGCGCGGGCGTGCGCGGCGACTTGCCTCCCGAGCTCGTTCGGCAAAGTATCGCCGCTGCACTGCAGTAATCGCCTAATCAGTGCCAAGCCCTTGTCGCTACGAGGATACGTAGGTATATTGCAAGGTTCGACCCCATTTTTTGTGCAGTGCAGGAAGAACAGAGAATTGACTCAAATTTCATGGGCTTAGAGCGGCAAGGCCTGTACGACCCGGCGAACGAGCACGACGCGTGCGGCGTGGGTTTCGTCGCCCACATCAAGGGGCGCAAATCGCACTCGATCGTCGAGCAGGGCCTGACGATCCTCAAGAATCTCAACCATCGCGGCGCGGTGGGTTGGGATCCCAAGCTCTCGGACGGGGCGGGCTGCCTTATCCAGATCCCCGATCGCTTTTTCCGCGAGGAAATGGCCAAGCGCAAGGTCAAGCTGCCGCCGGCGGGTCAGTACGGCGTCGGCATGGTGTTCCTGCCCCGCGACCCGGCCAGCCGTCTCGCTTGCGAGTACGAAATAGAGCGCGCCATCAAGGAGGCCGGGCAGGTGCTGCTCGCCTGGCGCGACGTGCCGGTGGATAACTCGGATCTCGCCGAGCCCGCGAGGCGTCTGGAGCCCGTCATCCGGCAGGTCTTCGTCGGGCGCGGCGCCGGCGTCACGGTGACCGACGCGCTCGAGCGCAAGCTCTACATCATTCGCAAGAGCGCCGGCCACGCCATCCAGGCGCTCAAGCTCGAGCACGGCAAGGAGTTTTACGTGCCGACCATGTCGGCGCGAACGATCTGCTACAAGGGGATGCTGCTCGCCTACCAGGTCGGCGAGTACTTCCTGGATCTCAAGGATCCGCGCGTGGAGTCGGCGCTCGCGCTCGTGCACCAGCGCTTCTCGACCAACACGTTTCCCTCCTGGGATCTCGCGCACCCCTTCCGCATGATCTGCCACAACGGCGAGATCAACACCGTGCGCGGCAACGTCAACTGGATTCGCGCCCGCCAGCACGCGATTTCAAGCCCGGTGCTGGGCGACGATCTCGACAAGATCTGGCCCCTGATCTATCCCGGCCAGTCGGATTCCGCTTCTTTCGACAACGCGCTCGAATTGCTCGTCATGGGCGGCTACTCGATCGCGCACGCCATGATGATGATGATCCCGGAGGCGTGGGAGAACCACACGCTCATGGATCCCGCGCGGCGCGCCTTCTACGAATATCACGCCGCGATGATGGAGCCCTGGGACGGTCCGGCGTCGATCGCCTTCACCGACGGGCTGCGGATTGGCGCGACGCTCGATCGCAACGGGCTGCGGCCCTCGCGCTACATCGTGACCGACGACGATCTCGTCATCATGGGCTCGGAATGCGGCTGCCTGCCCATTCCCGAGGAGCGGATCGTCAAGAAATGGCGGCTGCAGCCCGGCAAGATGTTCCTCGTCGACCTCGAAAAAGGCCGCATCGTCGACGACCAGGAGCTGAAGGAATCGCTCTCCGCCGCCAAGCCCTACGCCGACTGGATCGAGCGCATCCGCGTCAAGCTCGACGAGGTCGAGACGGAAAAAACTCCGCCGCTCAAATCGCCCGTCGCGCTGCTCGATCGCCAGCAGGCCTTCGGCTACACCCAGGAGGACGTCAAGTTCCAGCTGCTGCCGATGGCGCAGGCGGGCGAGGAGTCGACCGGCTCGATGGGCAACGATGCGGCGCTCGCGATCCTGTCCAGAAAGGACAAGACGCTCTACCACTACTTCAAGCAGATGTTCGCGCAGGTGACCAATCCCGCGATCGATCCGATCCGCGAGGAGCTCGTCACTTCGCTCGTCTCCTTCATCGGCCCCAAGCCCAACTTGCTCGGCATCGACGAGATGAACCCGCCGCTGCGCCTGGAGGTGAGCCAGCCGGTGATCGACTTCTTCGAGATGGAGAAGATCCGGCACATCGAGCGCTACACCGGGGGCAAGTTCCGGTCCCTGGAGCTCGACATCACCTACCCGGCCGCCTGGGGCAACGAGGCGATCGAGGCGCGCCTCGCCTCGCTGTGTGCCCAGGCCGAGGACGCCGTGCGCTCCGGCTACTCGATCATCGTCATCTCGGACCGCGCCGTCGATCGCGAGCGCGTCGCCATTCCCGCGCTCCTCGCGCTCTCGGCCGTCCACCAGCACTTGACGGCGAAAGGCTTGCGCACCTCCATGGGCCTGGTGGTCGAAACGGGCTCGGCACGCGAGGTGCACCACTTCGCGCTGCTCGGCGGCTACGGCGCCGAGGCCGTGCATCCCTATCTCGCGCTCGAGACGCTGCTCGCCGCAAGCGGCGAGGCGGGATCCAAGGCGATCAAGAACTACGTCAAGGCGATCGGCAAGGGCTTGAAGAAGGTGATGTCCAAGATGGGCATCTCGACCTACATGTCCTATACCGGCGCGCAGACCTTCGAGGCCGTGGGGCTCTCGCGCAATCTCGTGGACAAGTATTTCCCCGGCACGCCTTCCAAGGTGAGCGGCATCGGCGTTCTCGAGCTGGCGGAGGAAACCCTGCGCATTCACCGCGCGGCCTTCGGCGAGAAGGACCCGGTGCTGCACACGATGCTCGATGCCGGCGGCGACTATGCCTGGAGGGTGCGCGGGGAAGAGCACACCTGGACGCCGGATGCGATCGCCAAGCTCCAGCACTCGGCGCGCCAGAACTCGTATTCGACCTACAAGGAATATGCCGCGCTGATCAACGACCAGTCCCGGCGCAACATGACGCTGCGGGGGCTGTTCGAGTTCAAGTTCGACGCCTGCAAGCCCGTGCCGCTCGAGGAAGTCGAGCCCGCCGCCGAGATCGTCAAGCGCTTCTCCACCGGCGCGATGTCGCTCGGCTCGATCTCGACCGAGGCGCACACGGTGCTCGCCATCGCCATGAACCGGATCGGCGGCAAATCGAACACCGGCGAGGGCGGCGAAGATCGCCGCCGCTACGCCCCCGTGAAGGCGGGCGAGAGCATGCAGTCGCGCCTCGGCAAGGAGCGCGTCGAGGTCGACATCCCGCTGCGCGAGGGCGACTCCCTCAAGTCGAAGATCAAGCAGGTGGCCTCGGGCCGTTTCGGCGTGACCGCCGAGTACCTTGCTTCGGCCGAGATGCTGCAGATCAAGATCGCGCAAGGAGCGAAGCCTGGCGAAGGCGGCCAGCTGCCGGGAAGGAAAGTCTCCGAGTACATCGCCGAGCTGCGCTATTCGACGCCGGGCGTGGAGCTCATCTCGCCGCCGCCGCACCACGACATCTATTCGATCGAGGATATCGCCCAGCTCATCCACGACTTGAAGAACGCCAACCCGGAAGCCGCGGTCAGCGTGAAGCTCGTGTCGGAAGTCGGCGTGGGCACGGTCGCCGCGGGCGTGGCGAAGGCGAAATCCGACCATGTGACGATCTCGGGCCACGACGGCGGCACGGGCGCCTCGCCCTGGTCCTCGATCATGCATGCCGGCACCCCATGGGAGCTGGGGCTCGCCGAGACCCAGCAGACGCTCACCCTCAACCGCTTGCGCGGACGCATCGCCGTCCAGGTCGACGGCCAGATGAAGACCGGGCGCGACGTGGTCATCGGTGCGATGCTGGGGGCAGACGAATTCGGCTTCGCCACGGCGCCCCTGGTCGTCGAGGGCTGCATCATGATGCGCAAGTGCCACCTCAACACCTGCCCGGTGGGCGTGGCGACGCAGGATCCGGAGCTGCGGCGCAAGTTCGAGGGCAAGCCCGAGCACGTCGTCAATTACCTCTTTTTCGTCGCCGAGGAGGCGCGCGAGCTGATGGCGAGGCTCGGGGTGCGCCGCATCCAGGAGCTGGTCGGCCGCGCCGATCTGCTCGACACGCGGCGGGGCATCGAGCACTGGAAGGCGAAGGGACTCGATTTTTCGAGGATCTTCCATCAGCCGCAGGTGCCGGCCGAGGTGGCGCGCCATCATTGCGAGACGCAGGACCACGGCCTGGACAAGGCGCTCGACAACCGCCTGATCGAGCTCGCCGCGCCCGCGCTCGAGCGCCGCGAGAAGGTGACGGTCGAGACACCGATCCGCAATATCAACCGCACCGTCGGCGCGATGCTCTCGGGCCGGATCGCCAAGCGCTACGGCCACGAAGGGCTCCCCGACGAAACCATCCACGTCCGGCTTGCCGGCTCGGCCGGCCAGAGCCTTGGCGCGTTCCTCGCGCGCGGCGTCTGGCTCGATCTCATCGGCGACACCAACGACTACTGCGGCAAGGGGCTCTCGGGCGGCCGGATCACGGTACAGCCCTCGCCCAAGTTCCGCGGCGAGCCGACCGAGAACATCATCACCGGCAACGTCGTGCTTTACGGCGCGATCGAGGGCGAGGCCTATTTCCGCGGCGTCGCAGGCGAGCGTTTCGCCGTGCGCAATTCGGGCGCGCAGGCAGTGGTCGAGGGCGTGGGCGACCACGGCTGCGAGTACATGACCGGAGGCACGGTCGTGGTGCTCGGGGAGACCGGCCGCAATTTCGCCGCCGGCATGTCGGGCGGCATGGCCTACGTGCTGGATAGCGCCGGCGGATTCGCCAAGCGCTGCAACCCGGCCATGGTCGATCTCGAGCCGCTTCTCTCGGAGGTCGAGCAGCGTGCCAAGCTTCCCCAGGCGTTCTGGCACAAGGGCAAATCCGACGAGGCGATCGTGCGTTCGCTCATCGAGCGGCATCGCGATCTCACCGGTTCGAAGCAGGCGGCCGAGATCCTCGCCCACTGGCCCAAGTACCGGACTCGCTTCGTCAAGGTCTTCCCGAAGGAGTATCGTCGCGCGCTCGGCGAGCTCGCGGGTTCGCCTCAGAAGGTCGCCTAGCCGTGGGCAAGGTCACCGGTTTCATGGAATACGAGCGCCTCGAGGAACCGCACGAGGCGCCGCAGACGCGCAAGCAGCACTATCGCGAGTTCCACCTGCGCCTCGCCGACGACGACGCCAAGATTCAGGGCGCGCGCTGCATGGACTGCGGCATCCCGTTCTGCATGCAGGGCTGTCCGGTCAACAACATCATCCCGGACTGGAACGATCTGGTTTATCGCGGCGACTGGAAAAGGGCGATCGAGACGCTGCATTCCACTAACAACTTCCCCGAATTCACGGGGCGGGTCTGCCCCGCGCCGTGCGAGGAAGCGTGCGTGCTGCGCATCAACGAGGACCCGGTGGGCATCAAGTCGATCGAGCATGCGATCGTCGACCGGGCCTGGGAATCCGGCTGGATCGCTCCGCAACCGGCGGCGCGACCGAGCGGCAGGAAGGTCGCCGTCGTCGGCTCCGGCCCGGCCGGCCTTGCCTGCGCGCAGCAACTCGCGCGCGCCGGTCACCGCGTCACGGTGTTCGAGAAGAACGATCGCATCGGCGGGCTTTTGCGCTACGGCATACCGGACTTCAAGCTCGAAAAGCGCGTGATCGACCGGCGGCTCGAGCAGCTCACCGCCGAGGGCGTGGAATTTCGCGCCGGCGTCTGCGTCGGCAAGGCGCGGCCTGAGAAGGGCATCCTGAATGATGCGCGCAGCTACGTCGCGCCGGAGAAGCTGCTCACCGACTTCGACGCGGTGGTGCTCACCGGCGGCGCGGAAGCGCCGCGCGACCTGCCGATTCCCGGGCGCGAGCTCGCGGGCGTGCACTACGCCATGGAATTCCTGCCGCTGCAGAACAAGCGCGTCGCGGGCGATGGCGGGGTGCCCGAGCTGAGCGCCGCGGGCAAGCATGTCGTGGTGATCGGCGGCGGCGACACCGGCTCCGATTGCATCGGCACCTCCAACCGCCAGGGCGCGGCGTCGGTCACCAATTTCGAGCTCTTCCCGATGCCGCCCGACGTCGAGCGCAATCCGGTGTGGCCCTACTGGCCGACGCGGCTGCGCACCTCCTCCTCGCACGAGGAGGGCGTGGCGCGCGACTGGTCGGTCGCCACCAAGGCGCTCCTGGGCGAGAAAGGGCGGGTGCGCGCCCTCAAGGCGGTGCGGCTCGCGTGGAAAGACGGCAAGTCCTCGGAAATTCCCGGCTCGGAATTCGAGATTCCGGCCGACCTCGTCCTGCTCGCCATGGGGTTTGTTTCGCCGACGCAGTCGCTGCTCGAAGAGTTCGGCGTGCAGAAGGATGCGCGCGGCAATGCCAGGGCCGAAACGGAGGGGCAGAAGGCCTATGCCACTTCGGTGGCGAAGGTGTTCGCCGCCGGGGACACACGCCGCGGGCAATCGCTCGTCGTCTGGGCGATCCGCGAAGGACGCCAGGCCGCGCGCGCGGTGGATGAGTTCCTGACCGGGTCCTCGGAGCTGCCCCGCTAAGGGAGGCGCGCTTGGCCGCGAAGCGCCAGACGGGCTACACCCTGAGCGACGCGGACCTGAAGGCGATGGGCTCGCACGGCGTCATGCGCAGGTACGCGCGCAACACCGTCATCGTAAGCGAAGGCGATACCACCGATTCGCTCTACGTCATCCTCGAAGGCCGGGTCAAAGTCTACGTGAGCGACGGCGAGGGCCACGACGTCGTGCTCGCCACTCAGGGCGCCGGGGAGTACTTCGGCGAGCTCGTTCTGGACGAGGGGCCGCGCTCCGCCTCCGTGATGACGCTCGAGCCGGCGCGTTTTCTGGTCGTGCCGAAAGCCGACTTTCGCGACTTCGTGATCGGCAACCCCGCGTTCGCCTTCAGCGTGATCGAGAAGCTGATCGCACGCGTGCGCTCGCTTACGGGAAGCGTGAAAAGCCTCGCCCTCATGGACGTCTACGGCCGCGTCGCGCGGCTTCTGCTCGAGCTGGCCGAGGATGGCGATGGCGGCCTGGTCATTTCGCAGCGGCTGACCCAGCAGGACATTGCCAGCCGCATCGGCGCCTCACGCGAGATGGTGAGCCGCATCCTCAAGGACCTGTCGGTCGGTGGCTACCTCACCCAGTCGCGAAGCGGCATCGTGCTGCACCGTCGGCCACCCGAGCACTGGTAGGCCGGCGCGGATTTTTTCCGCTTTTTCGTCCCGAGTGTGCTTTTCGCACAGCCCTGGCAGGCAATGCTGCGCTGCCCCGGCGGTGGCTTCTTCCTAGGATGGTCGCCATGCGCCCCACCCAAGAAAGGGAAGCCATGAACCTAAAAGAGCACCTGCAGTTCCTGTTCATGATGGTCCCCACGCTCCTTCTCGTCGTGGCCGCCCTCGTCACCGCCGCTTTAACGGCGCACGAGCCGCAACAGGGCGCCGCCGATCTGCAGGCCGAGCTTGCGGTGACGGCCGACATCGAGGCCAGTCTGCAGCACGCCTCGGCCGTCCGATAGCGGTAAGCTGCAGGCTGGCAAAATCGCCAGTCGATTCAGGGGGAGGACATGCGCCCGATCTCGCTCCTGCGCCGCCGGTTGCTGGCCGGGGGCGCCCTGTGGTCGCTGGGCTTTCCCGGGCTTGCGCGCGCGCAGCGCGGGCAGGCGCGCGTCGGCTGGCTTTCGCTCTATGAGCGCGGGCTGTACGCCGAGGTCACCTCCCGCGGCTTTGTCCGCGGGTTGCGCGAGGCCGGCTATCTGGAAGGCCAGAACCTCACCTTCGTCAAACGCTCCGGGGAAGGCGACATCCGCAAGCTGCGCGCGCTCGCGCGGGAGATCGTCGAGGCGAAAGTGGATGTCCTCTTTGCGCCAGCCAAGCCGATGGCCGACGCGGCGTGGTACGCGAGCCGCGAAGTGCCCACCGTGATCGCGACCGTCACCGACCCGGTCGTGGTGCAGTACGCCCATTCCCTCGCCAAGCCCGGCAAGCACATCACCGGCGTGACGACCGCCAACGCCGAGCTGATCGGCAAGCGCATGCAGCTACTTACCGAGCTCGTGCCCGGCTTGAAGCGCGTCGGCACCCTGCTCGACACCGGCCTGCTCGAGAGTTGCCAGGAAGAGATGAATCTGATGAACAAGGCGGCGGACCGGCTGGGGCTGACGATAGTGCCCATCTCGGTGATGGCCGAGGCGCTCGACATCGAAGCGGCGATGAAGCGCGCGCAGGCCGCGAAAGTGCAGGCGATCATTACCGCGCCGATGACGACGAACCTCGACATCACCGACCGGGTCGCCGCGCTCGCGACAAGATACGGGCTGCCCTTCATTCACGACGTCCCGCAGCTCGCGAGCGAAGGCCTCGCGGTCTACGGCCCGGACTTCGAGGACATCTTCCGCCGCGCGGGGCATTACGTCGCGCGCATCCTCAAGGGCGAGAAGCCCGCCCTCATGGCCATCGAGGAGCCCAAGCAGTTCAGGCTGATCGTGAACGCCGGCGTCGCGAAGCGGCTCGGCCTCACGGTACCCCAGGCGGTGCTGCTGCGCGCCGACGAAATCATCGAGTGAGCCCGCCCCGGTGAAACCGGTCGAGGCGCTGATCGCGCAGAACCGCGAGATCCGCAGCGTGCAGAGCGGGCGACTCTTCCGCCGCTATTTCCTGCTCGTCCTGGGCCTGGTGTGCGGCGCGCTCCTCATTTCGGGAGCGATCGGCGTGTACTTTTCCTATCAGGAGAACAAGGTCGCGCTCTCCAGCGTGCAGCGCGAGAAGGCGGTCGGCGCGGCCGCCCGCATCGAGGACTTCGTACGCCAGATCGAGCGCCAGCTGCGCTACACCGAGCAGATGCAGCTGATCGCGCGCAATCCCGAGCAGCTCGGCATCGAGTTCAGCCGTCTGCAGAAGAATGTGCCCGCGATCACCGATGTCGCGCTGATCGGGGCCAACGGCCGCGAGCGCATGCTCGTGTCGCTCCTTGGCATGAATTCGGTCGATTCGGGCCTCGACCGCTCGGGCGATGCCGCCTTCAAGGGCGCTAGGCCGCAGGAAACCTGGTTCGGGCCCGTGTATTTCCGCAAGGAGACTGAGCCCTACATGGCGATCGCCCTGCGCTCGAGGGCGGGCGCGGTCACCGTCGCCGACGTGAACCTGAAATTCATGTGGGACGTGGTCACGCGCATCAAGATCGGCAGGAAGGGCAAGGCGTACGTCGTCGACGGCACGGGCCATCTCGTGGCCGACCCGGATATCGGCCTGGTGCTGCGCAAGACCGACCTGTCGCGGCTGCCACAGGTGGAATTCGCGCTCAAGAAAGGTTCCGAGGAATCGTTCGCGCTGATGGCGCAGGACGCGGCCGGCTCGCCCGTGCTCACCGCCTACGCCTCGATCGAGCCGCTCGGCTGGAAAGTATTCGTCGAGCAGCCCGCGGCCGAGGTCTATGAGACCCTGAACGCGGCGATCCTGCGCACCGTGTCGCTCATCGTCGCGGGTTTGCTCTTTTCGGCGCTCGCCGCGATGTGGCTCGCGCGCAGCATGGTGCGGCCGATCCGCACCTTGCAGGAGGGCGCCGCCCGCATTGGCGCGGGCGACCTCGAGCAGCGCATCGAGGTGAAGACCGGCGACGAGCTGCAGGCGCTCGCCAACGAGTTCAATCACATGGCGGTACGCCTGCAGGAGTCCTATGCGGGCCTGGAGCGCAAGGTCGAAAAGCGCACGCTCGAGCTGACCGAGGCACTCGAGCACCAGACCGCGACCGCGGAGATTCTGAAGGTGATCAGCAGCTCGACCACCGATACGCAGCCCGTGTTCGAGGCGATCGTGCAGAGCGGCGCAAGGCTCTTTTCCCCATGCAACGCGGCGATCATCATGCGCGAGGGCGACTGGCTGCAGCGCAAGACCAGAGCAGGTCCGGCGGCGTTCGACGCCGAAACGGTCGCGAGCCTGTTTCCGGTCGCCTTCGATCCGGCCAAGAGCCCGATGTCCCTTGCCATCGCCGAGCGGCGCGTCGTCGAGATCTCCGACACTCAGGGCGCCGCACAACCCGAGCACGTGCGCCGGATGGGAGCCGCGGCGAACATGGGATCGGTTGCGCTGGTGCCGCTCGTCAGGGACGGAGAGGGCATCGGCGTGCTCGCGCTGTCGCACCCGGAGCCGGGGTTTCAGCTCGCCGACAAGCACAAGAAGCTGCTCCGGACCTTCGCCGACCAGGCGGTGATCGCGATCGAGAACGTGCGCCTTTTCAACGAGATCCAGGACAAGGGCCGGCAGCTCGAGATCGCGAACCAGCACAAGTCCGAGTTCCTGGCGAACATGTCGCACGAGCTGAGGACGCCGCTAAACGCGGTCATCGGCTTCTCGGAAGTGCTGATGGAGAAGATGTTCGGCGACGTCAACGAAAAGCAGCTCGACTACCTGAACGACATCCATTCGTCCGGCAAGCACCTGCTTTCGCTCATCAACGACATCCTCGATCTCTCGAAGATCGAGGCGGGGCGCATGGAGCTCGACCTCGCGGAGTTCGACCTTGGCGGCGCGCTCGCCAACGCGATGACGCTCGTCAAGGAGCGCGCGCAGCGCAACGGCGTCGAGCTCGCGCTCGAGGCGGATCCGGCGCTCGGCGCCTTCCGCGCCGACGAGCGCAAGTTCAAGCAGATCATGCTGAACCTGCTCTCCAACGCGGTGAAGTTCACATCCTCCGGCGGCAACATCACCGTGCGCGCGCGGCCCGTGGCGGGCGGGCTCGAGGTGGCGGTGGCCGACACCGGCGTCGGCATTGCGCCCGAGGACCAGGGGGCCGTGTTCGAGGCGTTCCGCCAGGTCGGGCGCGACTACACGAAGAAAGCCGAGGGCACGGGGCTCGGTTTAGCGCTCGTGCGCAAGTTCGTCGAGCTGCACGGCGGCGCGATCCGGCTCGAGAGCGAGATCGGCAAGGGCTCGACCTTCACCTTCACCCTTCCGGAGCGGGCATGAGCACCGTGTTGATCGTCGAGGACAACGAGAAGAACATGAAGCTCGCGCGCGACGTCCTGCAGGCGAAGGGCTACGCGGTGCTGGAGGCGGTCACGGGCGAGGACGGCGTGCGCCTGGCGAAGGAGAAGAAGCCCGACCTCATCCTCATGGACATCCAGCTTCCCGGCATCAACGGCATCGAGGCGCTTCGGCAGTTGCGCACCGACCCGGCGCTGCAGAAAACGCCCATCGTCGCCTTTACGGCCTCGGTGACCCCGACCGACCGCAGCCAGATTCAGGCCGCGGGCTTCGACGGGTTCCTCTCCAAGCCCATCAACCTCAAGGAGTTCCTCTCGATGATCGCGTGGCTGCTCGAGCGGGGACGCGCATGAGCGCTCCGGCCAAGATCCTGGTCGTCGACGACACGCCCGCCAACATCAAGCTGCTCGGCGACCTGCTGGCGGCGAAGGGCTACGCCGTGACCACCGCAAAGAACGGCGAGGAAGGCCTCGCCAAGCTCGCGGCCGAGAAACCGGACCTCGTGCTGCTCGACGTCATGATGCCCGGCCTCTCCGGCTACGACGTGTGCCGGCGCATTCGCGCCGAGGCCGCCACCTCGCTCCTGCCGGTGGTGATGTGCACGTCGCTCGACCCGCAGCAGGAGCGCGTCAAGGGAATCGAAGCGGGAGCCGACGACTTCCTCTCCAAGCCGGTCAACCAGGCGGAGCTCTTTGCGCGCGTGAAGTCGCTTTTGCGCATCAAGGCGCTGCACGATCGGCTGGCCGCGATGAATGCGGAGCTGGAAGAACGCGTTGCCGAGCAGGTGACCGAGATCGAGCGCCTCGCGCGCCTGAAGCGCTTCGTCTCGCCGCGCGTCGGCGAGCTGATCCTCGCCGGCGAGGTCGATGATCCCCTGAAGACGCGGCGGCGCGAGATCACGGTGGTCTTCACCGACCTGCGCGGGTTCACCGCGTTCTCGGAGACCGCCGAGCCCGAGGAGGTGATGGCGGTGCTGCGCGAGTATCACGCAGTGCTCGGGCGCATCGTGCACGCCCACGACGGCACGGTGGAGCACTTCTCCGGCGACGGCGTCATGATCCTCTTCAACGATCCGGTGCCGGTCGCCGAGCCCGAGCTCGCCGCGGTGCGCATGGCGCTCGAGATGCGCAGCGGAGTCGAAACCCTCGCTGCCGGCTGGAAGAAGCGCGGCCACGATCTCGGCTTCGGCGTCGGGATCGCCAACGGCTACGCGACTCTCGGCGCGATCGGCTTCGAGGGTCGGCGCGACTACGGCGCGATCGGCCCGGTGACCAATCTCGCCGCGCGCCTGTGCGCGGAGGCGGCGGCCGGCCAGGTGCTCGTCTCCCAGCGCGTCTACGGCAAGCTCGAAGAGCGCATCGAAGCTCGGCACGTGGGCGACCTGACCCTGAAGGGCTTGCACAGGCCCGTGCCTGCGCACAACGTCCTGGCCCTGCGCTAGTCGCCGGTCGGCGCGATCCGGAACTCGGTCACCGAGGGCTCAGCCGCGAGCCGCGCCGAGAGCTTCTGCGCGTTGGCGGAATGCAGCGTGCGCAACACCATCTGATATTCGAACTCGCGTCCCTGGCCGGCAATGCGATAGCTCATGTTGGCCACATCGAAGCCGTGCTCCGAGATGAGGCGCCGCAGGTCCGGCTCGGGCATGACGCTCGCGCGCGGAAAGCGCACGAGGAAATTGGCATAGAACTCGGCGGGCATCTTGCCTTCGATCCAGCGGAAGACCGACAGCGTGCCAAGCGCCGCCACCGTGCCCATGCCGGCCGCGAAATAAAAGCCGATGCCCGTGAGCACGCCGATCGCCGCCGTGACCCAGATCGAGGCGGCGGTGGTCAGGCCGCGCACGGTCAGGCCCTCCTTGACGATGACGCCGGCGCCGAGGAAACCGATGCCGGTCATGATGCCCTGCGCCATGCGCGTCGGATCGACGACGACCCGCGCCGTGACTTGCTGCGTGAACCAGTGCGACTCGTAGACCGTGACGAGCATGAGCAGCGTCGAGGCGACGCAGACGAGCGCATGCGTGCGAAAGCCGGCCGCGCGCCCGCGGTAGGTGCGTTCAAGGCCGATGATGCCGCCGGCCGCGATCGCCGCGGCAAGCCGCAGGATCATTTCGAAGAATTCGCTCTGGAAAGCCATGGCGCAAGGAGGAGAGCCGAGTGTAGCCTCGTTTTTCCAGAACTTTCAAGGAGTTCTGCACCCTAGGGGGAGAGGCGGCGATGCTAGAATCCGTGGCCCGATCCCGAATGCCTCTTCACGTCGTTATCCTCGCCGCCGGCCAGGGCAAGCGCATGCGCTCGGCGCTGCCCAAGGTGCTGCATCCGCTCGCCGGCAAGCCGCTGCTCGCGCATGTGCTCGACGCGGCGCGCGCGCTCAGGCCCGAAGCGATCCACGTGGTCCACGGCCACGGCGGGGAGCAGGTGAAGGCCGCGTTCCAAGGGACACCCCTGCACTGGGTCGAGCAGAAGCGCCAGCTCGGCACGGGGCATGCGCTCCTGCAGGCGCTGCCGCGCATCCCGCGGTCGGCCTCGGTGCTGGTGCTGAACGGCGATGTGCCGCTGCTTCGCGCCGCAAGCCTCAGGAAATTGCTGCAATCGGCGGGCAAGGGTATCGCCATCATGACGAGCGACCTCTCGGACGCGACCGGCTACGGCCGCGTGCTGCGCGGCAAGAACGGCGGCGTCGAGCGCATCGTCGAGGAGCGCGACGCGAGCCCGCAGGAACGGGCGGTGCGCGAATGGTATGCGGGCTTCCTCGCCGGCCAATGCTCGCGCCTCGCCGGCTGGCTCGCCAAGGTGGCCAATCGCAATGCGCAGAAGGAGTACTACCTCACCGACGTCATCCGCATTGCGGCCGCCTCCGGCGCCCCGGTGACCGCGGTGAAGGCGACCGATCGCTGGGAAGTCGCGGGCATCAACTCGCGCGAGGAGCTTGCGATCCTCGAGCGCGCCTACCAGAACGCGCAGGCAAGGCGACTGCTCGAAGCCGGGGTCACGCTGGCCGATCTGTGGCGCGTGGACGTGCGCGGCGAGCTCGCCTGCGGCAGCGAAGTCGCCATCGACGTCAACTGCGTCTTTGAAGGACGCGTGCGGCTCGGCGATCGCGTGCGCATCGGCCCCAACTGCGTCCTGAAGGATGTGACGATCGGCGCCGACACCGAGGTGCGCGCCTTCTCTTTCCTGGAAGACTCGAGCGTGGGCGAGCGTTGCAAGGTCGGCCCCTACGCGCGCCTGCGTCCGGGCGCGAGCCTGGAAGCCGACGTGCACGTCGGCAACTTCGTCGAGGTGAAGGCGAGCCGTCTCGGCGCCGGCACGAAGGCGAATCATCTCGCCTATGTGGGCGACTCGGAGGTCGGCGCGCGCGTCAATATCGGCGCCGGCACGATCACCTGCAACTACGACGGCGCCCAAAAGCACCGCACCATCATCGAAGACGACTGCTTCATCGGGTCGGACGCGACGCTGGTCGCGCCGGTACGGATCAGGAAAGGCTCGTACATCGGCGCGGGCTCGACCATCAGCAAGGACACGCCGGCCGGCCAGCTCACGCTGGCCCGGGCGCGCCAAATGTCGATCCCGGGCTGGCGGCCGCCGAAGAAAGCCAGATGAAGAGCCGGACATGTGCGGAATCGTAGGCGCCGCGGCGCGACGCGACATCGTCCCGCTCCTGATCGAGGGCTTGAAGCGGCTCGAATACCGCGGCTATGACTCCTGCGGCGTGGCCGCCGTGGCTCCCGAGGGCATCGAGCGGCTGCGCAGCGTGGCGCGCGTCGCGGATCTGTCTTCCCAGGTGGCGAAGAGGCGCCTCGCGGCCGAAACCGGCATCGCTCACACGCGCTGGGCCACGCACGGCGCGCCGGTGACGCGCAACGCGCATCCCATCCTCTCGCGCGGCGAGATCGCTCTCGTCCACAACGGCATCATCGAGAACCACGACGAATTGCGCGCCGAGCTGAAGGCGAAGGGCTACGAGTTCGAGACGCAGACCGACACCGAGGTGGTCGCGCACCTCGTGCACAGCCTGTACGACGGCAGCCTGCTGCAGGCCGTGCGGCGGGCGGCGCAGCGGCTGTCGGGCGCGTATGCGATCGCGGTCGTCTCCAGTCGCGAGCCGCGCCGGGTGGTCGGCGCGCGGGCCGGCAGCCCGCTCGTGGTCGGCGTGGGAGCGAACGAGAATTTTCTTGCCTCCGATGCGCTCGCGCTCGCCGGCACGACCGACCAGATCGCCTACCTCGAGGAGGGCGACGTCGCCGAGGTCGGACTGGAGGGCTTCCGTGTGCTCGACGCGGGCGGCAAGGCCGTGCAGCGCGCAGTGCGCACCGTGCGCACGAGCGGCGTGGCGGCAGAGCTCGGGCCGTATCGGCACTACATGCAGAAGGAAATCTTCGAGCAGCCGCGCGCGGTCGCCGATACCCTCGAAGCCGTCGACACCCTTTCGCCCGCGCTGTTCGAGGATCAAGGCGGCAAGAGCCTCGCCAAGGCGCGCTCGGTGCTGGTGCTCGCCTGCGGCACGAGCTATTACGCAGGCCTGGTGGCGAAATACTGGATCGAGTCGCTCGCCCGTCTGCCGACGCACGTCGAAATCGCGAGCGAGTACCGGTATCGCGACAGCATCCCGGATCGGGACGCGCTGGTGGTCCTCGTCTCCCAGTCGGGGGAGACGGCCGACACGCTCGCGGCCCTGAAGCACGCTCGCGCCCTCGGGCAGAAGCGCACGCTCGCGATCTGCAACGTGGCCTCGAGCGCCATGGTGCGTGAAACGAAGCACCGCTTTCTCACCCGGGCGGGCGTCGAGATCGGCGTGGCTTCCACGAAGGCCTTCACGACGCAGCTGGTCGGTCTTTTCCTGCTCGCCCTTTGCCTGGGGAAATTGCGCAAAACGATATCCGCGAAAGAGCAGCAAAAGCACCTGCAAAGCCTGCGCCACCTGCCCAAGGCGCTGGGGGCGGCGCTCGCGCTCGAGCCGCAGATCATCGCCTGGGCGGCGCAATTCGCGAAGAAGGAGCACGCGCTCTTTCTCGGCCGGGGCCTGCACTATCCGATCGCGCTGGAGGGGGCGCTCAAGCTGAAGGAGATCTCCTACATCCACGCCGAGGCCTATCCGGCGGGGGAACTGAAGCACGGGCCGCTCGCGCTCGTGACCTCGGCGATGCCGGTCGTGACGGTGGCGCCGAACGATGCGCTGCTCGAAAAGCTCAAGTCCAACATGCAGGAAGTACGCGCCCGAGGCGGCGAGCTCTACGTGCTGGCGGACGCCGACACGCGCATGACGTCTTCCGAAGGGGTGAGCGTCATCCGGCTGCCCGAGCACTACGGCCTGCTCTCGCCGATCCTGCACGTCGTGCCGCTGCAGCTCCTCGCCTATCACACGGCACTTGCCCGAGGCAGCGACGTTGACAAGCCGCGCAATCTCGCCAAGTCCGTCACGACCGAGTAGATTTTCTGCATGAGCTGGGATGTCGTTGTCGTGGGCGCCGGCCACAACGGCCTCGCCTGCGCCTGCTATCTCGCTCGCGCCGGCCTCAAGGTGAAGGTGCTCGAGCGCCGCGGCGTCGTCGGCGGCGCCGCCGTCACTGAAGAGTTCCATCCCGGTTTCCGCAACTCCACCGCCGCCTACACGGTGAGCCTGCTGCAGGCGAAGGTCATTCGCGATCTGCGGCTTACCGAGCACGGACTGAAGATCGTCGAGCGGCCGCTCGCCAACTTTCTTCCCGTGGCGGGCGGCTATCTCAGGATGGGCGGGGGACTCGCGCAGACGCAAGCCGAGGTCGCGAAGTTCTCGCGCCGCGACGCCGAGCAGCTGCCCGGCTACTACCGCACGATCGAGTCGGTGGCCGACGTGCTCAGGGCGACGGTGCTCGAGACGCCGCCCAATGTCGGCGGCGGGATAACGGATGCTCTTCGTTTTTTAACTTCAGGACTAAAGCTCAAAAAGCTGGGCATGGAGGCGCGGCGCGACCTGCTCGAGCTCTTCACGCGCAGCGCCGCCGAGATGCTCGAGCGCTGGTTCGAGTCCGAGCCGATCAAGGCCGTGCTCGGCTTCGACGCGGTGGTCGGCAACTACGCCAGCCCGTTTCACCCGGGCACCGCCTACGTGCTGCTGCATCACTGCTTTGGCGAAGTCAATGGCAAGCGCGGCGCGTGGGGTCACGCCATCGGGGGGATGGGCGCGATCACCCAGGCCATGGCGAAGGAGGCCGCGCGCCTGGGCGTGGAGGTCGCCTGCGACGCGCCGGTCGCCCACGTTAGACGGGGGGAGGTGGAACTGGAAAGCGGCGAGATCCTGCGCGCGCGCGCGATTGTCGCCAACGTGAATCCGAAGCTGCTGTATCTGAAGCTGGTCGGGGAAGGGGATCTGCCGTCGGACTTCGTCGCGCGCATCAAGCGCTACAAGTGCGCGTCGG
>Ga0310810_10001358_pt1 | contig 25584 bp, 19 predicted proteins | sample NCmetagenome_FD_207641 | JGI IMG/M metagenome (GOLD analysis project Ga0310810, IMG submission 207641) | Soil microbial communities from experimental microcosm in Duke University, North Carolina, United States - NC | ecosystem: Engineered > Artificial ecosystem > Soil microcosm > Unclassified ...
GTGACGCTCTCCGTCGCCGCGGACTGGCGTGTCGCCGCATTCATCGGTGTCACGGCAGTATTGACGGTGCTGGTCTTCGGCTGCGTTCCCGCGTTTCGCGTGTCATTCGTGGACGGCGCGGCCGCACTGCGGCAGACGTCGCGCCGGGTCACCATCGACGGCTCGCGTGCGCGATTCCAGCGCGTGCTGGTCGCGGCGCAGATGGCGATCTCGATGGTGCTCGTCGTCGCCGCGCTCATGTTCGTGCAGACGTTCCGGAAGTTGACGGGGGTGGACCTCGGGTTTGCGTCGAAGGATACGTTCGCCCTCGCGTTCAGCGATCCGTCCGCGCGGAATCTCATGCCCGACGCGAAAGCGGCGTTTCAGCCGCTGCTGACGGATGCGATTCGCACCGCCCCTGGCGTCGTCGACGCCGCCGCGACGACGACTGTGCCGCTGAGCGGCGACAAGTGGTCGCACTTCTTTCGCGTCCAGGGGGCGGCTCACGATGAGCAGAAAGCCTCGCGCTTTTCGTATGTGAGCCCAGAGTACTTTCACACGCTTGTGATTCCGCTTCGTGCCGGTCGGCTGCTCACCGCCGCCGACGATCGGCGCGCGCGCCGCGTGGTCGTCGTCAACGAGAGCTTCGTGCGCACGCATCTCGATGGCCGCAATCCGATTGGCACGGTGATCCGTCGGATGACCGAGCCGGGGTATCCGGAAGAGAGCTTCGAGATCGTGGGCGTGGTCGGTGACACGAAATACGAAACGCTCCGCAATGAAGATTGCCTGTGCGACGCCGGCGTTGCACCGCGGCCGCCGATCGTCTACGTGCCGATCGCGCAGATGCCGAGCCTGTATCCGTGGCCACCGGTCATCGTCCGCAGCGATGGGCGCCCGGCGCTCGCCGCGTCGATTGCCGGGTCCGTCCGGCGGCTGAATCCGGCGATCACGTTCCGGCTGTTCCCGCTGCAATCAGCGGTCGATCAGGCTCTCGCCGCCGATCGGATGACCGCCTGGCTCGCGGGCGGCTTTGGAGTGCTCGCACTCGTGCTCGTCATGGCCGGTTTGTACGGGCTGATCGCGTACCTGACCGCCGGCCGCACGAACGAGATCGGGATTCGCCTGTCGCTCGGCTCTACCCGTTCGCAGATCGTCGGGCTGGTCGTGCGCGATTCGGTGTGGCCGATCGTGATCGGCGTCGCCGCCGGCGTGCCGCTCGCCCTCGGTGCCATGGATGCGGCCAAGGCACTGCTGTTCGGACTGTCACCCGCTGATCTGCCGACAGTGGTTGCGGCACTTGCCGGTCTTGCGGCGGCAGCGGCGCTGGCTGGCGCCATTCCCGCATGGCGCGCCTCGCGTCTCGACCCGAATGTCGTCCTCAGAGCGGAGTGAGATCGCGCCCCGCCGAAGGCCGGTGATTCAGGTTCGCTGATCGATGCGGCGCGGAAATGGCCCGCGATCGCGCCAGCGCCACGCTTCATTCACGACCGCCGCCGCGAATACCAGCTTCAACTCAGGCCGTATCTCACCGACGTCGCGATGCCGCGGTGCCGCCAGCCACGCGACGGCGATGCTGATGATGTAGAGGGCCATGACCGGAATGGCGAACAGGATCTGATTCCACGGATCGGTCGACGGCGTCAGCACCGCGGACACGATGAAGCTGGCGAGCACGGCGTACGGAATCTGCTGCCAGAGAAGGCGCGCCGTCACCAGGCCCGTGCGAGCCAGCACGAACCCGAGCGTCGGCAGTTGGAACACGATCACCATCGCAAGCAGGGTGTCCTTGTACAGCCCGAACGTATCGGTCAGTTGCGGCATCAGGTGAGCTTCTGGCGAATCGAACGAAGCGAAGAAAGACACCATCGACGGGAAGAGCATGTAGTGACTGAAGGCCGCGCCGGCGACCGTGGCTCCGGTCGCGAGCAGGATGAACGGGACGACCAGCCGTTTCTCGCGCGCGTAAAGACCCGGCGAGACGAATCGCCACACCTGGTAAGTGACGAATGGTGTTGCGAGAATCGCGCCGCCGATCAGCGTCAGATCGAGATAGAAGGCGAATCCTTCACCGAGCCCCGTCATCACCAGCGAGGTGCCGTGCGGCAGGTGCGCCTGCACCGGTGCCAGCACGAAGCTCTTGATGCGATCGACGAACAGCGCCGCGACCGCCATGCCGGCGACGATCGCGATGCAGGAGCGAATCAGCCGGGTGCGCAGCTCCTCCAGATGATCCAGGAACCGCATGGTCGCTGTTGCCTCGCGCTCATTCCGGCGTTTCTTCGGTGCAGGCTGTGTCATGTCGTACTCCCGCGTCGATGGTAATTCAGGATGGCGGGTGCCTCTGTAGGGGAGGGGCTTCAGGTCCGCCCGCGAGCGAAGCGAGGTGAAAACCGTGAGGCGGGAAGACCCGGCCCCTGCGAGTTGTCACGTAAAGTCGCCGAAGTAGAACAGGTCATGCTGGCCGGGTGGTGCGTGACCTGCCAGCCGCGCGGCATATGCGATCTGCGCGAGATGCCGCAGCTCGTGCAGCAGGATGTGCGTCGCGAGCCGCCGCTTGGTCATCGAGATGTCGCCGCTCGACTGCAGTCCGGTGATCAACAACGTCGACCCCGCTTCGGTGGCGTCCATGCCGTCGAGATAGTTCCGGAAATCCGCGCGCACGAGATCGGCGTACTCGAAGAGAGCCTCGGCGTCACCCGGCGTGACCCCGGTGGATACCGGCGGCGTTCCGCCCTCCAGCCGCGACAAATGCCGTCGCTCGACCAGAAAGATGTGGTCGAACAGCGAGGCGACATCGGGAAAACGTTGCCCCGGTTGAAAGGGAATCCGCAGCCGCGACGAGTCAGCGTTGATCCAGCCGTGCCACTTCCGCCGTTCGTGGTCGGAGTAGGAGAGCAGCGACTCGAGCGTGATCTGGACGCTCATGATCCCAGCACCTGGTCGACGGTCATGAAGCGGATCGGTCCGAGATTCAGGGCCCGGATTCGAGGCTCGATCACCTTGCGATCGCCCACGACAACGACCGCGAGCTTTTTCGGCTGGATGTAGGTGGCCGCTGCCTTCTGCACGGCCGCGGCGGTGACCGCCTGGATGTTCGACACGTAGGTCTGGAAGTAATCGCCCGGGAGCGTGTAAATCGCCAGCTCCTCGAGGTGCGCGGCGAGGTCGGCGATCGTCTCGAACTCAGCGGGCAGGCCGAGCGCGACGTAGTTCTTTGCCCTGCTCAATTCCTGCGCGTCGATCGGCGCCAGGATGCCGTTCAGCTCCTTGAAGAACTCGGTCAGCGACTCGGCGGTCTTATCGGTCTGCACGCCGGCGCCGGCGAGGAATGGCCCTGGCGACAGGCGCATGTCGAATCGTGAACTGGCGCCGTATGTGTACCCGTGCTGCTCGCGCAGGTTCTGATTCAACCGCGAAGTGAACGACCCACCGAGGATCGTATTCAGCACCTGGAGCGGGAAGTAGTCCGGCGTCGATCGCGCGACGCCGACGAGGCCGACGCGGATCTGGGACTGCTCGGCCATCGGGACGTCCACGATGGTGATCTCGGTCTGCGGCGGCTGCGGCGCGCGCGGAACCAGCGTTCGTCGTGACGGTGTGGTTGCCTTCCAGGAGCCAAACTGCTGTTCCAGCAGCGGCATCACCCCGTCGGCCGTGATGTCGCCGACGACGATCAGCATCGCGCTCGACGGCTGGTACATCGCGTCGTGGAATGCCACGAGATCCTGCCGCGTGAACGCCTTCAGCGTCGTTTCGGTGCCCTGCTGCCCGGTGCCGTAGCGATGCATGGTCCCGTAGAGCACGCGCGCGAACGCCAGGGGCGCGAGCGCTGAAGGATCGTTGCGCGCCTGCAGCAACGCGGTGAGCCGTTCCTGCCGCAGCCGCTCGAGATCCTGCTGCGGGAACGTCGGTCGCAGCGCCACGTCGGCCATGATCGGCAGCGCGTCGCGCAATCGTGCGACCGGGACATTGAGGCGCACCGCAGACGCATCCGAATTGCTCGCGGTCGTCAGGTCGGCGCCGAGATAGTCGATCGCGTCAGCGATCTCCAGCGACGATCGGCTGCCCGCGCCTTCGTCGAGCATGGCCGCCGTCAGGTTGGCCACGCCGAACTTGCCGGACGGGTCATCACCGCTGCCGGCCATGACCACGAGGTTCACCTGCGCGAGCGGCACCTTGTGCGCTTCCATCACCCACACCGGAAGGCCGTTCGACAGCGTTCGCTTCTGAATGGCCGGCAGGTGCAGCGACGGCGCCGGACCAAGCGCTGGCGGTTTCGATCGGTCGGGCCGCTGCTGCGCCGCCAGCGACACCACGCAGGCGACGACGACCGTCAGCGGCAGCAGTGAGCGCCTTGCCATCTCTCCCCGGGCCATCATTTCTGGGCCTCCGGCTCGACGATCAGCTCGACGCGCCGATCGGCCGGCAGCCAGCCGATCGCCGCCGCCTGGACGTCGCTCGGCGACAGCGAGGTGTAACGCGCCAGATCCTCGGCGAAATAGTCGGGGCCGCCGCCGGCGGTGTAGTAGGCATTCAACTGGTTGGCTTTCCCCTCGAATCCACCGACGCGCTCCATCCCGCGATAGAAGTTCGCTTCGATCTGATTGACCGCCCGTTCCACTTCGCGTGGCTGCGGCGGCTCCTTGCGCAGGCGGTCCATTTCCTCGTCGATGACCTTCTGAATATCGGTGACGGACTTGCCCGGCCGCGCAGTGGCGACGATCGTGAACTCACTCCCGAGTGCGCCCGATTGCTGAAACGCGCTGACGTCCTGCGCCATCTGGGTGTCGTAGACGAGGCGCTTGTAGAGCCGCGAGTTCTTGCCACCGGCGAGGACGGAGCTCACCACGTCGAGTGCGGCGTCGCCGGGCGCGAACATCCGCGGCGTGATCCACGCGAGATACACCCTGGGCAGGCGGGCCTGGTCGTCGGTCATCGTCTTCCTCGTCACCGTGGTCAGCAGGGCGGCTGGCGGCGCGACCGGCTCCACCGGCTTCCCTCTCGGTACTTCGTCGAACCATTTGTGTACGAGCGCTTGTGTGCGATCGAGATCGATGTCGCCCGCAATCACCAGGCTCGCATTGTTCGGCGCGTAGTACTTCTTGAAGAAGGCGACGACGTCCTCGTAGCTCGCAGCGGTGAGGTCTTCCATCGAGCCGATCGTCGGCCAACTGTAGGGATGGTTCTCTGGCCACAGCAGTTGATCGAGCTCGATCTCCGCCATGCCGTACGGCCGGTTCTCGTAGCTCTGACGCCGCTCGTTCTTGACGACGTCACGCTGGCCGTTGACCCGCTCGGGTGACATCGCGTCGAGCAGGTATCCCATGCGATCCGACTCGAGGTAGAGCGCCAGTTCGAGCGCGTTGGACGGTACGTCGATCACGTAGTTGGTACGGTCGTTGGTCGTCGACCCGTTGTTGTTGCCGCCGGCCGCTTCGAGCAGATTGTCGAACTCGCCCTCCTTCACGTTCTTCGATCCCTCGAACATCAGGTGCTCGAACAGATGCGCGAAGCCGGTGCGGCCGCGATGTTCGTTCGCGGAGCCGACGTGATACCAGATGTTGACCGCGACAATCGGGACGCTCCGGTCCTGATGCAGGATGACGGTGAGGCCGTTGGCCAGCGTGAACAGCCGGTACGGAACTTCGAGCTTCGCGGGAACGGCAGTTGGCGGGGCGGGTGCCTGTGCGCTCAGCGGTGCTGCCAGCAGCACCAGCGCGAGGATGATCGTGCGACGCATCGAGGGGCCTCCTGGAGACTAAAGGTACCCCACTTGCACAACTCTCGAAGGCGGGATCCGCCGGGCAACCTTCGGCCAGGCGGTTATCGTCGCGCTGATCGCGCTCGCCCTCGCGATTGCTTGCTTCCTGTCTTGCGGCGGTTCCCGGTCCGAGCCCGTCCGGCTGATCTGGTGCCCGGGCGCGTTGCCCTTCCAAGCGCCGTCAACGCGTCGGATTGCTCGTAGGCTTCGCGCAGCCAGTCGGTGAGTGGCGCTTCAATCTGATCGCGATGCACGACGCGCACTTCGTGTGCGACCTTGTGCCGTGATGATGCCATCGACTTTCGGACCGGCGGCGTCCGGACCGTGCGCCCGAGGAAGAAGAAGATCTCGAGGAACTTCGTCTTCGGCCGGACGAACGCATAGCACGCCCGTCGAGCAAACATGATCGAGTGGCGCGACGCATAGATCCGTTGTTCGCCGAACCCGCCAATCTCCTCGCGCAGCCGCTCCCACGCGTCGCGCAGGTCCTCGGGCAAGTCTTTCGTGAGTGCTCTCTCGGTCGTCGTTCAGCAATCGTGCGCCTGCCCGTCCTCGATCCACTGCGTGCAGTGGAAACACCGCCGGCTCATCGTCCGTTCTTGATCTGATCGATCTTCTGCTGCAGCCGCGGGCTGGGTACGTCCATCGCCGCCTGCTGCAGCACGGCGAGCGCACCTTCACGCTGTCCCGTGGCGAGCAACGCGTCGGCAGTCAACGTCGCGTGGCGTGTCCTGATGAAGCGATCGTCCTTCGGCGGGTGAATCGTTTGTAACCGCGCGAGCGCGCGCCCGGCGTCGGCGCGATCGAGCAGCTCTGATTCAGCCAGCATCATCTGGACTTCGATGTCGTTGGGAAACTCCGTGGCCGCCTGGGTCATGAGCGCGTATGCGCGATCCCTGCGCCCGCTCTGCCGCTCGACCAGCGCCTGCTGATACAAACCCGCAAGCAGCAGCCGCTTCACGTCGTCCGGGTTGCCGCTGCGAATGCCGACTCCTCCGGCGTAGGCGTAGACGATTTCGCCGCCGTATCGGCCGGCCTCGTAGACGGCGCCGAGCCCGGCGATGCCGACGACGGTGGAGGCAATCAAGGCGTACCTCTCGCGCGGCGAGGCTCTCATCGCCAGCGCGATCACTTCGATCACCAACACGACGAAGAACACGTTGCGGGACCGTTCGCCCCAGTCCTCGTGGCTGGTGACGACGCCCCGTAGTCCCGGCATCGCCTCGACCGGGCGATGGCCGGCCTCGCCGGTGTAGGCGGCGACGGCCAGAGCGATCGTGCCGAGCACGATCAGCAGGACGGCCGACGGTGCGATGAAGGGCAGCCGCGTCCGGGCGACAGTCAACAGCGACAGCGCCCGCAGCGCCACGCCGACGAACACCAGCGCGATCGCGAAGTGCACCACTTCCGGATGCATCGAACCCATGAGTAGATTCTAGGCTCGGGGACGCCGTCGCCGGTCTAAGTTCGAGGCATGCCACGCGCGTTGATTGTCGGCGCTGGAATCGGCGGTCTCGCGGCAGGCCTTGCCCTGCATCGCATCGGGTGGGATGTCGAGATTTTCGAGCGCGCCGAGGCGCCGCGCGAACTCGGATTCGGGATCGGCCTTGCCCCGAACGCAATGGCCGCGCTGCGCGAGCTCGGCGTCGCAAAAGCCGTCCTCGCGCACACGGTCACATGGAATTCACCGACCATCGTCGAGATCCGGCAGGTCGGCGGGAGGGTGCTTCGCCGCTTCCAGGGCGATCCCGCGACGCTCCCTTCGGCCCTCGATTCGATGCGGCTGATCATGCGGCCGGCACTGCACGGGGAACTGCTGGACGCGGTCGGCCGTGACGTGGTGCGCGTCAACCATGAGGTCGTTGGATTCGAGAGCTCCGGCGACGGCGTGCGCCTGCGATTTCAGAACGGCGACATGGCCTCCGGCGACGTGATTGTCGGCGCCGACGGCTTTCATTCAGCCATCCGATCGCAACTGCATCCTGAAGAATGCCCGTCGCGTCCGAGCGGCTACTACGCCCTGCGAGGCGCAGCGTCACGCGTCGACGCGCTCGGAGACCTGCAGGCAATCTGGTATTTCGGCACGGGGGTCGAGTCCGGCATCGTGCAGGCCGGTCCGAACGCCGTCTATTGGTTCCTCTCGCTGTTCGTGGACGATGAGCGGCAGGCCGGTGCCGGCAGCGCCGAAGAAGTGCTGCGCCGATGGTCACCGCGATTCGATTCACAGTTTCGCGCCATCACGGGCTCGTCCGAGATCCGTCTCGATGAACTGTTCGAGCGCGATCCGCTGGCGCGGTGGGGCAGTGGAACCGTGACGCTGCTCGGCGACGCGGCCCACCCAATGCTGCCGCACACCGGCCAGGGTGGTGCCCAGGCACTCGAAGACGCTGTCGCGCTGGGTCGCGCGCTTCGCGACACATCCGACACGGTGACGGCGCTGCGGCGCTACGAAGAGGTGCGCCGCCGGCGGACTACGGCGATCGTCAAGTCCGGTCCCCGCATCGCACGCATCACGACGTCGCGCAGCCGGACGATCGGCGCATTGCGCAACGCGGTCGTGCGCGTGATCCCGATGGGACTCATCGTAAAGGGCATGGTGAGGCCCGCGGCGGATCCTAATCGTGAACTTGGCCCTCCGCTGGGCGGACTTCAGAGCACGGCGCACGTCGGGGCGGGTCACCGAACCAGAAAACGCGCTACGAAAAGATTCCCGCTCTGAACGGCTCGGCGCAGCAGTGCCGGATGCTCCACGTGGTGAGATACACAGACACCGCAACGAGGATCGCGGCGCGCAGCCACCAGAGCCTTACACCGAAGATGGATCCGGGCGTCCTGCGATCCTCGAGTACAAACGCCAGGATGACGATCGCTGTGGCCATCACGTGCAGGTCCAGCAACCGGCCCCAGTCGAGCACGATACCGAACATCGGCAGGGTGAGCGCGAATGCGCCGAGCACACCACGCCAGAACATCGGCGACGGCCGCGATCGCAGCGACCGGCCGAACGGCACAAGGGGCAGCAGGGCAAGCAGCAACGCGCTCGGATACGCGATCAGGTAGTGGTCGTTCCTGATCTCGACTGCGATGTCCTGTACCGATGCCGCGATTGTCGTCGCCGGATACCGCAGGATCCCGTCGCACAGGTCCTCGTGGAAGCCGCGATGCAGCAGCGCGGCGCATTGCGCCTCTCCATGCAGGTCCGCGCCCACCGTCGAGACCAGCAGCAGCGCGATCAGGGATCCGGCGAACAGCGACCATTCAGGCTGGAACCGGCGTTCGCCCGACGGCTTCGTGTCGAGGAAGCGCATCACGAAGAAGTACGGCGTGAAGAAGAAGAACAGCTCGTGAGTGAGCGTCGTAGCCGCCCCGAGCACAAACGTCAGGATGTTCGTCCGCCAGCGACCGGGCCGCGGCATCCACCAGGCGTAGAGCGCAAACAGGACGAAGAACAGAAGATCCTTGCGTCCGACGACGGCCACGTCGTAGAGCGGGAACAGGAGCCCGGCCGGCGAGAACAGAAACGCCAGAAACCAGACGTTCACACGCCGCCGGCGCGCCAACGCGAACAGCAGCAGCGACAGCAACGTGTACAGCGCCACCTGTATCCAGAAGACGATCGTTTCCGGCTGGATATGAAATGCCTGCGTCGCCCACAGGATCGGCGACCCGGTCAGGCCGCGCCGGACGAAGCCGGTGTCGTAACTCACCAGCCAGTCGCCGACACGGAAGGGCGCGGACGATATTGCACCGCGTCGGAGCTCACGGAAGTACTGCCGCCAGACGAGCGCGAGCGCAGCACACATCGCCGCCAGGGCGAGCGTGTCGGTCGTCACCAACGACTGGACGCCCTGCCCGGCGGTGTCGGGAGAAAACGTTGCCGTTACCGCACGCAGTGCGGCGGGCATCACCGCAACCAGAAACGCCGCCGTGCCGAGGAATACGAAAATCACGATGGCCGTCTGGAGTGCCGCAGGTATCCATCGCGTCCGCGCGAGGTAGGGCCCGCGTCGCGGTGCCGACGTGCTTACGCGAAACAGGCTCCGGTCGATGAAGTTGGTGTCATCGACCGCGGGAGACTGGACGATGGCGCGGATGTTCTCTTGCGTTGGCGACAGCAGGACGTAGACCCATGTCCGGCCCGAGTCGAACGCAGGGCTGGTGAGCGCGAAACGCTGTTCCAGTGCTGCCCTGGCGCGGTCGTCAACGGCGGACGCCCACCGGATGTGCACCGCCGGAGCGCGCTCGAAGCTCACTCGCAGCGTCGTGTACGCGGCCGCTGCGAGCAACCAGGCGACGATGGAGGGGACGAGCCAGCGGCGCGTGCGGGAATCCAGCGTGCTCCTCAGGCGCGCAGCGCGTCGATCACCCGGTTGAGTGCAGCGCTCGGCCGCATCGCGGTCGCGCACTTGACGGGATCCGGATGGTAGTAGCCACCGATCTCCATCGGCGTTCCCTGGGCGCCGTTGAGCTCGGCGAGGATCGTCGGCTCCTGCGCTTCGAGCTCGGTCGCGACCGGTGTGAAGCGGGCCTTGAGCTCCGCGTCACCCGTCTGATCGGCGAGCGCGCGCGCCCAATATTGCGCCAGATAGTAGTGGCTGCCGCGATTGTCGATTTCACCGACCTTCCGTTGCGGCGCGCGATCGTTCTCGAGCACGCGCCCGTTGGCGGCATCGAGCGCCTTCGCCACTGCCAGGGCCTTCGCGTTTCCGGTCTTGAGACCCAGATCCTCGAGCGACACCGCCAGCGCCAGGAACTCGCCGAGTGAATCCCAGCGCAGATAGTTTTCCTGCAGGAACTGCTGGACATGTTTCGGCGCTGACCCGCCGGCGCCGGTTTCGTACATGCCGCCGCCGGCGAGCAGCGGAACGATCGACAGCATCTTGGCGCTCGTCCCCAGCTCCAGGATCGGGAAGAGGTCGGTGAGGTAATCACGCAGCACGTTGCCGGTGACCGAAATCGTGTCCTGACCGGCGCGCAGCCGTGTCAACGTGGCCGTCGTCGCTTCGATCGGCGACTTGACGGTGATGTCGAGATCACTGGTGTCGTGATCCTTGAGGTACGTCCGGACCTTTGCGATTACGTTGCGGTCGTAGGCGCGTTGATGGTCGAGCCAGAAGATGGCGGCATCGCCCGTCGCCCGTGCGCGCGCGACGCCCAGCTTCACCCAGTCGCGGATGGCGATATCCCTCGTCTGGCACATGCGCCAGATGTCGCCCGCTTCGACCTGGTGTTCCATCAACGTCCTGCCGGCGCCATCGACGACACGAACCGTGCCCGCTGACGCGAGTTCGAAGGTCTTGTTGTGCGATCCGTACTCTTCGGCCGCCTGCGCCATCAAGCCAACGTTCGACACCGTCCCCATCGTCGGCACGTCGAACGCGCCGTTCGTCCGGCAGTCGTCGATCACCGCCTGGTACACGCCCGAATAGCAGCGGTCCGGAATCATGGCGAGCGTGTCGTGCAGCTTGCCGTCTGGTCCCCACATCTGGCCGGACGCGCGAATCGAGGCTGGCATCGATGCGTCGATGATCACGTCGCTCGGCACGTGCAGGTTGGTGATGCCCCTCGAGGAGTCCACCATCGCGAGCGGCGGCCGCTCCGCATACACCGCCTGCAGGTCGGCTTCGATCGCGGCCCGTTCTGCCTCGGGCAGTGATTTGATCTTGGCGTAGACATCGCCGACGCCGTTGTCGGGATCGATACCGAGTCTGGCGAAGGTCGCGGCGTGCTTTTCGAAGACGGCCCTGTAGTACGCGATGACGGCGTGTCCGAACATGATCGGATCCGACACCTTCATCATCGTTGCCTTCAGGTGGAGCGACAGCAGCAGCCCCTGTGACTGGGCGTCGGCGATTGCCTTGTCGTAGAAGGCGCACAACGCCGCCCGGTTCATGCAGGTCGCGGCGATGAGCTCGCCGGCCGTGACCTGGAGCGCGTCTTTCAGCAAAGAGACGGCGCCGTTCGTGTCGACAAACTCGATACGAACGCTGCCGGCGTTCTCGATCAGCGCCGACTGTTCGCTGCCGTAGAAGTCGCCGCCGCTCATCGACGTGACGCGCGTCTTCGAGTCCTTCGACCACGTGCCCATCGAATGCGGATGCGATTTCGCGTACTGCTTCACCGGCGCCGCCACGCGACGATCCGAGTTGCCTTCGCGCAGCACCGGATTCACCGCGGAGCCGAGCACCTTCGCATACCGGGACTTGATGTCCTTCTCCGTGTCCGATCGGGGTTCGGCGGGGTAGTCCGGAACGGGATACCCGGCGGCCTGCAGCTCCTTGATCGCGGCGGTGAGCTGCGGCACCGACGCGCTGATGTTCGGCAGCTTGATGATGTTGGCGTCCGGCGTTTTCGCCAGTTCGCCGAGATACGCCAGATCGTCCGACTGTCGCTTGTCCGCGGGCAGCCATTCGGGAAAATTGGCCAGGATGCGTCCGGCCAGCGAGATGTCGCGCGTCTCGACCGTGATGTCGGCGGCTCTGGTGAACGCCTGGATGATCGGCAGCAGGGAATACGTCGCAAGGGCGGGCGCTTCGTCGGTGTGCGTGTAGATGATCTTGGCTGTGCTCATGACTCTCCGGACAAACCGTGATTGTCCTTCAAATCGAGCTGGCAGGGTAAGATCTGAGCCTTGCCTGACTCACCTCTCGTCGCAGTGATCATGGGCTCGTCGTCGGACTGGGAGACGATGAAGCCTGCCGTCGACGTGCTGGAACGGTTTGAGGTGCCGCACGAGCGGCACATCGTGTCAGCGCACCGCACGCCGCAGTGGTTGTCCGAGTTCGCGCATGGTGCGGAGGGCCGCGGGATCGAGGTCGTGATTGCCGGCGCCGGTGGCGCGGCGCACCTGCCCGGAATGGTTGCCGCACAGACGCTGCTGCCCGTGCTCGGCGTCCCGGTGCAGAGCGCCACGCTGCAGGGTCTCGATTCGCTGCTCTCGATCGTGCAGATGCCCGGTGGTGTGCCGGTCGGAACCCTCGCGATCGGCAAGGCGGGTGCGACCAATGCGGCGCTGCTGGCGATCGCGATCCTGTCGGGTTCCCGTCCACGCCTGCGCGAGCAACTCCGCGCGTTCCGCGACACCCAGACGCAGACGGTTCTTCAGGAACGGCTTCCATGACCGCGGGCGGTCCCGCATCACGGCCGACGTCCAGGGGATCGGGCGGCGCGCGCGTGATCGCGCCGGGCGCGGCGCTGGGCGTGCTCGGCAGCGGCCAGCTTGGCCGCATGTTCACGATCGCGGCGCGTCGCATGGGGTATCGCGTCCACACCTTGTCACCGGACGAAGACACGCCAACCGGTCAGGTGGCCGACGTCGAAGTGACCGCCGCTTACGACGATCTCGAGGCGCTGCGCGCGTTTGCCGGCCGCGTCGACGTCGTGACGTTCGAGTTCGAGAACATTCCGACGGACGCCGTCGCGGCAATCGAGGAACTGGTGCCGGTACGTCCTTCCGGTGCGGCGTTGCACGTGGCCCAGCAGCGCGCGCGCGAGAAGTCGTTTCTCGCGGAGCATGGTATTCCGACGGCGCCGTTCGCGCGTGCGGCATCGCTGGACGAGCTCTGGGAAGGCGTGACGCGCCTCGGGACGCCGGCAGTGATCAAGACCGCCGCCTTCGGGTACGACGGGAAGGGTCAGCACAAACTGACGACGGCCGCCGATGTCGAACAGCTGTGGGATGCCATCGGTCACCAGGAGGCCGTTATCGAGAAGTTCATCTCCCTGCAGGCGGAAGTGTCGGTGATTGCGGCGCGCGGTCTCGACGGCGAAGTCGCGACGTATCCCGTGTTCGAAAACCGGCATCACAACCACATCCTCGACGTGACCACGGCGCCGGCCGCCGTTCCGCCCGCGATGGCACGACAGGCGATCGAGATCACGCGAACGATTCTCGACAGCCTGCAGTACATCGGCATCCTGTGTGTCGAGTTCTTCGTCAGCACCGACAACGAACTGCTCGTGAACGAGCTTGCGCCGCGGCCGCACAATTCCGGTCACCTGACGTTCGATGCGGCGGTCACGAGCCAGTTCGAGCAGCAGGTCCGTGCGGTGTGCGGTCTTCCGCTTGGATCGACCGAGCTGCTGCGTCCCGCCGCGATGGCCAATCTGCTGGGCGATCTGTGGGCCGAGGGCGAGCCGAACTGGGCGGCGGCATGCCGGAATCCGGATGTGAAGCTGCATCTGTACGGCAAGCACACGCCGCGGCCCGGTCGTAAGATGGGCCACCTCACGGCGATGGCCCGCACCGTTGACGAAGCGATGGATCGCGTCCTCTCCGCCCGTGACGCGCTGCTGATTTGATCTACAGCTTCGGCCGGTTCCGTCTCGATGCGGCCGCGCGGCGATTGACGCGCGGGTCTTCGGCGATCGCGCTGGGCGATCGCCATCTCGAGGTACTCCTGCGCCTGCTCGCCCAGCCTGGCGAGATTGTCCCGAAGGAAGCACTCGTGCAGGCGGCGTGGCCCGATGTGGCGGTGACGGACAACAGCCTCGAACAGGCGATCTCGCTGCTGCGCCGGACCATCGCCGCACGTGAGGGCGGAGACCACGGCCTCGCGATCGAAACGGTGCCGAGGCGCGGCTACCGCCTCACCGGTGAGGTCGCATGCGAGACGTCGAAACATTCCGACGCGGAGGTGGATGCCATGCTCGCACCGCATCGCGCATGGCTCGAGGGGCGCGCCGCGCTCGAAACGCTCGCTGTGCAGCACGTCGGCGCCGCGGAGCAGGCATTCGCGCTGGTTCTCGAAGCGGCGCCGCATCACCCAACCGCGCGCGTCGGGCTTGCGAATGCGCTCGTCTTCAGGTTCGAGGCGTCGCGCGTCGACGAGTCGCCAGACGTCATCGCCCTGGCGACGGCCCTGACGCACGCGCGGGAAGCCTGTCGGATGGATCCGAAATGGGCGGAGAGTTGGGCGACGCTCGGCTTCGTCCTGCATCGCGCCGGGCAACTCGAACACGGCATTGCGGCCGTGCATCGCGCGGTTGAACTCGAACCGGACAACTGGCGCCATCACCTGCGCCTGGCGTTCGTCGCGTGGGGCGAGCTCCGCTTGCGCGCCGCGCAGCGAACGCTGCACCTGATGCCCGGTCTTGGGCTGGCGCACTGGCTCGCGGCGAGCGTCCACGTCGCCCGGCAGGCGTTCGACGCCGCGGAGCATGAACTGGCCGTCGGCCGCACGGCACAGGACGAGCAGCGCGCGGGCGCGGCATTTGGCAGCGTCGGCCTGCATTGGCTCTCAGGATTGCTGTGTCTGGCGCAGGGCGACGCGGCCGCGGCGGAACGGCACTTCGATCGCGAGCTCGGATTCGAAGAGAGCGGCCATTTGTATGCGCGCGAATGCTCGGCCGCGACGTGGTACGCGAAAGGCGCGCTGGCGCTGACTGCCGGGAATCAAGACCAGGCAGCAGCGGCGTTCAACGAAGTCGTCCGAAGAATTCCACGCCATCCACTGGCGCTCGCCGCGCTGGCCGGATTGGGTCTGAGCGATGAACGTGAACTTGCCGCGCGTCTCGAACGCGCGGCAGAGCGGGGCGCGCACGTGGACGTGGCCGTGGCCAACGCCGTCAGAGATGCGGCACGCCGTGAGTCCGCCGACGCGATACCGGTGAGGGCAGCGCTGCAGGCGGCGCCGCCGGGACCATCGGGTTGGTTTCTGCCGGTGGAACCGATCCTGCGCCCGGTCGCGGACCCGGCGAAATGGTCGCCGACATTGACGCTACTGCGCACCCGCGCCGGTTGATTACCCACCGGCCACGGGAACAGGGATCGTGATCGGCTTTCGCGCGCCGCGGCGATGCGATCCAGCGAGATAAGTCACCGCCGATGAGCCCGCCGGCGGCGGCGTCCGAATTGCACGACGACGGGACGTGCGCCGCTCCATTGCGCTGGTCGCCGTCCTGCTCTGCTGCACCTCCTGGCTGGGTGCGTCGCCCGGTGGTGCGGCCGGCGAAGTCGAACCGGCGCTCGAGCGATTCCTGTCGCGGCCGGATGAGCCGCTGAAGGAATATCGGGCGGTGCGCCACATGGAAGCGACGAACCCGCGCTTCAACCTCCAGGGCACGCTCGACGCGGAGACGACGCTGACGCCCGACGGCCGCTTCAGCTACACGGTCATCAACGAACAGGGTTCGGAATACATCCGCCAACACGTGTTGCGGTCGCTGCTGGAGAACGAAGAAAGGTTGTTCGCGACGACCGACCCGGCACGCGCCGCGTTGACCGCCACCAACTACGACCTGAACGGCGGGGAGGTCGCCGAGCCCGGTGTCGTCCGCCTGTTTGCAAAGCCGAAACGTCGCGATGTCTCGCTCATCGACGGGTTTCTCTTTGTGACGACCGACGAAGCCGACCTGGTTCGGGTCGAAGGGCGGCTCGCGCGCAATCCTTCGTTCTGGACGACCCGCGTCGACGTCGTCCGCCGCTACGACCGCATTGGCGGCATCCGCGTGCCGGTGCGCCTCGATACGAAGGCGCAGATACGCGTGGCCGGGCCGTCGACGATGACGGTTACCTACGATTATCAGATGGTCAACGGGGTGGCGGTTCCTTGAATGCAGAATTCAGAATGCGGAACGCGGAACGCGGAATTCAGAGTTCAAGGACGTACTGCTCTCCCCGTCATGGCGCGAACGTGATCGAGTGAATCGCAGGTCCTCCGAGCAGGGGACTCATTGATCCGGCGACCCACGCCGGATGCGAATTCGCGTAGAACGGCGAGAGCGGATGACCGCTCTGGCCGGTCGGCATGTCCATCAGGCCCTCGATTTCCCGGCCCGGCGACACCACCATCCGTTCCGACGGCGCATTGATGCCCCAATGCATGTTCGGCGTGTAGAGATCGCCCGGCAGCGGTTGTGCCGGCATGTCCAGCCAGCGCCACAGGAAGGGCGCCGCACCGGATAACGGATGGCGGTAACGCGTGACGTTGTACTCGCCCCATTGACGATCGTTGAGCGGTCCGGGATGATCAGCGCGCACGCGGGCGATCACCTCGTCGATGCTCGTCAGCAGCAGTTCGTGCCAGTCGGAAAACGCAGGGTCGAGGAGGTGCAGCGGCTGCTCGGTGACGGCCTTCCAGATCGGTCCCTCGCGGCGGCGGATAAAGCGGTAGTCGAACGTCGCGTCTGCTTCATAGCATTCCGACAGCAGGAAGCCGAAGACCCGCTCCGACACACGTTCGCGGAACAGGCGGGTCAGCAGATACGCGGCTGAATCCGCCGTGACCTGTCCGCTCCACTGGCCTCGCACGACGTCGCGAAATTCCGTGCGGTCTGCGCGTCCCGAGAGATCGCTCGCCGTCAAGGTGCGCAGAATCAGATCGCGCCAGCGGGCAAGGAACGACGCACTGGTATCGAGCTGGATATCGAGAAGGTCACGCGGCTCGAACCGATCGCTGGCCATGAGGCGGTCCCGGATGATGCGCGCCCGCGACCCGACTTCGTAGTTGCCGTTGCCGAGCACACGGCCGGTGCTCTCGTCCGTGACCCGATTGTTCGCGGACCAGATTCGCCCACCCGGCGGAGCGACGATGCGCGGATATTCATCGTCGTCGAGCCAGCCGTTCCAGCCGTGTGTGCCGTCCGCCCACGACAGCGGCGTGTCACCGGTCATGCCGCTGCGCCGCGGGATCGACCCGAAGATGCTCCATGCCACACGGCCGCTCCGGTCGGCCACCACCATGTTCTGGCCAGGCGCGGCCAGGCCGTTCGCTTCAGCCAGCGCCTCCTCGATCGTCGTCGCCGATTCGAGTGGCGTCGCGGTGGTGATCTGCTGATCGATCGAGTGCGCCACCCACCGCAGCGCACGGGGCCTCCCCGCGTGGTCGGGATCGATTACCGGCCCCCAGATCGTCCAGGTCACTGCGAGATGCTCGTCGGCCTGACCGGCCACCTTGATGACCTCGTCGTAATGCTCGAACGGCTTCCACCCGTGCGGGGTGCGGTAGCGGTCCGGTTCCCGCCGATCGATGTCGAGCAGGACGATGTCGGCGAAGTCCGCGTATGTGTTGGTGAAGCCCCAGGCGATGTGCTCGTTGCTGCCGATGACCATCGCCGGGTGTCCAGGCAGCGTCACGCCCGCAACCAGATGCGACTTACCCGTTGGATCGCTCCAGACGAACGTGGCGCGATACCACGTGTTCGGCACGCGGACGGCCAGGTGCATGTCGTTGGCGACGAGCGCGGAGCCCGAGGCGGTGAGACGTCCGGCAACCGCAAAGCTGTTGCTGCCGATGGCGCCGTTGCGATTGTCTACCCCCAACGCCCAATGGTCTTCGCCTGTCCAACTGCCAAAAGTATCGGGAGTGGCGACTGTGGGGGGAAAGTTGGGAGTTGGGAGGTCGACGACCTCTGGTCGCGGAGGCGGCAACTGGATTGGCTGCTTGCCTTGCCGGCGGGCGCGCAGGTTGTAGATGTCCGGCCCGGGAATCGGCGGGACAGCAAGGGCGTCGCCCTGCACGGGTGTGTCCCATTCCGTGCCCACGGGCGCGAGGAAGTCGACCATCGCCGCCGGCAACACGTCCCGCATCGTCGCCAGCGTCGACTCGTACGTGCCTTCGCTGTCCTGCAGCGTGAGAAACATCGAGAGCACCACCAGCATCGTGTCCTCTTCACGCCAGGGCTGTGGCTGCTGTCGCAGCAGCAGATACTCGAACGGAGGTGCGCCAAGCTGCGAGAGGCCGGCGTTCACGCCCGCTGTGTACGCCGCAAGGATGCGACGGTCACGATCCGCCAGGCCTCCGACTGTCTTTCGTGCGAGCGCGCGGAACCGGTGCAGTCGTGTCTGCCGATCCACGGGAAGCGCGGCCGGTCCTACGAGTTCGGCCAGCTCGCCCGCGGCCCGGCGACGCGCCAGGTCCATTTGAAAAAATCGATCCTGCGCATGGAGGAAACCCGTCGCACGCGCCAGGTCTTCGCGCGAGGTCGCGCGGATCGTCGGGATACCGAGCGCATCCCGCTTGACCGATACGGCTGCCCGCAGACCGGGCAACTGGATGCGTCCGTCGAGCTGCGGCAGGCTCGCGAGCAGCCGTCCCCGGATCCAGAACGCGCCGCCGCCGCCAGCGGCCGCGAGGATTGCCAGCGTGCCCAGAACCGTCCACGCGACGCGCCGACGCATAATGTGCATCTTAACGATGCCGACGAAAACGCGGTACGGCGACAGTCCCTGGGTTCACGACTTTCCCGACTCCCGGCGACCCAATCCCCCTCGACTCCGCGGCGACCATGACGCCGATGTCGTGATCATCGGTGCCGGTCTCACCGGCGTGGCCACCGCCTATGCCTGCGCAACCGCCGGCCTCTCGACGATCGTGCTCGAGGCCGATCGCATCGGCCGCGGCAGTTCCGGTCGCAGCACGGGCCTGCTGCTGCCCGAGCCTGGCCCGGCCTTCCGGGACGTCGTGCAGGCGCACGGTCTCCGTGCTGGCCGGGCGATGTTCGAGGCCTGGCGGAAGGGCGCGCTCGACGCGGCAGCGCTGCTGCGGCGGCTGGGCGTGCCGGTGGGTCTGCAGACGCTGGACAGCGTCACGATCACGAATGATGAGAAGCGCACGCGCCGCGAGTTCGACGCGCGGGTCTCCGCCGGTCTGGCGGCACAGTGGCTGACCAGCAGGCAGGTCAGGCCGCGCGTGATGACGGATGCCCAGGCGGCAATCCGAACGGGCGACGCGTTCGCGATTGATCCCTACCGCGCGTGCGTCGGACTGACCGTTGCCGCGCGCAAGCGCCAGGCCGTTTTCGGCGAGCGAACGCCGGTCCGGAAGGTGAAGTTCGGTGCGAGGGGAGTGGAGGTGACCGCGGACGGTGCCGTGGTGCGCGCAGCCACGGCGATCGTCACCACCGGGTCGGCCACCGCCGAGTTCAAGCCGCTGCGCCGCCACTTCACCCGTCGTGAGACCTATCACGTGATGACCGAGCCGGTGCCGGCCGCGATCCGCAAGCAGGTCTTTCCGGCAACGGTCACGCTGGCCGACACGCGTTCGCCGCGGCATCGCGTGCGATGGACGTCCGACCACCGGCTTCTCGTCACCGGCGGTGATCAGAACGAGGTGCCCGAGCGCAAGCGGTTGCAGGTCGTCGTCGAGCGCAGCAGCGAACTGATGTACGAGTTCCTCACGATGTATCCCGCGATTCTCGGCTTGCGCGCGGAGTTCGGCTGGGAGATGTCCTACGGTGAGACCGCCGATGGCGTGATGTATGTCGGACCGCACCGCAATTACCCGCATCACCTGTTCGCGCTCGGAGGATCCGCAGATTCGGTGACCGGCGCGTTCGTCGCCGCCCGCCTTCTCGCGCGCGCCGCGGCCGGTGCGCCCGCGAAGGGCGACGAGGTCTTTGGATGGACCCGCTGACCGTCGACCAGGTCGATCTGCTGGCGATCGGTCCTCACCCCGACGACATCGAAATCGGGATCGGCGGCATCGTGGCGAAGCACGCGACGCTCGGGTTGCGCGTGGGCCTGTGTGATCTGACCGCCGGTGAAATGGGCAGCAACGGCACGGTCGAGCAGCGTCTCGCCGAGGGCGAGGCGGCGCGAGTCGTGCTCGGGGCAGCATGGAGGGTCAACCTGCGTCTGCCGGATCGGGCGCTGGGGTCGGCCCCGGAACATTTCGCGCGCATCGCTTCGCTGGTGCGGCGGGCGCGGCCGCGGGTCGTGGCGATTCCATACTGGTCCGATCGCCATCCGGATCATGTGACCGCGAGTCGCGTCCTGACCGATGCGGTGTTCAACGCCGGCCTGCGGAAGTATCAAGCCGATGGCGAGGCGTGGAAGCCGGAGTGGGTCTGTTATTACTTCATCAACGACGCGGCCCCGCCGTCGTTCGTCGTTGACGTCAGCGGGCATTACGAAACCAAACGTCGAGCGCTGGCGTCTCACGTGACGCAGTTCCGTCCGTCCGCGCCAGACGCGGTACCGACGCGCCTGACCGCGTCGACGTTTTCGCGGCTGATCGAGAGTCGCGACGCGCAGTTCGGCGCGCTGGCCGGCGTCGAATTTGCCGAAGGCATCGTCGTTCGGGAACCGGTGGTGCGGCGAGACCTGCTACGGTAGGCCAGGCCTCGCGCGCAGGCCCGACGAGGGATTAAACGTGCACATCGGAATCGTGTGTTATGCGTCGGTCGGCGGCAGCGGTATCGTCGCCACCGAGCTGGGAAAGGCGCTGGCGGCGCGCGGGCATCAGGTGCATTTCATCAGCACGGAAACGCCCTTCCGCCTTGGAGAGTTCCAGGCCGGATTGTCCTTCCACCAGGTCCTGACGCCCACCTATCCGCTGTTCCGCGAGCCGCAGTATCTGCTCTCCCTGGCCAACAAGATCGTGCAGGTCTCGCGGGAGTTCCGCCTCGATGTCGTCCATGCCCACTACGCCGTGCCCCATTCGACGGCGGCGCAGATGGCGCAGCAGGTGCTCGGCGCACAGCCCGGGCCGACGCCTCGTGTCATCACGACCCTGCACGGGACCGATATCACGCTGGTCGGCAGCGATCCCTCGTACTCGGAGATCGTGGCCTTCTCGATCCAGCACTCGGATCGTGTGACCGCGGTGTCGGAAAGCCTGCGCGCCTCCACCTACGAGCAGCTCGGCGTCACCCGTGGCATCGAGGTGATTCCGAACTTTCTCGATTGCGGCGTCCACCGCCGCACGCCACGGCCGGGCCTGCGCTGCCGGTTCACGAAAGACGATGAGCAGACGAAGATCGTCGTGCACATCTCGAACTTCCGGCCGGTGAAGCGCACCGATGCCGTCGTGCGGATCTTCGATCGCATCCGCCAGAAGGTCCCCGCGCGTCTGTTGCTGGTTGGTGATGGTCCGGAGCTCGGACAAGCGAATCGTCTCGCGCGCGAGCTCGGGATCTGGCATCTCGTCGACTCCGTCGGCGCGCAGGAGGAGGTGCTGCCGCTGCTCTCGATCAGCGATCTGTTCCTGCTGCCCTCGGCGCAGGAGAGCTTCGGACTCGCGGCGCTCGAAGCGATGGCATGCGAAGTTCCGGTCGTCGCGTCACGCGTCGGGGGCCTGCCCGAGGTCATCGAGGACGGTGTCAGCGGATTCCTGCAGGATCCGGACGATCTCGACGCGATGGCCGAGAGTGGTGTCCGGCTGCTGACGGATCGGGTCCTGCACAAGCGCATCGCTGAAGCGGCGTGCCGCCGTGTCCGCGAGCAGTTCTGCGTCGAGCGCGTCGTCCCGATGTACGAGACGTGCTACGAGGCGGCGCTCGGACGCGCGTCTACTCGAACGGGACCAGTTTCTTGAAGCTGGCGAGCATCCAGCGGTAGCCGTCCGGGTCGGTGAACGTCGCCACGCGATCTCCCCACGGCTTGTCTTCCGTTTCGCTGACGCCGGCACCCGCCTCGCGTGCCTGGGTGGCGAGCCGATCGACATCCTCGACGTAGGTGTACAGCGCCGACGCCCCGCCACTCGGCGCCGTCGCGTCGCCCTTTCGAATCAACATCACCACCGAGGTGCCGTGACGCATCTCCGCATAACGCGGCTGCCCGTCCGGATCGGCCAGGACGACGCCGCGAGTGAAGCCGATCGCCCGTTCCAGGAACTCGATCGACGCGCCGACGTTTTCAACGGCGAGATACGTATTGATTGATTGCATGCCCGGCGCGAGGCCACTGCCCGTCACCCGCGGACGAGGTGGGGCGGTGATCGCGGGCGAGGCGGCACGCGTCCGCTTCCGGGCCGTGCGTTTTGGCGTTCGCGTCGCAACACGCGCGTGTGGTTTTCCGGGAGTCGAACGCCGGCCGGCCATTGGAGGATGATAGTGAGCGGTGTGCCCGACGTCCAGTTGCGATGTGCTCATTCTCGGCGCTGGTCCGGCCGGTTCGGCGGCAGCGAAGCTGCTCGTCGACTCGGGACATCAGGTCGTCATCGTTGATCAGCGCGCGTTTCCTCGAGACAAGGTCTGCGGCGACGGGTTGATCAGCGACGCCCTCGGCGCGCTGATGATCCTGGGTGCCGACGACACGGTGCTGCGCGAAGCATTCCGCGGCGACGAGCTGCGCGTGTATGCGCCCGCGGGTCACCACGTGTCCGTAAGCGGTGAATTCGCCTGTCTTCCCCGCGCGCGCCTCGATGCGCTGCTGCTGGACTCCGCGACGGCAGCCGGCGCGCGATTCTCGGTGGCCACAGCGATAGCGCCGCTGCTCAACGACAATCGGATCGCCGGCGCGCGCCTTCGCTGTGAGGACGGTGAGGTCGACGTGGCCGCGCGGTTCACCATCCTTGCGACCGGATCGAACGTCACGGTGCTCGAAGCCTTTGGACTGTCCGCGCCCCCAAAGCCGGACGCGGTTGCCGGCCGGGCGTATTACCAGGCAACACCCGACGTTGCGGCGCAGGTGCGCCACCTGTCGATCGCCTTCGATCGGCGCTGGTGTCCCGGTTACGGGTGGGTGTTTCCCGGTCCGGACAATCGATTCAACATCGGCGTCGGGCTGTTCGGGCGCGAAGGCGAGCATGGCCGGCTCCGCGAGTACTTCGACGAGTTCTGCCGCACGTTCCCGATTGCCGCCATGATTCTGAAGTCGGCGACGCCGGTCGGCGAATTTCGCGGCGCGCCGATGCGCAATGGGCTGCAGCAGGCGCAGTTCGGACGGCCGGGCCTGCTCGCGGCCGGCGAGGCGATCGCCGCGACCTACGCCGCGACCGGTGAGGGGATCGGGAAGGCGATGGAGAGCGGCCTGATGGCGGCGGTCCTCATCTCCGAGACGCTCATGGGCGAACGGAGCGCCGATGGCGTGGAACAGTTCTACGAGTACGAATTCCGTCGCCGGTTCGGCTCGCGCTACCACGCGTATCAGGTGGGGCAGCACTGGGCTGGCAAGGCCTGGATGCTGAATCTGCTCGCGCGTCGCGCCAACGCCGGCCGCTTCGTGCGCTCCGAACTCGAAGCCCTCCTCGCCGAACGCGGCGATGCCAGTGGTCTCCTGTCGTGGAGCGGGTTGTTCAGGGCGCTGGTGAGCTGACGTGGACCAGGCGCTGCTCTGCCCCCTCCGCTACCGTGAATAGATCGCTCTCAGCGCCTCGCCAAGATCGGGATACCTGAACCCGAACCCGTTCGCGAGCGCTCTTTGCGGTACGGCGCGCTGGCTGCCGAGAAGAGCGGTGTCGGCGAGCTCGCCGAGCGCGAGGCGAAGGACGAACGCCGGTACCGGTAACGCAGATGGTCGATGCAGCACGCGGCCGAGCGTCCGTGCGAAGTCCGCGTTGTCCACGGGCGCCGGCGCCGTCAGGTTGATCGGCCCGCGGATGGAGGCACTCATCGCCCACATCGTCATCGCGATCCAGTCGTCACGATGGATCCACGACATGAACTGCCGGCCCGAACCGAGCGCTCCTCCCGCAAACAGACGGAAGGGGAACGCCATGCGCGGCAGCGCACCGCCGTCGCGAGCCAGCACGATGCCGGTTCGCAGCAGGACGACGCGCGTAATGTCGCCCAGGGATGTCGCTTCGCGTTCCCATTCGACGCAGACCTGCGCGAGGAAGTCCGTGCCTGCGGGCGTGTCTTCCGCCAGCGACTCGTCTCCGCGATTGCCGTAAATGCCGATCGCGGAACCGCTGAGAAACACCGCAGGTCGCACGGCGTCGCGGAGCGCTGCTGCCAGCGCGCGCGTGGCGGTCACACGGCTCTGCAGGATGGCGGCCTTCCTTGCAGCCGACCAGCGTCTATCGGCGATCCCCTCGCCGGCCAGGTTGATGACGACATCCGCCGCGTGCACGGCCGCGACCCAGGCACCTGAAGCGAAGTCAGGAGACCAGGCGAGGTCGCCTTCCTGACGCAACCGGCGCGTGAGAACGATGACGCGGTGACCCGAGTCACGCAATGCCCGGCAGAGCGGCCGCCCGAGAAAGCCGGATCCGCCGCTGACGACAATTCGCATCATGCTGTTTATGCCAGATCGGCTAAGCTCCGCCCGACATGATTTCACGACGGCGAGTGCTCATGACCGCGGCACGGGCGACCGCGCTGGCGCCCCTGGCCCGACTGGCAACCCTGAACGCGAGCGTGCAGGGCGGTGGCGCGGCTGCGGCACCGCAGGTAAGCCAGACAGGCATGCGCCTCGTGCTGCTCGGGACTCAGGGCGGCCCGAACGTGAACACTCGGCGCGCGCAGGGTTCCAACGCCCTCGTCGTCGACGGCCGTCAGTACCTCGTGGACTGCGGGTACGGCGCCGTGCGGTCGCTCGTGGCCGCCGGCCTGGGCATTCAGCAGCTCAACACCGCGTTCATCACGCACCTGCACGACGATCACATGGCCGACGTCGCGGCGCTGCTCTCGTTGCAGTGGACGGGAGCCAAGCGTCAGCCGACCGATATTTACGGTCCGTTCGGAACCGCGGCGATGGTCGAAGCGGCGCTCGCGTTCACCAGAGCGAATACGGAGATCCGGATGACGGACGAAGGCCGGACGATTCGCCCTGAACAGCTGTTTCACGGACACGACGTACCCGCGCAGGCCACGCCGCTGCCGGTGTTCAAGGACGATCGCCTTACGGTGACCGCCGTCGAGAGCACGCATTATCCGGATCGTGCGAAGGCGACGATGCCGTATCGTGCCCTGGCCTACCGGTTCGACGCTGACGCGAGGTCGGTTGTCATCACCGGCGACACGGCCTACTCGAAGAACATCGTCGGATTGGCGAGGGGCGCGGACCTGTTCGTGTGCGAGATCATCGATCAGCCGCAGTACGACACCAACCTTGCGGCCGCTGCCCGCGCACGGGCGGCCGGCAACGACATCAGCGTGGCCCAGCACGTGGTCGAAACCCACTCGAACAACGAGGTGGTGGGCCGGATGGCGTCAGAAGCGGGCGTGAAGACGGTGGT
>Ga0310810_10001359_pt1 | contig 25568 bp, 24 predicted proteins | sample NCmetagenome_FD_207641 | JGI IMG/M metagenome (GOLD analysis project Ga0310810, IMG submission 207641) | Soil microbial communities from experimental microcosm in Duke University, North Carolina, United States - NC | ecosystem: Engineered > Artificial ecosystem > Soil microcosm > Unclassified ...
CTCCGGGTGATTGACCCTGAGCTCGGACCACTGCGGGCGCCGCGAGCACCCACGCGGCCAGGCCGAACCAGATGAGCGAGCGTCCCCGACGCATCGCCGGTGCGCCCTAGCGGACCGAGACGGAGAAGCGGGTCGAGCCCTCGCCGCCAGGCCCCTCCCACGCCACCGTGACCTGCCGGGTGCCCCCGTCCGGAAAGCTGATCGTTCCCAGGTAGCGTCCGGGGGTCTTGTCCGCCGACACCGTCGCTCCGGCGATCATCGGCGCCATGCCGGGCATTGCCATGCTGGTGCTCAGAATCACCTTGCCTGCGTCCAGCGGTTGGCCGGTCGGCGACGTGAACTCGAGGACAAAGGCGTTGGGGCCCGGGTGCCACGTGCCCGCCTCGCTCTTGAGAGTAATCACCGCATCCTTGGTCTTCTGGGTGTGCACGACCTTGAGGTCGGCAGCCCACGCCCCGATTCCACCCGCCAGCACCAGCACGACCAGCAGCACCGCGGTCTTCGCTCGCTTCATCTCAGGCCTCCTCTTGGGTGAACCTCGGTTGTTCGGCTCCGCTCGGAGCCGAGACCAGCTCGCGCTCCCGGAGCCAGTGGAAGACGACCGGCGTCACGATCAGCACCAGCAGGAGCGAGCTCACCATCCCGCCCAGCACGGGCGTCGCCAGCGGCTTCATCACCTCGGCGCCCGCTGAGTGGCTCCACATGATCGGCAGCAGACTGGCCACGACGGTCGAGACGGTCATGACCTTGGGGCGCAGCCGGAGCAGCGCGCCCTCCTTCACGGCGTCGAGCAGCGCAGCGCGTGTGAGACGCCCGCCCAGCTCGGTCCGCTTGCGCGCCACCGCCTCTTCCAGGTAGATGACCATCACCACCGCGGTCTGCACCGCCGTACCAAAGAGGGCGATGAACCCCACCCACACCGCGACCGAGAAATTGTAGCCGAGCGCGTAGAGCAGGTAGATCCCGCCAGCCAAGCCGAAGGGCACGGCCAGGAGCACCTGGGCGGCATCGAGGAACGACCGGTAGATCAGATAGAGCAGCAGGAAGATCACCAGGAGCACCACCGGCACGACGATCTGGAGCCGCTGCTTGGCTCGCACCTCGTTCTCGTATTGCCCGCTCCATTCGATGTAGGAGCCCTTCGGCAGGGCCACGCTTTCGGCAACCCTCTTCCGGGCCTCCTCCACGAAGCTCCCGACATCCCGCCCCCGCACGTTCAGGAGGACGGTGACGACCAAGAGGCCGTTTTCGCTCGCGATCATGGCGGGGCCGGCCACCGCCCGGATGGTCGCCACCTGCCCCAGCGGCACCTGGGTCCCGTTGGGCGAGGCGACAAGAACGCTGTTGAGGGCCTCCGGCGTGCTCCGGAACCGGGACGCGTACCGGACGCGAACGGGGAACCGCTGCCGGCCCTCGATGGTCAGGGTCAGGTTGGTCTCGCCCACGGCAGTCTCGATCACGTCCTGGATGGCCCCCACCGAGATGCCATAGCGGGCCGCCGCCTCGCGGTTCACCCGAATGTCCAGGTAGGGGGCCCCGGTGACCTGCTCGGGGTAGACGTCGACGGCACCGGGGATCTGGCGCAGCACCTCGGCCACCGCCCGAGCGCGCTCCTCCAGCGCCCGGAGGTCAGAGCCGAACACCTTGACGCCGACCTCCGACCGGATGCCGGTCGTCAGCATGTTGATCCGGTTGATGATCGGCTGGGTCCAGATGTTCGAGACGCCGGGCAGCGTGGTCGCGGCGTCCAGCTCGGCGATGATCCGCTCGCGGGTCATACCCAGTCGCCACTGCGCCTCGGGCTTGAGACTCACGATCGCCTCGGTCATGTTGAGCGGCGCAGGATCCGTGGAGGTATCGGCCCGTGAGATCTTCGCGACCACCGACGCGACCTCGGGCACGGTCCGGATGGCCGCGTTCTGCATCTTCGTAATCTCGATCGCCTGCGGCAGTGAGACGGCCGGGTCGGTGATCGGCATGAACATCAGATCCCCCTCGTTCAGCGGGGGCATGAACTCTTTGCCGATCCTCGGCGCCAGCGCCACCGCGCCGGCCACGACGAGGGCGGCGAGCCCGAGCGTCAGCGCCCGATGCCGCAACGCCCAGTCCAGGACGGGGCGGTAGGCCCAGACGAGCGGCCGCATCACAGGGTTGCGCTCCTCGGCCCGCACCCGGCCGCCGATCAGCAGCGAGCACAGCACTGGGACCAGAGTGACCGAGAGCACGGTGGCACCCGCCATGGCGAAGGTCTTGGTGAAGGCGAGCGGGTGGAAGAGCTTGCCCTCCTGCCCGCCAAGGGCGAACACGGGGATGAAGGCGAGGATCACGATGGCCATCGAGAAGAAGATGGGCCGGCCCACGAGACGCGTCGCCTCGAGCACCGTCTCCAGCACGCGCCCACGGTCGCGCACGTCCACGTGGCGCTGCTCGATGAACCGGAAGGCGTTCTCGGTGACCACGATGGCGGCATCGACGAGCACGCCGATGGCGATGGCGATCCCGGCCAGCGACATGATGTTCGAGGTGATCCCGAGATAGCGCATGAAGAGAAAGGCGGTCAGCACCGCCAGCGGGATCGGGATCGTCACGATCAGGACGGACCGGACGTGCAGCAGAAAGACGACGTTCACGAGCGTCACGACCACGGCTTCCTCGATGAGGGCCCGCCGAAGGGTCTGGACCGCCCGCTCGATGAGCTGGGACCGATCGTAGAAGGGCACGATGCGGACGCCGGCGGGGAGGCCAGCCTCGAGCGCCGTGATCTTGTCCTTCACGCGGGCGATGACCTCGACGGTGCTGACCCCGTATCGGGCCACCACCACGCCGCCGACCGCCTCGTCACTCCCCTTGACCAGCGCGGATACCCGGAAGGCGTCGCCGACCTTGACGTCGGCCACCTGACGAATGAAGATCGGGACCCCGTTCTCGGCGCCGATCACCACCTGCTCCAGATCGCCCGGGCTCTCGACCAACCCGAGACCTCGAATCACCGACCAGGTCCCGTTCCCCTCGACCACGTTGCCCCCCACGTTGCGGTTGCTCCGCATGACCGCATCGACGACGGCGGAGAGGGGGATCCTGAAGCCGCGGAGCCGCTTGGGATCGACGTCGATCTGATACTGGCGGACCAGCCCGCCCACGCTCGCCACCTCGGCCACTCCGGGAACCGCATTGAGCTGATACCGAATGAACCAGTCCTGAATCGTCCGCAGCTCGCGGAGGGAGTGGCCCTTCCCCTCGACCGTGTACCAGAACACGTGGCCGACGCCCGTGGCGTCGGGGCCGAGCGTGGGCACGACGCCCGACGGCAGCGCCTTCGTCAGCAGGTTCAGCCGCTCGAGCACCCGAGACCGCGCGAAGTAGAGGTCGACGGAATCTTCGAAGATCACGTTGATCATCGAGAACCCGAAGGCGGACGACGAGCGCACGACCCGCACGCCCGGTAGGCCCTGGAGGCTCACCGTTAGGGGATAGGTCACCTGGTCCTCAACCTCCTGCGGCGAGCGACCCGGCCAGTCGGTGAACACAATCACCTGGTTGTCCGAGAGATCCGGGATGGCGTCGATTGGCGTCGTCAGCAGCGCCCAGTATCCCCAGCCCCCGAGCAGGAGAAAGGCAGCGATGACCAGCACCCGGTTCCGGAGCGACAGCTCGATCAACCGGTTGATCATCGCCGGCCTGCCGTGATGACCGGCCTGGCGGCGGGGCAATCGGTTCCTGGCGCAGACGTCCGATCACAACCCACACCAAGACCATCAGGCGCGCCACGGGCACCCTTCGTCGGCGACATGTCCGGCACCTCCGCTCACGCGTTGGGCGCCCGGCAGCGCGGTCGGCAATCTCGGTCTAACGACACCGCAATCGCCCTTGGCTGCGCAGACCAGGGTCCAGGGAACACGAACAACGTGTGGCCCTGGACAACAGCCAACGCGAACAGAACAGTTGGGAACTACGGGCTACAGCGAACTACGCAGCGGAACGGACGGGCTTCGGAGGAAGTTCCGGGGTCGACAGGGCGGCGGTGACGGGATGCAGTTCAATCTGGGTGATGGCGGAGATCACGGCGTCAGGTGTCATGCCTAGCACAGGGAACATGACCGCACACGCTGGCTGCGCGCAGGGCAACTCGCATCCCATGCAGCCATCAAACGCCATGGCGACCGGCCCGAGGAGGAGCCAGATCGCCAACAGGGTGACGGCGAGGAGCCGATGTCCACTCATTGCAAGGTCACTCTAGGAGATGCCAGAGTGCCTGTCAAGGATGGGTAAGAATCACGGGTATGCCATCACTCGTGCGAGTGCAGCGGCAGGTGGTCGTGTGAGTGAGGTCCGACGCGGTGATGATGCGCGCCACCTTGCCCGTAGGGATCAACGTGGACCATCACGCCGCCGAGGTGCGGCAGGTGATGGAGCAGCTGGTGCCGAACATCACGGGCAATGTCATGGCCCTCCGCCACCGACAAGCCGGCCGGCACCGTGACGCTCACGTCCGCGTGCAGCCGGTGGCCGATCCACCGAGCCTGCACGTCGGTGACCTCCTCGACCCGGGCGACGTGTCCAGCGGCGTGAGCGATCTCGTCCAGGGTCTCCGACTCCACACCATCCAGCATCCGCAGCAGGATGGATCGAGCCGACTGCCAGACGATCACCAAGATCGCCGCTGAGATCCCGAGCCCAACGAGGGGATCGGCCAGCGGGTAACCAGCCCACACGCTGACCGCGCCGACGAACACCGCGAGGCTGGTCCACCCATCCACGCGGGCATGGTAGCCATCCGCGATCAGGGCGGCACTGCCGATCTGCTTGCCGACCCGGATGCGGAAGACCGCGACGGCCTCGTTCCCCGCGAAGCCGACCACGGACGCCACCATGACGGCCCACAGGAGGCCGACCGGCTCCGGGTGGATGAGCCGGGTGATCGACTCGTACGCGGCCACCAGCGCACTCGCGAGAATCGTAAGGATGATCAGGATTCCCGCGAAATCCTCCACGCGCCCCAGGCCATACGTGAATCGACGGCTCCTGCCACGGCGAGCCAGCCAGAAGGCGATGCCAAGCGGGATCGCCGTCGCGGCGTCCGCGAAATTGTGGATCGTATCGGCGAGCAACCCGACGCTGCCCGACAGCACAACGACGACAACCTGGATGGCCGCCGTGACCATGAGGCCCATGAAGGACCACTTCAGAGCCCACAGGCCGCGGTCGGTAGTGGCGATCGACGGATCGACGACCCCGTGCGTGTGCCCGTGACCATGATGCGCATGTTCACCGTGATGTTCGTCGTCGTGGTGGTGCCCGTGTTGTTCCATAGTCCCCCTTACCCGTCAGGGTGCAAACTCCAGCACCCAAGGCTACCACCATGGGGAGGTCCGGCGCCTGCGGTCGGGTCCGAGAGCAGATCTAGGTGCCGACGGCACATACACCGGTCGAGACACCCCTCCCTTTGCCCGCTGGCGACACACCCAGTTTTATGCCGCCCGGCTCGCTGCTCCAAGGATCGGCGCGCCGCCCGGACCCGCGTCCAGGATTGGAAGTCCTTTTCCCTTCTCGGTCTTGAACGAAGGCCCCGATCCGAAGCAGTGGCTCTGTGCTTGAGAACGAGCCCGGACGTACGTACCCGCTAACTAGAAATTAGTGGGTTGCTCCGGGGTGTCAGGCGGATCGCGATGCTGGTGCGCCAGGCTGACCGGGAGCGGCCCAGGTTGAAGCCGAGGCCCCAGAAGTAGGTTCTCCTAGCCGGATCAGCCCCAAGTCTCCGCCTACGGCCCCCCGGCTTCCACGTCGCGGGTCTGGCCTCGCGAGGTCCCGCGCTCCCCGTGCGGGAGGGGCACAAGTCCAGCCGGCGGCCCTTCCTGTCATCCTGGGGGTCTCCTGCGAGATTCACGCGGTCGTCACAGCCCGCGCGGCGCGGTCACGATCTCCATAGGGCCCGCGCCACGGTTCATTTGAACCGGTCCTATCTGACGACGACTTTCGCGCGGCGCCCGACGGATGGAACCCATTTCGTTAGGGCATCGACAGGGAGGCTACCATGAGCGAAGCGACACCACGGACTGAACATCCGCGTCGAGGCGGTGGCGCCGTACGCGATCTTCGCCCCGCGCCGGGCCCCGGCTCCAGCACGTCGCCGACCGGCCGCATCCGCAGAGCCGGCGTAGACGCCGCGGGCGGCGAAGCGACCGCCCTACGCCTTCAGGTGCGGCCGGCACATCGCCTCGATGTCCGCGACTGCCCGGGCCACCATCTCGGTCAACTGGTCGGGCCGCTGCCCCCCTGCGCCGTAGCCTTCCCAGATCTCGCTGCGGCACTTCCTCGTGAGCTCCCGGTCCACGTCGCGCTCGCCGGCCAGTTGAAGCAGCATCGTCGCCCCCGACCCAGACGGCGTGGCGCGCCTTCTTCACGCGCTCGAACGGCTCGCCGGCCCCGGGCCCGAAGGAGACCTGGCAGAGGAGCTACATCTTCTCGAACTCGGCGAAGTCGCCGCTCGTCTTCTGCATCCGCTCCAGCGGGACGAAGTACGAGTCGCGCAGGCTCGCCAGCCCCTCGGGCTCGTCGGCCTGGCGCGGTCGCGTGCTGCCGCCGACGAACGCTCCCGGGTTCCGGATGTAGGCCATCGCCTCCTTGATCTTGTACGCGGCGAGGAGCGTCCCCTCCGCGATCTCGATCTTCCGGCGCCCGAGGAGCTGCCGGCGCCAGGCCCGCAGCCCGATGACCGCGAAGACCGCCGTGACGGCGACGGAGGCGGCTTGCAAGACGGGCGGGGCAAACGTGAAGAGCGTGTCCCACATCGACTGGATCTCGGTCAGCCGGTCACGTCGTCGAGAATCGTCAAAGCTTGTTGAGGAGGTGAATCGCCCGAGCGTGCATGTAGTGCCCCACGATGAACACGATGCCACCCCCCAGCAGGAGGGCTGTCACTAGGCTGGACAGGGGCCGGACGAACAGGCCGACGCGCAGCAGCAACGGTGCCAGTGCCGATGTCAGGCCGACGGCAAACAGGGCGAGGCCAAGCGTCCCCGCGAGGTTGAGAAACACGGCTTCGCGGTCCGTGGCCATCGCAAGGCGGTCGGACCTCGGAGGATACAGCTTCCCGTACCGGGCCACCACGGCAGCTTCGTCCCGACTCCTCCATAGCCATTCGAGTCGTGCCAGCCATGTCGGTGCGCCGCCGGCGCCCGCCCTCAGGTCCCAGGGATCGCCGAGGCATCCGACCACGGGGGCGATCACGAGGATGCGGGCGCAGGTCCCAAGTAGCCGCAGAAAGACACCCGCCGAGTACGCGGCAACCAGTCCGAGGGCGACGGCTAGCCAAGTCGTCAAACTGGGTCGTTCGATCGAAGCCGGCACTGAGAGCTTGCTGAACAGGAGCCGGTCGGCGCCGAACAGCAGCACCGCACCGGGGAACACGTAGCCGAGCACATCTCGGAGGAGGAACGTGTCGTAGATCGCGAGGAGCTCACGGCCCCAGCCCGCCCAAGCCGGCTTCGGCCCGTCGTCAACCATGGCGTCTCACCTCGATATTTTCTCGGTAGCCGCCCCGGTCCGGCACCGCCGGGGCGGCGACAAGAGGCCGGGCTACTTCCCGCCCTTGCCCGGCTTCGGGACGTGCTCGACTGTCGTCGTGTTCGGCCGCTGCCGCGCGTCCTTGACCGGGATGAACTGCCCCGTCCGCGCGTCCCGGCCCTTCAGCGTGCTGTCGCCCATCTCGCTCACCCCCTCTACTCGAACGACTCGCGCTTGCTACCGGTCGCTAATCCGCTCCTCCTTCCGGAAGATCGGTTCGCCCGTCCGCGTCTCGCGCCGCGTTTCGATGTGCAGATCTTGCTCGCGATCCCAGAGGTGCTCCAGCCACGTCCAGCGGGCTCCGTCGCGGTAGTAGTCGTCGCGCGCCACGATGGTGACCGCGGCCTTGTGACGGTGGCCGGTCGGGTCGCGCCGAGGCTTTTCGATTGCGAGCCCCTCGCGCGTCGTGACCGTGTCGCTAACGTTGATGGCTAGGTGCATGGTGAGCGTCCTCCTGACGTGCACGTCATGCCGGCGTGTGGAGGTCCCGCCACAGCTCCATCGCGCTCGCGGTCCGATACTCGGCGTGCCGCCGGAGCGCCTTCTCGAGCGCAAAGCTGTACGGGGCCGAAAGGCCGAGCGCGAGCTGGCGGGGCTTGCCCGCCAGGATCTCGTCCTTGGTGAACTGCATCTCCTTCGACAGCGCGACCTGCAGGAGCAGCAGCCCGGTGTGGTAGACGTCGATCCGATGGTCCAGCGGGCCGTACGCCTCCGGGTCGAGGACTTCGGGCGGTAGCATCCACTCGGCGCGGGTGTTCGTGGCGTCGACCTCGGCGAGGAGGCGCGCGACGCCCAGGTCGCCGAGCTTGAACGTGATGACGCTGGGCGCGTCCGGGCCATCCCTAAAGTACTCGTCCTTGAGGAGGGACGTGAAGACGTTCCCCGAGTGGATGTCCTGGTGCACGTAGTCGTGCAGGTGGAGGTAGTGGACGGCCTGGAGCAGGCACCGGGCGATGCCCATCAGCCAGAGCGGGCCGTTGAAGTCGGGCATCGCGAAGAGGATCTGCGCGATCGACCCGGCGCACCGCTCGGTGATGATGTAGAACGTGTCGCGGTACTCGAACGCGTCGTGCACGAAGGTGATGTACGGGTTCCGCAGCTCACGGAGTTTGGCGAGCTCAGCCACGGCGGCGGCCTGGACCCGCTCGTAGGTCCCGTGCGGCTTGAAGACCTTCGCGGCGAGTTCGTTGTTCCACACGTCGGCGCAGGCGTACACGACGCCGAAGCTGCCTTCGCCGATCTTCTCGCCCATCGTGAACGTGTTCCCCGTGGCCGTGCTCGTGATCACCTCGCCCGGAGTCGGCTCGATCACGTACTTCTCGGGCGGGATCGCGGCTGGTGGTGACGGCGCATCGGCGGCGGCGGGGAGGGGGATCGGGGATGACGTCGTTGCCATGCGCGGCGGGTCTCCTAGTGCAGTCGCGCTCCCATCCGCACCAGTCTATGAGGGGCACCGGTCCGTGTCAATGGGTTGGGGTGTGGCCCCGCGCGACCCGCTACCGGCAGGGCCGCCGGCCGGTCGGCCTAACGCGTTGCATTAGACGGCGGGGCGGACGGCCAGGCGGCGGCGGGGAGCGCCAGGGACAGGCGGACGGTCGGAGCCACGTCCGCAAAATCCCGTTGGGGACTCGAACCCATGTTGCGAGCCGGTGTCACTTGCTACCACGCTGCTACCAGAACGCCCGGTACCAGGCGTATCCAGGAAGACATTCAGCCAGGCCGCGTTGCTTACCTCGCCTACGCTTAGATCGCTTTGGGTACTCTGAGTACATGGATCGGGACAGTTCGTAATCAGTAGGTCGTCTGGCCCGTTTCAGTGGCCTGGCCTGCCGCCTGACACTCTGCGCCGCCTGGTTGACTCGAACTCTACTCGGACCGAATCATTCGAGGGCATCCGCCTCGATCCGGGAGCAGCGAGTCGGATCGATGCGTTGAAGCGCGCGAATCATAACGTATTGCAATGGATCATGTGTGGAGGGCCCTGCGGGGAGGTCTGAAAATCATGAAGGCTCGTCATTCAGAAGAGATCGGTTTCGAACAGCTCGAGAAGGATCCCGTCGGGCCCGGCTGCCATGACGTACTTGAGCTGTCCGAGGTCCGTGATCTCCTTGCGAAACTCAAAGCCCAGGCTCTTCATGTGACTCACCAGGCTCGCGAGGTCGGTGGTTCGGATGCCGAGGTGATGCACGATCCCGCGCCCACTGTCCTTTGGAGGCTGATCGTAGAAGTTGATGTATGCCGATCCAAGCCGAAGAAGTACGTTACGCGCTCCGGCCACTTCGTCGTCGAGCACCACCTCCGCCCCGAACATCTCTTCGTAGAAGCGGATCGAGGCGCCGAGGTCACCCGCAAAGAGATGCGCATGATGGAGCTCGCAAGTGACGGGAGGTTTTGCGCTGCCTGGAGTCATATGGTCTCTCCCTTCAGCGGCACGTAACCTTCGCCTCCAGGCTCGTACCCGGATCGCTCCTGGGACAATTCACTCCGATTCCCATTGTCCCACGACTTCGATTCCCACCCTCTTCACGTGTACATCGTATGCAGCCCGGCTCCGTGGGCGGCCGCTCGGCCGAGCACAGCATTGGACGTCCTCCTCTCTTCCCTCGAGTCCTGACGCGACAAGGGAGAAAGTGACGACGCATTACGGGCCGAGGATGAACGTCACTTCCCGAGTCGCCCCCCGGAACCGCTAGGCGTAGACATAGTGTCGCGAGGCTACCACGCTGTGGATCCCGGATCGAGGGCCGAACCCACACAGTAGGGACACGGCCCTGCGTCGCAGAACTTGACCCATTGTCGGGTCGTCGCCGACACTGCTTGCCATGCCGGTGTACCGAGATCGCCAACCCTACGTGGCGGGCAACGCCCTGCTCCGGACACCGCAGCGCGAGGCGTACGCGGCCTTGGCCGCGGCCACGCCCGAGGATCGCGAGCTCGGAGTCGTCCTGCCTGTCGGCTGTGGTAAGTCCGGCCTCCTCTCGATCACGCCGTTCGCCTTCCGAGCGCGCCGGGTGCTCGTCGTTGCGCCGAACGTCAAGATAGCCCAGCAGCTATACGGCGACGTAGACCCCACCCGCGAGGAGATGTTCTATCGACGTGTGCGTGTGCTCGACGGCGGCCCCTTCCCCGAACCCGCCCAAATTCGTGGCCGCACCACGAACCGCGGGGACCTCGACGACGCCGACGTAGTGGTCACCAATATTCACCAGCTACAGGGTGAGGAGAATCGCTGGCTCCAGACCCTGCCCCAGGACTTCTTCGACTTAATTCTCTTCGACGAGGCTCACCACAACGTTGCTGAGAGCTGGGAGGTCCTCCGGCGCGCCTTCCCCGACGCTCGCATCGTCAACTACAGCGCCACCCCGACGAGGGCGGACGGTCGCCTGATGGCCGGTCGGATCGTCTACGCCTACTCCGTCGGGCAGGCGATCCGCGAGGGCTACATCAAGTCGCTGAGAGCGGTTGTCCTGAACCCGAGAACCCTCAGGTACGTGAGGCGGGGGGAGGGCGAGCAGGAGATCGAGGTGACGCTGGAGGAGGTCATCCGGCTCGGTGAGGAAGAAGCCGACTTCCGCCGAAGCATCGTCACCTCGACAGAGACGCTCAACACCATCGTGGATGCGTCGATCCGGGAACTTAACCGCATTCGGGCGGCGACCGGAGACCGGCGCCACAAGATCATCGCGTCGGCGCTCAACTACCAGCACTGCATCCAGATCGTGCAGGCGTACCAGGCCCGTGGCCAGCGCGCCGCGTACGTCCACAGCCGCGAGGGAACGGCCAACGATCGCGTGTACCACAGGCTGGAGAACGACGACCTCGACGTGATCGTTCAGGTGCGGAAGCTCGGAGAGGGCTTCGATCACCCGTATCTCTCCGTGGCGGCGGTATTCAGCATCTTCCGCGAGCTTGCACCCTTCGTTCAGTTCGTGGGCCGCATCATGCGGATCATCGACCCGAACGACCCGACGAGCCCGCGCAATCAGGGCGTCGTGGTCTTCCATGCAGGCGGCAATATCGCTGGGCGCTGGCAGGACTTCCGCGAGTTCAGCGCGGCCGACCGAGAGTACTTCCAGCAACTCCTGCCGATGGAGGGCCTCGACTTCGGCGAAGCGAACGAGCTTGAGATCCCACCGCCTCCACCAGGCAACACGATCGAGGTGAGCGGCCAAGCAGGTGTCGTTCTCGAAGAGCTTCCCCTCCTGCGAGACGAGGAACTGCGACGCGCCTTCGAGGTGCTGCAATCTCACGGTGTCACCGCCGAAGACTACCGCCGGGCCGAGGAGCTTCGGCCCCTTCCAACTACACGGGTCGGCGAGCGGCAAGCTCTCCGGGCCGGTCTCGATGCGCGGATCAGGACGGAGGTCGGTCGCATCCTGGGGCGGCGGGGCGTCAATCCCCAAGGCCGGGAACTGGACCGGCGGCACCTCGGCCAGCCGAACTTCGTCGTGCTGAAGGCCGTAATCGACCGGCGCGTCAACGCCTCGGTTGGGATGGGCGAGCGGGAGCGGAGCGAGTTCACGAGGGTACAGCTGGACCAGATTACCGAGAACTTCGACCGTCTTGTCGCGGAGGCCGAGCGAGAGGTCTTCAATGGCTAAGCCGAAGTCGATGCTTCCGAATGTCGTCGTCGATGAGGCCAAGAGGGCGCACAACTGCCAGCACAATGCCGCCCATCGCCTGAAACAGGGCGACAAGCGTCTGCGGGTCCGCGTCCAACGAGCCCACGAACATTTCTGCGCGGCCTGCGCGCTCGACATCATCCGGCGCGACATCGGGAAGCTCCAGGGCCTCGCCGATCAGCTGCGGGGCGGTGGGCCGACGTCGGGCTGACGCTCGTTCTTTAGCGTCCCCCGTCAAGCCCATCGCTCCGGGGAGGGCCGGCGTGTTGCGGGACATCGGTGCCTTCGTCATCGCGGTCGTTCGCCACTGGCAGGGGTACGCGACGGGTGGGTTCGTCATGGCGGGCCTCGCAGCCTATGAGAAGCTCTCGGGTTTCCACCTCAGGCGGCGGGCTGTGTCCGACAGGGAAGCTTGTGAGCCGTAGTGAGGCTGCGATAGTTCGTTACAGAGAAGTTCGCTAGCCGCACGGTTGAATGTCTCGCCTGACGTACGAAACGCCTATCCGGGGGGTGAGTTCGTGGCTCGTGCTGCGCTGCCCCGAAGAAGGGCGCGAGATGCCTGCTAGTCGGGAAGCGTGGGTAGCACCCCCCACGCCCAGAGTATGACCGAAGAGGGCTGCGTTATCGCTGTCTTGGTGTGCATCGTGTGTGGCCTCGACCCTGCCGCGCCTGAAACGATTGGGATGTGTCGGATCACAGAGTGCGGACGCAGACTTGGTGCCCTGAGGAGCCCCTTCCGCTGCTTATTGCGAGGTCGGCGGCCAAGCCTGATGTGTTCCTCGTTAGGAGACTCGGACTCGAACTCTACTCGGACCGAATCACGCGTCGCCATCCGTCACTATCTGCAACCACGATCCAGGTCGATGCGCCGTAAAGCCGCGGATCGTTACGGATGGCAACAGCTCATTCGTCCGGGTCGGGCGATGCAGGCGGGCCTGAAAATACTGGCATCGGCGCCAGCACCAACGGACTGGCCCACCTAAAGCCGGCCACAGCTCACCAGCCCGAATAGCTCGGTCGAGTCCAACAAGTCAGCACCCACCTGATACCATGGTGAGACCCGTGGGGTGCCCGGGTAAGGGGTGACCGGTGGCCGAAGAACAGGGTCCGGAAGTACCTTCTGCGCCTACTACCAAGGTGCCCACCGCCTTCGGCTTTGAGGTGACGTTGGCCCCAAATGGCAGCGAGACCGTGACATTCCGCGGCGATCAAGATGTGCTCCTGTCCGGGATCTCCGGTCGAGCCGACGGGCCTCTCATTGTGGAGACCCAGGTCACGGACACTCCGCCTGCGGGGACACCAGTCCTCTCGATTCCGGGGGGCACGTTCACGGAGTATCTCGAACTCGAATTCCCTACCCATCTCGCCGCGGCCGCTGGCGAAGAGCTCGCGGAGTGGACAGAAAAGAACCGGGTGTTGACGGACGCGGCAGGGGCCGGGGATGATGAGGCGTTCTTTGAACTCCTCGCCCGCGATCCTCGTCAGCTGGCCTCCGAATTGACGCTGGGCCGCGTAGTGACCTGGCGCACCGAGATCGAGGAGTACAACCGGTACTTCCGAGTCAGGGCCAGCCGGTTCCTCGTCCCATCGGCTGCGACGGCAGACGCCGAGCACCGCATGGAAGAGGCGCGCAAGAAACTCGGGCAGCTCGGAGCGTCCCAGCTGCGCCTCGATGATCAGCGGGGCAAGCGCCCGCTGCCCCCGGCGCACATCGCCCGCGGATTCTACTATGGTCTCCTCTGCGTGCTGCAGGGCTTGCGGGCAATGTGCAGCGAAAAGCAAGACGCTGGCATCCGCCCGCGTCAGCTCGAGAGCGCGGTCTCCGAGTTCCTGGGGGGTCTGGCGAGCCTTCAGGGTGTGTCGCCCTTCCTCCCCTATGTCCGGCTTGCGATCGCCCTGATGCGGGATCGGGAGATCTTGACCCACGCCGGGCTAGGCGACCTCACGCTCGTCGAACTCGTCGGGACTCGGGGCGCGACGCCCTCTGATGCGGCGCGAGTGATCGCGGCCGCGGCGCTGGAGGTCAGCGAAGACACGATCGAGCGGCTCGCGGCCCAGCCGGCCCCGCTTCCCTTGCCACCTCGCGGGGACCGCCAGCGGTGGATCGTCGGACCCCCGACCTTCAAACTCTTGGACTTCCCGGAGGTCCACGCCCTCCTCGCCCGCCTGACCCGCTAGAAGGTCTCGATGTTCTAGCGGGTCACTAGTTCCCAGCGCGCCCTGTAGCGTCGTCCTCGGAAGGCTCGAGGACGATGACGACGCCGACGCCGAATTGGACCCAGCCCGCGAGTGCGCGCTCGCGGACTCGTCGGTCTGGCTCTGCGGACCAGCCGACGTCGGCGGGGGCCATCCCGTCGACCATGCCCGTCGAGCTGGTCCCCTTCCTCGATCTCGTGGCCGAGCTGATCGCTGCGGCCGTCTGGCAGGGGGCCAGCGAGAGCACGGCGCCGGGCGAGAGCCTCGCGGCCCAACCCGATGGCCACGGTGCCCCCCCGGCCTCCGAGGCCGGGAATCGCGGCCTGATTCCCAGTTTCCCAGCTGATTCCCACCCCTCTTCCCGCTCGGGTCCCACGAATCCACGTCGATCCACCGGGCGGGCACCATCCGTGGAGGCGTCATGAACGCCATTGATCGCCAGATCCTCGAATTTTGCCGCGACGGGTTCCGGCGGCTCAAACCCCTGATCGGCCCGATCGCCAGCGGGACCGTCTACCGGCATGCCCGGCGCCTCGGGGCGCTCGGATGGCTCCGGAAGGAGGGCGCCCTCTACTGCACGACCGACGCCGGCCTTCGCGAGCTCAACGGGGTCAACTCCTTCCAGCCGCCCGATCCGCTGGTCGCGCTGTACCCGCCGCTGGCCCAGGTCCCGACGGCCGTCCACCGCGCTCTAATTGCCCTCATTCTTGCCGCGACCGCCGCCCGCCACCACGAGGTGCGCTCGGACCGCCACCCCTTCTTCGTCCTCTTCGGGGCGACGCTCCGATGGAAGAGCAGCGCCGGCCGATTTCTCTGCCACGCCCTCGGCCTCGACCCGGCGACGCACGTTGTTGATTGCGGGATCGAAACCGGCAAGTCCCTCTCTTTCCGCCGGGACGGGACCGGGGCGATCGTGTCCCGGCGTGCCCTGCTCGACGCCCCCCTGCTGGTCCTCGACGAGTTCCTGACCGCCGACGCCCCGGTGCGGGACGCCCTCGCCATCTTTCTGAGCGGGCGGTTGGTGATGCCCGTTGAGAACGAGACGCTGACGGTGCGGCCCGTGCCGGTGCTGACCTTGAATCCCCGGCTGAAAGATACCCTGGAAGGACGCCTCGGCCTCTCGGCCCCCCTGATCCGCCGGGCCATCCTCGTCGATCTCGACGCGGTGCCCATGCCGGATCTGGCGGCGGTCGGTGAGGTCGCAGTCGAGGCCGCACGAACCTATCCTCCGATCGGGCTCGCGTCGCCCGCGGCCGATGGCGGGGCGTTTCATGACGCAATCGTCCAGCTCACGCGGGCGATCCTGGTCCCCGCCGCGCACCCCCGCGTGGACGTCGAGATCGTGGTGAACCTCGTCACGGGCATGACGGCGTTCATCCCGAACCCGGTGCCCGCCATCGCATACGTGGGGCAGGCGCTCGGCATCCTGGCCGAGACCCTCGGGTGGGCCCGGTCCGGATGGCGCGAAGCCGTCACCCAGTTCGAGCAGGGCCGGAAGGCCCCGACCGCGGGCACGTCGGCCGTCGCGAGGAGGGTACCATCTGAGACCCAGAGTGACGACGGCAGCACGGCACCTGGACCCACCACCTCGGTGTCCCTGGCGGTGCCTCCACCGCCACCCCGCCGGCGGACATCGGTCCCCGAGCTCGACCTGAGCGAGGAGCTGCGGGCCCGGCTCATCTGGTTCGCGATGGAGACCCAGCAAGATATCGACGTCGCCCTCACCACGCTCCTGGACTTCTATCTGGAGTGGCGCGAGGCCAACGCGACCATCGACACGCTGGCGGCGATCCTGCGTCTCGGGGTAGAACTGGAGCGCCTCGAGATCGATGGGGACACCCTGCACGCGTATCTCCAAACCCTCGAAGCCCTCCAGAAGGAGGGCTGTGAGTTTGACGATGTGCCCGAGGCGCTGCGCCTCATCACGCACTTGCAGGCGCTGCCGTTTGCGTGGACCTGAAACCAAGCCGAGGCCGCGATCCAGGCGGTCGCAGTCGTGCTCGAAGCGGGGATCATGCTCGAGGAGGTACCGACGTTTCTCGAGCATCACAGGCAGCTGGAGGCGATCGGGTTTGACGAGGCGACGGCGATCGCGGTCGCCGATGCCCTCACCCGAGCGGGCGCTGTCGGGGACCGACGCGACGCGGTGCTGGAGGCGATGATCGCCAGCGCCGCGCAGCAGGTCGACGTCCAGGCCCTTGAGGCGCAGCGGCAGGCGCTCGAGGGCGAGCTGGCCGAGCTGAGCATCCGGGCACGCGAGGACACCGACCGGCTCGAGGCCCTCCAGACCGAGGTCGCGGCGCTCGAGCAGGAGGTCAGCCAGCTGCAGGCGGTGAAGGCGCAGCTCGAACAGGAATCCGAGCGACAGGCGGGCGGACTCGCGGTCGTCGAGGCCCTCCAGGCGTTCCTGCTGGGGAAGACCGCCCAGGCGGAGGCGCTATGGACCACACTGGAGGGACTCTTGGTCTGGCGGCGAAAGGGGGGCCGGGTGGACGATTCTGTGGGGGCGTTGTTCACGGACGGCGTGAAGCAGAAGATGCTCACGTTCTTCCAGCAGCTGATCCGCGACGGCCTGACGAAGTGAGTGACGCCTCATGCCGGGCGGGTTGGCGGACCGCCGCGTACCCATTGCTCCGCCGTCGTGCTCGGCCTAGACTGCCGCGAGCGGCCGATCGTCGGAGTGGAGTGAGGAGGCGTCATGCGCTGCGCGGTCTACACGCGATTCAGCTCGGATAGTCAGCATCCGGCATCGATTGACGACCAGCTCCTGGCCTGTCGGCGGTATGCCGCGCAGCAGGGCTGGCGGATATTCCCGGAGCACGAGTATGCCGACGAAGCCCTCTCCGGCGTCGGCGTCGAGCATCGCCCGGCCTATCGTCGCCTGCTGGCGGCGCTGGGCGGCACCCCGCCCTTCGAGGTGCTCCTAGTGGACGACCTGTCGCGCCTGTCGCGCGACGCCGCGGAGATCCTCCGACTGGTCCGGCTCCTCCAAGGGCTCGGCGTCAAGCTCATCTCCGTGGCCGACGGCATCGAGACCGGTCACAAGCTCTCCAAGCTCGTGGTGTCGATGAAGGCGGTCATCAACGAGCTCTACCTCGATGACCTGCGGGATCGCACGCTCCGGGGCCTTCACGGGCGGTTCGCGCGGGGCCTGCACACCGGGGGCCGGATTTATGGTTATCGTGCCGTGCCCATGGTGGATCCGTCTGGGCGAACCGATGCGACCGGACAGCCGCTCGTGCTCGGCACGGCCCTCGCCGTCGAGCCCGCCGAAGCGCAGACCGTCCGCCAGATCTTCGAGTGGTTTGCCGGAGGCGTGAGCCTCCGGGCGATCGCCCATCGGCTCAATGCGGAGCAGGTCCCGTTCCCCGCGGAACCCACCCGGCGGGGCGGCAAGCGCAAGGGCTGGGCGTCCAGCGCCGTGCGGGTGATCCTGCTGAACGAAAAGTACGTCGGGCGCTGGGTCTACGGGCGCCGCATGTTCGTGAAAGATCCGCTGACCGGCCGACGCACGGCGCGACTCCGGCCGCTGGCCGAGTGGCAGGTCACCGAGCATCCCAGCCTCCGCCTCATCGAGCCCAGCGTGTCGGAGACCGTCCAGGCCAAGTTCCAGCGGCTGGCGGCCAGCTATCCGCGGTCACGGGGCCGCCTTGCGGGGCGGGCCGCGGGCAGCCCGTCCGGTCGACCGTCGCTCTTCTCCGGCGTGCTCCAGTGCGTGTGTGGCGGGACGCTGGTGGTCGTCAGCGGGGACCCACGGCGGGCGGAACGACGCTACGGCTGTGGCTTCCACCGCGAGAAAGGCCCGCAGGTCTGCGCCAATGCGCTCACCATCAAAGTTGACACGGTGGAGAGGCGGCTGTTGGAGGCAATCCGGGTGAAGCTCTTGAATCCCGAGGCCGTGCGCTACCTGATCACGGCCGTGAACCGGCACCTCGACACGTTCCGGGGCGCAGAGGATGCGGCTCGAGGCCGCCTGGAACAGGAGCTGGGGCGGGTCGAGGAGGAGCTTCGGAACGTCGAGCGGGCCATCCTGGCGGGGGTCGTGAGCGAGACCACCGCGGCGCTCGTCCAGGATCGCGAGGCCCAGCGGCGTGCGCTGAAGGAGCGATTGGTGGCCCAGGAGTTTCGGCGCGGGACCGGGCCGCTCCGGGTCGACGCCGCCGCGATCACAGCGCAGCTGGCGAGGCTGAACGAGCTCCTCGGCCGAGACGTCGCCCGCGCGAACGCGTACTTCCGGGCGCACGTCGCCCCGATCATCTGCGCCCCGGTACGGGAGGCTGGACGGAAGTTCTACCGGGCGACGGTCGCGGCGAAGGGGGCTGAAATAGTCAAAAGCCTGGGGTTGGCCCCCCAGGCTTTTGATTTCGGTGGTTGCGGGGGCTGGATTTGAACCAGCGACCTTTGGGTTATGAGCCCAACGAGCTACCGGGCTGCTCCACCCCGCGGTGACTCACGCAATGTAGCCGATCGGTCACCCCAAGTCAACCGGCCACCCTTGTCGGCTACTTCCGGAGCAGTCGCATGGCCTCCCGGGCCTTCTGGCTGGCCAGGGTCGTGTTGCCGGCGTTGCACGCCGCGGCGGCCTCGTTCACGAGCTTGGCTGCACGCTGCTGCTGGACATTGCCGTCGCGCGGAGACTGAATGTCCTGGTTCCGCGGGGACTGGACGTCCTGGTTCCGGGGAGACTGGATGTCCTGATTGCGCGGCGACTGGATGTCCTGGCTGCGCGGCGACTGGATGTCCTGGTTGCGCGGCGACTGGATGTCCTGGCTGCGCGGCGACTGGACGTCCTGGCCCCGCGGCGACTGCACGTCCTGACCACGCGGAGCCTGAATGTCCTGATTGCGCGGCGACTGGACGTCCTGGCTGCGAGCCCCGGCCAGGCTACCGTCGCGACGCCCACCCTGCGGGTCGCGCGGCGACTGCCCGTCCTGGCCGCGCGAGCTGCTCACGCTCGCCGATTTCAAGGCGACCTTGGCGGATTCCACGTCGGCACACTGCTGGGCCGCCAGGCTCGGTGTGGGACCGAGCAGCATCAGAAATGACATCGATGTGATCGTGGCCGGCACCAGCTTGATCATGATCTCGCCTCCCCTTTTTTCGCGGTCGTGTTTGCGGCGCAATACGGACGCCGCACCTGGTTCCAGGGCAGCAAGTCGTATGCCCATCTGGATATAACGCCCCCCCGGGGCCAGGCTCGGCCGGACGGCGCAGAAGATGGGACTGCACAACGCGATTGGCGTGCTGAATTCTTGCCGCGGAGCAGAATCGACGCGGTAACGGTTACCGCGGTGGCGGGACTACGTACCCTCTCCGGGCCTGCCCTTCACGGGCGACAAGCTGCGCGCGGCGCGCTGCGGCACGTACACGCGGCGCCCGGTGACGCGGTCGGTCTTGGCCGGCTCGTAGCGGCCCCGGCGCGCCAGCGCCCACAGGACGCGCCACGCCCCGCGCGTGGCCAGCAGCCAGTAGGTCTGGCAACGGAACGTACCGAGGAAGCGCTCCTGGAGGCTCTTCCGCCGCAGGTCCACCTGCCGCGGCAGGTACGGCCGCATGTCCTGGATCAGGGTCTGGGTCATGATGCCGCCCACCCATACCGTGAGGAGCAGCGACACGGTGGGCGCGCCGGTGGCCATGTAGAACCAGAAACGATGGCCCTCGTGGTGGTACGCGAGGTACCAGCCGAGCCAGCCGGTGACCGGGTAGACCAGCGCCGCGATCGGCCACTCGACGACCTTGTTGGCGATGTGCCGCACCAGCTGGGCCAGGTTGAACGCGGTCGGCTCTTCCCACCACGTGCGTCGCAGGTACGGGATGTCGTCCAGCACGCCCAGGTACCAGCGCGCGTTCTGCCGGATCACGCCTTCCGACGTCTCGGGCAGGTCGGTCACCTCCACCATCGGAAGAGCCTGGATCAGCACGCCGCGCCGGCCCAGGGCGTAGCCGAGCGTGGAGTCCTCGGTGGCCCCGGAGGTCGGGAAGCCGCCGAGCGATTGCATCAGGTCCAGGCGCACGAACTGGTTGTGCCCCAGGCAGATCTGCGCGCGGCGGAAGAGCAGCTCGAAGGCGGGACGGATGATCCAGGCCAGGCGCGGCAGCCCCGCGGTCATCCGCTCCAGCAGGCGCACCCGCTTGACCTCGTTCAGCAGCCGCGCGATCGACACCCGGATGAAGATCGACGACTGCTGGATGGCGCAGATCTTCCCGCGGATCGTCAGCCGATCGTAGTTGGCGAGCGACAGCGGGATGCCCTGGTAGGCGAGGCTCCCCTGCCCGGACAGCTCGCGATGGGCGATCCAGCGGTACGTGTCCAGGTCGGGGATCGAGTCCGCGTCGCTGACGCCCACGAAGACCTGCCCGGGATCGATCTCCTCCCCCAGGACCTCGCGCAGGAGCTCGGGCCGGAGCGCCCAGTTGAGCTGGTGCGCCTTGCGCCCGGGCCCCGGCATCGCCACGTGGGTGAGGCGCTTCTGCTGATAGGGCGGCAGCGTCTCGCGCAGGCGGCGGACCAGCTCGCCGGTGCTCACCCCCATCGCGGGGTGCGGGGCGCGCTCCTCCTCTTCCTTCGTCACCACGACCACGTGCAGGCGGCCGTGCGGGTACCGCGAGGCCACCAGCGCCGAGACGGTCACCGCGATCTGCGGCTCCTGGAACGCGGGCACCAGGTGCAGGAAGACCGGCGCGGCCGACTCCCGCTCCAGGCGCTCCTCGGTGGGCAGCTCGCCGAGCCGGGCGTAGGCCTCGCGCACGAACCGGGTGGTGATGAGCATCCCGCGCCAGTCCAGGGCCAGCTTGAAGGAGGCCCGGATGTTGAAGAAGAGCGCGATGAAGAAGAGGAGCGGGACGAGCTCCACGAGGGCTAGCGCCCTCTCTGCGGCGGCGACGGCGGGAGCTTGAGGATCCGCTCCCCCGGCTTGACCAGCCCGAGGTCCTCCCGAGCCACCTGCTCGATCAGCTCCGGATCGGTGCGCAGCCGGGTGACCAGCGCGGTGAGGCGGCCGGTCTCGGCGCGGAGCGTGGTGATCTCGCGCTCCATGCTCTCGACCTCGCGCTTCATGTGCCAGACCCGGGCGAGGCTCTGCCCGCCGTAGCCCAGCACCATCAAGGTCGCGGCGCCGAACGCGGTCAGGAGCAGCGCGCGGCGCCTCACTGGGCGAGGCTCCGGAACACGGCCCGGCCCGCCCAGACCGCGGCGGTGCCCAGCTCCTCCTCGATGCGCAGCAGCTGGTTGTACTTCGCGGTCCGCTCCCCGCGCGCGAGGGAGCCGGTCTTGATCTGTCCCGCGTTGACGCCCACCGCGAGGTCGGCCACGAACGCGTCCTCCGTCTCGCCGGAGCGGTGCGAGACCACGGTGCCGTAGCCGGCCCGCTTGGCCAGCTCCACCGCCTCCAGGGTCTCGGTGAGCGTGCCGATCTGGTTCACCTTGAGCAGGATCGCGTTGGCGATGCCCTTGCGGATGCCCTCCTGCAGGATCGCCGGGTTGGTCACGAACACGTCGTCGCCCACCAGCTGGCAGCGGGCGCCGATGCGACGGGTCAGGGCGCCCCAGCCCTCCCAGTCGTCCTCGGCCAGCCCGTCCTCGATGGAGCAGATCGGGTACCGGCTCATCAATCCCTCGTAGTAGGCGATCATCTCCTGGCTCGACTTCTCGGTCTTGTCCGCGCGCAGGCGGTAGCGGCCGTGCTCGCCGAACTCGCTCGCCGCGGTGTCGAGCGCGAGCCACACGTCCTCGCCGGGACGGTAGCCGGCCCGCTCGACGGCGCGCAGCAGGAAGTCCAGCGCCGGCTCGTTGCCGCCCAGGGCGGGCGCGAAGCCGCCCTCGTCGCCGACGCCGGTGGAGAGCCCCTTGTCCTTCAGCAGGCGCTTGAGCACGTGGAAGATCTCCACCCCCGTGCGCAGGGCCTCGCTGAACGAGCTGGCCCCCGCGGGCACCAGCATGAACTCCTGGATGTCGAGCCCGTTGTCGGCGTGAGCCCCGCCGTTCAGCACGTTCATCAGGGGCACGGGCAGGATGCGCGCCCCCGGCCCGCCCAGGTACTGGTAGAGCGGCAGGCCCGCGTCGTCCGCGGAGGCGCGCGCGGCGGCCAGCGAGATCCCGAGCAGGGCGTTGGCCCCGAGGCCCGACTTGTTGGGGGTGCCGTCCAGCTCGAGCAGGGCGCGATCCAGCGCCGCCTGCTCACCGGCCTCCAGCCCCTCGATCTCGGGCGCGATCACCTCGTTGACGTTCTGCACCGCGCGGCGCACGCCCTTGCCGCCGTACCGGTTGTCGTCGTCGTCGCGCAGCTCCACCGCCTCCCGCTTGCCGGTGGAGGCGCCGGAGGGCACGATGGCACGCCCGAAGGCGCCGGACTCCAGCCAGATCTCGACCTCGACGGTCGGGTTGCCGCGGGAGTCGAGCACTTCACGGGCGTGGGTGGCACGGATCTCGGACATGGCTCAGGCCTTCCGCTCGAGGATGAAGCGCCCGAGGGCGCGGATGGGCTCGGCGCGCGGGCCGAACGCGGTCAGGGCCTCCTCCGCCTCCGCGATCAGGGAGCGGGCGCGGGCGCGCGAGGCCTCGATGCCGTGGATCGCCGGGAACGTCGCCTTCTGCTGGATCTGGTCCTTGCCCGCGGTCTTGCCGAGCTCCTCGGAGCTGGCCACCACGTCGAGGATGTCGTCCACGATCTGGAACGCGAGCCCGAGGTTGGCCCCCGCCACGCTGAGCGCGCGGACCTGCTCCGCGGTGGCGCCGCAGAGCATCGCCCCCACCCGCAGCGAGGCGCGGATCAGGGCACCCGTCTTGTGCACGTGGATGTAGTCGAGGGTGTCGGCGCCGACCTGCCGGCCCTCCGCCTCCAGGTCCGCCACCTGCCCCGCCACCATCCCCGCGTGCCCGGCGGCCTCCGCCACGTCGGCCACCACCGCCTGGATCGCCCCGAGGTCGGCGGTGCGCGCGTTGTCGGCCACCAGGCGGAAGGCGAGCGTCAGCAGCGCGTCCCCGGCCAGGATCGCGATGGCCTCGCCGAAGACCTTGTGGTTGGTGGGCACGCCGCGACGGAAGTCGTCGTTGTCCATCGCGGGCAGGTCGTCGTGGACCAGCGAGTAGGTGTGGATCATCTCGAGCGCGCACGCGGTGGGCATCACCCGCTCCGCGGTGCCGCCCACCGCCTCCGCCCCCGCGATCACCAGCACCGGGCGCAGCCGCTTGCCGCCCGCGAACACGCTGTAGCGCATCGCCTTGTGGAGGGTCTCGGGCCGCTGGGTCTCGGGCGGCAGGAAGCGGTCGAGCGCCACGTCGACCGCGGCGGCCTGCACCTTCATGTAGGCGCCGAGGTCGAAGCTCACGCGCGCTCCTCGTCCGCGAGGTCGAACGGCGTCGTCTTCAGCGCACCGCTCTCGTCGCGGGTGAGGAGCTCGATACGCTTCTCGGCGTCGTCGAGGTAGCGCCCGCAGTGGCGGGCCAGGCCGACGCCCTCCTCGAACACCTGCAGCGACTCTTCCAGCGAGAGATTGCCCGCCTCGAGCTGATCGACGATCTGCTCGAGGCGCTGCAGCGCGGCTTCAAACTTGAGGTCGGTCATCACGTTCCTTGAGGCGCTCCACCCGGGCCTCGAGGGCGCCCTGGTGCAGCAGGATCTCGATGGCGTCGCCGGGGCGGGTCTGCTCGGCGCGGCGGACGATCGTGCCCGCGGGCACGAGCCGCGTGAGGCTGTAGCCCCGTCCGAGCACGGCCAGCGGCGAGAGACTGTCGAGCCGGCCCACCGACGCGTCGAAGCGATGCCGCGACACCTTCACGCTGTACACCGCCGCGGACGCGAGGCGCCCGCGCAGCTGCGCGAGGAGCACCGTGCCGTTGGCAATCCTAGCCACCGGATTGAGAGAGCGCAAGGCGTTTGTCGCCAGCGACACCCGGTGGGCGGCTTGCCGCTGCCCGCTCTGCACGCCGCGCGTGAGGCGCGCGCCCATCTCGTCGAGCCGGCGATAGAGATCGCGCAGCGCCCGCACCGCGTCGGTGAGCACGCGGCGCCGCCCGAGCGTATCCGCCCGCTGACGCTCGCGGGCCAGGCGCAGTCGCATGCTCTGCTTCAGGGCCTCGTAGAGACTCACCACCGCGGCCGCCACCTGGAGCTTCTCGCGTACCACCAGCTCCGCGGCCGCGGACGGCGTGGGGGCCCGCAGGTCGGCCACGAAGTCGGCGATGGTGAAGTCGGTCTCGTGCCCCACCGCGGAGACGACCGGCACCCGGCAGCCCGCGATGGCGCGGGCGACCCGCTCGTCGTTGAACGCCCACAGGTCCTCGATGGAGCCACCCCCGCGGCCGACGATCACCACGTCCAGGTCCTCCACCGATTGCAAGTCGCGCAGGGCGCGCACGATCTCGCCCGGCGCCTCCTCGCCCTGCACGCGCACCGGAGTGATCAGGATCCGCAGGTCCGCGAAGCGCCGGTCGATGACGTGCAGCATGTCGCGGATCGCGGCCCCGGTGGGCGAGGTCACGATGCCGATCACGCGCGGGAACGACGGGATCGGGCGCTTCCGCGCGGCCTCGAAGAGCCCCTCGGCCTCCAGCCGGCGCTTGAGCTGCTCGAAGGCGAGCTGGAGCGCGCCCACGCCCTTGGGCTCCAGCAGCTCGACCACCAACTGGTATTCACCGCGGGCGATGTACACGTCGAGCCCGCCGAAGGCCAGGACCTGCATGCCATCCTCGGGCTGGAACGCGACGCGGCGGCCCCGGCTGCGGAAGAGCACGCACTTGAGCTGCGCGGTGTCGTCCTTCAGGGTGAAGTAGGCGTGGCCCGACGACGGCGTGCGCAGGTTGCTGATCTCTCCCTCCACCCACACCGTGGGAAAGCTGTCCTCGAGCCGCGCCTTGATGCGCGCCGCCAGCTCGCTGACCGTGCACACCACCCGCTCGCTCACACGCGACCTTCTCCCTCTCCCCTCCGGGGAGAGGGCCGGGGTGAGGGGCGCGTGGCCAGCGTCTCGACGATTCGAATCAGCACGCCCTCGGTGTTCCCGAGCACTTCGTTGTCCCAGAATCGCATCACGCGATAGCCGAGGCGCTCCAGGAGCGCCGCGCGCTCGGCGTCGTATGCTGCCTGGATCGCATGCCGTCCCCCATCGAGCTCGACGATCAGCTTGAGCTCTCGGCAGCAGAAGTCCACGATGTATGGGCCGATGGGCACCTGGCGCGCGAACTTCGCG
>Ga0310810_10001360_pt1 | contig 25559 bp, 18 predicted proteins | sample NCmetagenome_FD_207641 | JGI IMG/M metagenome (GOLD analysis project Ga0310810, IMG submission 207641) | Soil microbial communities from experimental microcosm in Duke University, North Carolina, United States - NC | ecosystem: Engineered > Artificial ecosystem > Soil microcosm > Unclassified ...
AAGGCGGATTTTCTCATTCGGGAACCTCGGGAAAATCATCTCACCTGAGGTAGACGCGCGCAAGCTGTGGGCAGCCGCCAAGGCTGTGAGGACGGGAATAAACTGATGTCTATCGAGCCAATTGCAGGCGGGACTTGTGGCCCACGGTCCCGGATAAGATCCGGCTGGCCACGCTTTGTGACTGCGCGGTTTGTGACCTTGGCTACCGGCATCGTTTTTGTCGCTGCGTTTGTGCTTCTCGCCCAGGTGTCCCGGCCCATGTCACCCCTCGCGCCCATCCGGTTCCGTAACGTGGCGGCGAGCGCGGGCGTGGATTTCGTTCTCGAGAACAGCCCATCGGCTGAAAAGCACTTGATCGAAACCATGCCCGGGGGCATCGCTGTATTCGACTACGATGGTGACGGCCGTCCCGATATCTTCTTTACCAACGGCGCCAGCGTTCCCTCGCTCGAAAAAAATGCGCCGAAGTTCCACAATCGCCTGTTTCGCAATCTGGGCGGAATGAAATTCAAAGATGTCACCTTGGAGGCAGGCCTGGCAGGCGTCGGATATTCGATCGGCGCGGCCGCGGCCGACTATGACAACGACGGCTACGTCGATCTGTTCGTCGCCGGCGTCCGCTCGAACCACCTGTACCGCAACCTGGGCAACGGGAAATTCGCAGACGTCACCGCCCAGGCGGGCATCAGCAGAGCAGAATGGTCCATCACCGGCGGCTGGTTCGATTACGATAACGACGGCCTGCTCGATCTATTCGTGGTGAACTACGTGAAATGGTCACCCGAGATTGCGCCCTTTTGCGGCGATCCGGTGCGCAAACTGCGGGCCTACTGCCACCCCAGGTTCTTTGACGGCCTCGCGAACACGCTTTATCACAACCGCGGCGACGGAACGTTTGAGGATGTCTCCGTAAAGTCGGCGATTGCGTCCCAGATCGGCAAAGGCATGAGCGTCGCTTTCGCGGATTACGACGGCGACGGGCTTACCGACGTCTTCGTAACCAACGACAAGCTGCCCAATTTCCTCTTCCACAATCTCGGTAACGGGAAATTTGCCGAAGTCGCGCTCGAAGCCGGAGCCGCGCTGCCCGACAGCGGCCGGAACATCTCGGGCATGGGCGTCGATTTCCGCGATTACGATAACGACGGGCTTCCCGACATCGTCTTCACAGCGCTGGCGGGCGAAACGTTTCCGCTGTTTCGCAACCACGGCAAGGGCGAATTCCGCGACTGGACTTATCACAGCCGCATCGGACCGCTCACCAACCAGCGCAGCGGCTGGGGTATCGGACTATTCGATTTCAACAATGACGGCTGGAAAGATATTTTCACCGCCAACGGCCACGTCAACGACACCGTCGAAACCTTCGAGGCGGCCAAATACAAACTCGCCAACAGCATTTTCGCCAATGCCGGCGATGGCACGTTTCGCGACGTCTCGAACGACGCCAGTGCGGATTTCGAGCAGGCGCGCGCCCATCGAGGAGCCGCCTTCGCGGACTTCAATAACGATGGCAAGATCGATGTCGTGGTCAGCGCATTGGGCGAGCCGGCGGAGCTTTGGCAAGACGCCAGCCCCGATGACAACACCTGGTTGATCCTCAAACTCCATGGAACCAGCAGCAATCGCGACGGCATCGGCGCGCGCATCCGCATCGGAAATCAATACAACCAGATGACCTCGAGCGTCGGCTACGCTTCTTCCAGCCACTCGGGCGTTCACTTCGGATTGGGCACAACCAAGCAGGTGGATCGTATCGAGATCCGCTGGCCCAGCGGCATTCAGCAGGTGCTGAGCCACGTCCACACCAACCAGGTTCTGCAAGTCACTGAGCCGGCGAAATAGGTCATGTTTTTCTGCTTGCTTCTACTGTGGCTACAGAACCCGTCAGCGCTTGCTCATGAAGACTTAAAGAAGGGCCTGGAGCTGTCGCAGAAAGGAGATCTGCAGTCCGCCAACGTCTATCTCGAAAAAGCGCTGAAACTCGATCCGAATGACGTCGAGGCGCGCTATTACCTAGCAGTGAATCTGTACCGTCTGGCGCAATTTGCGCCGGCGAAAGCAAACCTGGAGCGCATTCTCCGGGCGAAGCCCGAGATGAGGGCCGCCATCCTGTTATTGGGGGCTGTCCTGGAAAAACTGGACGACTACCGGCACGCCATCCGGCTGTTGGAATCGGTGGCCGACCTGGTCCGCCAGCAGCCGGAATGGATCGCCATTCTAGCGCGCTGCTACTATCACACCGGTCTCGCCGATAAGGCCCGCGCGACTCTGGATTGGCTGCAACCAGCCGGTCCCGCTGCCATCTTCCTGGGAGCGGAAACCGCGGCACAATCCGGCGATCTGGGAACCGCCGAGCGATTGTTCGCTTCGATTCGCTCCACGTATCCAAATCGTGCTCAGCTGGGCTATGAGTTGGCCATGGTCCAGTACCAGGCAAAACATTTTCAGGAAAGCCAAGCCACGCTCCAGCAACTGACGGAGGCGGGAACCCGGGAGTCACGCGTCTACAATCTTCTCAGCTGGTGTTATCACCGGCAGAACCGGCTGGCCGAGGCGCTTGCCGCGATGAGACAAGCCGTCGAGCTTGATCCCGCGGCCGAAACCAACTACGATCACCTGGCGCAGATCCTGCTCGAAGAAGGACGATATGCCGACGCCACGGAAGCGGCTGAAAAGGCGATCGCCGTAGCACCGAAGTCTTCTACGGCGTATCAGTTGAGAGGCCGCGCCGAAACCGGAATCGGGAATTTCAAACTGGCGCTCCGGTCCTATACCCGCGCCGTGGAACTGAACCCCGCCGATGCCGGCGCGCTGCTGAACCTGGCCCTCGTGCAAGCGAAGCTGTTCCAGTTCCGCGATGCGGCCGGCTCTTTCGAGAAAGGCATCGCGCGGTCTCCGAAGAATCCACAATTCTACGAGGCCTACGGGCGGATGCTGCTCGAGAACGGCAGCGATGCCGGCAGCAACGAAGCGCGCGCGGCGTCATTGCTGGAGAAAGCTCTCGCGCTCGATAACCAACTAGCCGGCGCACACTATGAGTTCGGCAAATATCTGCTGAGGCAGGAGAAGGTCCAGCCGGCGCTGGCGCATCTGGAAGCCGCCGCGAAGCTCGATCCGCGAGACAGCCGGGCTTTTCTGGCGCTGGCTGGTGCGTACCGCCGGTTGGGACGGAACGCCGAAGCGGCGGAACAACTGCGCAAGTTCAAGGAGCTGGAGGCGATGAAAAATTCTCCAGCGCCTCCAGAGTGATGGTTCTCGATTAGAAGTGGATACGGCCGTTGAACTGAATTTCGCGACCGTAGTTGCCGTCCGCCACCCAGGTGCTCTGTCCCATCGTGCCGCTGCCGATCCCGGTATCTGGATTGCTGGGGATGAACACGTTGGGCGTGTTGTAAAACTCCATGCGCAACTCGAACTTGATCCGTTCGGTGACCTTGAAATACTTCACCAGGGTCGAATCCAGCTGCCAGAACTTTGGGCCGCGCAACCCATTGTAGAACAATGGGTTCGTCCGCGGAGTATAGGGCTGCGGGACACTGAACACCGCGGGGTTGAAGTAGTATCCGGCCGGAACGTTACTGCGCGGGTCCCCGCTTACGTCCGCCTGGTTAAACATCATCAGGGCGCCGCTGTGCCACATCAAGACTTGGCTGGTAGCCCACCCGCCTATGACGTAATCGAGCACGGTGGGAATGTTGGCCAGGAACTGGCGCCCCTTGCCAATCGGAATCTCCCAATTGCCCGCAACGCTTAAATTGTGACGCGCGCGCCCGCGATCAAACATGCTGATTTTGTTGTTATAGTTGTCGAGCTGGTTGAACCACTGGCCGTGAAACTCCTGATTGTAGTTGTACCCCACCAGGAAAGTCAGACCGTTGGCCATCGGACGCTCGGCCTTCATCTGCAGCGCGTAGTAGTGGTCGCTGGTTCCCGGCCAGCCGTACATGTTCAGGTCTCCGTATTGTGGATACGGTCGTAGCAACTGGCTGGCCGACACTGTCTGCTGGGTCCGCAGGGTGCCGGGCATGATGTTAGCCGGCAGACCGTAGAACGGATTCGCCACTGCCGCGTCCGTCAGGCCCTTGTACTGGTAGGCAAGGTTCGGATCCATCTGGTTGAGATTGTAGTCGTAGTGGCCGCCCCACATGCTGGGATCCTGGGCGTTGTGCGAGAACATCGTGAAGAAGGTGGCCTCCGTGAATAACCGGTAAGGAGCCTGCCGCTGGATGGTGAAGTTGAGGCGATCGTTCATCGGCGTCTTCAGCACCTTGCCGTCCCAGAAGCTGATTCCGTTACCCAGATCTTGATAGCGGCCCAGGCTGTTACCCACCGGCAGAATCACTGGATTGGGGTTGGCGCCGCCGGTCGGGTACGGATCGCTCAGCAATGTGCGCGGCGTTCCCTCCAGGGGACCCAGGAGCGAGGTCGACTGCGAGAATCCATTGGTCGGAATGCCCCCGGTCTCCGGATGGATGGCGACCCACGGCACCGCGTAACGCGCGTAACCCGCTCGGAATGCGGTCTTGTCGTTAATCCGAAGGGCAATGCCGGCGCGCGGCAGGAATGTGTTCCACGGCGCGTCATACATGCGTGGATCTTTGTTGCTGGTGTAGATCATGGCGCCATTAAACTTATAGGCAACCTGCGAAATGGCAGTCACCTCGGAAGGCATGGTGATTCCCTGTAATTCCGGAATCGGATTGGTCAAATCTAGCGTCTTGACCAGCTTGCGCGTCTCCTCGAGCGGAGCCGTCTCGCGCTCCCACCGCAGCCCGAGGTTCAAGGTGATGTTCCGAGTCAGCTTGACGTCGTCCTGGAAGTAGAAACCCCACTGTTGCTGGTGCATGTCCAGATTGGGGTTGATACTGGCATTCCCGCCGTTAAGGACACCCAGTAGCGCCGAAGCATACATATTGCCCGACTGCGTGGCATCGTAGCCCAGGAAGGACTTGCCCGTATCGACGGAGTTGAAGTTGAAGTAGCCCGGTCCGGAACCGGCATTGTCTTGATCGTAGGAGTAGCGCAACTGCCATCCGGCCTTCATGTGATGAATGCCGCGGTCATGGGTCACGTTCACCGTTGGATTATGTGAACGGCCGTGCACCAGCCACCAGTTGCCAAAGCCCGTATAGGAACTGCCATTCCCGCTGAAATTGAAGTTCGGGAAGTAGATGCCCTGCGAGGGTTGCAGCACGCTCTTATACCACCCGTTGGGCCAGAAGCCCGCCCAGACGCTGTCTTTCACCTGGGCCCACGCCGAAGCGTAGTCGTCTTCCACGTAGCTGGAGCCAAAGCGGAAATCCACCGTGGTTCGAGGATTCGGCATCCACAGCACGTCCGCCGCGGCGTTCAGCGCATCCATGATGCCGCCGTTGTCCGAGGGCACAGCAATCGTGCCGCCCCAGTTGGGGTTATCCAAGCGCGTCTCAAACTTGCTGAAGCGGGCGAACACGCGCCAGTGGTCGCTGAGGTTGTAGTCCACGCGATCGGAAAAGTTGTAGTAGTTCTCCCACCACGGGTATGCCTTCTTGAAGTTGTTCAGGCCCGAAAGGTCGTCGCCCGGATTGTTCGGCGACCATAAATACCCCATGAGCTTGCTGGCGGCGGGATCAATCCGGCTCGGGGGAATGATATTGCCGGGGAACGGCGTGCGCGTCACAGTGGACGTTGCCGGGTCGAAATGCGTGGTAAAGGGGTCATAGATCGTCTGTAGCGCTCCCTGCGGCGTCAGTTGGTGAGAGAAGTCGCCACCCTTTTCGGCGTCGGTCGGCAAGGTCTGCTCTTTGCTGGCCGGCTGCGTGACCTTCCACTTTTCGTAGATGAAAAAGTTGAATAGCTTGTTCTTGATGATGGGATGGCCGATAGCGCCGCCAAAGGTGTTCGTCCTAACGATGTTCGGGTCGCGGGTAATGCGGTTGGCCAGTGCGTTCAGGGCAGGATTGCGGCCGAAATAGTAGACTGTGCCGTGATATTCGTTGGTACCCGACTTTTGCGACAGATTCAGCGTGCCGCCGGCACTGAAACCGTATTCGGAATCCATGGCGTTCTGCTGCACGGTCAATTCCTGCACCGCATCCATGGGCAGGTTATAAGAGCCGCGCGCGGAGATGTTCAGCGGAGTGCCATCCAGCAACTGTTCGTTCTTGCCGCCCGTTGGGCCGCCAATATCCAACCCGCCGTTCGACCACATGTAGAACGGGTTGCGATGGGCGACATCCCAATACTGGTTGACCACTGCCGGGTTGAGCAACGCCAGCGAGAAGGGGTTGCGCGCCAGCACCGGCAGGTTGTCCAGCATCACGCCTTGCACGGTGGTGGTCATAGTCGAGGTGTTGAACTGCACTGAGCTGATCTCTTCACTGACGTTCACGGTCTCGGTTACGGCGCCGACCGTCAGGGTCGCGTTCACCGTGACGTCACCAGCCGTCAGCACCGGGATGTTCTCTTGAACAAACCTCTGGAACCCTGCGGCCTGAACTGAGACGCTATAGGTTCCGGGCTGAACGAAGTCGAACAGGTAGTGACCGGCGGCATCCGCCGGCCTTACGCTCTCAACGCCGGTATTCATGTTTCTTAACGTGACTGTGGCATTGGGCAGAGCCGCTTGGCTCGGGTCCGTCACAGTGCCCTGTACCCTGCCGCGAGACTCCTGCGCCATGGCGATCCCCGCCACTAGCGCGATCAATCCCAACCTCGAGATCACTGCGAAACAATACGAAGCTCCCCTCAGTTTCATCTTTCTATCCTTTCGGTCGCCCCGCGCTACTCGCTTCGCTGGCGACAAAACAGCGATCTAGCAGAAACTAATCAACCCCTTGTGCACGGCGACACCGCTCTCGCTTTGCGAGTTCACGAGTGTGTCAGCAGAAAGTTTGGCGCTATTATGAGCGCGCCCCACCAGATATGTCAATAGAGTATTGCTAAGGGTTTAGTGTATGTATGTGACTCGGCTGTGATAATTCTCACGCAATTTAGCCACTTGGACATGTTAGGCGATTTATTTCGATCCGATTCGGTCGGCGCACGAGAACCATTGGTGCATGGGAGACGGTGCCTCAATGCATCCCCACGCCAGACCGCCCTAGACCTTCTGTACGCGACGTAACGTATAGGCGGCCGGATGCATGTTCCCGTGCTCCAGACGCTTCCAGTCGTCGTTCACCTGGATCAGCTTGCCGTTGATGTGATTCGACCGTTCGGACGCCAGAAACAGCGCGAGCTGCGTCTGTTTTTCCGGCGAAGCGCCGCCGGTGATGCGTACGCGCTCGGCTTCTTCCAGATCTTTCGAGCCTGCCCGCGCGCCGGCTTGGATGATCTCGTCCGTCATGCTGGTGTAGGTGCCGCCCGGTTCGAAGGCGTTCACTTGCACGTTGTGATCGCGAATTTCTTCGGCCAGCGTCTCGACGAACCGGACCACAGCCGCCTTCGATGCCGCGAACGGCGCGAAGTTGGGGCGCGCATCTGCCGCGCCGGCGCCGCTCAGCACAAGGATCTTGCCCGAGCGCCGCTCGATCATCTGCGGCAGCACGGCGCGGCAGGCGTGCATCACGCCGAGCACGTTGGTTTCGAGCACTTCCCACCACAGCTTGGGCTTTCCCTCGATGAATGGTCCGATAGGACCCTGCACTGCCGCTGCCGCGATGAGCACATGCACGCCGCCGAACACCACGCGCATGCGATCCACTGCCGCGCTGAGCTGCTCGTAATCGCGGACATCGGCGCGGATGCGCAGCGCCGCCCCACCGGCATGCTCGATCTCGAGTTTGGTGGCGTCGAGCTCGGCCTGGCTGCGTGACAGCAGCCCCACCCGGGCGCCAGCCTGCGCAAAACCCAGCGCCAGGCGCTTGCCGATCCCGCGCCCACCGCCCGTAATCAGGACGCCTTTCTCTTTGAGGGTCTGCAAAGGTCTATTCTACCCGCGCGTCGAAGATTCCGGTTTCCACCTTGCCGGACCGCTTCACCTGCACGAAAATCCGATACTGGCCGGCCTGCGGAAATCCGTAGGGGAAGGAAACTTCAGGCGGTAGACCTGAGCCGTGCATCGCGTGCATTCCCGCCATGCCCTGCGTATCCGGCACATTGCCGCTGTTCACCTGCGATTGCGCCATACTCAACGCTGCCATGGGCGCCGAACCGGACGGATGCACGTGCGCGAAAACCTGAAAATCGTCGCGCACGAATTCCGCGTGGCCCGGCATCCCCATATAGAGTTCCAAATCTTGCGCCGGTTTGGCCCCGGCATCTTCCACGCGGAAACGGAACAGGTGGACGCGCCTGGTCTTTAGGGGCGCGGCATCCTTTGCCCACACCATGCGGAAACCGCCGCTCAGTGGCGATACCGTTCGCTGGGCGTCGGCTTGCGTTACTGGTGTGCCCGTGCCTGCGGCGTCGTCGGGTCCGAGCGGCACACCTGGCGTCACCTGAGGAATCTCCATCTCGGTCGTGCCGGTCTCCGGAATGCCACTGGTATGGACGATATCGGCAAAGAGCCGGTAGCGGCCGGCCGAAATTGCTGGCAGTGGCAGCGCAAACGCTCCCGGCTCAGTCTGCTCCGGATGCAGATGCCAGATGCGATCCATAGCGGGTGCGCTCACGATGAACAAGTGCATCAGGTGGCCGTGGTCGGGAATCAGATCGTCCAGCTTGTTGAAGATTAACCAACCCGCCTCCTGGAGCTTCAGCGACAGGCGTCCGCCGCTCTTGACCGTCCCTGACATTTCAATCGGCTTGTAAATATGCTGCGCGTACGCGTTAGCTTCGGAGTTCCACCACTTATTGCCCAGATAGACGGCCCCAATCATGAGCACCAGCGTGACCGCCATGACGATCGCCCCGCGCCTGCGATTCTTCTCCGACGGCGCAACACCCGGTTCGAGCTGCGCCTCCCGCACGCCCGCGCCCACAATGCTCACGATGCCGACAACCAAAATCATGAGCAGGCCGAACAACCCAACACTCAGTCCTTTCTGCATGGTGGAAGAGCGGACTGCCAGCGCCGGTACCGGGATTGAAATTTCGCCTTTTCCTTTCGCGCCATCCGCCTGCACGCGCACCTGCCAGGAGCCGAACCCCATCATCCACAAACTTCCTGTATAGAATTGCGGATCATCCTTCGAGCGTCGCGCGATGTCCGGAGTGGGAGCGAACTTGGCCCCCGGCCCGCGCAGCGGCAGCGGCACTACCCGCACCTCCCGCACGTCGTTCGATGTGCTGCGAACTTCCACTTCGGCCACGCCCGGGATCACCACCGGCGGCCGGATCGCGACCAACAGATGATAAGGGCCGGCGTCGCCTTCGTAAAAAACGTCCGGGCTGCCGACGTGCGCAAGAGCGGCCGAGGCCATCGCGATGAACAGGAAAATATAGCGCATGAAAAAGCTCCGTTTGGCCGGACCGGCACTGCTGCCTGTCCAGCGATTTGTCGCCCCCTAAAACAGCCGGCGGTCAGGAGGCCCTGTCTTACCCGTTGTGACGCTACCGCCGGATTCGCCGCATCCAGTTGCCCCACGCCAGACCCAAGCGAATCGTCAGCGTGGCGGCGGCCAGGGCTGCTGCCATCTCCTTCCAGAACTGGGCCGGCGTTTTTTCCAGTGTTACGAACTTATGCCGTACGTAGTAGCTCTGGGGATTCAGGTTGAAATCGAAGTAAGTCGTTCCAAACAACCAGTTGCGGCTGGCCGGGCTCATCAGGAAACTGGCAAAGGGCCACTCGACCGCCATAAACAGGCCCACAAAAACAGCCCCGGAAACGACCGCCTGCAGCCATTGATTCCAGCGCGGAGTGTGCGCCCAGAGCCAATCGAGTGCCAGCGCCGGCACGATCAACAATAAAGGAAATTCCGGTGGAACAAAGTGCGTCACCTGCTGATACACCGGCCCCAGCTTCGGCTCCGCCGGAAACAACGGTAAGATCCACACGCAGCCCATGAGGAAAAGGCTATAGATTCCCACTACGATGCTGGCGGCCCAGCGCCGGTCCGAAGCCCGCGCTATACCCGCCAGAATGCTCGGGATCGCAATCGCCACCACACGGTAGAAAAATCCGGTGTGCATATACACTCGCAGCGTGTACTCGAAGATCAGGATCATGATGCACACCAGGATCATGGCGCCTACATAGAGGAACAGCCATTCGAGCTTCGCCCGCGCGCGCTCAGTCACGCGGTTCATCTGGCCCAGAATCAAGATCAGCGCGCCCAGTTGCACCCCCACCATTCCCAGAATGAGCAGCACGTGCGGCGGGCTCAGGATCTTCACGTCCAGGCCGTAAGCGTTATGCCACCAGTTGTCGAATGGAGCCGAGGTAATCATCGCCACCCCGCCCCAGGCGGCAATGAAAGCGCCGAGGGGGCCGCGAAATCCCCAGATCTTGACCGACGCGTCTCTCAGTGGCGCGGCGGTGCGCAGCGTGGTGGAGAGAATCAGAAAGCCGCACGAAATGCCGGCCAGCACTCCGCACATATAAATCGCGATATGCGCCGGCGTCCAGAACGTGTCGCGGCCGATGGAGCGGTGCCAGGAGATATCCCAGTGCGTGCCCACCATCGCTGAGGTGACCGCCAGGACCGCGCACCACACATACCACGGGGTCGCGCGCACGGGTCCCGGCAACGAGCCCGAGGCCATCTGATTCTCCGATAACCAAATTATACGTTAGAGGTCGCGCGAGCCCGTGAAAACTGAGAATCCCGGCGCGCCCAGTGCACTCTCTTTTTCGAGCCACGTCATCTTGCGTAACAAATTGAAGAGCGTCCACATGCAGTTGGCGCTGATGCTGACCGTCGCCGTGATCCCCTTACCCCTTCGGGGCGGCGATTCCAGTGAGCATGTCCACTATATTGGCGGGACCATCTCCGCCCTGCCCAGCAAGACCGAGGGTTATGTCAATACCAGGCAGGAGGAGGTGTTCCTCTTCCAGACCAAAGGTGTCACGGTACAGATTCCTTACGACAAGATCAATGTGCTCGAATACGGCCAGCGCGTGAGCCGCCGTTATGTCGAAGCCATCCTGCTTTCGCCGGTCTTTCTGCTGAGTAAGACAAAGAAGCATTACTTGACGGTTGGATTCACCGACGATCAGGGCCGGCAGCAGGCCATGATTTTTGAAGTCGGCAAGAACGACGTGCGCGCCATGCTGGTTGTTTTGGAGGCCAAATCCGGGCGCAAGGTCGAGTACCAGGACGATGACGCCCGCCGCGGAGGAAAAGGATCGTGATGCTGGTTTCAGTTCTCTTGCTTGCCATGGCGGCCTTCGAGGAGCCGGCCATGGTGCGCGCGGCCACCCCCATAACACCGGCTGAGAAGATTGACGAAGATGTTTTGCGGCAGCTTCTGACTGTACGGCGGGTTTTTGTGGACCGGCTCTCAGGTGGCGAGACAGCCACGCAGATGCACGACATGATCGTCAGCAGTCTGCAAAACGCCAGGCTTTTCGTGATCACGGAAAATCAAGAGCGGGCTGACGCCGTCCTGCGCGGCTCGGCCGAAGACCTGGTGTTCACTGACGACCATTCCTCGAGCGATAGCGTGCACGCACAGGCCAACTTCGGTCTCGGCGGCAACGGCACCTCCACCACCCGTACCGCTACGCGCGGCCCGCGCTCGCAGTTTGGGGGCATGAACGTAGGCGATAGCGAAAGCAGCCGCAGTACGGAACGAAAGCACGAAGCCGTCGCCGCCGTCCGTCTGGTGAACAAAGACGGGGACGTGATCTGGTCCACTACGCAGGAAAGCGTGGGCGGCAAATTCCGCGGATCGAGCGCGGATGTGGCCGAGAGGATCACCAAGAAACTCGTTGAAGACTACGACCGCGCGAAAAAGCTGAAGTAGGTCAGGGCGTCACGGACCGGCGGTTCAATCCGAGTAGCCAGTCACACCTCGTTCCACGCAACTCCGCTGTGAAAATATGTCAAGCTTGATAGCAGATGCTTGAAGTTTTTCCCCCGGCTGTGGCAGACGTTCTTGCCGGCTTCGATCCTCTCATCGTCGAATGGTTCACGCGCCGCTTTTCCGGACCCACGGAACCGCAGATTCTGGGCTGGCCCGAAATCCGCGCCGGCCACGATGTCCTGATCTCGGCGCCCACTGGATCGGGCAAGACACTCTCCGCGTTTCTGCTCTGCCTGGACGGTTTCGTCCGAGCTGCGCGAGCCGGTGCGCTTGCCGACGAGACCGCCGTCGTCTACGTCTCTCCACTCAAAGCGCTGAGCAACGATATCCGCAAGAATCTCGATACGCCTCTCGTCGAGATCGCCGCGCTAGCTGCTGAAAAGGGCATCCTGCTCGCGCCCATCCGCACCGCCGTGCGTACCGGCGACACGCCCATGTGGGAACGCCAGCGGATGAGTAAGCGCCCCCCCCACATTCTGGTCACTACCCCTGAATCGCTATTCATTTTGCTGACCGCGGAAGGGTCGCGGCGCATGCTGCGTACCACCCGCACCGTGATCGTGGATGAGATTCACGCCATGGCCGATGACAAGCGTGGCTCCCATTTATCCCTGACGCTGGCGCGGCTCGATGCGTTGGTTGATGGGCCGAAGCCGCAGCGCATCGGGCTCTCGGCGACCGTTAAACCCATCGACGATGTCGCCCAATTCTTGAGCCAACGCGCACACATCATCAACGTCGGTCATCGCCGCGCCATGGAGTTAGCCGTCGAAGTGCCCAAAGACGAGCTGAGTGCCGTCGCGACCAACGAGATGTGGGCCGAGATCTACGACCGCGTGGCCGATCTGATCCGCGCCAACCGCACCACGCTCGTGTTCGTCAATACACGGCGCTTGGCTGAGCGCGTGTCGCATGCGCTCTCGGAGCGGCTGGGCGAGAATGCCGTTCTGCCGCATCACGGCAGCCTGTCGCGCACGTTGCGTTTCGAGGCGGAGTCTCGCCTGAAGAGCGGCGATCTGCGCGCCGTCGTGGCCACGGCTTCGCTCGAGCTGGGCATTGATATCGGCACCATCGACCTGGTCTGCCAGATCGGCTCGCCACGTTCCATCGCCGTCGCGCTGCAGCGTGTCGGCCGCTCCGGCCACTGGGTGGGCGCGCTGCCCAAGGGCCGCATCTTTGTCACGACGCGCGATGAGCTGGTGGAAGGCGCCGCTCTGGTGCGCGCGATTCGTGCGGGCGAACTCGACCGCCTTGAAATCCCCCACGGTGCGCTCGACATCCTCGCCCAGCAGATCGTCGCCACCGCCGCGACCGGAGACTGGCGCGAAGACGACCTGTTCGCGCTCGTGCGCAGCGCTTACTCCTATCGTCATCTCGAACGCGCGGATTTTGATGCCGTCATCCAGATGCTTTCGGACGGCATCGCCACCCAGCGTGGCCGCAGCGGAACATTGTTGCATCGCGATCAGATCAACTGCCGGGTTCGCGGACGCCGTGGCGCGCGCCTCGCAGCCATCACTTCCGGCGGAGCGATCCCGGAGAATGCAAATTATCTGGTCGTCGCTGAGCCCGAAGGAACTACCGTGGGTACGCTCGATGAAGACTTCGCCGTCGAGAGCCTGGCGGGCGATGTTTTTCTGCTCGGCACCACATCCTGGCGCATTCGCCGCGTCGAATTCGGACGCGTCCGCGTGGAGGATGCCCATGGCGCCGCGCCGTCCATTCCCTTCTGGAACGGCGAAGCGCCCGGACGCACCGACGAGCTTTCCCGCGAAGTTTCCCGGTTGCGCGAAGACATAGCCGCGCGCCCGCGCCTCGAAGCTATTGAATTCCTGATGCGCGAATGCGCGCTCGATCAGCGCGGCGCCGAGCAAGCCGTGGATTACGTGAAGGCTGGAAAAGCCACACTGAGCGCAATGCCTACGCACGCGACCGTGGTCGCCGAGCGCTTTTTCGACGAGGCCGGCGGCATGCAGCTGGTGCTCCACGCTCCTTTCGGCGCGCGCATCAATCGGGCGTGGGGCCTCGCGCTGCGCAAGCGCTTCTGCCGCTCATTCAACTTTGAGCTGCAAGCCGCCGCCACCGACAACGGCATCGTCATTTCGCTCAGCGAACAGCATTCGTTCCCGCTCGAGATCGTTTTCGAATTTCTCCGGTCCGCGACCGTGGAAGATGTCCTTACGCAAGCTATGCTCGCGGCTCCCATGTTTACCGCGCGCTGGCGCTGGAACGCCACGCGGTCGCTGGCGGTCCTCCGTTTTCAGGGTGGCAGCAAGGTGCCCCCTCCCATCCAGCGGATGCGTTCCGACGATCTGCTGGCCGCCGTATTTCCCGATCAAGCCGCATGCGCGGAAAACCTGACCGGTGAAATCCGCATTCCCGATCATCCTCTGGTCAATGAGACGATCTCCAATTGTCTGCACGAAGCCATGGACCTGGATGGCCTTAAGCGCTTGCTGGACGGCATCGCGGAGGGCACCATCCGCACCGTCGCCGTTGAGACTCCGGAAGCGTCGCCGTTTTCGCACGAAATCCTGAACGCCAATCCGTACGCGTACCTGGACGATGCTCCGCTCGAGGAGCGCCGGGCGCGCGCCGTACAAATGCGCCGCACGCTGCCCGATTTGGCCGAGGGCATGGGCGCTCTGGATGCCGCCGCCATCACTCAGGTCGCGGCGGAGTCGTGGCCCGTGGTTCGTGATGCGGACGAGCTGCACGACGCTCTTCTCACGCTTATCACTTTGCCGCCCGTTAGCCACTGGCAGCCGTGGTTCGATGAGCTGGCCGCGGCACATCGCGTCATCGCGATTCATGACGGCGTCGTCGCCCTGTGGGCCGCGGCCGAACGCGCCGCCATGGCCCGCGCGGCTCACTTTGGGGTCGGCGACGAGCAGCAGAACGCCGTCACCGAAATGCTTCGCGGATGGCTGGAGTCCACCGGACCGGTAACGGCGACGGGTCTCACCGAACGGCTGGCCCTTCGCCGTGAGCTGGTCGACACCAGCCTGGCACACCTCGAGGGCGAAGGACAGATTCTGCGCGGCCGTTTCAGTCCCCGTGCGGATTCCGCGGAAATCGAGTGGTGCAACCGCCGCGTGCTGGCGCGCATTCATCGCCTCACCATCGGCCGCCTGCGCCGCGAAATCGAGCCGGTCTCGACCGCCGATTTCATCCGCTTCCTTGCGCGGTGGCAGCACATCACCCCCGGCAGCCAGTTGCACGGTCTCGATGGCGCCTTGCACGTCATCCGCCAGCTTCAGGGATACGAAATCTCCGCCGCAGCTTGGGAGTCGCAGATTCTGCCGCGACGCATCGCGCATTATTCGCCCGATCTGCTCGACCAGCTCTGTTTGGCGGGCGAAGTCACGTGGGCCCGGCTCTCGCCGCATCCGGCGTTTGAGCGCGAGGAACCGGGACGCGTGCGCCCTACCCGCGTAGCGCCCCTCGCGATTTTCTTACGCGAAGACGCGCCTTGGTTGTTGGCCGCGGGCAACAACGAAACCACCGCGGGCGAAGCGTCGCTCTCGCACGCCGCGCGCGAGGTGCTGGCTGAGCTGCGCCGGCACGGTGCATCGTTCTTCACGGACCTCACGAGAGCTACGGGGCGGCTGGCGAGCGAAGTCGAAGACGCGCTCTGGGAGCTGGTCGCGGCCGGATTAGCCACCGCGGATGGGTTCGAGAATTTGCGGTCGTTGGTCGATCCCAAACGCCGGCGTGGCGAAGGCCGGGGCAGGAATGCGCGGCCAAGGCACGCCGCGGGCCGGTGGGCGGTGCTGCGGTTCCCGGCCGCAAAGCCGGCAGCATCGAACGAAGCGTTTGCTAATCAGTTGCTGCTGCGCTGGGGCGTGGTTTTTCGGGATCTGCTGGCACGCGAAACGCTCGCGCCGCCATGGCGCGATCTTCTGCAAGTGCTGCGGCGTCTGGAAGCCCGCGGCGAAATCCGAGGTGGCCGCTTCGTGGCCGGATTCGTCGGCGAGCAGTTCGCCCGCCCTGAAGCCATTGACCTGCTGCGCGGCCTGCGGCGCTCGGAAGATCGCGCGGAAAGTATCACCGTTCCGGCGTCGGACCCACTCAACCTCGCCGGCATTCTTCTCCCTGGAGCGCGCGTGAGCGCCCTCGCCGGCGACATGGTGGAGCTCGTCGGCGCGCCCGAACTCGCCGTCGCGGGCCCCTGAGTCGTATAATCAACGGTCCATGCGCACCATAGCCATCTTCTTGTTGTCTGTCTTCATGCTGGCCGCCGCTGATTACAAAGCCGGCGTCGGCCGCATCCTCATCACGCCGGAAAAACCTATCTACATGTCGGGTTACGCCGGACGCAATCATCCCTCCGAAGGCGCGATCCACGATCTGTGGGCGAAAGCGCTGGTCATCGAAGACCGCAAAGGCGCGCGCGTCGTCATCGTGACAACTGACCTCATCGGCCTCCCCCGTGGTATCGCCGATGTGGTCGCGGCGCGCGTCCAAAAAGAGTACGGCGTCGAGCGCGCGCATCTGGTGCTCAACTCTTCGCATACCCACACCGGCCCGCTCGTCCAGCACAATCTCGAAATCCTGTTCGAGTTGAGCCCTGAGGATGCCCAGGTGGTTGCGGAATATTCCGCGACCTTGACCGGCAAACTGGTCGCCGTCGTGGGCGCCGCGGTGAAGGACCTCGCGCCCGCTGATCTCTCGTTCGGCAACGGCCGCGCCACGTTCGCCATCAACCGGCGCGAGAACACGCCGAACGGCGTGAAGATCGGCGAGAATCCCAAAGGCCCGAGCGATCCGGACGTGCCGGTTCTCAAAGTAACTGCGCCCGATGGCAAGCTGCGCGCCGTCCTATTCGGCTACGCCTGCCACAACACCACGCTCACCGGCCAGTTTTACAAGCTCAGCGGCGATTACGCCGGCTTCGCTCAGCTGGGCATCGAAAAGAACCACCCTGGCGCGACCGCAATGTTTGTGATGCTGTGCGGTGCCGACCAGAACCCGAACCCGCGCAGCACGATCGAGCTGGCCGAGCAGCACGGCGCTTCGCTGGCCGCTGAAGTCAATCGCGTGCTCGATGAAAAACTCCAGCGCGTGCGCGGTCCCGTGCGCGCTGCGTTTCAGGTTGTCGATCTCAACTTCGCGCCGCAAGCCCGCGAAACGTTCGAATCGCGTTTAAGCGAGTCAAATATCTATCGTGTGCGCCACGCGAAAGCCATGCTGAAGCTCAACGACGACCGCAGCCCCATCGTCCGCCGCTATTCATATCCCGTGCAGGCCATCCAGTTCGGCAAGGATCTGACCTTCGTCGCCCTCGGCGGCGAAGTGGTGGTAGATTACGTTCTGCGCATCAAACGCGAATTCGGCGGCAAAGGAATCATCGTGGCCGGATATTCGAACGATGTCATGTCCTACATTCCTTCGCTCCGCGTGCTCAAAGAAGGCGGCTATGAGGCGAACGACAGCATGATCTACTACGGCCTGCCCGGACCCTACGATGAAGAGGTCGAGGACCGCATTATGACCACAGTCCGCCAGGTGATGAAGCGGGTGGGGCGGCCCGCAGTGCAATAGAGTGGTGCAAAAGAATAGAGCTATGGGCACGACCACGCTGGTTTCGGTCGAAGAATACCTGCGCACAAGCTTTCCCGATGCGGATCGCGAATACATAGACGGCCGCATCGTGGAGCGAAACGTGGGAGAGGTCGATCACAGTGATTTGCAGACAGCCATCGCGCATTACCTCCGGACACATTACAAGAAGCGTGTCTGGGCCGGTGTGGAAGTTAGGGTCCAGGTGAAGAAGACGCGCTTCCGGATTCCAGACGTCACAGTCATGCTAGGTTCCAAGCCCACCGAGCGCATTATCCGCAAGCCGCCTGCGATCGCGGTGGAGGTGCTCTCGCCCGATGATCGCGCTGGTGATCTCGAGGAGAAAATCGCCGACTATCTGGCGTTCGATGTTCCTTATATTTGGGTAATCAATCCCGAGAGCCATCGGGCATACGTTCATACGCCCCAGGGTAGCCGTGAAGTCAAAGACGGCGTGCTTCGAGCTGAAACCATCAGGATCGAAGTCCCCCTCGCCGAAATCCTCGCTTAACGCCGCAGTAGCCAGTGCCGCAGTAGATTGACGCAGTAAACTGACGCAGTAGACTAAAGTGATGCGGCTGCTGGCGGCCCTGTTCATCCCTATCATTTCTTATGCGGCCACAGGCGGCGCTGAACTCGCGCGCAGCGTCCGTGAAGTCCAGCTGGATTCGACCGAGTGCTACCGCGTCCACGATCTTCAGATCAACAAGGACGACCTCCATCTCTACTTCACTGACGGTTACCTTATTTTTGGCAAGCCAGTGAATGGCGCCCGCACAACGGCGGTCTTCACGGCGGACGTGGAGGCCGGAGACGCTGAGCTTCTTCTGATGCCTCCCACTCGAAGCGAGCGCCGCTCGCTCGCCGCCTACACTGGGACCCCAAATCTCGACGAACATTTTACGGCCGCCGTCCTGCTGTTCGGCGACGATACCTACAACAACCTGATGCAGCAAATCCGTGCGAGCGAATTCAACAAGCGCAACGCGGAAATGGGTGCGCTCATGGCGGATGAATGGAACGCCACTGTGCGCAATCTCTCGGCGAGCTTCGAAGCCCGCCTGCTACTCGATCTGCTCTCCCCCGCACACCGCCAGCGGGGCTGTTTCGTGGCCGCCATACAGGGCAAGAGGCTCGGTAACTTCGACGTGGTGTATGAACCGCGCGCCCCCGAGCAGATCGTTGTGGGCCAGGTCAAGAACCAGAACAATCTGATGCTCTTCGATGTCTGGACGAGTTTCGAAGCCGCACCGTTCCGCAAGGGCACTCGAAAACGCCCGGAACCTGAGGTCGCCGTCAAAGACTACCGCATCGATGCGACGCTGGAACCAAACCTGCGGCTGCGCGCGGTAACAAGAGTGAAAGTCACCCTGGCCGAATCGGGCGAACGTGTTCTGCCGTTCGATATCGCCGGGCGCATGACGGTTTCTTCCGCGACCATCGATGGCGAGCCCGCTGAAGTGTTGCACACAGAATCGCTGCGCTCCAATCTGATTCGCAATAACGGCAACGATCTCTTCCTGGTAGTCACGGAGCGGCCGCTCGAACCCGGGCGCGATCACGAAGTCGAGTTCCACCACGAAGGCGCGGTGGTCGAGGATGCAGGCAACCAGGTTTATTTTGTCGGTCCGCGCGGCACCTGGTATCCCAACTCCAACATGCAATTTGCGCGCTACGACCTTACGTTCTGGTACCCCAAGGGCCTGGATCTGGTCACTCCCGGTGACGTAGTCTCGGACAAAACCGAAGGCGAGTGGCGCATCACCCGGCGTGTGACCGAAGCGCCCATCCGCTTTGCCGGTTTTAATCTGGGCGTCTATGAGCGCGCGCGCGTTTCGCGGAACGGTTTCACCGTCGAGGTGTGCGCCAACCGCGCCGTGGAGAAGGCGCTCGCACCCAAGCCGCATTCAACGGTTGTAACTCCGCAAAGCGGCGTTAAGCCCGGGGCGCAAGCCGCCAACGTTCCGGCACTACCACCGGACCCGCTGGCAAGGCTCGAGGAACTCGCGGGCGACGTCGCTTCGGCCCTCGACTTCATGGCCGCAAGATTCGGCCCGCCGCCGCTGAAGACGCTGGAAGTTTCGCCCATCCCCGGATCGTTCGGCCAGGGATTTCCCGGCTTGTTGTACCTTTCCACGAAGGCGTATTTGCGCCGCCAGGATGAGCCGCTCGCGAGCCTCACTCCCCGCGATCAAAGCTTCTACATCGACATTCTGCAATGCCACGAGACCGCGCACCAGTGGTGGGGAAATATCGTCACTTCGGCAAGCTATCACGACGACTGGCTTATGGAATCATTGGCCAACTATTCCGCTCTGCTGTATCTGGAACAGCGGAGCGGCCGGCGCTTGCTGGACGCCGCACTCGAAAGTTACAAGGCGGACCTGCTGGAGAAAACCGGGACCGGCCAAACCATCGATTCCGCCGGTCCCATCGTGCTGGGAACACGTCTCGCCAGTTCCCAGTCCCCTTCCGGCTGGCACCACATTACCTACGGCAAGGGCTCCTGGATTCTGCACATGTTGCGCGCGCAAATGGGCGATGAGCGGTTCGTCGCCATGCTGGGCGAGTTGCGGCGCCGCTATGAATGGAAGCCGGTTTCAACCGAGGAGTTCCGCCAGCTCGCCGCGGAGTTTCTGCCACCCAAGTCGTCCGATCCGAAACTCGAGGCCTTCTTCGACCAGTGGGTGTACAGCACTGGAATCCCAACGCTCAAATTGAGCTACGAGGTTCACGGCCGTCCGCCCGAAGTGAAACTGACGGGAAGCGTTGCGCAAAGCGACGTCGATTCCGAGTTCAGCGCGCAGGTGCCAGTGGAAATTCAGTGTGGCAGTACAAGGGAGGTCAAGTGGGTGCGCACATCCAGCTCGCCGGCGACGTTCACTGTCTCGTTGCCACAGGCGCCGACGAAGGTTTCCCTGGATACATCGAATATTCTTGCGGTGGGCAAGTGACCAGCCGCGGAAATCAATGCCCCTGGCTTCACCCCTTCACGTCGTAGCATGTCAGCATTCCCTGATTCCGTAGAAAAAGCTGCCCGCCGCACACCACTGGGTGCGCCCAGCTCGGTTTGCCTTGATCCGGAATCGAGAACCGGCCCTTCTCGCGGTAAGCGTCCGGAGTCGCTTCGGCCAGGCCGGCAACATTGTCTTCGCTCAGCAGGTACAAGTTGGCGTCGGCGCACGTGAGGCAGCCTTTGCCCACGCTGCGGTCCTTCCACGCCACGCGGCCGGTCGCAAAATCCATGCAGGTCAGAATGGCGTTGGAATACCCGTACAGATAGCCGTTATAGAAAATCACGCCGCCGTGATGGTTCTGCATCTCCCGGTTGAAATAGACTTCGTCCGCCTTCACGACGCCGTCTTGCGCGGTCAACCCCAGCAGCGCACAACCTGTACCGTACGCCGACGTGTAGAAAACTTTGTTGTCATGAAAAACCGGAGTGGCGATATTCGCGGTACGGTTCGCCACTCGTTCATAGCTCCACATGGGCTTGCCGTCGCCCGCGCGAACACCTACGCCGGCCCGGTCCGTCAGTGCCATTATCGTGCGCACGCCCTGCACATCGGCGATGATGCACGACGAGTAAGCCGCGCCATCGCTCAGGCCCTGGCTGGTCCAGACAGTCTTGCCGGAATTCTTGTCGAGCGCCACGATGCACGCGTTCGGGCCGCCCGGTTTTACGATCAAGCGATCACCGTCGATGAGCGGCGATTCGCTAAGCAGCCAGTGCGGATTCCGCCCGTCGAAATCCTGCAGGATATTGCGCCGCCAGACTTTCGCCCCATCCTGTGCGCGCAGGCAGGCCAGTTCGCCATTTTCAGCGAGCGCGAAAACGCGGTTGTCATCCAGCGTGGGCGTGCCGCGCGGACCGTCGCCGCGGTCCTGCTCCATCCGGCCGGCCAGCGCCGTGGTCCATACCGCTTTGCCGTCGCGACGGTTCAGGCAGAATACCGCGCTATCGCGTCCGTGCACGCTCTGCACATAAATGCGATCGCCCCTGACGGCAAGCGACCCGTACCCTTCGCCCAAATTGGAAATGGACCACACCTTCGGCGGTCCGCCCGCAGGCCACGACTTCGCAAGGCCGGTTTCGCTCGAAACTCCCGTGCGGTCCGGCCCGCGCCATTGCGGCCATTCGAGCGAGCTGCCGGGCGCCGCGAAAGCGCCGCGTCGCAGAAGGGGCGCGGCAAGCAGCGGTAAGAAGTTTCTGCGTTTCATGTTGAAAGTGCCTTCCGGTCAAAGGCCGTCGACCTATTATCTGCCGTTCTTCCCGGTGATGCGACCGAAGCGCTTCTGGTGTGCCCGAGCGCCGGAATCAACTGGTATCGAGAACCGGGACCAACCTTATGAAACGAAACGCGGACTTCTTGTTTCGAGGCTAACGCGGGCCGCCGGAAAACATTTCCTCAAGTTCGTGATCAACCGGCGCGGTCTCAATGGAATCCACCACCGCGTACGTCTTGCTTCGCTTGTAACAAAGCGCCATGAACCCGGCCAGGATAACGATCGGCGGAATGAGCATGATCACAATGCCCAAATTCAGCACTTTGGCGCGCTCGGCCTGCTGCGCGGCCGCCGTGCGAAAGCACATCACACACTGCGCGAAAGCGCCCGAAGAAAACAGGAGCGCGAGCGCCGGAATCCGTTTCATTGCACCCTCATGTTCAGGCTCCGCAGTGAGTCTGGCATGAAAACAATGAGCATCAGGATGATGCACAGCACCAGCATGGGAAACAATGTCAGGAAGAGGCTAAGCTTCTCGAACTTCAGGTGCATGAAGTAGGCGATAATCAGCGCTGCCTTTACGATCGAGAGTCCCAGCAGCGCCGTCAGCATGATCAGCACCGGCACCTGCTCGTAAGCCAGCAACACCTCAACGCCGGTCATCACCAGCAGCGCGATCCAAACGTACATGAAAGACTGCGTCGTGCCGCCAACGTGCTCCGCTACCGCCTCGGTATGATCACTCATGCAATGCTCCTCAAATCTTAGCCGACATTAAGTAAACCAGCGGGAAGATGAACATCCACACCAGATCGACGAAATGCCAGTAGAGGCCGCTCACTTCCACGTCCTCATACTTGAACTTGCCCCGGCCCACCGCGAAAGCAATGATGCCGAGATAGATGACGCCGATGATCACGTGCGTCATGTGCAGCCCGGTCAGGCCGAAGAACGTCGCGCCGAAGTTGGGCACGCCCCACTCGTTGTGGGACGCCGTGACGTGCTCGTTATTGATGAGGTTCAACCATTCCGTAATGTGCAGCACCACAAACGCCAGGCCGCCGACAATCGTGGCCAGGATCCACCCGACGGTCGCCTTGCGATTTCCATGGTTCATGGCATGCACCGCCATCACCATGGTCAGGCTGCTCGACAACAGGCAGAACGTCATCACACTCGAAAAGATGATGCTGGGCGAGAAGTGGAAAGGCGTTGGCCAGTTGGGCGTCGAAAGCCGCAGATATGTGTAGGCCACCAGCAACGCCGAGAACGTGAGCGCGTCCGAAATAATGAACAGCCACATTCCAAATTTTTTCGAGCCGATCGCGTAGGGAGAACCGCCACCGTGCCAGACGGAGTCCATAGTGGCAGCTTTGGCTTCGGACATCAGTGCATTACCCCCAAAAGAAAAATAGCGCCATCAGGTAGATCCAGATGGCATCCAGAAAATGCCAGAAATACGCGCTCACGTCCACGGCCGTGCGCTTGCCCGGTCCGAGGCGCAGTAGTAGCGCCTGCACGTCGATGTAACCGAGCGCCGAGATTCCGCCCAGCAGGTGCACGGCGTGCGTGCAAGTCAGCACGAAGAAGAACGAGCTCGAAGGATTTGTCGCCAGATAAAAGCCGGCATTGTTCAACTGGCGCCAGGCCATATATTGCCCGCCCAGGAACAGCGCACCCAGAATTGTTGCGCCCGTCCAGTAACGGTTGAAGACCGCCCGGCGCCCGGCGCGCAGAGCGGAGCGCGCCAGTTCGAGCGCAATACTGGACGCCACGAGCACGCCCGTGTTAATCCATAGAATCGGGGGCAGCGGCGTATCCACCCAGTCGTTCGAAAGTCCGCGCCGTACGAAAAACGCGCTGGTGAAGGCCGCGAACAACATGACGCTCGCCGCCAGCAATACCAGCAATCCCGTGATCGACGCTCTGCGCGAAGCGCCGCGGCCGCCGCTATCGCCATCGCCACCGCCGAAGCCGGTCGTTGCGGGCGGAGCCCCGCGCCCGCCAACAATATCGGTTGTGATTGAACCAGGCATGCTTTAATGATCGCCTTCGCTGCGCCTCACCGTCGCTGTGCTGTCAGGCGGGGTCCGTTTGCATGGTGTAATCCTTGGGCGCGCCAGGAACGCTGTATTCATACGGCCCGTGGTTCACCACCGGATGCTTGCCCGCGAAGTTATCGAAGGGCGGCGGCGAAGGAATGGTCCACTCGAGCGTGGTCGCTTCCCACGGATTCACGGACGCCTTCTTGCCCTTCATCATGCTCCACACCAGATTGATCACGAATATGATCTGCACCGTGGCGGTAAGGATCGCCGCCCACGTCATGAACGTATGGACCGGCATCAGCTTGCCCATGAATTCGAAATTCGTGAAATCCGCGTAACGCCGCGGATTGCCGGCGATGCCCAGGAAGTGCATGGGGGTGAAGATCGCGTACACGCCGATGAACGTCAGGTAGAAGTGGATCTTGCCCAGCGTCTCGTTCATCATGCGCCCGAACATCTTGGGGAACCAGTAGAACGTTCCGGCGAACATGCCGAAGATGGCTGCCACACCCATGATCATGTGGAAGTGGCCCACCACAAAGTAGGTGTCATGGAAGTACAGATCGAGTGCCGGCTGTCCCAGAAAGATACCGCTGATCCCGCCGGTCACAAAAAGTGATACAAAGCCCAGCGCGAACAGCATGGCGGTATCGAACCGGATCCTGCCGCCCCACAGCGTTCCGATCCAATTGAACGTCTTGATGGCGGACGGGACGCCGATGGACATGGTCAGAACCGAAAACGCCATGGCGGAGTACGGATTCATGCCGCTCATGAACATGTGGTGGCCCCAGACGAAAAATCCCAGGAAGCCGATGCCCAGAATCGCGTACACCATCGCGCGATAGCCGAAAATCGGCTTGCGCGAAAACGTCGAGAGCAGCTGAGAAGCCACACCCATGCCGGGCAGTATGGCGATATAGACTTCGGGATGACCGAAAAACCAGAACAGGTGCTGCCAGAGCAGCGGCGATCCACCCTTATGGTTCAGAATCTGGTCGTTCACCACCAGGCCCGCGGGAAGGAAAAAGCTGGTGCCCGCCATGCGGTCGAGCAACAACAGCACGCCCGCCGCCAGCAACACGGCAAACCCCAGTAACCCGAGAATCGCCGTAACGAACCAGCTCCAGCAGGTGAGGGGCAGCCGCATCATGGACATGCCCTTGCAGCGAAGATCGATGGTGGTGGCGATGAAATTGATCGCGCCCATCAGCGACGCGCCGGAGAAGATCGCTATGCTGAACACCCAAAGACTTTGCCCTAAGCCTTCGCCCGGTCCCGATAGAGGCCCGACCGCGCTCAACGGCGGATAAGCCGTCCAGCCCGAGAGCGGCGCGCCACCTGGAACGAAGAATGCGGCCACCATCACCACCAGAGCAAGGAAAGTGGTCCAGAACGACAGCATGTTCAGCACCGGGAACGCCATGTCTTCCGCGCCGATTTGAATCGGCAGGAAGTAGTTCCCGAAGCCGCTCTGCGGCGCCGTGGTGAGCACGAAGAACACCATAATGGTGCCGTGCATGGTCATCAGCGACAGGTAGAGCTCCGGCGTCATGATGCCGCCCGCCGCGCCCGTCGGCCACAGCGTTTCAAACCACCCCACCTTGGCATCGGGATAAACCATGTGGTAGCGCATCAGCAACGACAATCCCATCCCCAGGAACACTGAAAACAGCGCCAGGAAATAGTACTGAATGCCGATGACTTTGTGGTCGAGACTGAAAATATAACGGCGAATGAATCCCGTGGGAGCCTGGTGCCCCGCATGGACTATGGGTGAAGACATGCTGTATCCCCTGAAATTGTTGATCTAATCGACGTCCCGCGGCC
>Ga0310810_10001362_pt1 | contig 25550 bp, 16 predicted proteins | sample NCmetagenome_FD_207641 | JGI IMG/M metagenome (GOLD analysis project Ga0310810, IMG submission 207641) | Soil microbial communities from experimental microcosm in Duke University, North Carolina, United States - NC | ecosystem: Engineered > Artificial ecosystem > Soil microcosm > Unclassified ...
GCTCATCTACATCCTCGAGCATCCCAGCCGCGAAGACGCCACGAAGAACTGGGCGGCGTTTCGTGCGGATCCCGAGTGGGTGAAGGCCAAGACGGAGTCGGAAGCGGGGGGACCGATCGTCGCAAAAACCGAATCGGTCTTCATGACGCCGGCCGACTATTCAGCGATCAAGTAACAGCGGACGGATGGAACATCACAGGCGACTGGCAATCCTGGTCGGAGGCGGCCCGGCCCCCGGTATCAACAGCGTCATCGCGGCGGCCACGATTCGGGCGCGGCTCGAGGGACTCGACGTCCTGGGCATCCGCGACGGATTCGAATGGCTGATGCAGGGCGACATCGACCACGTCGTGCCGCTCACGATCGAAGGCGTCAGCCGCATCCACTTCCGGGGAGGATCGCATCTCGGCATCGCGCGCGCGAACCCGACGACCGAGTCGATGCTGCTCGACAACACCGTCAACGCGCTGCTGCGCCTGAACGTCACGCAGCTCATCACGATCGGCGGCGACGACACGGCCTTTTCGGCGCTGCGCGTCGAGCGGCACGCCGGCGGCGCGATCCGGGTCGTGCACGTGCCGAAGACGATCGACAACGACCTCGATCTTCCGGCGCACATCGACACCTTCGGCTATCAGACGGCGCGCCACTACGGCGTCGAGATCGTGAAGAACCTCATGGTCGATGCGAAGACCACGTCGCGCTGGTACTTCGTCGTGGCGATGGGGCGCAAGACCGGTCATCTCGCGCTGGGCATCGGAAAGGCCGCCGGCGCGACGCTGACGCTCATCGCCGAGGAGTTCGTGCAGCCCGCCCGCCTGCACACGGTCGTCGACACGCTGGTTGGGGCGATCATCAAGCGCCTCAGCTACGGGCGCCGCGACGGCGTCGCTGTGATCGCGGAAGGCGTCGTCCTCGGCATCGCGCCGGAGGACCTCGCGGGATTCGACGCCGCAGAGCGCGACGCGCACGGCCACGTCCGCATCGACGACGTGAACCTCGGAGAGATTCTGAAGGCGGAAGTGCTCGCGCGGCTGCGCGCTCTCGGGCTCAAGACGACCATTGCGGCCAAGAACATCGGCTACGAGCTGCGCTGCGCCGATCCGATTCCGTACGACATGGAGTACACGCGCGACCTCGGCTACTCCGCGGCGGGATATCTCCTGAGTGGTGGGGGCTCGGCGATGATCTCGATCCAGGGCGGCCATTTCGTGCCGATCCCGTTCGAGAAGATGATCGACGCCGACACGGGACGCACGCGCGTCCGATCCGTGGACGTGCAGTCCACGCGCTACGCGATCGCGCGGCGCTACATGCTGCGGCTCGCGCGCGAAGACTTCGAGGATCGGCACGACCTGGCGAGGCTCGCCTCGATCGCGCACCTCAGCATCGAAGACTTCCAGTCGCGCTTCGGCTATCTGGTCGCCTGACGGCTAGGGCGATTTGCGCAGTGTCCGCACGACCTTGCCGACGGGCTTTCCGTCGAGGCTGACCACCGCCCGCATCAAATAGTCGCCCGGATTCAGGTTGGCGATGTTGAATCCGCCGATGGCGGTGCGGACGCCGTCGGCGCGCGGCGGCGAAACCGTCGTCTCCGCTTTCGCGAGCGCGGGGCCCTCCGGCGTCGAGGCGACGTCCAGGTCGATCGTCACGCTGCCGCCCGTGGGCGCGCCATAAATCTCCAACACCCCGATCGCGACGGCTGCGTCCTTGAAATCCAACAGCGGCGCGAATGCCCCGCCCGTCTGCTGCGTGCCGAGCACAAGCGCGCTCAGCTTGAGCGGATCGGCGCGCGACAGCTCCGCGCTCAACTCGTAGTCGGCCGTGCCCGCGCGGCCCGAATCGTCCAGGGCGGCGACCCGCATGCGATAGACGCCCGCCGGCGCCGTCAGCGCGGCCATGACCGGCTGCGTCGTGAAGTCGGATGCCTGGGCCGTCCACTGCCGCTTGAGCGTGTTCTTCTCGTCGAACAGCGCGACGCTGGCGGACGTGAGCCTCGCGGCGTCGAGCGCCTCGAACAGCGCGACGACCTTCAGCTCGTCGCTCCCGGCGTGCCTGGATGCGTACGCGCTCGTCCGGAGCGGAAGGTCCCGGTACTCGGCCACCGTGCGCAGCATGTCTTTCGGCGACGCCGCCGTCTTCGCAGCGCTTTTCGGAATCGTCACCTCCGCCCGGCTTCGCAGCTTGACCTTGTCGCGGCCGGATTTGAGATCGATCCGCAGGGCCTGGCCGTTGCGCTCACTAGAATCCGGCTCGAACGTGGCGACGTAGTACGACGATGTTTCGCGAAGGAGCCGCGACACCGACGCCTGTGGATTGCCGCTGAGCCGTATCAGCTCGCCGCCGGTGACGCCGGCGAGACTTTCCAGGCCGGCGTCCTGCGTGCTCGAGCGGTTCACCATGCCTTCTATCAGGTGGAACATGTACAGATCGGCGTGCGCGCCGGCCGCCAGCGCGCCGATGTTCTGATAGTCCTCGGGACGGACCGGGCAGACTTCGCTCGTGCCGCTCGAGGTTCTCGACCCCACGACGACGACCTTGTTCGACGGCGGGCTCAGGCCGCCGGCGAAGACGACGATCGTGGTCGGCGTGCCGCCGGTCAGCGAGAGCATCGTGCCGACCGCGGCGAGCACCCGCGTCGTCCGGCATTGCGCGTCGGACTCGCTTTCATTCGACGACGCCCTTCCGGCGAGCGCGTCGACGGCGAGCCTGATCTTCGACGGATCGTCCACGGGGCGGATGTTCAGTTGCCCCTGCGCGGTCAGGACGCCGATCCGATCGCTGGGTCCGAGCTCCGTCGTCAGCATGCGCACCGCCGACTTCATCGGCTCCTCGCGGCCCGGCGCGATCGAGTCGTCGTCGATGAGGATGTGGATGATGCGGCCGTTGCGGCCGACAAGGTTGGTTGCATACGGCGGCGGCAGCACGGCTTCACCTGCGGCCGCGGCGGTGTGAAAGACGCTGAGCGACTGGATCGCGCGCGGCTTGCCGTTCACCTTGAGCGTCAGGTCTTCGACCTTGAGGTCGGCGACCTGCTGGCCGTCCTCCGTCAGCGCGCGGAAGTCGATCCGCCCGGGCGGCCCCGCTTTCCCGGGCTGCGCCCCCGCCGCCGCCGGGATCAGCAGAATGGCCGCGAGCGCCGCCGGGAGCGGACCCTTCATTTCTTCTCCTGCTGCGTCGTCGTGGCGGCCGCTCCGCCCTTCTTGAAGAGCGGCGCGACGTCCCGCTTGCCGCGATCCTGGTACGAGACGCCCTTGTCCATCCAGTCAGGGCGGGGCTTGCCGAGCAGGTAGTGATCGAAGAACTCGTCCATGTGGACGGTCCAGTACTTCATGTTGTCGCGGTTGCGCAGGCCGTGCTTCTCACCGTTGAAGGTGAACATGTACGACTCCTTGCCGAGCCGGCGCATCGCCGTGAACCATTCGATCCCCTGGTACCACGGAACCGCATCGTCTTCGTCGTTGTGAATCGTGAGGTACGGCGTCTGGACCTTCTTCACCCAGAAGATCGGGGAGTTTTCGATGAACTGCAGCGGGGCGTCCCAGGGCGGCGCGCCGATGCGCGACTGCGTCTTCTCGTACTGGAAGGCGCGCGACATGCCCGTGCCCCAGCGGATGCCGCCATAGGCGCTGATCATGTCCGACACGGCGGCGCCCGCCTCGACAGCGGCGAACATGTTCGTCCGCGTCACGAGGTAGGTGATCTGGTAGCCGCCCCACGAGTGGCCCTGGATGCCGATGCGTTTCGGATCGATGAAGCCCATGGCGACAACGGTGTTGATCGCCGGGATGACGCATTTTTCCGCGCTCTGCCCCGGATAGCCGGTCTCGTACACGATATCGGGGCGGAGCAGGACGTAGCCGTTGCTCACGTAGCGGGGAATGTTGATGCTCGTGCCCACATTCGGCGCGTTGTAGGTGTGGAGTCCCTGCGTCAGCTCCTCGTAGATGTAAACCATCAACGGATATTTCTTCGAAGGATCGAAGTTCTCGGGCTTCGTCAGGATGGCGCGGAGCTTCCTGCCGTCCGCGTTCACATACTCGATCAGTTCCGACGCCCCCATCAGGTAGTTGGCGGCCTGCGGATTGGCGTTCGAGACCTTCTTCATGTCCTTGAACGTGCTGTCGCTGATCCACAGGTCCGGAAATTCCTCGAAGCGTGAGAGCGTGAACACCACCGTGTCGGCGTTCTTCGCTTTCGTCACCGGGCCGAACGCCTTGTCGAGCATCACGACCTTTTCGGGCGCCGCCGTCGATGACAGGGCGGAAATGCGATAGAAGCCGCTCGCGCGGGTGCGATCGCTGGTGGTCGAGAGGAGCAGCGGCTTGTTCGCCGGGACGACGCGTTCATCGGGATCGGTCGGCCGATACCGGAAGATCAGCTCCTGCTTCCGCCCTTCGCCCGCGGTGATCATGCGCGCGCCCGTGCCGTCCGGCTTCACTTCCCAGATGTCGAACTTGTCGTAGAGCAGCACCGACTTGTCGTCGGCGGTCCAGCCGCCGGATCCGAACGGGCCCGGCAGATCCGGCGTCGTGTTTTCCTGCTGGAACTTGCTCGCGATCTTCTCGGTGAGGTTCGCGCGCGCCCCGTCGGCGACGCGATAGGTGAACCAGTGCCCGTTCCGCTCGTCGAAGTACAGCACGTACTTGCCGCCGGGCGACATCGCGGTCCCGCCGCCCCCCCAGTGCTCGAGCACCTTTTTCGGCTTGCCGGTTTTCAAGTCGAGCAGATACACGTCGTTATACGTCTGGTCCCAGGAGATCTCCTGGCGATAGGGCCTTTCCGACAGTCCAAGCGCCTGCGACGTCTCGTCCGCGGGATTGACGGTCGGCAAATCTTCGGTGGCGAGCTGGACGAAGCGCTTGTCGGCGAGGTGGACGACCGCGCGATAGCTGCGCTGGCGCTCCTGCTCGTCCCTGACTTTCTGCATCGGCTGCAGCAGCGGATCCTTGAAATTCCACAGGTCCACCTTCGTCGGCGCCGGCGTCTTGTCGTCGGGATCGGCCGTCGGCGACGGAGGGGCGCCGGTGCCGAGATAGAGACGCGCGCCGTCCTTGGAGAAGCGGGGCGGCGAGAATTCGCTGACGACGAGCGCCTTCGGCATGCCGGCAGTGGACGCCGACACGATCTCCGCGGCGGCGGGGTCGCCGGTTTTCCAGTAGTACAGGCGATACGGCGAAATTTTCTGCGCGTAGTCGGCCTGATCGCTCAGGAACGCGAGTTGCGTGCCGGCCTCGTCAAATGCGAGCGCCTTGTAGTGGCCTCGCCCGGTATGCAGCGGCGTGACCGAGCCGTCGGCGATGTGGCGCGCGAACGCGCCATCTTTCGCCGCATCGGTCGACGACACCCCGTAGGCAATCCAGTCGCCTGTTTTGTCCCACTCGTACTCGCTTACCTCGGCCACCGTGATTTCGTCGCCGGTGAGCAGGTTGCGGATGATCAGATCGGCGCCTGGGTCCTTCCGCTTCTCGCGCCCGGCGTTCTGCCGTCCGGCTGGCTCGCCCGTCGCGGCCGCCGCTGCGGCACCCCGGGCGCCCGCTGCGCCGCGTCCGCCGCCCGCGCCGCGTCCCCCTCCTCGACCGGCCGCCCCGGCCAGCCCTTTGTGGTACGCCACCCACGTCGACGACTTCTCCGGCAGCCTGAAGCTGCCGACTTTCTCGAACGTCTTCACGTGCCCGTCGGGAAGCGTCATGATGCCGAGGCCGGTCTTCGGCTCGCGCCGCGCGTTATTGGAACGGCCGCGGCCCTGCGGGGCCGTAGGTTCCGCTCCCGGTTCCGCGCCGCTCGCGGCGGCGGCCTGCGCCTCTTTCTCCTCTTCCGCCTTGGGCTGGGCGATCGTGAAGACGACGAACTTCGCATCGGGTGTGAACTGCGGCGCGGTTCCCCTCGGATGCTTGAACTCCCGACCGCTGCGCAGATTCCGGACGACCAGCTCTCCGTCATCCCCCTGAGCGGTCGTCGCATAGGCCAGCCACTGCCCGTCGTCGGAGAGACGCGTGCCCTGAATCGACTTCCAATAGTCGACGACGTCGTAGGAGAGCGGGCGCTTCGCGGGTCCGCGGGTTTGTGTCTCGACGGCGCGCGGCGCAGACCCGAGCAAGGGTTGCGCCGTGAGCGACCACTGCAGCGCCGCGACCGCCGCGATCATCGTGAGTGCCGTCCGGGCGTGCTGGCGCAAACGCATGGAACCTCCTGCAGGCGGGTTGGGGCCGATATTTTACGTCACCCGCGACCGTATTTCCTGAGAATCGCGCGCAGCGGATCGATGGGCAGCGCATGGATGGTGCGACCGTTCGCGGTGACGTCCGTCGCTTTCAGCAGGGAATTGTCCACCGCTTCTTCCGTCGCATCGAGGACGGCCTCGAAGAGTCCAGACACGCTGTCGGTCGGCAGCACCGTGCGCGCTTGAGGCTCGGCCGCCGCGGTGACGCGCAGCGACGGGTGCGTGGAGAACGCGATCGCGAAGTCGCCGCTGCCGTTGGAGTACGTGGAGCCCGTCCGCGCGAGCGCGAACACGGCTCGCGCCGCGAGGCGCTGGAGGTTGCGCGCGTCGAGCGGCGCATCCGTCGCGACGACGATCATGCAGGACCCGTCCGCCTTCGCGGCTTCGCCGCTGGCGCCCTTCGGCGCAAGATCGCGCGCGCGCTCGGGCGTCAACTCCTTCCACAGCGGCACGCCGTCGATCACGAGGCGGCCGCCGTAATTGCTCTGAACGAGGACACCGACCGTCCACGTGTCCGCGCGCTGACGCACTGTCCGCGACGACGTGCCGATGCCGCCTTTCCATCCGAACGCGATCGTCCCCGTTCCCGCGCCGATCGCGCCTTCGTCAACGGCCCCGCCCTTCGCGCCGGCGATCGCCGCGGCGACCTGCTCGCGCGTGACGTGCAGGCCGCGAATGTCGTTCAGCGTGCCGTCGTTCGTCTCGCCGACGAGGGCGTTGACCGATCGCACGCTCTCGTTGCCGGGCTGCGAGAGCGTCCAGCGGACCACGGCGTCCACGGCCACGCCGACCGACAATGTATTGGTGAGGACGATCGGTGTTTCAATGGCGCCGAGCTCCTGGACCTGCGTGGATCCGGCCAGTTTGCCGAAGGCGTTGCCGACGAATACCGCGCCCGGCACTTTGTCCTGAAACAGATTGCCGCCATGCGGGAGCACCGCCGTCACGCCGGTGCGGACGGTATCGCCTTCGACGATCGTGGTGTGACCGACGCGGACGCCGGCGACGTCAGTGATCGCGTTCAGAGGACCCGGCGTCAGCGCGCCGGGGGCGATCCCGAGGTCGCGCGCCCGCGGCCGTCCGGTCGGGTGCTGGTCCGCGGCCGCCGCTGCCATCAACCCGGCCGTCAAGAGGAGCCATCGCACCGGGGGATGATACCGGGATTTGCGGTTCCGGGGTTCCAGGGTTCCTGAGGTTCCAAGAGCTCACGGTTCTGGGTTCTACTCCGCGCGCAGCGCCGTCAGCGGGGCGACGCGCGTGGCGCGGCGGGCGGGCAGCCACGTCGCGACGAGCGCGGCGCCCGCGAGCAGCGACGGGGCGGCTGCGAACACGAGCGGATCGAGCGGCTTCACGTCGTACAGCAGGCTGCTCAATCCGAACCCGAGCAGCGCCGCCAGCGGCAGCCCCAGCGCGATCCCTGCCGCCGCGAGCGCGGCGCCTTCCCGCAGCACCATCGCCAGCACGTCGTGCGGACGCGCGCCGAGCGCCATCCTGATCCCGATCTCGCGCGTGCGCTGCGTGACCAGGTACGACTTCACGCCATACAGCCCGACGACGGCGAGCAGCAGCGCGAGCAGGCCGAGCGCGAGGAACATGCGGCCTCCAGCGCGGACGGCCCACAGCTCCAGGCTCCGGTCGTGGAACGCCTGCATCGTCGTCGCCTGGACGACCGGCAGCTTCGGATCGTAGGCGCGAATGTCGGCCCGGATCGCCCGCAGCAGCGTGGCTTCCATGCCGGCCTGGGTCGCGCGCGCGTGGACGAACATGTTGCCGCGATAGTTGCGCCCCCACGGCTCGTAGACCGCCGGGCCCGCCTCGCGATCGAAGAGCTCGTCGCGGATCGGGGCAGAGATGCCGACGATCTCCATCGCCTCGCCGCCGTTCTTCGTCGCTTCGCCGGGCCGCTCCGTGTAGCGGATCATCTGGCCCAGTGGATCGTCGGACCCGAACAGCCTGCGCGCGAACCGCTCGTCGACGATCGCGACGCGGGGGGCTGTCGGCGACAGCTCCTCCGACTCGGTGAACTCGCGCCCGCGGACCATCGGCAGGTTCAGCGCCTTGAAATAGCCCGAGCCGATCACGCGAAGCGTCGCGTTCGAGCGGACAGCAAGATCGGGCCGCGCCGGTCCGCCGACACGCTCCATCGAGGGCTCTTCGTGGAACTCTCCGAACGGAACGCTGGCCGCCAACGCCGCCGCGGCAATCCCCGGCAGCGCGCGTATGCGCGTGAGTACCTCGTGGGTCGCCGCGCGGCCGCGTGTTTCGTTGTACTGCGCGAGCGTCGGATCGATGCTGACGAGCAACTGGCGGTCATAGCTGAAGCCCGGGTTCGCGGACGCCGCCTTGAGCGCGCCGCGCGCGAAGAGCCCGCCGGCCGAGAGCAGCATCAGCGACAGGGCAATCTGTCCCACGACGAGCAGATTGCGCGCGGAGAATCGGCGGCCGAGCGCCGGCGATCCGTCCGCGGACGTCCCCTTCAGATCGACCACGAGATCGGTCTTCGACAAGGTCAACGCGGGTCCGAGCCCGGATGCGACCGTCGCGAGGATGGCAAAGGCCGAGGTGGCGGCAAGCACGATCGCGTCGGGCTCGGGCTGGAACGAAATGCCGAGCGGCATCACCGCGGCCAGCGACCGCACGAGCGCGCCGGTGGACCACGATGCGAGCAGAAGACCGCCGCCGGCGCCCGCGACGGCGAGGAGAAGTCCTTCCGTCAGGAGCTGCCGGATGATCCGTCCGCGCGCCCCGCCGACCGTCAGGCGAATCGCGATCTCCTTCCGGCGGGATGCGCCGCGCGCGAGCAGCATGTTCGCAATGTTCAGGCACGCGATCAGCAGCACGACGCCGGCGAGCGCCATCAAGGCCATCGCGGCGACCGCCGGTCCCCTGTCCGACGACGGCGACGTGCTCGTCCCGAGCCGCGGCAGCGGATTCACCGTCAGCAACTGCTCCTTGTTCTCTGCCGGATACGCGCGCTCCAGCTGACGCGACAGCGCGTCGAGCCGCGGGCCGACATTCTGCGCCGTCAATCCCGGCTTCAGCCGGCCGGCGAGCACGAGCGCCTGGCTCCGGCGATCCGCGAGTCCCACCCCGTTGTTCTTGAAGATGTCGTTGACGACGATGTCGAACATGCCGAGCGGCAGCCACATCTCGGGAACGATCAGCGCCATGGTGCCGGTGAAGTTGCGCGGCGCGACGCCGACGACGGTGAAATCCATCGAGTTGATCTTGATGATCTTGCCGAGCTGATCGCGGTGCTGATGGTTGACGATCACGACGGGGATGCGGGCGGCGGGGCGCTCCTCGTCCGGCGTAAACCCGCGTCCGGCTTCGAGCGGCGCGCCGAGCGCGTCGAAGTAATTCGACGACACGACTTCGACGAACGTCTGTCGCGTGGCATCGCCGGCCGGCACGCCGACCATCGAGAAGGTGTGCGCCATGAGCGACTCGAACACGTCGTTCGAGTTGCGGATATCGACGTAGTTGGCGTATGCGAAGGCCCTGTAGGACCCGGGCTTGGTGCGATCGTGGCTGTAGAGGCCGACAAGCTCGTCGGCGTGCCCGCCCAGCGGCCGGATCAGCATGGCATTGACGAGGGTGAACATGGCGCTGTTGGCGCCGATGCCGATCGCCAGAACGAGGATCGCAACCGCCGTGAATCCGGGCGTCTTGAGAAGGGTCCGGACCCCGAACCGTAAGTCCTGCAGGATCTGATGCATATGACCCCCCTTGACGGTCGGATGACCTCCCCGGTTCCAGTAAACATTTTCAGGTTGGGTGTCGTTCTCGTACACAGCTATCCTTCTGTCTGTCTGAATGCCACGCCACCATCGACAACTCGCCGTTCTCTTCGTGATTTCCGTCTCTTTCGCCGCTTGTTCGAAAGAGCAGGACACCGCTGCGATCGCGGCGCAGGGAACAGGCTCGAGTGCCGCAGGGACGGGCCGAGGGGCGGGCGGGGGCTCCGGTCGAGGCGGCCGCGGCGCCGGACCGGTTCCCGTGACGACGGCTCTGGTCCAGAACAAGCCGATTCCCGTCACCATTCCGTCGTTCGGGACGGTGGAAGCCCTGCAGACCGTACAGGTCCGCGCGCAGGTCACGGGCCAGTTGAGCGCAGTGCGTTTTTCTGAAGGGCAGGACGTCAGGAAGGGACAGGAGCTGTTCACCATCGATCCGCGTCCATTCCAGGCGGCGCTCTCTCAGGCGGAAGCCGTGCTCGCGCGCGACACCGCGACCGCGACCAATGCGCAGGCGCAGCGCGCGCGCTATGAAGATCTGTACAAACGCCAACTGATCTCGCGCGATCAGTACGAAGCGCAGACGGCGACGAGCCAGGCGGCGCAGGCGACGGTCGAGGCCGACCGCGCCGCGGTCGAGACGGCGCGCCTCAATCTGCAGTACACGCACATCGTCGCGCCGATTGCCGGACGAACCGGCGCGCTCGGGGTTCACCAGGGCGATCTCATCCGCGCAAACGACACCAATCCCTTGGTGGTCATCAATCAGTTGTCGCCGATCTACATAACGTTCGCGGTGCCGGGACGCTACCTGCCCGACATCCGCCGGTTCCAGGCGCAGAAGTCGCTGACCGTTCACGCGCAGGGACAGGCCGCGCTCCCTCCCGGCGCGCAGCCTCCGCCGCCGCCGGTCATCGGCAGCCTCAAGGCCCCGGCGTCGGGTTCTCAGCCGCCGCAACCCCAAAGCGGCGCGCAGGGCGCGGCGGCGGCCGCCGGCATGGCCGCGGGACTTGCGGAGACCGGGCGCGTCAGTTTCATCGACAATTCGGTCGATCCGACGACCGGCACGATCAAGCTGAAGGGCACGTTCGATAACAGGGACCGCGCGCTCTGGCCGGGACTCTTCGTGCAGATCACGCTCGACCTCACGACCGAGACCAACGCGATCGTCGTGCCTGCGGCGGCCGTGCAGCCGTCGCAGTCCGGACAATTCGTCTACGTCGTCAAGCCCGATCGCTCCGTCGAGGTGCGCAACGTCGTCATCCTCCGGCAGCAGGGGGAGCAGATGGTGATCGCGCAGGGACTGTCCGCCGGCGAAGAGGTGGTGACGGAAGGCCAGCTTCGTCTGACGCCTGGGGCGAAAGTGACTACGCCAGGGCGGGGGAACCCGGAGGAGCCTGGCGGCGCGCCCGGCGCCCCCGGCGCGGGCGGACAGGGCGGGCGCGGCCCGCGCGGCCGCGGATCGGCGAGCTCGTAACAGATACCCGGGAACCCATCATGAACGTTGCGGCACTCTTCATCCAGCGGCCCGTCGCCACGACGCTGCTCGTCCTGAGCATCCTGATCTTCGGCGTGATGGGGTATCAGCTCCTGCCGGTCGCCGATCTGCCCACGGTCGACTACCCGACGATTCAGGTCAACGCGAATCTGCCCGGCGCGAACCCCGACACGATGGCGTCGGCGATCGCGACGCCGCTCGAGAAGCAGTTCTCGACGATCGCGGGCATCACGTCGATCAGCTCCAGCAGCCGTCAGGGCAACACGAGCATCACGCTGCAGTTCGATCTGGACCGCAACATCGACGCGGCCGCGCAGGACGTGCAAACGATGATCGCGCGCTCGTCGCGCAGCCTGCCGCCGGGCATGCCGTCGCCGCCGTCGTACAACAAGAGCAATCCGTCGGACATGCCGGTGCTGTTCCTGACCCTGAGCTCGCCGACGCTGCCGCTGTCGCAGGTCGATCGCTACGCCGAGAACACCCTGGCGCAGAGGCTGTCGATGGTCACCGGCGTCGCGCAGGTGAACGTGTTCGGCGCGCAGAAGTACGCCGTCCGCATCGACATCGATCCGACGCAGCTCGCGGCGCGCCAGATCGGGATCGACCAGGTCTCGGCGGCGATCAACGGCGCCAACGTCAACCGGCCGACCGGCACGCTTTACGGACCGAATCGGAATCTCGTCGTGCAGGCGAGCGGCCAGCTGATCTCGGCCGAACAATACCGGCCGATCGTGGTCGCGTACCGCAACGGCAACCCGGTTCGCCTCGGGGAAATCGCCAACGTGTACGACGGCGTGGAGAATCCGCGCAACGGGAGCTGGTACAACGGACAGCTCACCGTGTATCTCGGCGTGCAGCGCCAGCCCGGCACGAACACCGTCGAAGTCGTCGACCGCGTGAAGGCGCTGCTGCCCGAGCTGCAGGCCATGCTCCCGCCGTCGGTTCAGATCGGCATTCGCAGCGATCGCGCGGTCCCGATTCGCGAATCCGTCTCCGACGTGAAGTTCACCCTCGTGCTGACGGTCGTCCTCGTCGTCCTCGTCATCTTCCTGTTCCTGCGGAATCTTTCCGCGACGATCATCCCGAGCCTGGCGCTGCCGTTCTCCATCGTCGGCACGTTCGCCGTGATGTGGGCGCTCAACTACAGCCTCGACAACCTGTCGCTGATGGCGCTCACGTTGTCGGTCGGCTTCGTCGTCGACGACGCGATCGTCATGCTGGAGAACATCGTCCGGCACATGGAGATGGGCAAGCCGCGCATGCAGGCGGCGTTCGATGGATCGAAGGAAATCTCGTTCACGATCGTCTCGATGACGGTATCGCTGGCCGCCGTATTCATTCCGATCCTCTTCATGGGCGGGATCGTCGGCCGGCTGATGCACGAATTCGCGGTGACGATCGCCGCCGCGATCCTCGTGTCGGGCCTGGTGTCGCTGTCGCTGACGCCGATGCTGTGCAGCCGTTTCCTCAAGCCGCTGCACGCGATGCGCCACGGCTGGCTGTACAACAGCATCGAGCGCTCGTTCGACGCGTGGCTGAAGGCGTACGCCTGGACGCTGAAGCAGACGATTCGCTTCAAGGCGTCGACGATGCTGATCTCGGCCGGCTTGCTGATTGGAACGATCTATCTCTTCATGATCGTGCCCAAGGGCTTCATTCCGAGCGTCGACACCGGCCAGATCAGCGGCTCGGTCGAAATGGCGCAGGGCATCGGCTACGACGTGCAGGTCGCGCACATGCAGGACCTGATGCGCATCCTGCAGACGGATCCGAACGTCGCCGCGTTCACGGCCGACGCCGGCGGCGGCCGCCTCAACATGGATCTGAAGCCGCGGACGGAACGAACCCTCACCGCCGATCAGATCATCGAGGAGCTGCGGCCGAAGCTGAATCGGGTGCCCGGCGTCCGGGTGACGCTGCAGAATCCGCCGGCGATCCGCATCGGGGGCGGCCCGGGCCGCGGCGCGGGCGGCTACCAGATCGCGCTGCAGGATCCGGACACCGACGAGCTGTACCGGGTCGCGCCCGACTTCGAAGCGCGCCTCCGCGAGATGCCACAGGTCCAGGACGTGACGTCGGACCTGCAGTTGAAGACGCCGCAACTGAGCGTCGATCTGGATCGCGAGCAGATTGCCGCGCTCGGGCTCACCGTCGACCAGGTCCAGTCCGCGTTGTCGTCCGCCTACAGCGCGCGGCAGGTCTCGCAGATCTTCGCGCCCGACGACGAGTACCAGGTCATCATGCAGGTCGCGCCCGAATATCAGCAGAATCCCGCCGCGCTCTCGATGCTGTATGTGCAGAGCGCGACAACCCAGAAGCTGGTGCCGCTGTCGGCGGTCGTGACGACGCGGCAGACCGTCGGGCCGCAGGCGATCAGTCACATCGGCCAACTGCCGTCCGTGACGCTGACCTTCAACACACGTCCGGGCGTCGCGCTCGGCGACGCGCTGGCCGCCGTGCAGGACATGGCGCGGCGCACGCTGCCGGCATCGGTGCAGGCGACGCCGCAGGGCACCGCGCAGGCGTTCCAGGACTCCATGCGCGGCCTCGGATGGATTCTTGCGCTGGCGATCTTCGTGATCTACGTCGTCCTCGGCATCCTGTACGAGAGCTTCATCCATCCGCTCACGATTCTTTCGGGCCTCCCGTCGGCCGGCTTCGGCGCGCTGCTCACGCTTCTGCTGTTCCACCAGGATCTCGACATCTACGCCTTCGTCGGCATCATCATGCTCGTCGGCCTCGTCAAGAAGAACGGCATCATGATGGTCGACTTCGCAGTCGAGGCGCGGAAGGATCGGGAGATCTCGCCCGCGGACGCCATCTACGAAGCGTGCCTCGTGCGTTTCCGCCCGATCATGATGACGACGATGGCGGCGCTGATGGGCACGCTGCCCATCGCGCTGGGCTGGGGCGCGGGCGCGGAAGCGCGCCGTCCCCTCGGCCTCGCCGTCGTCGGCGGACTCCTCGTGTCGCAGACGCTGACGCTGTACGTGACGCCGGTCTTCTATGTCTATATGGAGACGATCCAGGAGCGGCTGAAGCGGCGCAAGACCACGAAGGCGCCGGCGCTTACGGGCGTGGCGACGGCGAAATGAGATCGTCCAGGACCCGCGCCGACAGATCCACGGCGTCGCGGTAGGCCAGCGTCCGGCAGCGGGGGTGCGCGTTGCCGACAATCATCCGCGAGATGCGATCGCGGCGATCGCCGCGGTACAGCAGGAGGACGCGCTGGTTCGTGCGGTCGGCGCGGCCGAGCACGTAGCCCACTTCGAACCCCACTCCAAAACTCGAGCCGGAGGCGTCGGCGATCAGGACATCGCACGCGGTGAGCCACTCGATGTCGCGCTCGTAGACGGCGCGCTCGGTCAGCGCGGCTTCGGCGGTCTCGACGTCGTCGTGGAGCAGGTGCTTCGTCAGGATCGTATGACCGGCGGATTCGAGATTCGCCGCCAGCGCACGTAGCCCCGCAATCGCCTCACGATCGCCGCGAACAGTACACGCGAGATAGATTTGCATTATCGATGGCCGATGGCCGATCTCCTGTCCCCGACTATCCTGTCGCGCCGAAACCACCCCGCGAGCCGTCTCGAAAATCGGCGTCCGTCTCCCGCCAGTCGGCGCGGACGATCGGGATGAGGATGCCCTGCGCGATACGATCGCCGGCCGTCACCTGGACCGGCGCAGCCGTGATGTTCAGGACCTGGATCTTGATCTCGTCATCCGAGCCGCAATAGTCCGAGTCCACAACGCCGACGCCGTTGGGGACTACGAGGCCTCGTTTCAGCGGCGTGCTGCTGCGCGCGAAAATGCCGAGGAAATGGCCGTCGGGCACCTCGATGACGAGGCCCGTCGGTATCAATTCGATAGCGCCGGGCTGCACGGTGACGCTTTCGCTCGCGGCGAGATCGAACCCGGCGGAGCCGGGAGTGTGGTACTCGGGCAGGGCAACGGACGTTCGAAGGCGGCGGACCCGCACGGGAAGCATGGCGCACTTTATCATCGCCGCCGCGCGCTCGCCGCTAGCGCTTGAGGCGATACAGCCTGATGTTGTCGCGGCCGATCGCCAGCAGCTCGAAATCGGATCGCTTCTCGATGACGGGGATGACGGGCTCGCGGTTCGTGCTGAACCCGGAGGGATGCACCATGACGTGCGTGACGCCGGCATCCTTCATCGCTTTGATCGCCCACTCTTCCGGAAAATACCAGAACGCGTCGGCGAAGCGCTGGTACGTCTCCGGGGTGTATCCGCTGTAGCCGTTCATGAGCAGACGCCAGTGGGCGGTCGAGGCGAGCACATACGGCGCGTTCTGAAACACGGCCCATCGGGGAAAGAACGGCTGCTCGGCGAGGACGACCGGGCCCGGCTCGGTCGCCAGCACCTTGTACAGACCGGGGATCCCGGTGAACGGCTGATACGTGAACGGGGCGCGCAGCGCTTCGACGTTGACGATCACGACCAGCAGGATCGCGAGCCAGCGTCCTCTGGAGATGTGGCTTCCGTCTACCGCCTTCGCACCAATCGCTTCGGCGGACGGCCGGAGCCTTGGCGGAGGCTGGTCAGGCGGAAGAAGATGCGCGAGTCCCAGGCCTCCCAGCACCGCCACGGCCAGCAGGAAGAGATTCCCGAATCGCGCCGCCGCCCTCAGGCCCTGCATCGGCGGGAAGATCGTGAACAGCCATCCATAGAACGGCGTAGCGGTGCCGAGCGACAACAGGAAGCCCGCGGCGGCGATCGCCACGAGCATCCACACGCGGGATCGCAGCGGATCTCCGCCGGGCGGCCGCCGCCGGCAGGCGGCAACGATCGCCATCGCGGCCAGCGCGAGCACGGCAACGCCCGGAAAGAAGCTGTCGACCGGATCCTTGAAGAACCGGCCGCTCCACGTGAAGAAGTGCACGCGGCCCGCGGCCGCCAGATACCCGCGAGGCGTGGCCGAGTACTCCTTGATCAGATCGAGCGAGCGCACCATGTGCTGCTCGAGAGCGACGCGGCGATACGGCAGATAGACGGGCAGGATCGCGATGCCGGCAACGAGGGCTGCGACGCCGAGCGCGGGCAGGACCGCGCGCCGCCGCGGCCACCATATCGGCATCCCCGTCAGCAAGGCGATCGCGATCATCACTGTCGCAAAAACGATCAGGTAGCCCGACGTATATGCGAGCACGGCCAGCGCCGCCGCCAGCAGGAGCGCCGCCCGGTACGAACCCTCGCGCATCAACCCGTCCACGCCGAGCAGCGCGAGCGGCAGTCCATACAGGTGGACGCCCTGGACGTGCGCGAGTCGCGTGAGCGTGTGCGTGTTGAACGCGAAGACCGAACCTGCGACCAGCCCCGCCAGCGTGTCGCCGGTCCACGCGTCGACGAGCAGAAATGTCGCGAAGGCGGTGAGGGCGAACCCGGCAATCAGCAGGAGGTTGTAGACCAGGACCGGCGACGCCCCGGCCCAAGACAGCGGCGCGCCCATCAGGCCGGGCACGATGAGCGGCTCCGAGAAGGCCAGCGAATCGTGCGCCGGGTAGAAGATGTTCGCTTCAAACAGATGCAGCGGGTGGCGCGGCAACTGATGCGCAACCCACGCCAGGATCCATTCGTTGAGCTGGGTATCGGCGTTGTCGTTGCGCGAATAGCGTCCGGGATGTCGCGCGAGCGGCCACGTATGGATGACGGCGAGGAGAACGCAGACGGCAAGAACGCGCGCCCGTCGTGACCGAAACATGCGGCGCCACGATTATGCCCCAGGTCGACCGGCGAGAAGGTTGCAAGCAGGAGAGTACGGAGGTTTCCTTATGCGTATCACTTTGGCGGCTGTGCTGGCAGCCGCGCTTGCCGCGGCCGCACCTGCCGCACGATCCGGCGACGGAGGACCGGAGAAATTCACCGCCTTTGCGGTGGACATCAGCAATACGGCCCCGCGCGCGAACACGACACCCGTCGACATCACGATTAATCGCTGGTCGAGCGACGCGGATCGCGATCGCTTGATCGCGGCGTTTCGCGAGAAAGGCCAGGCTGGGCTGCTCGCCCAGCTGCAGAAGCTCCCCGTCATCGGCTACTTCAATACGCCCGGGTCGCTGCGGTACGACCTCCGGTTCGCGCGGCAGCGTCCGGAGGCGGAAGGCGGCCGGATGATCTTCCTGATGACCGATCGGTACATCAGGACGTGGGAGGCGTTCAACCAGACACGCACCCTCGATTATCCGTTTACGCTGATCCAGCTGCAGGTCGACAAGGACGGGAACGGCGTCGGCAAGGCGTCGGTTGCGACGAAAATCACGCAGGACCCCGACGGCACGATCGTGCTCGAGAATTTCTCGAGCCAGCCGGTCATGCTCAACGAGGTGCATCACGTGAAATAGAGGTCAGAGGCGCCGCTCCGCGAAGCCGATGACGAGTGGGGTCACGAGAGGTCATTCCGTCCGCAGCGCCGCCATTGGATCAATCGCCGCCGCGCGCCGCGCCGGCACGTAGCCGGCGAGCAGCGCCGTGGCGATGAGAACGCCCGCGAACGCGACGAAGACGCGGGCATCGCTGCTCCCGACGCCAATCAACCCCGCCTGGATCAGCCGGCTCAGCGCGATGGCCAGCACCAGGCCGATGGCGGTGCCCGCGATTGTGAGCCTGAACGCCTGGCCGATCGTCAGCTGCAGTACCTGCGCACGCGAGGCGCCCAGGGCGATCCGCAGGCCGATCTCATGGCGGCGCTGGGCGACCAGATAGCTGATGAGCGCGTACAGGCCGACCGACGCCAGCACGAGTGCGATGCCAGCGAACACCGTCATTACCGCTACCAGATACTGCAGCCCGATCGTTCGCTCGTGCAGCGCGCGCCTCATCGTCATCACCTCGAACACCGGCTGCGTCGGGTCGACGCCCAGCAGCGCGCGTCGGACGGGCGCCGCGAGCGACGACGGATCGCCGGGCGTGCGCATCATGATCGCAAAGTTGCCGGTCGGCAATTGCCGGTACGGCCGGTACATGGTCGGCGTGTTGCGGCGGTTGAACCAGTCGTGAATGATGTCGCCGCAAATGCCCACTACGGTCATCGGGCCCTCGGCGGGCGTGCGGAACCGGCGCCCGATCGGATCGTCGTTCGGCCAGAACTTTCGCGCCATCGACTCCGAGACGATCGCTACTGGCGCCGTGTCCTCGCGATCGGCTGTGGTGAAGTCCCGCCCGCGCATGATCGGGATCTTGACCATCGAGAAGTAGCCCGGCGTGACCGCGCGCAGGTCGACCACCGGCAGGTTCTTTGGATCCGGCGCCGGATGCCCGTCGATGTCGATTCGCCGGCTGGCATTGCCGCCGCTCGACGGCATATTGTTGATGATCGACACGTTCTCGACGCCCGCGATTGGCTGAACCGCGGCGATCGTCTTGTCGACGAACAGCCTGAGCGACGCCGGATCCGGATACGCGCGGCTCTGCAGGACGAGCTTCATGGTCAGCAGACCGTCGGGATCGTAGCCCTGTGGTCCGGACAGGAACTGGCGCGTGCCGAGCACCCCCAGTCCCGCGGTCACGAGCAGCGGCAGCGCGATCGCAATCTCGGCGATCACGATCGAACGGCGCAGCAGCTGGCGGCCGCTGGAGGTCCGCCCGCCTTCTTTCAACGTTTCTGCGACGGCGCCGGCACCGGCCCTGAGCGCCGGCAGGAGGCCGAAGATCAGCGCCGTCAGCAGCGCGAGCGCAATCGTGAAGCTGACAAGCCGCAGATCCGGCCCGAGCGACTCGAAGCCGGGCACGAATCGCAGGATGTTCGCCGGCATGCTGACACGGATCGCGTACAGGCTGAGCCACGCGAACGCGATCGCTCCGGGCACCGCGGCCAGGGCGAGGAGCGTGCTCTCGGTCAGCAGCTCTCGTAGGATGTCACCCCGGCCGGCGCCGAGCGCAAGACGTACGGCCGTCTCGCGGCGCCGCTCCGCCGCGCGCGCCAGCAACAGGTTGGCGATGTTGGCGCAGGCGATCAGCAGGACGATGAACGCGGACGCCTGCCACAGCGACAGCATCGGCCCCGTGCCCTCGTCGAGCATGCCGCGCGTCAGCGTGTAGGCGCGCACGCCGAAGCCGCGGTCCTCGGGGTATCCGCGCGCAAGACGCGCGGCAATCAGCGACATCTCGGCCTGCGCGTCGGCGATCGTCCTGCCCGCCTTCAGTCGAGCGATCGCCGTGACGTACCGTACGGTGCGCGACGGCGGCGTCTTCGGATCGAACGACAGCGGGGCCCAGATGTCGGAGCCTTCGGGGAAGTTGAACCGCGGCGGCATGACGCCGACGATTTCCGACGGTCCGCCGTCGACGATGACGCGGCGTCCGATAACCGCCGGATCGCGATCGAACCGCCGCTTCCACAGGACGTCGCTGATGATGACGACGTTGTTGCGGCCGAATGTCTCATCGTCGCGCACGAAGGAGCGGCCGAGCGCCGGCTTCACGGAGAGCGCTTCGAAGAGGCCCGCCGTGATCTGGTACCCCTGCAGACGCTCCGGGTCGTTGCGATCGACCAGGTTGGCGTCCCAGTACGAGTAGGCGGAGATGAACTCGGTCGTGGTCGCGGCCGCGCGCCAGTCGTAGAAGTTGGCCGGCGCGACCTCGTCCTTCTTGTACTGCGCGCCAGGACCGGTTTCGGCAAACAGGAGCACGCGGTCCGGATCGTCGAGCGGGTACGGACGCAGCACGAGGCGATCTATCAGGTTGAAGATCGCCGCGTTCGCGCCGAGCCCGAGTCCGAGCGTGCCGGCGACGGTGAGCGTCAGCAGCGGGCGCTTCATCAACGAGCGCCACGCGTATTTCACGTCTCTCAGCAGGATGCGCATGAAGAAGTCTCCGGATCGATGGGGTTCACCTGGAAGGCCGCGCGGCCGGACGAGCGCGTGCGCCGCGATGGAGAGCGCCTGGCGGGCGTACCACACGCGTCCGCGGCGCGGCAGTTCCTCCTGCAGATCGCCGAGCACCATGTCGCGCTCGGCGTCGTTCTTCAGCGCGCGCGCCAGCAGCCAGTCCGCGAACTTCATAACTGCGATTCGATGCCGCGCCACAGACGGAGCAGCGCCAGACGCCCTTCCTTCAGTGCGCGCAAGGCGGCCGGCGTGACGGTGAAGTAGCGCCGCGCGCGTCCGCCGCGCTCCGGCAGCGGCTCGCCGACGCGCGAGCGCAGGCAGCCCTTCGACTCGAGCCGGTCGAGCGCGGTGTAGAGGGCGCCGCGCGCGACGCGCCGGCCCGCCTGCGTCTGGATTTCCTCGAGAATCGGCGTCGCGTAGGCGCCGTCGCCGAGCCGCAGCACGGCCAGCAGGACGATCTGTTCCAGTTCCCCCAGATAGATCGGGTCAGGCATATGACTGCATTGTAGGCTATATACGGGATTGGGGTTCAAGGGGTTCATCGGGTTCAACGGGTTCCGGTTCTGGGTTCCGGGTGTCAACGCGAACCCAGAACGCGAACCCAGAACGCGAACCCAGAACCGGAACCCGTTGAACCCGATGAACCCCTTGAACCTTCCTGCCGAGAACCGGAACCCGTTGAACCTACTGAACCCCTTGAACCTTCCTGCCAATGGCCTGCACTTCGTCCATCACACGGAGGAGATTGCCGCTCCAGATCTTCGCGATCTGCTGTTCGGTGTAGCCGCGGCGGACGAGCTCCCGCGTCACGTTGAACGTTTCGTCGGCGCCGTTCCAGCCATCGACGCCGCCGCCGCCGTCGAAGTCGGATGAAATCCCGACGTGATCGATGCCGATCCGTTTGACCGCGTAGTCGATGTGATCGACGAAGTCCTTGACGGTCGCGCGCGCCGGCGGCGGAAACTTCGCGTTGATCGCCTCGAGCTTTGTCTGCAGGCCGGCGCGCTGCTCATCGGTCAGCGCGGCGAGCGCGCCGCCGCGCCCCCGTCCGCCTCTTCCGGCGAGCGCATCGGCACTCACCGCCGCGCGGCCGCGCGCGCACGGATTCTGCGGCGCGAACGGAGTCACGTCGCTGCCCGGGAGCCCTGCGCGACCGCGCCCGCGGCCGCCGCCTCCGAGCGACGTGCCAGGCGGCAGGTTGAATTCCTTGCGCAGCGCCTCGAGCGCGGCTTTCCGCTCCGGCGAATCCGTCTTCACGTACGACGCGAACGCGACGACCTGCACCACGCCGCCGTTCTTCTTCAGCGCAAGGAGCTGCTCGTCGTCGAGATTGCGGCTGACGTCCGCCAGCGTCCGGATCGCCGAGTGCGAGGCGATGATCGGCGCCTTCGTCAACTGCAGCGTCTGCATCATCGACGCCTTGGAGGGGTGCGAGACGTCGATCATCATGCCGACCCTGTTCAGCTCCGCGATCGCCTGCCTGCCGAGCGGCGACAGGCCGTTCCACTTCCATCCTTCGACTTCGCCGGTATTGGAGTCCGACAACTGGCTGTGGCCGTTGTGCGCCAGCGAGAGGTAGCGTGCGCCGCGATCGTAGAACTCCTTGATGCGCCCGAGGTCCTCGCCGATCGGATAGCCGTTCTCGACGCCGATGAACGCCACCTTTCTCCCGGACGCGTAAATTCGCCGCGCGTCGGCGGCAGTCAGCGCGAGGCCGATCTTGTCCGGCGCGATCTTTTCGGTCAGCCGGTGGATCGCGTCGAACTTGTCGATCGCCTGCCTGTACGCGTTGGCATAGCCCTCCGGCGTCAGCGGACCCTGGCCGACGAAGACGACAAAAAAGGAAGCGTCGAGTCCGCCTTTGATCATCTTCGGGAGATTGACCTGGTTGCCGAGATCCATCGTGTAGTTGCACTCGGCGGTGAAGTTGGCCGGGCTGATGTCGTTGTGGGTGTCGAGAGTCATCACCCGCTCGTGGATGGCGCGCGCCTTCGCCGTCAGCGGATCGTCCTGAACCGGCAGCCCGGCGGTTGCCGCCGCTACCGCGATTGACGCCGCTGCGAGACGGAACAATCTCATCGCTGCCTCCAATGGAGCATAGTACTTCCGCCTTCCGCCTTCCGTCTTCCGTCTTCCGCCTTCCGTCTTCCGTCTTGCTAGAATCAGATATGCCTCGATTCGTACTGCGCGTCAACGGACGAGATCGCGAGATTGACGCCGAGCCGGGCGACAGCCTGCTCTCGGTGCTGCGCTACGACTTCGGACTCAGCGGCAGCCGCTACGGATGCGGCGAAGGTCAGTGCGGCGCCTGCACGGTGCTGCTCGACGGGCTGGCGGCGCGCTCGTGCGTGACGCGCGTCGGCAGCGTCGGCGCAAAGGCGATCACCACCATCGAAGCGCTCGCCCAGGGGGAGCGTCTCCATCCGGTCCAGCAGGCGTTTCTCGAAGCCGAGGCCTTCCAGTGCGGCTACTGCACCTCGGGCATGATCATGGCCGCCGTCGGCCTGCTCAAGACCAACCCGAACCCGTCCGAGCAGGAGGTCGCGCGCCTGATGGACCGCAGCGTCTGCCGCTGCGGTACCTATCCGCGCATCGTGAAAGCCGTGCGCCTCGCAGCGGAGCGCATGCGCACGGGCACGGCGGTGATGGGAGGTTCAAAGTGAGCGACCTCGAAATCGAACGCTACGAACTCTCGGAACCGCGCCGCTACACGTTCGAGCTCGAGCGCCGCGAGTTCATCCGTCTGTTCGGCGCGGGCATCGTGGTCGCCGTTGCCGCGGCCGACGCGCTCGCGCAGGAAACCGGCCGGCAGCGGCCGCAGGGCCGCGGCGACACGCCGGATCTCGCGGCATGGCTGCACATCGACGAGGCGGGCCTCGTGCACGTCAGCACCGGCAAAGTGGAGATCGGCCAGAATATCCGCACTTCGCTCTCCCAGACCGTCGCCGACGAGCTGCGCGTGCCGCTCGCCTCGGTCACGCTTCTCATGGCGGACACCGACAAGACGCCCTTCGACCAGGGCACGTTCGGCTCCCAGACGACGCCGCGCATGGCGCCGCAGCTCGCCAAGGCCGCCGCCACCGCCCGCGAGATGCTCATCGATCTTGCGGCCGCGCAGTGGCGCGTGGACCGCTCCACGCTCGCCGCCCGCGATGCACGCATTGTCGGCCCCGAGGGACGCTCGCTCAGCTACGCCGAGCTCACGAAAGGCCAGGCGCTGACCGGGACGATCCCTGCCTCGCCGGCGACCGACTCCAGGGACCATTGGAAGATTCGTGGAACGGCGGTCAAGAAGGTCGACGGACGCGCCTTCGTCACGGGCGCTCACCAGTACACCCCGGACATCGCGCGGCCCGGACTCGTGTACGGCCGCATCGTGCGGCCCGACGGCTATGGCGGCACGCTCGTCAGCGTAGACGACGCGCGGGCGCGCGCGATGCCGGGCGTGGCTGTCGTGCGCGACGGCGACTTCCTTGGCGTGATCGCGCCCACCGAACGTGCCGCGTCGCGCGCGGCGGCCGCGGTCCAGGCGACGTGGAACGTCCCGGCTGGTCAGCCGTCCTCCGAAACGATCTATGAGTACCTGAAGAAGAATCCGGACCGCGGGGGAGGCGAGGCGCCCGCGATTGCGACGCTCGCCATGCCGGACGGCGTCGTGCGGACGTTCGAGGCGTCATATCGCATCCCGTACATCGCGCACACACCGCTCGAGCCGCGTGCGGCAGTCGCCGAGTGGCAGGACGGCAAGCTGACGGTCTGGACCGGCACGCAGCGTCCGTTCGGCGTCCGCACCGAGCTCGCCGAGGCGTTTCGGATCCCCGAGGATCGCGTCCGCGTGATCGTCCCCGACATGGGCTCGGGCTACGGCGGAAAGCACACGGGAGAAGCCGCGATCGAAGCCGCGCGGCTCGCGAAGGCGGCGAGCCGCCCTGTGAAGCTGGTGTGGACGCGCGCGGAAGAGTTCTCGTGGGCCTACTTCCGGCCGGCAGGCGTCATCGACATCAAGAGCGGCGTCGACGCGCGCGGACAGATTGTCGCGTGGGCGTTCGACAACTGGAATTCCGGCGGCTCGGGACTGCAGACGCCGTACGACGTCGGCGCGAAAGCGCAGCTCTTTCATCCCGCGAAATCCCCGCTCCGCCAGGGCTCGTATCGCGCATTGGCGGCAACGGCGAACCACTACGCGCGCGAGATGCACATGGATGAAATGGCGCGCGCGCTCGGCGTGGACGCCGTCGAATTCCGACTGCGGCACCTCAAAGACGATCGGCTGCGCGCCGTGCTCACGGCAGTCGCGGAAAAAATCGCCCCTGGGCCGGCTCGGGACGAGCCCGGGCGGCGTCGAGGCGTCGGCGTCGCTTGCGGCACCGAGAAGGGCGGATACGTCGCGACGGCCGCCGAAGTGTCGCGCGGCTCCGGTCCGTCACCCTGGAGGCTCGATCGCATCGTCATTGCCTTCGAATGCGGCGCGATCGTCAACCCGGACGGTCTGCGCAATCAGGTCGAAGGATCGGTCGTTCAGGGGCTCGGAGGCGCCCTGTTCGAGGCGATCGATTTCGCCGACGGTCGAGTCAGGAACGGCACACTGGAGCAGTATCGCGTGCCGCGATTCAAGGACGTCCCGATCATCGAGACGATGCTGCTCGACCGGCGCGATATCCCGTCGGCCGGCGCGGGAGAGTCGTCGATGATCGCCGTGGCCCCCGCGATCGGGTCGGCCGTCCGCGCGTTTGGCAAGGTCGATACGGCCCTGCCGATCCGGCTGCTGGCCTGACGTCCCCCTGAAGGCTCAAGCGACAGACGGAGACCCGTGACTTCCGCCTTTAGGCGGAAGACCGAGTGGCGGGCCCTGTGACGAATTTGTGACCGGCCGATCTCCCCACGACGCCGTCTTACAGCGATAGAATCGCCGAACGGTGTTCGAGTCCCTGTTCCAGTTCCTCTTCGAGTACCGGCCGCAGGTTTTCCGGCAGGGCGACTTTCGCTTCGCGCCGCCGGCCGGAACCCCGATCGCGGCCGCGGTCGTCGTCGCCGCCCTGGTCGTCGCCTTCGTCAGCTACCGCGTGCTTCGCTCGCGGGTGCGCTGGCGGGAGCGGGCGGTGCTCGCCGTGCTGCGCGTTGCGGCGCTGGCGCTCGTGCTCTTCTGTATCTTCCGGCCGGTCCTGGTCGTGAAGGCGGCCGTGTCCCAGCAGAACGTTGTCGGCGTGCTCATCGACGATTCACGCAGCATGCGGCTGAACGACGAGAACGG
>Ga0310810_10001363_pt1 | contig 25546 bp, 17 predicted proteins | sample NCmetagenome_FD_207641 | JGI IMG/M metagenome (GOLD analysis project Ga0310810, IMG submission 207641) | Soil microbial communities from experimental microcosm in Duke University, North Carolina, United States - NC | ecosystem: Engineered > Artificial ecosystem > Soil microcosm > Unclassified ...
CACCCTGTATTTAACGCCGGTCGTCTACACCTACCTCGGTGGTCTGGTGAAAACGCGAAGAATCGTACCGGGCACGGCGACGCCCGACCCGGCGACGGCGTGAGGCGCCGACCATGAATATCTCGGACGGGTTCATCCGGCGTCCCATCGCCACCAGCCTGCTGATGGCGGCCATCGCGCTGTTTGGCGCAGTGGCATATCGCGCGCTCCCGGTCAGCGATCTCCCGAACGTGGACTTTCCCACGCTGCTCGTCACCGCGCAGCTTCCGGGCGCGAGCCCTGAAACGATGGGCGCGTCGGTGGCCACACCACTCGAGAATCAGTTCTCGACCATTGCCGGCCTCGAGTCGATGACGTCCGTCAACTCGCTCGGCTCGACGCAAGTCACTCTCGAGTTCAACCTCGATCGAAGCCTCGATGGCGCCGCGGTGGACGTCCAGGGCGCGATCACGCAGGCAAGCCGGTTGCTGCCACAGGGCATGCCGACGCCGCCAACCTTCACCAAGGTCAACCCGGCGGACCAGCCGATCCTCTATCTCGTCATCCGGTCGACGACGCTGCCGGCGTGGACGCTCGACGAGTGGGCCGAGACACGCATCGCGCAGCGCATTTCGCAAGTGAGCGGCGTGGCGCAGGTGCAAGTACTCGGCGCGCAGAAGTACGCCGTGCATGCGCAACTCGATCCCCACCAACTCGCGGCGCGTCAGATCGGGATCAACGAGGTCGAAAACGCGTTGCGCGCGTGGAACGTCAACGTGCCCGCCGGCAACATCATCGGCCCGCACCGCGCCTACACGCTGCAGGCCACGGGTCAGCTGATGAATGCCGACGAGTTCAAGAGCATGGTCGTCGCCTACCGCAATGGCGTGGCCGTGCGTCTCGACTCGCTCGGCCGGGTGGTGGACGGCCCCGAGGATCCCCACACCGCGTCGTGGTACTACACCGGCGACACTGAGCAGCGGGCGATCACGCTCGGCATCCAGCGGCAGCCTGGCACCAACACGATCGCCGTCGCCGACGCGGTGCGTGCGCTGCTGCCGCAATTCCAGTCGGAGCTGCCGACCAGCGTGCACATGGACATCCTCTACGACCGCTCGGACACGATCCGCGAGTCGTATCGCGACGTCCAGTTCACCATGCTGCTGACGCTTGGTCTGGTCATCATGGTGATCTTCGTGTTCCTGCGAAACGTGTGGGCCACTGTCATCCCGAGCCTGGCGCTGCCGTTCTCAATCGTCGGCACGTTCGCGGTGATGTATCTCCTCGGCTACAGCCTCGACAACCTGTCGATGATGGCGCTGATCCTCGCCGTTGGCTTCGTGGTGGACGACGCCATCGTGATGCTCGAGAACATCTACCGCCATGTCGAGCACGGCGAAGATCCCCTCAAGGCCTCGCTCGACGGCTCGCGCGAGATCGGCTTCACGATCGTCTCGATGACGCTCTCGCTCGCCGCGGTCTTCATCCCGGTCCTCTTCATGGGTGGCGTGCTCGGCCGGCTGTTTCGCGAGTTCTCTGTGACCATCTGCGTGGCCATCCTCATCTCGGGCGTGGTCTCTGTGACCCTGACGCCGATGCTGTGCAGCCGATTCCTGAAGCGGCCGTCGCAGGGAGGAGCCCCGACAGCGCTCTCGCGGTTCACGGCGGCCACCGAACGGTATTTCGAGACGATGCTGCGGTTCTACGAACGGACGCTGCAGGGCGCGCTGCGTTACAGAGGTGCGACCGTCGCGGCCGCCGCTGTGGTGCTCGTCCTGACCGGCGTGCTCTTCATCGTCGTGCCAAAGGGTTTCATCCCTGATCAGGACACCGATCAGATCACCGTAACAACCGAAGCCGCGCAAGGTACGTCGTTCGACAACCTGGTACGGGACCAGCGCATCGTCTCCACGGTCATCGGCCACGATCCTGCGGTGGCGCGCCTGGTCTCGACCGTCGGGGGCAGCGCGTCCAACACGCTTGGCGGACCCAATCTCGGACAGATCGTCGTGACGCTCGTGCCGCGTCGCGACCGCTCAGTCCTCGTGAGTGAGGTCATCGAGCGGCTACGGCCGCAGCTGGCCGGACTGCCCGGCATGCAGGTCTACATGCAGAACCCACCCACGATCCGGATCGGCGGGCAGGTGAGCAAGAGCCCCTATCAGTATTCGATCCAGGCCGCCGACAAGACGCGCCTCTATGCCACCGCCCACACGTTGCTCAAGAACCTCGCGACCGTGCCAGGCATTCAGGACCTCACGAGCGACCTCGAGGTGACGAGCCCGCAGGTCAGTGTGGATATTGATCGCGACAAGGCAGCAGCCGTCGGGGTGACGGCGAGCCAGATCGAGAACGCGTTCTACGACGCGTACGGACCGCGCTGGGTGTCCACGATCTACGCGCCCGTCAACGAGTACAAGGTGCTCCTCGAGCTCGCTCCGCAATTCCAGTCAGATCCGTCCACACTGTCGATGCTCTATTTCAAAGGCACCGGACCACTGGTGCCCCTCGATACGCTGGCCAAGGTGAAGCAGCAGATCGGGCCGCAGACCGTCAGCCACGCGGGTCAGCTGCCTTCAGCGACGATTTCGTTCGGCCTGGCACCAGGCGCGTCGCTCGGAACCGTCCTCACACGCGTGGGCGAGGTGGCGGCAGAGACGCTGCCTTCGGACGTGACCGGACAATTCCAGGGGGCGGCCAAGGCGTTTGACGGCGCGCTCACCAATCTTGCCGTGCTGCTGGTGATCGCGATCCTCGTGGTCTACATCGTGCTCGGCGTGCTCTATGAGAGCTATATCCACCCGCTCACGATTCTCTCGGGCCTGCCGTCGGCCGCGTTCGGTGCGCTGGTCACGCTGCTGCTCTTTGGCCTCGACCTCAACATCTACGCCTTCGTCGGCATGATCATGTTGATTGGCATCGTCGAGAAGAACGCGATCATGCAGATCGACTTCGCGCTCGATGCGCAACGGAGCGGCATGAGCGCGGAAGAGGCGATCTATCAGGGCTGCCTCGTCCGCTTCCGGCCGATCATGATGACAACCATGGCGGCGATGCTGGGCGCGGTCCCCATCGCCATCGGCTCTGGGGCAGGAGGCGAAGCGCGTCAGCCTCTCGGTCTCGTCGTCGTCGGCGGGCTGCTCTTCTCGCAACTCGTGACGCTGTACCTTACGCCTGTCGTGTTCATCTACATGGCACAGTTGCAGGAGCGGCTGGGCCGCCGGTCCACCAGGGCTTATCTATCGCCCGAGGGCAGACACGCGATCTAGTGCGCCGGCAAAACCGTTCAGCGAGATCGTGAAGAGCGCGCCCTGGCCATCGTCAGCGGTCGCGCGGATGGTCAGCGTCGTTCCTTTTCTCATCGCGGTGATCGTGGCGGGGTCGAGGCTCAGGCTCACCAGGCATCCCACCGGCAGGCAGGTGCGAACGCGCAGAACCGATGCGGTCGGCGCGCCGTTCATCTCAAACGTGATCGGGCGCTCGAGCGCCAGGCCAAACGGCAGGATGAGCGTGCCCTCGACCCGATCGGCGGACACGGCCTGCAGTTCGATTGCGAGCAGAAGTTGACCAGTGTCCTTGTTCGTCTGTTGTTGAGACAGGGCACACACCTTCTTGCTGTCTTGCTGAACGCAGGCCACCCGCCAATCGCCGTGCAACTCCTGGAGTGACGTCGCACCACCGGGAAGAGCCTGCCCCCGCGCGGCAACCTGGGCGGCGATCAAATCTGACTGAACGCCGACGGCGACAATCGCCACGAGAAGAGCCGCACATCCGCGCGAGGAATGAGTTGTCATGGGTTCAGAATCCGAGACCGAATTCCAGGGACCGGCGGTTCTGCATCGACGCGCGGCGGAAGTCCACGTTGACGAACACCTCGTACTCATCCGTGCGGAACACCAGGCCCGGTTGAATGCTGATCATGTTCTTTGGCAGGAACAGCCCCTCGGTCACGAAGCGACCACTGGAACCATCGAGCAGTTGAAGTGTCATAGCGGTGCGCCCGTCGGTCAACTCCCGGCGATACGTAGTGGACACCGTCGGCCGGAAGCGGCCTGTCGATCGCACGACCTGGAGGCCTCCGCCAACCTGCGCGGACCAGAGCGCCTGCGCTGTTGACGAAAGCGAGAGCGAGTCTGCGCCCGTCTCGCTCCACGCAGCGCGCGAGTAGCGGGCGGAGCGGAAGGTGGCTACAGGGCGCACCATCCATCGAGCCACTCGAACCGGCACCTCCCAGTCTCCCCACATGTCCGTTGTGAAGCCCGAGGCCTCACTCACCGCGCTTCGACTGACCCCTCCGAAGATCGGCCCGCCGCCGAATGTCTCAGGAAGCCGCGCGACGAACTGAAACGTCCGCTGCGTCGAGTAAGCACTGCGCGCGACGCTCATGCCGCCACGAGCGGCCCATCGCGCTCGCGTGTATCCGACATAGCCAAATCCACGCGGCGTGCTGTAGTCGCTCGCCCCGGCGGAACCATCGAGCGTCAAATTCCCCGAGGCGTAGCCTCCACCAAGGCCGGCAAGCCACCGCGCTCCCAGCGACCAGTCCACACCGCTCATGAGTCCAAACAGGCTCGACTCTCCGCCATGCGTCGCGGTTGTGTCGAAGGAGGTTTGCCCCGTTTGGACTCGTGTCCAGAGATGACCACCACGCCACACCCACCTCCCCGAGGTGGAGAGTCCCGTCTCGAAGACGCCGCGCGAGGCCAGCTCCGTGCGCACCATATCGGTCACGGCTTCGCCGTCCAGCGCTGCGACTTGCAACGACGAGGGGTGGATCTCGCCGGCAAGACTGTCGAGCGCATTGGCCAGATTGGGGTCATCGAGTGCCGTGAGCTCCCGGCTGACCGCAAGAAGGTCACCCGTTGCGCCCGGCCGAAGTCGATCGAACGCCGCACCAATCGCCGAGCCGTTGGTGGTCGTCGCAAATGGTTGCAGCGGCACAGCAGCATTCAGCACCGTGACGAGCACGGTGTCTTGCGTCGAGTTCGCCCAGGGCCACAACAACGCGTCCGTCGTGGCGACAGTGGCGCTGCCCGTGAGCCCTCGCGCCGCATGCAACACCGGATAGATCGTCACGCGACCGTATGTGCCCGCCTTCGGCGCGACGACGATCGTCGAGCCACCGATCGCCGCACGCCCGCTCGTTTCCAACAGCGAGTGCCCGCCAGCGGCATCGACCGTGACGAGGTTGCGCGCGCCTGTGGTAAACGTGACGTCTCCCGCGACGCTCAACGTGCCGAGTGAGGCTTGCGCCGACGCGGCGATCGCCCGGAAAGACTGCAACAGCCCGGCGCGCCGCTGCGACCCGAACGTCTGGTTCGTCGTCGCCGGAGTGGCGGCTGTTTCGACGGGGCCGGCCATCACTGTGCCGTTCACCGTCAACGTCCCGCCGATGAACCCTGCGCCGCCCATCTGTGCTGGCGCTGCGACGATGACCGAGCCCGCGAGCGAGCCATCGAGCACGAGGGTGCCATCGTTCACGAATGTGTTGCCCGTGTACGTCTTGGCACCAGAGAGCGTCAACGAGCCAAAGCCAGCCTGAGTCAGCGAACCATTACCGCTGATTGGATTGCTCACGCTAATCGCGTCGCTGCGGTTGAACACCAGCGACCCGTTGTTGATGACGGCGCCACTACCCAGCTGTCCCGTCGTTCCGCCGTTTCCCACTTGCAGTGCGCCGGCACTGATCGTCGTGGTGCCGGTGTAGGTATTGGCACCAGTCAGGATCGTGGTGCCGGACCCTGCTTGTGTCACGGTGCCGGAGCCACTGATGTCGCCGGGCACCGAGAGCGTGCCGCTGCGGTTGAAGATCAACGCGGTCTGATTGAAGACCGGACCCGTGCCGATCTCCCCGGTCGCACCACCGTCGCCGACTTGCAGCACACCGGCAGCGATAGTCGTCCCACCTTGATACGTGTTGGTCCCGGTGAGGATGGTCGTGCCCGTTCCGATCTGAGCCAGCGCGCCTGCCCCGCTGATGTCATTGGAGATCGTGACGTCATCGCTGCGATAGATGGCGAGCACGCCGTTGTTGAGGACCGATCCAGCCCCAAGCTGCCCGCTCGTCCCGCCCGCACCAACCTGCAGCGTGCCGGCAGCGATGATGGTTCCACCCTGATACGTGTTGGCGCCTGTGAGAACCGTCGTGCCCGATCCGACTTGCGCCAGCACGCCGGTACCGCTGATGACATCGGCGAGTGTGACCGTGTCGCTGCGATTGATCGCAAACACTCCGTTGTTGATCAGCGCTCCCGGACCCAACTGCCCGGTGGTTCCACCGTTGCCGATCTGCAACGTGCCGGACGCGATCGTCGTGACCCCGGTGTAGGTGTTGGTGCCCGTGAGGATCGTCGTCCCGGTCCCCGCCTGCGTCAACGAGCCCGTGCCGCTGATGACACCGTTGACCGTCACGGCGCCGCTGCGATTGAACGTGAGCGATCCGTTGTTGACGACGGCGCCGGTGCCGAGCTGTCCTGACGCTCCGCCATTCCCGACCTGCAATGTCCCGTTGCTGATGGTCGTCGTTCCCGTGTACGAATTGCTCCCAGCGAGAACCGTCGTCCCGGCGCCCGTTTGTGTGAGCGTGCCAGCGCCGCTGATCGGACCAGACACCGTGACCGTGCCAGTGCTGTTGATCACCAGCGCGGTCTGGTTGACGACATCACCGGTGCCGATCGATCCAGCGCTTCCCCCGTTGCCAACCTGAAGGACGCCGGCACTGATGGTCGTCTGACCGCTGTAGGAGTTGGTCCCGGTGAGAATCGTCGTGCCGGCACCGATCTGGGTCAACCCGCCCGTCCCGCTGATGGCGTTCCCGAGCGTGAGCGTGTTGCTGTGATTGATCGCGAGCACACCGTTGTTGACGATCGCTCCGGCGCCTAATTGCCCGGTCGTTCCGCCCGCACCGATCTGCAGGGTGCCGCCAGCGATCGTCGTTCCACCGGTGTATGTGTTGGCGCCGGTGAGAATGAGCATGCCGGTTCCGACTTGCGCGAGCGAGCCGGTGCCACTGATGACGCTACTCATCGTGACGTTGTCGCTGCGATTCACGGCGAACACGCCGTTGTTGACCAGCGCGCCCGTCCCCAGCCGCCCTGTCGTTCCGCCGTTGCCGACCTGCAAGGTACCCGAAGCGATTGTGGTGACGCCGGTATACGTGTTCGTGCCCGTGAGGATGGTCGTCCCTGTGCCCGCCTGCCTCAACGTCCCTGTTCCGCTGATCACGGCGGCGTAGGTCACGGAGCCAGATCGATTCACCACGAGCGCCGCATTGTTGACGACGTTGCCAGTGCCCAACGTGCCGGTCGTCCCGCCGCTCCCGACCTGCAGTGTCCCCGCGCTGATGGTCGTCGTACCGCTGTAGCTATTCGTCCCGGTCAGCGTCGTCGTGCCCGCGCCAGCCTTCGTCAGGGTGCCCGTGCCGCTGATGTCGTTGCTGACCGTCACCGCGTTGCTCCGGTTGATCGTCAACGCGCTGTTGTTGATGACAGCGCCTGCGCCCAGCGTTCCCGTCGCTCCCGCGCCGACCTGGAGCGTCCCCGCGCTGATCGTCGTCGTGCCGCTGTAGTTGTTCGCGCCCGTCAGCGTGGTCGTCCCGGTTCCCGCCTGCGTCAAGGTTCCGGTCCCGCTGACCGCGCTCGCGATCGTGAGCGCGTTGCTGCGCGCGACGACCAGGGCTCCGTTGTTCACGATCGGGCCGGCGCCGAGCGCACCGGTCGTACCGCCGTTCCCCACTTGCAGCGTCCCCGCGCTGATCGTTGTCCCACCGCTATATGTATTGGCGCCGGTCAGCGTGGTCGTGCCGGTTCCCGCCTGCGTCAGCGTCCCTGTCCCGCTGATCACGCCCCCGTAACTCACTGCATTCGATCGGTTGACGATGAGCGCCGCGTTGTTCGTCACGTTGCCGGTGCCCAGGCTGCCCGTCGTCCCTCCGTTGCCGATCTGCAACGCACCCGCGCTGATGGTCGTCGTCCCGCTGTAGGTGTTGGTTCCGATCAGCGTCGTCGTCCCCGTTCCGGCATTCGAGAGCGTGCCGGTCCCACTGATGTTGTTGCCCACCGTCACCGCGTTGCTGCGATTGATCGCCAGCCCGCCGGTGACCACGACCGCGCCCGTGCCCAATGTGCCTGTCGTCCCGCCAGCACCGACCTGCAACGTCCCCGCGCTGATCGTCGTGGTGCCGCTGTAGGTATTCGTCCCGGTCAGCGTCGTCACGCCCGCACCGGCTTTCGTCAGCGTGCCCGTGCCGCTGATGTCGTTGCTGACCGTCAGCGCATTGCTCCGGTTGATCGCCAACGCGCTGTTGTTGATCACCGCGCCCGTGCCCAGCGTTCCCGTCGCTCCCGCGCCGACCTGGAGCGTCCCCGCGCTGATGGTTGTCGTCCCGCTGTAGGTATTCGTCCCCGTGAGGGTCGTCGTCCCTGCTCCCGCCTGCGTCAGCGTCCCCGTCCCGCTGATCGCACTCGCCACCGTGAGTGCGTTACTCCGATTGATCACCAACGCGCTGTTGTTGACGACGGCTGCGGCGCCCAGCGCACCCGTGGTGCCGCCGTTGCCCACCTGGAGCGTCCCTCCGCTGATCGTTGTCCCACCGCTGTATGTATTCGCGCCCGTCAGCGTGGTCGTGCCCGTGCCCGCCTGCGTCAACGTGCCCGTCCCGCTGACCACGCCGCCGTAACTCACCGCATTCGACAAGTTGACGATCAACGCCGCGTTGTTCGTGACGTTGCCGGTGCCCAGGCTTCCGGCCGTCCCTCCGTTGCCGATCTGCAACGCGCCAGCGCTGATGGTCGTCGTCCCGCTGTAGGTGTTGGTTCCCGTCAGCGTCGTCGTCCCCGTCCCCGCCTGTGTCAGCGTGCCCGTGCCGCTGATGTTGTTGCTGACCGTCGTGGCGTTGCTCAAATTGATTGCGAGCCCGCCGGTAACCACGACCGCACCTGTGCCTAATGTCCCCGTGGTCCCGCCCGCTCCGACCTGCAACGTCCCCGCACTGATCGTCGTGGTGCCGCTGTACGTGTTCGTCCCCGTCAGAGTGGTGGTGCCCGTGCCGGCCTTTGTGAGCGTGCCCGTGCCGCTGATGTCGTTGCTGACCGTTAGCGCGTTGCTCCGGTTGATCGTCAACGCGCCGTTGTTGATGACCGCGCCCGTGCCCAAGGTTCCGGTGGTCCCGGCGCCGACCTGCAGCGTCCCCGCGCTGATCGTCGTGGTGCCGCTGTAGGTGTTGGTGCCCGTGAGCGTCGTCGTCCCCGCTCCCGCCTGCGTCAGCGTGCCTGTCCCGCTGATCGCACTCGCCACCGTGAGCGCGTTGCTCCGGTTGATCGTCAACGCGCTGTTGTTGACGACGGCACCGGCGCCCAGCGCGCCGGTCGTGCCGCCGTTGCCCACTTGCAGCGTCCCGGCGCTGATCGTCGTCCCTCCGCTGTACGTGTTCGCGCCCGTCAGCGTGGTCGTCCCTGTTCCTGCCTGCGTCAGCGTGCCCGTCCCGCTGATCACGCCGCCATAGCTCACCGCGTTCGACAAGTTGACGATCAACGCCGCGTTGTTCGTGACGTTGCCGGTGCCCAGGCTTCCAGCCGTCCCTCCGTTGCCAATCTGCAACGCACCGGCGCTGATGGTCGTCGTGCCGCTGTAGGCATTCGCTCCCGTCAGCGTCGTCGTCCCCGTCCCCGCCTGCGTCAGCGTGCCCGTGCCGCTGATGTTGTTGCTGACCGTCGTCGCGCTGCTTAGATTGAGCGCCAGCCCACCGTTGTTGACGACCGCGCCCGTGCCCAATGTCCCCGTCGTGCCGCCGGCGCCGACCTGCAACGTCCCCGCGCTGATCGTCGTCGTGCCGCTGTAGGTATTCGTCCCCGTCAGCGTCGTCACGCCCGCGCCCGCCTTCGTCAGCGTGCCCGTGCCGCTGATGTTGTTGCTCACCGTCAGCGCGTTGCTCCGGTTGATCGTCAGCGCGCCGTTGTTGACGACCGCGCCCGTGCCCAACGTCCCCGTGGTCCCGCCCGCGCCAACTTGCAACGTCCCCGCACTGATCGTCGTCGTGCCGCTGTAGGTGTTCGCCCCCGTCAGCGTGGTCGTGCCCGTGCCGGCCTGCGTGAGCGTCCCCGTGCCGCTGATCGCATTCGCGACTGTGATTGCGTTGCTGCGCGAGACGACCAAGGCTGCGTTGTTGACGATCGCCCCGGCACCCAACGCGCCGGTGGTGCCCCCATTCCCGACCTGCAACCTCCCCGCGCTGATCGTTGTCGTGCCGCTATAGGTATTCGCGCCCGTCAGCGTGGTCGTGCCTGATCCCGCCTGCGTCAGCATGCCCGTCCCACTAATCACGCCGCCGTAGCTCACCGCATTCGACAAGTTGACGATTAGCGCCGCGTTGTTCGTCACGTTGCCGGTGCCCAGGCTCCCGGCCGTTCCTCCGTTGCCGATCTGCAACGCACCCGCGCTGATGGTCGTCGTGCCGCTGTAGGTATTCGTTCCCGTCAGCGTCGTCGTCCCCGTCCCCGCTTGTGTCAGCGTGCCCGTCCCGCTGATGTTGTTGGTGACGGTCGTCGCGTTACTCAGATTGATTGCCAGCGCACCGCTGTTAACAACGTTGCCGGTGCCCAACTGCCCCGTCGTCCCGCCGGTGCCGACCTGCAACGTCCCCGCGCTGATCGTCGTCGTGCCGCTGTAGGTGTTCGTGCCCGTCAGGCTCAGGGTTCCGGTTCCGGCCTTCGTCAAGCCAGCCGAACCCGCGACGACCGAACCGATAGTGGTGGTGACGCCAGCGTTGGTTGTGACGGTGGGCGTGACACCGCCCAATGTGAGCGTCCCGCCGGTTACCGCGTAACCGGTCGCACTGAATGTCAGGTTGTGGACATTGATCAGTGTCCCGACGGTGACGGTGCCAACCGTTCCGCCGAAGACGCCGTTATCGAAGGCTGCGTTGTTCCACGCCTGGAAGGTCGCCCCGTTGAACCAGATCAGCGACGTGGTGTCCCACGTGCCGGTCCCTCCGGTCCCTGCTGTTGCGCCATTGACGTCCCATGTCCGGTTGGCCTGAGCCTGAGCGGGCGACACCGCTATTGACAAGGCCAGTAGAAGCGCGAGGCCGCAGACGTACGCGGCGTGACGACAGAGCGGCAACCGGGACAACAGTGACGCGCTCAAGACATGACTTCGGATCCGGGATTCAACGGGCAAATCCCGCGAAGGCGTGGAGCAGGGGATGCTCCGCGCGTCCCCGGAAGCGTGTGTCCAAACGGGTGGCGAACAGGTCAACCACCAAGCACTCACATTAGATCATAGTCTCGGCAGATCGGGCCCCTCGCCGATAGAGCGGCACGACGATGGGACGGGCGTCGAGGCTCCAGCGGGTGATGGCCAGACCGACGTCGCGGATGTCGTCAGCGCGTGTGGGCTCACGCGCTGCGCCCGGAAACTTCGATGCGAGCACGATCTACGAGCGTTGCGTCGCGAATCGACAATTGTCCGTTGTCTGGTCGCACGCCCAGGGGCTTCGATCAGGACGTGGGATAGCGGGCCAGCTGTACGATCTGAATCAGGTTGCCGCAGGTGTCGTTCAGCATGGCGATGGTCGAACCCGTCACCTCGGTAGGCGGCATGGTGAACGTGGCGCCGCGGCCTTTGATGCGCTCGTAGTCAGCCTTCACGTCGTCCGTGTAGAACATGGCGGCAGGGCGGCCCTTCTGAAAGATGGCCTCCTGATACGCCTTAGCCGCCGGGTCGTCGTTGAGCGCCAGCTGCAGCTGGGTGCCGTCCGGTTCTTCGTGTGAGCCCACGGTCAACCAGCGAAACGGCCCCTGGCTGAAGTCGGCCTTCTTGGTGAAACCCAGCACCTCGGTGTAGAAGCGCAGCGCCGTTTCCTGCTCGTCCACATAGATGCTGGTCAGTTTGATCTTCATTCGTATGCCCTCCGGTGACGGCGTCTCGCCCGTTGTTCTGTCACATCCGGGACGTGCCGTCCGTCAGTACCATGACGGAACGCGACGGAGGAATGTGACCAGTGCCAACACCTGAGTGGCTCGCCGAACAATTCGAACAACACAGAGATCATTTGCAGGCAGTGGCGTATCGGATGCTCGGGTCCGCAAGCCAGGCGGAGGACGCTGTCCAGGAGAGCTGGATCCGCCTCGGCCGGTCCGACGTCAGCGATGTCGAGAACCTGCGAGGCTGGCTGACGACGGTCGTCGCGCGTGTGTGTCTGGACCTGTTGCGAACCCGGACATCACGTCGTGAGGATCCCCTGGACGTGCACGTGCCCGATCTGGTCATCACTCGCGCCGATGGCGATCCGGAGTCGGAGGCCGTGCTCGCCGACTCGGTCGGCATCGCGCTCCTCGTTGTCCTCGAGAGACTCGAGCCCGCCGAGCGCCTGGCATTTGTCCTTCATGACGTGTTCGGGATGACGTTCGAGGAGATCGCGCCCATCGTGGATCGTTCCCCGGTTGCGGCGCGTCAGCTCGCGAGCCGTGCCCGGCGACGCGTGCAGGGCCAGGCGCCGACCGCAGAGACCGATCGGCAGGAGCAGCGCAGGGTGCTCGACGCATTCCTGGCGGCGGCTCGCAACGGCGACTTCGAAGGACTTGTTGCCGTGCTCGATCCCGACGTTGTGCTGAGGGCCGATGCCGGCGCGCTCACGGGCATGTCGCGCATGGTGCGCGGTGCTGACGCGGTGGCTGCGCAGGCAGCCACGTTCTCACAGTCGGGGCTCTCGAATCAGATTGTCCTGGTGAACGGAAGCATCGGCATCGTGTCGCGGCGTCCGGATGGACGAGTGTTCTCGGTGCTCGGCTTCACAGTGGCCGGCGGCAAGATCGTCGAGATCAACATCCTGGCGGATCCGGAGCGACTCAATCGGCTCGATTTGTCCGCCATCGAGAAGTGAAGGGGCACGCTCTAGGGGACTGATCCGCGCACGGCCGACACCACGTACCCGGTCGTGGCGAGATCACTCTGGTAGATCAAGGCGAGTAACCGCGCGAACGGATACAGGACGAGCGCCATCGCGATGATGGCGCCGCTCGCCAGCTGGCGACGTGCTCCTGAGACTTGCACACTGCGCATCATCAGCACCACGACGCTCGCCAGGTAATCGTTGCGGGGCCTGATTTTCACGTGCTGAAATCCCCGGCAGAGGTGTGCGAGGCCGAATTGCGTATAGCGATAGAAATCATACGGTGCGTCGTGGATTGGCAGGATGAAAGGCGTGCTGAGAAACAGGCGGCCGCCTGGTTTCAACACGCGATGCATCTCATCGAGCGCACGCTGGGGCGTCTTGACGTGTTCGAGGACCTCGACCATGAAGATGACGTCCACGGATTGGTCGGCGAACATGTTCATATCGCAGACGTCTGCGACGATGTCGGGCTTCCTCGCGGGATCGATGTCGACTTCCGTGACTCGCGCACCGATGCGGCGCCCGATCAACTCCGATACGTCACCGCCCGCTCCGACGCTGAGCACAACGTTCTTCTCTGAAGACGGAATACTCGAGACCACCTCATTCAGCCATTCATAGAGACCTGCCCGGCTGAATTTTTTTGACAAGCGCAACAACGTCCGTTGAAACGCCTGGTAGATCCAACTCATGTGGTTCTCCGAGGGCTGCACTCAGTGTAGCAACCTCCATCACGCTTTCGTCTCAGCCTCGCGCTTTCGGAGAGCCGCTTCTCCAGCGTCTGACACCTCCACCCACCTCTTGTCAGGCGCGGCGCCGGCCTCGTAGTTGTCGTGCCAGTTCCACCACTTGTACGGCTCCGTCTGCGGGTAACCATCCGGCGAGTCTTCCCACTTCTCCTGGCGCCCAAGCGCGGTGATGTCGAGGTAGTTCCAGGTGCTCCCCATCTGCTCATCGCCACGGTTGTTGATGAAGTACGTGCGGAATACGTTGCCGCCATCGCGAATGAAGGCATTGGTGCCGTGCCACTCGTCCACACCGAAATCGAGATCGAAGCTGTCCGTCACGCTGTACCACGGCATCGTCCAGTCCATACGTGCCTTGAGGCGCGTGATGTCCTTCTGCGGCGCACGAGACACGAACGCAAGCGTGGTATCGCGCGCGTTCAGGTGGGCGAGATGGGCGACCTGATCGGCGACGAACGAGCAGCCGCGGCACGCATGTTCGGGCCAGCCGTACACGCCGGGCTCGAAGAAGGCGCGATAGACGATCAGTTGACGCCGACCTTCGAAGAGGTCGAGCAGTTTGACCTTGCCGGTGGGGCCGTCGAACTCGTACTTCTTCTCCACCGCCATCCAGGGCATCCGTCGACGCTCGGCAGCCAGCGCATCGCGCTCGCGTGTCACCTCCTTCTCTTTCACCAGAAGCTTCTTGCGTGCCGCCTCCCACTCCTGCGCTGACACGACCGGGGGTGTCTTCATGTGCTTATCCATTGCTCTCTCCTCTCCTTTTTCGTCCATGAGAGAAAAACTAGCTCCGGATACGAAAGCAATGAGAGTGACAAGTGTGGCGGGATTCGCCGGCACACGTCGTACGGCGGAGTTCAATACGGAAAGATTTTCACTGGGCCTTTCGGATTTCAGGGGCATCTCGTCTGAAGAGACCTCCCGAAATCATTGTCGTTTCTCACTTGGCAGGATTAGTGCCCACACAGAAACGACGGGTGGGATAACAGCCCGTCTGTTTACGTGAGAGGAGTACCAGTGATGCTGCGATTTATGACCTCGACGTTAACCGCCTGCGCGCTCGCCGCCACGGTAAACGCGTTCGCCCAGGAGCAGGCGCCCGGACAACCAGAGAAACAGCCAGCGCCGGCGCAGACAGCGAAGGAGACGCTGACGGGCTGTGTGATGGAGGCCAAGACGACAGACGGCGGCACCGCGTACGTGCTGAACAACGCCGAAGGGGGATCGGCGAAGTTGTACGTGCTGGGTGGATCAGCGCAGTCTGACTGGCCGACCAACGTCAACAAGAAGGTTGAAGTGACCGGACCAGTGCAGCAGCCGAGTGCGCCGCCCGCAGAAGACGGTGCGGCGGGCAAACCGAACGTGCTGCGGCCTCCGCTCATGGATGTCGAGTCCGTGAAGGTGATTGCTGACACGTGCAAGTAGCGCATCTCCGTCTGCCCCGCGGACAGTTCGTGGGGCAGAGCCCTCCACCGATGATGGCGAGAGAGCAGTCCTGTCGCAGAATCGATCCTTGTCCGAGCCACCGTCTGTACTGATCGTGGGTGCAGGAATCGCGGGACTGGCGCTGGGCCGCGCCCTACGCGCGCGCAGGATCTCCGCGGAAATCGTCGAGCGCACAACGGCTTGGACGCCGGCGGGAACAGGCATTTACCTCCCCGGCAACGGGGTGCGGGCGCTGAGGTTGTTGGGCCTTGGCGATGCCGTGACGTCGCGATCAGTCCGCATGACCTGTCAACGGATCCTGGACGACCACGGGCGGCTCCTCGCTGAGATCGACCTCGATGCGGTATGGGGAGCGACGGGCCCGTGTGTGGGCATGCGACGCGCAGACCTGCACGCTCTTCTGCTCGATGGAGCCCGCGACGTGCCGCTTCGTCTCGGCACAACGGTCAGCGCGTTAACCGAGTCTCATGACGCAGTCACTGTCGTCTTTAATGACGGCGTCCAGCGCACCTATGACGTCGTCATCGGCGCAGATGGTGTGCACTCGACGATCCGCCGACTGGCCCTCGGGGGGACGCCGCCGCAGTACGTCGGTCAAGTCAGCTGGCGGTTTCTCTCGGAGCACGCTCACGGCATCACGAATTGGACAGTGATGCTCGCTCGCAATCGGGCGTTTCTGACGGTACCTGTGCCTGGCGGCCTGTACTGCTACGCAGACCTGACGAGCGAGCGCATCGAGAGAGCCGACAGCCACATTGCGACCGTGCGTTCGCTCTTTCGGGACTTTACGGCGCCGGTGGGCGCCATCCTCGATCAGCTCGAGAACGAAGACGCCGTCCACGTCGCGCCAATCGAAGAAGTGACCGTGGAGCCCGATTCGAAAGGGCGGATCGTGCTGATCGGAGATGCCGCGCACGCGACGTCGCCCAACATGGCGCAGGGCGCGTGCATGGCCCTCGAGGACGCCCTGGTCCTCAGCGAGATCCTCGCCTCGGGCGGACGCGTCGGCGATCAATTGCTCGCGTTTTCCAAACGGCGACGGGAGCGAACCCGGTGGGTACAGCAGCGAACGCATCGGCGGGATCGCGTCCGGTCGCTTCCAACCTTTCTGAGAAACATCGCTCTGCGCGCCTCGGCGGCGCGCATGTATCGCAACGACTATCAACCGTTGTTCTCGGAACCGTAGAGCGCTCGAGTGCCGTGGTCATCGGTCTTTCGACTACGATGAGGCGGCTTCCTGGCGGAAGGCGAAGAGGAGACGCGTGATGAGTTGCCGCTTCAAGAGTTGGACCGTCGTTGCCGGTATCGTTGCTGGACTCGCCAGTACTCCGGCGCTCGCGCAGCAGAACGTTGACACCATCGTCACGCGCGGTAAGATCCTGACCGTTGACGCGGGCTTTCGCGTGGTCGAGGCGCTGGCCATCAGCGACGGTCGCATCGTCGCCAGCGGCACGAGCGCCGAGATGGCGCGTTACGCGGGTCCCCGCACCAGAGTCATCGACGTTGCGGGCGCGACCGTCATCCCTGGCCTCATCGACAACCACTTCCACTTCACGCGCGGCGCCGACACCTGGCATCAGCAGTCCCGCTTCGAGGGCGTGGACTCGCGCCGCGAAGCGTTGCGCATTCTCGCGGCCAAGGCGGCCAGCCTCTCACCCGGCGAGTGGATCATGGTGCAGGGCGGGTGGACGCCGCGGCAATTCGCCGACGCGCCAGGCGGGTTCACGCTCGAGGAGCTCGACGGCGTAGCGCCGAAGAATCCGCTGTTCGTCCAGGAGGGGTACAGCGTCGTCTACGCGAACAGCCTCGCGCTGAAAGCCGTCGGACTGAACCCGGCGGAGGGCGCGCGCCGCAACGCGCAGGGCCTCGTATCGTTCCAGCCGCCGATGGCGCTGTACGACGCAATGCCGAAGGCGTCGCCGGCGCAGCGCGAACAGAACCTCACGGACTTCATGCGCGCGCTCAACGCAGTCGGGCTCACGGGCGTCTACAGCCTCGGTAAATCGGATTTCCTGGCCGCTCGGGCCGCCAAGGGCCCACTGCCGCTTCGACTGTGGGAGACGTTGCCGTTCAATGCGTCGGATCCGGCGTCGGCAACGAAGGCCGCGGCGCTCATCGAGAGCAGCCGGCCGAACCAATTCGACGGCCAGTTCGGCATCTTCGGTCTGGGTGAAGTGCTCTACGGGCCGTTCTTCGATCTGGCGCCCCGCAAGGATCCCTGGCCCGCTGCGATCATGAACGAGTACGGCAAGCTCGCGACCGCCGCCGCCCGGGCCGGGTGGCACGTGCATCAGCATGTGATCAACAACAACGCCGTGACGGACATGCTCGACACGCTGGAGCAGGTGAACAAGACGCAGCGCATCGATCGTCTGCGTTGGACGATGGGCCACGTCTACGACATCTCGCCGACGAACATCGCGCGTGCGAAGGCGCTCGGCATGACGCTGGGGGTGCACGGCGCCGCGATGCAAGCCGGCGCGCACATGCCTCTTCGCAAGATTGCCGACAGCGGCATCGTGTTCGGCCTCGGCACCGATGCGACGATCGTTTCGCATTTCAATCCGTTCGTCACGCTTGGCTGGGTGGTCAGCGGCCTCGACGTCGGCGGCAATCGCGTGCTCGACGAGACGCTGACGCGCGAAGAAGCTCTCATCGCGCATACGCGATCGAATGCGTACCTGTTCTTTCAGGAGAACGCGCTCGGCTCGCTCGAGGTCGGCAAGCAAGCGGATCTCGTCGTGCTCGACCGTGACTACATGACCGTGCCTGCCGCCGAGATCAAGGGCATTCGGCCGACGCTGACGATGGTGGGCGGGCGGGTGGTGTTCGAAGGCGCGCGGCGTTGAAAGGCGAGGCTCGCAGGATATGGACACGGCGAACACAGTAGTAGTGATGACGTTCGCGGCGACACTCTTCGCCGCGGGATCGACGGCGCAGGTTTCGTACACACCTGGACCGCTCACCAATCAGGACAAGGCGGACATCCAACGCCTGTGGTCCGACTACCAGCGCACGCTGTTCGCGTGCAACGGCGAAGGCTATGCCGATCTATTCGCGACGCCGGGTGGATACTTCGCCAGCGCGCCGCGTGGTGAAATACGCGAGAGAGCGGCACTCATCGAGATGGTGATCGGCTACGACCGCTGCGAGCCAGGCGCGAAGTCGTCGTCAGAATCGGAGCCACGCCAAGCCGGCGACGCCGCCCCGCGGTTTCCAGCGCCAGTGATCGAAGCCGCGCCCGAAGGGGCGAAGGCTCGCATCATCAACAGCCGTGGCGGCGGCTATTACGACGACGTCTATATCAAGACGCCGGCCGGTTGGAAATTCAAGTCGCGCACGGTCATCGCGGATGCCGAACTTGCCGCTGGGCTCAATACGCAGGACTTCATCGAGATCCGTTTCCTGGCAGGTGACGATCATGGTCATTACGATGACGTCTACGGTCAGCCCAACGGCGACATCAAGCCGCGCGCGCTCAGCAAGGCTGGCGAACCGTTCCGGACATCCGGGCTGAGGCTCACGCTGGGCAAGGACGGCACCGTGAACGGCCTCGCCTACCTGCGCAACAACGGCGGCCATTACGAGGACATCTACATCAAGACGCCTCAGGGCTGGCGCATCAAGGAACGGAAGTACTTCAAGCCCTGATTGGAACCATGCCGAAGATGAAAACGTACGCGGACTTCGATGAGTACCTCGAAGACCAGAACGTCAAGAATCAGGAAATCATCCGGGCACTGCGGAAGTTCGTGAAACGCGTCGAGCCACGGCTGCAGGAAGCCGTGAAGTGGGGAAACGGGTGCTGGATCGGCACGAACGGGCCGGTGGCGTACGTTCACTCTGATGCCGGATATGTGCAGTTCGGATTCTTCAACGGGTCGTCCTTGAGGGATCCAAAGGGATTGCTCGAGGGCAAGGGGCAGTACGTGCGTCACATCAAGGTTGACGACCCGTCGGGATTCGACCGGCGAGTGTTTGCGGCGCTTCTCAAAGAAGCCGCCGGCTCGCGCTCTCTGAAGGCATGAATTCAACGCCGTGGCCTCGCGTCGCGGTCGTCGGCGCCGGAGCCGTCGGTGGCTATTTCGGTGGCATGCTCGCGCGTGCGGGCGCCCACGTCACGTTGATCGGAAGGCCCAGTCACGTGGACGTCTGGAGACGCGACGGGCTGGCGATCGATAGCATCCACTTCCAGGAGCGCATTTCCGTCGAGGCATCAACCGACATCGCGGCAGCGGCGGATGCGGAGTTGGTGCTCTTCAGTGTGAAAAGTCCCGACACCGAGGAGACGGCACGGCAGCTTTCCCGCCATGTCCGAAGCGACGCGCTGATTGTGAGCCTTCAGAACGGCGTGGACAACGTCGAGCGCATCAGAGCCGCAGCCGCGTTGGATCCAATCGCAGCCGTCGTGTATGTCGCGAGCTCGATGCCTGCACCCGGGCGTGTCAAGCACGCCGGCCGCGGCGACCTGGTCATCGGAGACTTCCCGGGGCGATCGGGCCCCACACGTGACGCAGCGATCGCACGCGTGGCGAAATGGTTCGAGACGACGGGCGTTCCCTGTCGTGTCTCTGAGCATATCGACGCCGATCTCTGGACGAAGCTGATCGTCAATGCGGCCCTCAATGCCATCTCCGCCGTCGTGCAGGTCCCATACGGCCCCATCGTCGCGACTCCAGAATCCCGCGAAACCGTCCGTCAGATCGTGAACGAGTGCCTCGCAGTGGCGCATGCGGATGGCGTGCCGATGCCGGACGTGGACGTCGCCGAGATGGTGCTGCGCTTCGCCGAAGACAACGGGCACGTCTATTCCTCGACCGCGCGAGATCTGGCTCGCGGCGCGAGGACGGAGATCGATGCGCTCAACGGATTCGTTGTCCGCCGCGGCGCCGCGCGGGGAATCCCGGCGCCGGTGAATCAGTCACTGGTTGCGCTGGTGAAACTCCGCGAGGCACAGTTCGCACCGTCGACGCGCTGACTCGTGTGATTACTTGCGATAGAGCGCTTTCACGCGCTTCACATCGTCGGGGGAGAGTCCGCTGACAGTGGAGATGTCGGAGCGACTGCGCAGCCGATCGCGGTAGCGGCCGAAGAACCCGGGGATGTCGCCGCCGAATCCGAAGAAGTACATGATGTCGGCGAAGCTGTCGGTGTGTGACAGGCCGAACGCGTGACCGAGCTCGTGCAGGCAGGTCAGGTAGACGATGGTGTCGCGGAAGAGCGGGTCGCGTTGCGCCCGCTCGCCGATTTCAGGACCGAGCGCGTCAGTGTCCGGGCGAATGTAGACCTCGGCGCCGCGCCGGCCGCTGACGCGCAGTGGCCGCATCTCGCCGTATTGACCACCGGCTGCCGGCACCCAGTAGACGCGCAGCAGCGCCTCCTGTTCCGCGGCAGCCTCCAGCTTTACCGCGCCGTCGAGCGTGCGCTCCCATTCCCGTAGCGCCCATGTCGCCAGCTCGCGATCGGACGCGCGATAGTGCGACCCGCTTTCGCCATCGGCGATGAAGAAGGTGACGTGGTCGTCGTCGAACGGCTGCAGCGTCCGCAGTTGTTGCGGTGGAGCGCCAGCCCTCAGGAGGGCCACTCCGCTCAAGAAGGCAATCACCAGCAGAGAAAGGGCTACCGATCGCATGCGACTAGGATACTTCGCGCTCGAGATGCAGCTGATCTGAGTGGTCTAGAAGCACACGCTCGCGGGCATCCTGATCACCATGACGGATTCCTGCTGGAAGGTGGCTTTGTAGGTCGCCGCGATTTCCTCGATACGCTGATCGCGATGCGATGCCTCGTCGTAGACGATCTCCAGCACGCGCGACGCTTCACGCTGTAGAGGCTCGCCGACGGCCTGCCAGTGGCCCTTGGCATACGTGACCGTGAGACCGCGCGGGAATCGCGGGACGACGACATCACGGAGGAATGCGTCCCATTCAGCCTCGGCCACTGATCCGTGAGGTCCCTCTAGGCCGAAGAAGAGGCGCGCGTAGATCCGCTGCGCACAGGAAGGTATGGAGACTCGTGGTGGTTCCGCACTTGACGGCGTGACAGCAACCCCAGGTACCAGGACGATCCCCACCGCCACGGCACCGACGAGAGACAGCGCTCTCAGGATCTTCACGCTCGACATTCGCACCACCATGCACACAGCCATCGTCATGCCGTCGGCTCACATCGCGGCAGCCGAGGGAAGAAGTCGCGGCGGCTCAATGATTTCCTGATGAGAGCAGGAACAAGCCAGAGGATCGTGCCGGACGTTTTGGTGCTGAATTATCGGTACGGTGCCGAATAGTCAGCACCACCGGCTCGCTCAGCGCGACCGAATAGCCCTTTGACGTTCAGCGACGAAGGCTGCCAGATGATCGCCGGTCAACGTTGACTTGCCGGCGACCAGGTCGGCTGGCGTGCCTTCGAATACGATTCTGCCGCCATCGTGACCCGCGCCCGGCCCGAGGTCGATGATCCAGTCGGCGTGCGCCATCACTGACTGGTGGTGCTCGATCACAATGACTGACTTGCCGGAGTCAACCAGTCGATCCAGCAGACCGAGCAATTGCTCGAGGTCTGCCAGATGCAATCCAGTCGTCGGCTCATCGAGCACGTAGACCCCGCCCTCTTCACCCATGTGGGTCGCAAGCTTGAGCCGCTGCCGCTCGCCGCCGGACAGCGTGGTGAGTGGTTGGCCAAGTCGCAGGTAGCCGAGACCCACATCGGACATGCGCGTCAGGATCGCGTGCGCGGCCGGCGTCTGCGTCTTGCCGGGGCCGAAGAACGCGACCGCCTCTTCTACTGAGAGGTCGAGTACCTCGGCGATGTTCAGCTTGCCGAAGCGATACTCCAACACTGACGCCTGGAATCTCTTGCCTTCGCATTCTTCGCAGACAGTGGTGACGCCGGCCATCATCCCGAGATCGGTATAGATCACCCCCGCGCCGTTGCAGGCCGGACATGCGCCCTCCGAGTTGGCGCTGAACAGTGCGGGCTTGACTCCGTTGGCCTTCGCAAACGCCGTGCGGATCGGATCGAGCAGGCCGGTGTAGGTCGCCGGGTTACTCCGCCGCGAACCGCGGATCGCGGTCTGATCGATCGACACCACGCCGTCGCGGCCGCTCACCGATCCGTGAATCAACGAGCTCTTACCCGAGCCGGCGACGCCGGTGACGACGACCAGCACACCGAGCGGGATCGCGACGGTGACGTTCTTCAGGTTGTGCGTCCGCGCTCCGCGTATATGCATCACACCCGATGGCGTCCGCACCGTCGGTTTCAACGACGCGCGATCGTTCAGGTGCCGCCCCGTGAGTGTGCCGCTGCCTCGCAACTGATCGACGGTGCCCTCGAAGACCACCTCACCTCCGGCAGTGCCTGCGCCGGGGCCGAGGTCGATCACGTGGTCGGCGATGGTGATCATCTCGGGCTTGTGCTCGACGACAAGCACGGTATTGCCTTTGTCGCGCAGCCGTCGCAGCAGATCGTTCATCCGCTGAATGTCATGCGGATGCATGCCGATCGTCGGCTCATCGAAGACGTAGGTGACATCGGTGAGCGACGACCCGAGGTGCCTGATCATCTTCGTGCGCTGCGACTCCCCGCCCGACAGCGTCCCGGACGCACGGTCGAGACTGAGATAGCCCAGCCCGATCTCCACGAACGACTCGAGCGTATGCCGAAGCGCCGCGAGCAACGGCGCGACCTGCGGCTCTTTCAGTCCGCGCGCCCACTCAGCCAGATCGTTGATCTGCATGGCGCACGCGTCAGCGATGTTGATCCTGTTGATCTTCGACGAGCGGGCCGCCTCGTTGAGCCTCGTTCCCTTGCAGTCGGGGCAGGTCGCGAACGTAACCGCTCGCTCCACGAACGCGCGGATGTGCGGCTGCATCGCGTCGACGTCTTTGGAGAGGAACGACTTCTGGATGCGCGGGACCAGGCCCTCATAGGAGAGGTTGATGTTCTGGAACTTCACCTTCCGCGGCTCGCTGTAGAGAAAATCCTCGCGCTCCTTCTTGGTGTACTTGCGAATAGGCTTGTGAGGATCCAGACCCGCGGCTGCGAAGATGCGCACCTGCCAACCATCGGCGGTGTAGCCGGGGATTGTCAGAGCGCCGTCGTTGAGCGACTTGCTCTCATCGAAGAGCTGAGACAGGTCGATGTCGTTCACCGATCCCATGCCCTCGCAGCGCGGGCACATCCCGCCGTGATAGACCACGTCGCGAACGACGATCCGCTCGCCCTTGCCCTTGTCCACGGTCATCGCCCCGCTCGCCTTTCGCGTCGGGACATTGAACGAATACGCCGTCGGGGGGCCGACGTGAGGCTCGCCGATGCGGCTGAACAGCACTCGCAGCATCGCGTTGGCGTCAGTGACCGTGCCGACCGTCGATCGTGAGTTCGCACCCATGCGCTCCTGGTCGACGATGATGGCGGTCGTCAGCCCTTCGAGCAGATCCACGTCGGGCCGATCCAGGGTCGGCATGAATCCCTGCACGAACGCGCTGTAGGTCTCGTTGATCATCCGCTGCGATTCCGCGGCGATCGTCCCGAAGACGAGCGACGACTTCCCCGATCCTGAGACACCCGTGAACACGGTGAGCCTTCGCTTGGGGATCTCGACGCTGACATTTTTCAGGTTGTTCTCGCGTGCGCCCTGGACGCGGATCAGGTCGTGGCTGTCCGCGCGGTGCTGGCTCGAGGATTTCATCGTCGCGATCATGCCATCGAGTCTGGACGGTCTGCAGGGACGTCACTCGTATAGACGGACCGCGACCCGGGCACCGATCTTCACCCTTCACGATGTTGATGCCGTCGGCGGCAGGATCAGCAACGAGCGCTCGTTGAGAACGTCGTTACCGGTGAGCCTGGGATCCCGCCAGATCCGCGGTCGCCGGCTCCCGACGATTTCTATCGCTGACTCATCCGTGAGGTCTGCTGTACGTCTATGATTGATCCAGCCTCGGGCGCGAACCAGCGACCGAAGGAATAGAGTTGTATACGCGAAGGAGACACGACATGAAATTGGCTACTGGGGCGTTGCTGCTGACGCTGGTGTCGTCGGCGGCATGGGCTCAAGTCAATGGGGGCGATCAGAAGCCTGAAGCCACCGTGCCGTTCAACATGACCACGGTGACCACCTTCACCTTGCCATGGCGACTGGCCTTCCTGCCCGACGGCCGCATGCTGATCACCGAGAAGGTCGGGCCCCTCTGGCTGGTGACGCAGCAGGGACAGAAGACCATGGTGACCAACACACCTCCGGTCTACTGGCAGGGACAGAACGGCATGCTCGGCGTCTACATCTCGCCAACGTACGCCACCGACCAGCGTATCTATCTCACGTATGCCGAGCCTGGGGATTATGGCGGCGGTCTGGCGCTGGCGCGCGCGCGACTCAACACCACGCCCACTGCGGCCAACCTGCAGAACGTCGAAGTACTGTGGCGTCAGTTGCCCAAGGGCCGGGGCGGGCAGGAGGGCGCGGCTGTCGCCTTCTCTCCTGACGGTCAGTACTTGTTCCTCTCTGTCGGTGACCGTCAGCGGTTCACACCAGCGCAGGATCCCGATCAACCCGTCGGCAAGATTCTGCGCCTCACGCTCGATGGCAAACCCGCGCCTGGCAATCCCAACTTCGGCAAGACCGGTGCGGCAACGATCCCGCTTATCGATCCGCCGAGTGACACCGAAGCGGCCAAGACCGCGAAGGTCGTGAACACGTATACCTTCACCGGTCCGAACAACACGCCTGCCGAAACGTGGACGATGGGCCACCGCACGCCCTACGGCATGGCGTTTTCTCCGACGGGCGAACTGTGGGAGATCGAGCATGGCCCGCGCGGCGGCGACGAGTTGAACCTGATCGAGAAGGGCAAGAACTACGGCTGGCCGCTGGTTGGATACGCTCCCAACTACAACGGTGTGGCGATTCCCCATCCCGACACGCGGCCTGAATTCGCGAAGCCCGCAATTTATTGGGTGCCGGTGATCGCGCCGGGCAATCTGATGTTCTACCGCGGCACGCAGACCTTCCCGCAGTGGGACGGCAACGGATTCATCGCCGGCCTGGGCACGCAATCGCTCACCCGTGTCATCTTTGATGGAAAGGGCGGCGCCAAGCTCGCAGAGCGCTGGAGTGTCGGAAAGCGTATCCGCGACGTGGCAGAAGCCCCTGACGGCTCACTGTGGTTACTGGAAGACGCCAACGTCGGCGCGCTGATCCACGTCACACCCAAGTGATCGGTACGCGCTGAGCGACGCCGATCCAAATGGGCCGGAGTGATCCGGCCCATTTGCATGAGACGCGTCTCACCTCGCATCGTCACGAACGACAGCCGCATTGGACAAGCTCGACACGTGAAACTCACCGACCTGCGCGGCATCCTCCAGTACATTCCACAGTTTCGCGAGAAGACCTTCATCCTGGCCATCGATGCCGGGATCGTCGTGGACGACAGTCTGGCCACGCTGTTGCTCGATGTCGCGCTCCTTCGCTCGTTGA
>Ga0310810_10001365_pt1 | contig 25528 bp, 23 predicted proteins | sample NCmetagenome_FD_207641 | JGI IMG/M metagenome (GOLD analysis project Ga0310810, IMG submission 207641) | Soil microbial communities from experimental microcosm in Duke University, North Carolina, United States - NC | ecosystem: Engineered > Artificial ecosystem > Soil microcosm > Unclassified ...
ATCAGCCAGGCCTGGTGCGCCAGGAACACGAGCTGCAACGCGCTGAGGAGCGCGGCGAGGCGTGCGTCGGCGCCGAGCGCGCGCAGATGGCTGCGTGGCGTGATCCCGGCGCGCCGCGGCACGATCGCGGCGAGCACGGGAAGCAGCGTCGCGAGCCCGATCGTCGAGACGATGAAGCCGGTCCAGGCAGCCGCGGCAGGCAGGGGCAGCAGCCATCCGGCGCCGAGCGCGAGGACGCTCGCCGGCGCCGAGAGCGAGCGGCGCAGGTTGTCCAGCATCTTCCAGCGGCCGATCGGCGGCAGCGCGCCCGCGCGCGCGGCGATCCACGGCAGCAGCTGCCAGTCGCCGCGCGCCCAGCGGTGCTGGCGCGCCGCGGCCACGTCGTAGCGCGAGGGGAACTCCTCGACCACCTCGATATCGGAGGCGAGGCCGGCGCGGGCGAACGTGCCTTCGAAGAGGTCGTGGCTGAGCAGCGCGCTCTCGGGCACGCGGCCCTCGAGCGCCGCTTCGAACGCCGCCACGTCGTAGATGCCCTTGCCGGTATAGGAGCCCTCGCCGAAAAGGTCCTGGTAGACGTCGGACACGGCGGCGGCGTAGGGATCGATGCCGCTCATGCTGGAGAAGACGCGCTGGAAGAGCGAGCCCTCGCGGCCGACCGGCAGCGAAGGCGTGACGCGCGGCTGCAGCACGCCGTAGCCCTCGACCACGCGCCGGGCCGCGGCATCGAAGCGCGGCCGGTTGAGCGGATGCGCCATCTTGCCGATCAGGCGGCGCGCCGTCTCGCGCGGCAGGCGCGTATCGGCGTCGAGCGTGATCACGTAGCGCACGCCGGCCGGCACCGCGCAATCGCCCAGGAAAGTGGTGTCGCGCGCGCCGAGGAGCAGCCGGTTCAGCTCGTGCAGCTTGCCGCGCTTTCGCTCCCAGCCGATCCAGCGCCGCTGCCCTTCGTTCCATACCCGGCGCCGATGCAGGAGGAGAAAGCGCGCGCCGCCGGCCGCCGCGCCATGGCGCAGGTTCAGCCGGGCGATGCCCGCGGCCGCCGCCGCGACGAGCGCCTCGTCTCCCGCGACGCTCTCGGCATCGGCGTCCGCCCAGTCCGAGAGGAGCGCGAAATGCAGCTCGCCCTCGGGGCTCGCGAGATAGTGGATCTCCAGGCGCTCGATCTGCTCCTCGAGCGCCTCGCGCGTGGCCAGCAGGATCGGCACGGCGACCATCGTGCGCAGCTCCGCCGGCACCCCGTCGCGCAGCGCGAGGCCCGGCAGGAGCGTCGCGCCGACCTCTCTCGTGACGGCGCGATTGACGAACGCCATGGCGGCGTCGATCGCCGGGATCAGCCCGAGCGCGGCGAGCACGCCCAGCCAGAGGCCGCCGGCCTCGCCGAGGACGGCGAGCGGCAGGGCGAGAACCAGCGCCGCGACGAGGATCACTCCCGCGACGTAGCCGCCGATGCCGAGCCTCGCGTTGAAGCGCGCGGGCCAGCTCCGCAGGGGCGCGCGAAAGCCGATCTTCGCCTCGAAGGCGCGCCGCCCGCGGGCGACGAGATGAATCCCGGGATCCTCGCCGCCGGCCGCGAGCGCCGCCTGCGCGACTTCCAGCTCGGTCAGCCGCGAGCCGCGCGCGAGCTCTTCGATCGCGCTGCGATAGAGGTTGCGCGTCGGGAAATCCATCTCCGCGAAGCGGCTCGCCGGCCGCAGCGCGTCGTCGATCAGGCTCACGCTTTCCACGAGCTCCGCCCAGTCGAGGTCGGAGATCAGGCGCATGCTGGTGATGATGTTGCGCACCGTCACGTTGGTCGCGCCCTGCCGCTGGTGCTCGTCGTGCACGACCTGGTCGGCGCTCGTCCCCTGCGCCGCGAGGCGCTGCTCGAGCCACAGCAGCGCCGGCGTGACCCTGGGGTCCTGGTCGCGCAGCCGCTGCACGAGCTGAACGGCGAAGGCGCCCGCGAGCGGCGAGCGTTCGCGCTCGCGCAGCACCGCCGCGACCGGCTCGGCGGCGCGCCCGTTCGCGCCGAGCAGCCGCGCGGCGAGCCCGTCGGCTTCCTCGCGCGCGGCGCGCCCGGCGAGGATGCGCATCGCCGCGCGCCGCAGGTTCTCGACAAGCACCACCCGCAGCGTGATCGCCACCGCCCACAGCTCGCCGATCGCGAGCGGCTGCACGCGCTGGTAGGCGCGCACGAACCGGCGCAGCATCTCCGGGTCGAAGCGGCTGTCGGTGTGCGCGACGAAGGCCCAGGCGACGCCGAACACGCGCGGATAGCCGATGAGGGGCCCCGCGGCGAGCTTCGGTAGCTGTCGGTAGTAGCCGGGCGGCAGATCGGCGCGGATCTCGCGGATCTGCTCCTCGACGAGATGGTAGTTGTCGAGCAGCCACTCCGCGGCCGGCGTGATGGCGTGCCCCGCGCCTGCCGCGGCGGCGATGGCGCGGTACGCCCGCAGCAGGGCAGACTCGTTTTCCTTCAGCCGCACGGCGAGCGATCGCGCGCGCATCGGCCTCGCGCCGACCGCCTGCGCCGCCGCCAGGCTCTCGGCATGCTGCTCCAGGCGCTCGATGCCGAAGAGCTCCTCGCGGATCGAGTCTTCGCTGTTCCACGGCACTGCGTGCGGCGCGCGCCCGAAGGCGCGGGCGATGTTCAATCGGGCCTTTGCGAGAGTCCGGCGGGTGGGAGGCGACGCAGGGGCAGCGACATTATGCACCCCTCCCGGGCCGCGCCGGCCATGAAGGGGTCGGGGCGATTGTTCCGTGACTGCACGATTGACGCCGCGCCGGCGCGACGATACATTTGCCTCCGCAATGGTTGCCGAGGCAATCAAACCGGCCGTGCCGGTCTACGAGCTGCGCTCGTTCCACAGCCGCGACGCGGTGGGAGCGCTGATCGGGCGGGCGCGCAAGGCGCTGGTGCGCGAGTTCGACAGAGAGATCGCGCCGCTCGGCCTGAACACGGTGCAGGCGCTCGTCATCATTCTGCTGGCGGAAGGGGTCACGGTCACCGCCGCCGACCTGTGCCGCGAGCTCTCGCACGACGCCGGCGCGCTGACGCGCATCGTCGACAAGCTGGAGGCGGGCGGCCTGGTGCGCCGCGTGCGGCGCGAGCGCGACCGGCGCGCCGCCGACCTCGAGCTGACCCGGGAAGGGCGGCGCGTGCACGCCGAAGTGAAGCGCGCGCAGGTCGAGGTGCTGAACCGCATGCTGCGCGGCTTCTCGCGCGCCGAGGCGCGCACGCTCGAGTCGCTGCTCAAGCGCCTGATCGGGAACGCCGGGCCGTGAAGCGGGCCGCCTTCCTCGCGGCCTGCGCCGCGCTCGCCGGCTGCGCGAGCCATCGCGGCATCGAGCCGAAGAGCCAGCCGGTGGATCCGGCTTCTCTTTCGGCGGAGAAGATCCTGGGAAAGGGAACGGCGGGCGAGTGGCCGGCGCTCGACTGGTGGAAGCGCTTCGGCGACGCGCAGCTCGACGCGCTCGAGCAGGAGGCGCTCGCCGGCAGCCCGGGAATCCGCCTCGCCCGCGCGCGGCTCGACCAGGCGCTCGCCGCCGCGCAGGTCGCCGGCGCGCCGCTCCAGCCGCAGGTCGGCGCGGGCGTCGACCTCACGCGCCAGCGCTTCTCCGGAAACTACATCTTCCCGCCGCCGATCGGCGGCTCGAGCTACACCACGACGCAGATCGCCTTGAACGCGTCCTACGACGTCGATTTCTGGGGCAGGAACCGGGCGGCCTACGACGCAGCGCTCGGGCGCGCGCGCGCCGCGGAAGCCGAGTCGTTCGCTTCGCGCCTCGTGCTCTCCTCCACGGTGGCGAGCGTGTATGTGCAGCTCGCGCGCGCCTTCGAGCAGCTCGACGTCGCGCACCAGGCGCTGGAGGACCGGGTGAAGCTGCAGAGCCTGACGAACGACCGCGTGCGCGCCGGGCTCGACTCGCAGCTCGACCTGAAGCAGGTCGAGACCTCGATCCCGGCGGCGCGCGCCCAGGTGGCGCAGCGCGAAGAGGAGATCGCGCTAGCGCGCAACCAGCTCGCCGCGCTCCTCGGCCGCGGCCCCGACCGCGGCCTGACGATCGGGCGGCCGGCGCTGCATCCCGTCGCGGTCGCCGTGCCCTCGCGCGTTCCCGCGGACCTGCTCGGCCGCCGGCCCGACATCGTGGCGAGCCGCTGGCGCGTCGAGGCCGCGGGGCGCGACATCGCGGCGGCCAAGGCCGGGTTCTACCCGGACGTCAACCTGACCGCGCTCATCGGCGTGCAGTCGGTGTCGCTCTCGAAGCTCCTGGAGAGCGGCAGCGCGATCCCGACCGCCGGCGCGGCGTTGCGGCTGCCGATCCTCGAGGGCGGGCGGCTGCGCGGCGCGCTGGCCGGGCGCGACGCCGAATACGACCAGGCGGTCGAGCAGTACAACCAGGCGCTCTCCGACGCGCTGCGCGAGGTCGTCGACCAGCTCGCCTCGCTGCGCTCCGTGCAGACGCAGCGCGGCGAGGCCGACGCCGCGCTGGCGAGCGCCGAGGAGGCGTATTCGCTGGCGGTGACGCGCTACAAGGCCGGCCTCGGCAGCCTGCTCCAGGTCGTGAGCGTGGAAGCGCAGGTGCTCGAGCAGCGCGCGCTGCGCGCCGAGCTGCACGCGCGCGAGCTGTCGCTGTCCATCAACCTCGTCCGCGCGCTCGGCGGCGGATTCGACCTTCAAGTGGCCCAACAATGAACAAGCGAACCAAGCTGCTCGCCGCCGTGCTGTCGGTCTTCGTGCTCGCCGGCGCCGGCTATGCCGCGTGGTGGCTCGTGCACGGCCGCTACCACGAGACGACCGACGACGCCTACGTGGGCGGCAACCTGGTGCAGATCACGCCGCAGGTCGCCGGCACGGTGGTGTCGATCCACGCCGACGATACGGACTACGTGAAGAGCGGCCAGACGCTCGTCACGCTCGACCCCGCCGACGCCACGGTGGCGGTCGACCAGGCCGAGGCGCAGCTCGCGAAGACCGTGCGCTCGGTGCGCAACCTGCGCGCCACCAGCACCGGGGGCGAGGCGAACGTGACGCTGCGCCGCGCCGAGCTGCGCAAGGCCGAGCAGGACCTCGCGCGCCGGCGCTCGATCGAGGGGTCTGGCGCCGTGTCGGGCGAGGAGCTGCAGCACGCGGTCGACGCGGTCAACGGGGCGCGCGCGGCGCTCGAGGCCGCGCAGCAGGAGCTCGCGGCGCAGCGCGCGATGGTCGACCGGACCGACGTGCACGACCATCCGGACGTGCGCGCCGCCGCGGCGCGCGTGCGCGAGGCGTACCTGGCGCTCGCGCGCACGCGCATCCCCGCGCCGGTGAGCGGCTTCGTGGCGCGCCGCTCGGTGCAGGTCGGCCAGCGCATCGCCCCGGGCAGCGTGCTGATGACCGTCGCCCCCCTCGAGGACGTCTGGGTCGACGCCAATTTCAAGGAGAACCAGCTCGCCAACCTGCGCCCGGGCCAGCCCGTGACGCTGGTGGCCGATGCCTACGGCTCTTCGGCAGAGTTCCACGGCAAGGTCGCGGGATTCAGCGCCGGCACCGGCGCCGCCTTCGCGCTGCTGCCGGCGCAGAACGCGAGCGGCAACTGGATCAAGGTGGTGCAGCGCGTGCCGGTGCGCATCGCCCTCGATCGCCGCGAGCTCGATGCGCACCCGCTGCAGATCGGCCTGTCGATGAAGGTCGACGTCGACACGCACGGCCGCTCGGCGGCGCCGCTGCAGCGCGTGGCGCGCGACGCGCCGGTGTACGAGACCCGGGCGTTCGCCGACACGCAGGCGCGCGCCGACGAGCGCATCGAGCGGATCATCGCGCAGAACAGCATCCAGTCGGCCGCGATCGGCCGCTAGCGCGATGGAACAGAAACCGCTCGAGGGGCCCGAGCGGCTGCTCGCCTCGCTGGCGGTCGGCCTCGCCACGTTCATGAACGTGCTCGACGTGTCGATCACCAACGTGTCGATCCCGGCGATCGCCGGCGACCTCGGCGTGTCGCCCAACCAGGGCACCTGGACCATCACTTCGTTCGCCGTGGCCAACGCGATCTCGGTGCCGCTCACCGGCTGGCTGACCGAGCGCTTCGGGCAGGTGCGGCTATTCCTCGCCACCATCGTCCTGTTCGTCGCCGCCTCGGCGCTGTGCGGGCTCTCGGTCTCGATGCCGATGCTGATCTTCTTCCGCGTGGTGCAGGGCGCGGTGGCCGGCCCGATGATCCCGCTCTCGCAGACGCTGCTCCTCTCCACCTACCCGCGCGAGAAGGCCGGGATCGCGCTCGCCACGTTCTCGCTGACGATCCTGGTCGCGCCGGTGGTCGGGCCGGTGCTCGGCGGCTGGATCACCGACAACTTCTCCTGGCCGTGGATCTTCTGGATCAACGTGCCGGTCGGCCTGATCGCGCTCGCCATGACCTGGACGCTCTACCGCGAGCGCGAGACGCCGCGCGTCAAGCGCCCGATCGACGCGGTCGGCCTGTGCCTGCTCGTGCTGTGGGTCGGCTCGCTGCAGCTCATGCTCGACCAGGGCAAGGACCTCGACTGGTTCGCCTCGACCGAGATCCGCGTGCTGGCGGTCACCGCGGCGCTCGCCTTCGCGCTGTTCCTCGTCTGGGAGCTGACCGACGAGCATCCGGTCGTCGACCTGTCGCTGTTCCGCAACCGCAACTTCTCGACCGGCACCACGGCGATCGCGCTCGCCTACGCCGCCTATTTCGGCAGCATCGTCCTGCTGCCGCTCTGGCTGCAGCAGTACCTCGGCTATACGGCGACCGACGCCGGCCTGGTGCTCGCGCCGGTCGGCGCGCTGGCGCTCATCCTCACCCCGATCGTGGGACGCACCTCGGGCATCCGCATCGACCCGCGCATCTACGCCAGCACCTCGCTCGTCGTGTTCGCCATCGTCGCGTGGATGCGCTCGCACTTCACGAGCGAGGTCGACCTCTGGACGCTCGTCGTGCCGACCGTCATCCAGGGCGCCGCGGTGTCGTGCTTCTTCATCCCGCTGGTCGGCCTCGCGCTCGGCCAGCTGCGCCCGCAGCAGATCGCCAACGGCTCGGGCCTGAACAATTTTCTGCGCATCACCGCCGGCGGCTTCGCCGCCTCGATCGCCACCACGCTCTGGGAGAGCCGGGCGGCGGTGCACCACGCGCAGCTCGTCGAGCACCTCGTGCCCGGCAACCCGGCCACCGCGTCGTTTCTCGAGCAGCTCGGCAGCGCCGGGATGGCCGAGCCCCAGCGCCTAGCGCTGCTCGAGCGCATGGTGACCCGGCAGGCGTTCACGCTTTCCGCGCTCGACCTCTTCTATGCGTCGGCGATCGTGCTGGTGCTGCTGATCCCGCTCGTCTGGATCGCGCGCCCGCCGCGCCGCGCGGCCGGCGGCGAAGCGGCGGCTGGCGCGCACTAACGGGGAAGATCCAGGGTGGTGACGCGGCGCAGCTCGCGGCGGTGCCGCGCGTCGTCGAAGCGCGTCGCGCGGTGCATGGTCGCGAGGTTGTCCCAGATGACCAGGTCGCCCGGGCGCCAGGCGTGCCGGTAGACGAAGCGCGGCTGCGTGGCGTGCTCGGTCAGGTCGCGCAGCAGCAGCCGTCCCTCGGGGACCGGCCAGTCGACGATGCGCGAGGCGTGCGAGGCGAGGTAGAGCGAGCGGCGGCCGGTGCGCGGGTTGGTGCGCACCAGCGGATGCACCGCGCCTTTCAGCTGCTCCTGCTCTTCCCTGGAGAACTCGAAGCCGAGCGTCTGGCGCGAGTGGGCGATCGAATGATGCGCGCGCAGGCCTTGCAGCGTGGCCTTGAGGGCAGGATCGAGCTCGTCGTAGGCGGCGCGCAGGTCGGCGAACTCCGTGTCGGCCGCGACTTCGGGCAGCACGCGGGCGTGCAGCATCGAATAGCGGCCCGGCGGATCCTGGAACGAGGCATCGGTATGCCAGAGGCGGTTGCCGAGCGCGTAGGCGCGGCGCCGGTCGCCGCTCTTCAAGAGCTCGCCGTGCTCGTCGACGTTCGAGATGTCGGTGAGCGCCTCGTCGCCGAGCCGGCTCCGGCCGATGACCGAGGCGCCGGTCTTCGCGTGCAGCTCGCCGTCGAACCGGCGCGCGAAGGCGAGCTGCTCGGCGTCGCCGAAGCGCTGGCCGCGAAAGACGAGCACCGCGTACCGGTCCATCCCGGCGCGGATCTCCTCCAGCAGCGCGCGATCCTCCGCCGAGCGCAGGTCGATGCCGTCCGCCTCGGCGGCGAAGAGCGGATGCAGCGCGCGGAAGGAAAGTGCCATCGCTTCACGCCCCCAGGTGCGAAGGCGAGGGCTTGAGCTCGCCGCGCTCGATCCTGCGCACCAGGTCGGCGATCTTCTCGTTCGCCGGCGTGCGCAGGCCGAGCTCGGCGCCCTTGCGCGCGATGAAGCCGTTCATGAAGTCGATCTCGGTGCGCCGGCCTTTCTGGATGTCCTGCGCCATCGACGGGCGCTGGATGTCGCCGCGCGGGTTGGCGCCCGGCTTGGGCACCAGGCTGCTCTCGACCGCACGGAGCGCGGCCTCGTCGCCTTCCGCGGCGCGTGCCATCGTCTCGGCCTCGATGCCGCGGATCTTCTCCAGCTGGTAGCCGAGCGCCTGCCCGACGCGGATGCCCTCGCCGGCGACCTGCAGCGAGAAGCGGCGGATCGCCGGGTCGGCGAGGCAGGCCGGCGTGCTGAGGCCGGTGGCCGAGGTGATGGGATTGTTCATCGCGTTCTGCACCAGCTTGGTCCAGCGCTCGCCCCACAGGTTGGCCGTCGCCTTGGCGCTGTCGATGCCGCGCAGCCAGCCGACCAGCTCCTCGACGCGCGGGGTGATGCGGCCGTGCGGCTCGCCGACGCGGAACACCGTGTGCTTGTCGCCGCCCTTCGCGACGGTGCGGCGGATGCGCCCCACCTCGTAGAGATCGACCGAGATCAGGGAGGCCACGACGCCGACCACGCGTCCCCAGCCGACCACGCCGGCGATCGTCTCCTCGTTCAGGCAGTTCTGCAGCGAGACGACGAAGCCCTGCGGCGCGAGGTAGGGCGCGATGAGCGCCGTGGCCCAGGCGGTGTCGTACGACTTCATCGCCACGAACGCCACGTCGACCGGCTTGCGCGCGAGCGACTGCACCTCCGTGAGGTGCAGCGCCCTTGCCTCCACGGTGAACTTCTCCTCCGGCGTCACGCCGTCGAGCTCGAGGCCCCCGGCGCGGATCGCCTCGACCTGCTCCGGCCAGGGGTCGATGAAGGTCACGTCATGGCCGAGGTGGGCGAGGCTGCCGCCGACGTAGCCGCCGAGCGCGCCCGCGCCGACGATGGCGATTTTCTTGGTCATCGAAAGATGATAAGGCTTAGACTTTCCCCGTGGACATCCGACCGCTCTCCGGGGCGCTGGGCGCCGAGGTCCGCGGCGTCTCGCTTGCTCGCCTCGACGACGCGGGCTGGCGCGAGCTCCACGAAGCGTTCCTGCGCTACGCGGTGCTGGCGATCCCGGGGCAGGAGCTCGGGCCGGCCGAGCTGATGCGCGTCGGCGCGCGCTTCGGCGAGCCGTGCTTCTATCCCTTCGTCACCGGCCTCGAAGGCTATCCGCACATCTTCGAGGTGGTGAAGGAGGAGGGCGAAACGGTCAACTTCGGCGGCAACTGGCACAGCGACACGACCTACCTGCGCGAGCCGCCTCTCGCGACGCTCCTCTACGCGGTGGAAACGCCGAGCTACGGCGGCGATACGCTCTTCACCAGCACCCGCGCCGCGTACGAGGCGCTCTCGGAAGGGATGCGCCGCCTGCTCGATCCGCTGGTGGGCGTGAACAGCGCCGGCCTCAAGCACGGCGGCGGCCGCCACCAGATGCACAGGACGATCAACAGCATGAAGCTGCACGGCACCGAGGAGGCCGAGCGCTACGAGGCCGAGCACCCGGTGGTGCGCACCCATCCCGAGACGGGGAAGAAAGCGCTCTACGTGAGCCGCAGCCACACGGTGCGCCTGCGCGGCATGACCGACGAGGAGAGCCGGCCGCTCATCGACTTCCTGCAGTCCCACCAGACGCGCCCGGAATTCACCTGCCGGGTGCGCTGGCAGCCCGGCACGCTCACCGTCTGGGACAACCGCTGCACGCAGCACAACGCGGTGAACGACTACCACGGCCAGCGCCGGCGCATGCGGCGGCTCACGGTGGGGCCCCAGACGCCGCAATGAGCCGCGGCGCGGCGATCGCGGCGGCGCAGGCGTACTTCGCGAGCGGCGGCTTCGCCGCCGACCTGGCGCGCCGCGTGGCGATCCCGAGCGAGAGCCAGAATCCCGAGCGGCACGCCGAGCTCGCGCGCTATCTCGAGAGCGAGATCGCGCCGCAGCTCGCGCGCATGGGCGGCACGAGCCGGGTGCTGGCCGATCCGCGCGGCAAGGGCGGGCCTTTCCTGATCGGCGAGCGCCTCGAGGACGCGAGCCGCCCCACCGTGCTGCTCTACGGGCACGGCGACGTGGTGCGCGGCCAGGACGAGCAGTGGCGCGCCGGCTTGAGCCCCTGGGTGCTGAAGCAGGAAGGCGAGCGCATCTACGGCCGCGGCACGGCGGACAACAAGGGCCAGCACACGATCAACCTGGCGGCGCTGGAGACCGTGCTGCGCACGCGCGGCCGGCTGGGCTTCAATCTCAAGGTGCTGATGGAGACCGGCGAGGAAATGGGCTCGCCGGGCCTCGCGCAGTTCTGCGAGGCGCACCGGCGCGAGCTCGCCGCGGACGTGCTCATCTCCTCCGACGGGCCGCGCCTGCAGCCCGGCCGGCCGACCCTCTTCCTCGGCAGCCGCGGCGTGCTGAACTTCGTGCTCACGGTCGAGGCGCGCGAGGCCGCGCACCACTCCGGGAACTGGGGCGGGCTGCTCGCCAATCCCGGCATCGTGCTCGCGCACGCGATCGCCTCGATCGCCGACGCGCGCGGCGCGATCCGCGTGCCGGAATGGCGGCCCGATTCGCTCACGCCGCCGGTGCGCGCCGCGCTCGCCGGCCTCGAGATCGACGGCGGCGAGGACGGCCCGGCGATCGACGCGGAGTGGGGCGAGCCCGGGCTCACGCCGGCCGAGCGCGTGTTCGGCTGGTCCAGCTTCGAGGTGCTCGCGTTCGTCGCCGGCAACCCGGAACGGCCGGTCAACGCGATTCCGGCGCGCGCAGCCGCGACCTGCCAGCTGCGCTACGTGGTCGGCATCGAGCCCGACGCGATCCTGCCGGCGCTGCGGCGCCATCTCGAGCGCGCCGGCCTGGCCAGGGTGCAGGTCGCGCCGGCGCGCGAGGCGTTCTATCGCGCGACGCGGCTCGATCCGGGCTCGCCGTGGGTGAAGTGGGCCGCGGCTTCCATCGAGCGCACCGCGGGACGCGCGCCGGCGATCCTGCCGAACCTCGGCGGCTCTCTGCCGAACGAGGTGTTCGCCCATACGCTCGGCCTGCCGACGGTGTGGATCCCGCACTCGTACGCGGCGTGCTCTCAGCACGCGCCGAACGAGCACCTGCTCGCGCCGATCGCGCGCGAGGCGCTGGCGATCATGACCGGCCTCTACTGGGACCTCGGCGAGAAGCCGCGCGTTTGAGGAAAAGTTCCTTCTTTCCGTCGGGCCGGAGCGACAGTGCCGCGCGCAAGGTGGCGGCTTCACCGCCAATGCTATAAACACGCGGCGTGCCGAGCCCCGATTCCCAGAAGCGCCGCAAGCCCCTGCGGCCCCTGCGCATCGTCATCGCCGACGACGACCGCGACGCGGTGCTGACGCTCTCGACGGTCCTGCAGCAGGAGGGCCACCAGGTGCTGGAGGTCTACCGCGGCGATGCGGTGCTGCACCTCGTGCGCCGCTACAAGCCGGACGCCGTGCTGCTCGACATCGGCATGCCCGGCCTCACCGGCTTCCAGATCGCGCGCCAGCTGCGCGACGAACTGCGGCAGGACTGCCCGCTGCTCGTCGCCGTGACCGCCTGGAGCACCGACAAGGCAAAGGAACTGGGAAAGCTCTTCGGCTTTCATCACTACCTGGTGAAGCCGTATTCGACCGAGGAGCTGCTCGCGCTCCTCGATCCGCTCGCCGACGCCGCGCGCCCGGGCGTCTAGCCGGCGCTCGCGACGCGCAAGCGAGCGCGCAGCTCGACGAGCCGCGCGCCCGACGGGCGGTCGAGCTCCGCCATCCAGCGATAGACCTGCCGCGGCTCCACCTCGAGCAGCAGCGCGACCTCGAGCAGCGAGCCCATCGTCCGGACGGCCTGCACCAGGGTCGAGGAGAAATCGTCGGCTCGCATGGCGGTGCGGCCACTCTAAACAAAGTCGGCCGGGGAGCGCCCGGCCGACGGTAAGACTTGATAAAGACGGTTAGCTATCTGTCCGGCGCTTAAGCTTTCAGCTCTCCCGGATCGATCGGCAGCCGGCGGATGCGCTTGCCGGTGGCCTTGAAGAGCGCCGCCGTGACGGCCGGCGCGAGCGGCGGCAGGCCGGGCTCGCCCATGCCGGTGGCGTGCGAATCGCTCTTCACGATGTGCACCTCCACTTTCGGCATCTCGCTCATGCGCAGCATCGGGTAGGTGTCGAAGTTGCCCTGCTCGACGCGCCCATCCTTGAAGGTGATCTTGCCGTAGAGCGCCGCGGTCAGGCCGTAGGCGATGGCGCTCTCCACCTGCCGCTTGACGATCTCGGGGTTCACCACCTGGCCGCAGTCCACGGCCGCCACCACGCGGTGCACCTTCGGCCGGCCGTCGGCGCCGATCGAAACCTCGGCCACTTCGGCGACGTAGCTGCCGAAGGAATACGCGACGGCGATGCCGCGATGCACGCCCTGCGGCAGCGGGCTGCCCCAGCCGGCGCGCTCGGCGGCGAGCTCGAGCACGCCCTTGTGGCGCGGCGCCTTTCCGAGCCGCGCGCGCCGGAACTCGAACGGATCCTCGCCCGCGGCGTGCGCCAGCTCGTCGATGAAGCTCTCGCTGAAGAAGATGTTCTGCGAGTGGCCGACCGAGCGCCAGAACCACACCTGCACGCCGGGCTCCTCGCGCAGGTAGTCGACGCGCAGGTTGGCGATGTCGTAGGGCAGGTCGGCGACGCCTTCCACGCCGAAGCTGTCGACGCCGGTGTCGGGCAGCTTCATGAAGCCCGACGCCTCCATGATCGACGGCGAGGCGACCCGCACCGTGAGGGCGACCGGCTTGCCGCCCGCGTCGAGCCCGGCCTTGAAGCGCGTCACCGACGCCGGGCGGTAGAAGTAGCCGCGCATGTCGTCCTCGCGCGAGTAGACCAGCTTCACCGGCTTGCCCGACGCCTTGGAGAGCAGCGTCGCGGCGATGGTGAAGTCGGGCGCGAAGCGCCGGCCGAAGCCGCCGCCGAGCAGCATCGTGTTCACCTTCACCTTCTTCGGCGCGACCGACGCGACGTGCGAGAGGATGTTCTGGTTCGGCCCCTGCGACTGCGTGCCGGCCCAGATCTCGACCGTGTCCTTCTTCACCCAGGCGGTGGCGTTCATCGGCTCCATGCAGGCATGCGCGAGGTAGGGCGCCTCGTAGACCGCCTCGAGCGTCTTCGCGGCGGACGCCGTTCCGACGTTGCCCTCGCTGCGCGCCACCTTGCCTTCCTTGAGCGTCGCTTCGGTGAGGCGCTTGCTGATGGCGTCGGACGAGAGGCCGGCGTGCGGGCCGTCGTCCCACTTGATCTCCAGCGCGTCGCGGCCCTTCTTCGCCGCCCAGTAGCCGTCGGCGAGCACCGCGACGCCCTGCGGGATCTGGATCACCTGCCGCACCCCTTTGATCTTCTTCGCCGCCGAGTCGTTCACCGAGACGGCCTTGCCGCCCGGAACCGGCGGGCGCGCCATCACCGCGGTCAGCAGGCCGGGCAGGCGCACGTCCATGCCGTACTTGCCGCTGCCGTTGATCTTCTTCGGCGTGTCGAGGCGCTTGAGCGGCTGGCCGATGATCCTGAAGTCGGCGGCGTTCTTGAGCTTCGGCTCCTTCGGCACCGGCTGCTTCGCCGCCGCGGCGACCAGCCTGCCGTACGTCAATTTCTTTCCGCTCTTGTGGATTACCGCGCCTTTCTCGGTGCGGCACTCGGCGGCGTCGACCTTCCAGGCCTGCGCCGCCGCCGCGACGAGCATCTCGCGCGCCGCCGCGCCGGCCTTGCGCATCGGATCCCAGTGCCCGTTCACCGACGTCGAGCCGCCGGTCGCCTGGGTGTGGAAGATCGGGTTGTCGAACGCGGCGTCGACCGGCGCCTGCTCGACGCGCACGCGCGACCAGTCGGCGTCGAGCTCCTCGGCCACCAGCATCGGGATGGCGGTATGCACGCCCTGGCCCATCTCGGACAGGCCCACCACCACGGTGACCCGGTTGTCGGCGCCGACGCGCAGGTAGGCGTTCGGCTTGAACTCCGGCGCCGCGGCGGCCTCGGCGAGCCGCGCCGCGGCGGGCAGCGTGAAGCCGAGCACCAGTCCGCTCGACTTGAGGAACGTGCGGCGCGACGGCTTGAATGCGGTAGTCATGGTCGTCCTCCTCAGGCGCTCAAGCTCGCCGCGGCATCCTTGATCGCGGCGCGGATCTGGTTGTAGGTTCCGCAGCGGCAGACGTTGCCGCTCATCGCGGTGTCGATGTCCTGGTCGCTCGGCCTCGGGTTCGAGGCGAGCAGCGCCACCGCGCTCATGATCTGCCCGCTCTGGCAGTAGCCGCATTGCGGCACGTCGTGCTTGACCCAGGCCGCCTGCACCGCTTTGCCGACCTTGCCGGCGCTCATCGACTCGATGGTGCTGATCTTCTTGCCGGCCGCCGCCGAAACCGGGGTCGAGCAGGAACGGATCGGCGCGCCGTCCAGGTGCACCGTGCAGGCGCCGCACAACGCCATGCCGCAGCCGAACTTGGTGCCGGTCATGCCGAGCGAGTCGCGCAGCACCCAGAGGATGGGCGTGTCGGGGTCCACGTCGACCTGCATCGCCTTGCCGTTGACATTGAGCTTGACCATGGCCCTCTCCCTGGACGTGGTGTGGAGGCGAGACAATGGCACTTTGCCGCTGCCGTGTCTATGCCGGGCACGCCGCCTGCTGCGACCGGGGAATTCCCCTGGAGACCCCCGATGCGCCTGCCATTCGTGCAAGAGCACGTGCAATACATTCCCGAGGAGCAAGGCATCTTTACCCTGTGGGACCACAGCCATCCCGTCTACATCGGCCGTACCGCGCCGCGCTCGAACCTGCGCGCCGAGCTCGGCCATGCGCTGACCATGGCGATGGTCGAGGACTTCCTGGTCACCCATTTTTCCTTCGAGGTGACGGCGGTGCCGAAGACGCGCGCCGCCGAGGAGCTGCGCAGCCACTTCGAGCGCTGGGGCCGGCTGCCGCGCTACAACGAGCGCGCCGTCCAGGACGTCGGCGCGCCTCTGCAATCTTCCCGCCGAATGCCGCGCCGCGTGTGAACCCCACTAAGATTGCGCATGGCAGAGAACTGGCTCAGCGTGCGCGAAATCCTCGCCGGGCGGGCGCCCAGGGACGTCCCGGTTACCGTGAAGGGCTGGGTGCGCACCCGGCGCGACTCGAAGGCGGGCGTGTCGTTCGTGCACCTGTCCGACGGCTCGTCGTTGCACCCGCTGCAGGTCGTCGTTTCGAAGGAAGCCGCCAACTACCAGGCTGACGTCCTGCGCCTCACCGCCGGATGCGCGGTCGAGGCGACCGGGGCGATCGTGCCCTCGCCGGCGAAAGGCCAGCCGTTCGAGATGCAGTCCTCGGCCGTGCGCGTGGTCGGCTGGGTGGACGATCCGGACCGCTATCCGATCCAGCCCAAGCCGCATTCGCTGGAATTCCTGCGCGAGGTCGCGCACCTGCGGCCGCGCACCAACGTCATCTCGGCCGCCACGCGCGTGCGGCACACGATCGCGCAGGCGATCCACCGCTTCTTCCACGAGCGCGGCTTCTTCTGGGTCAATACGCCGATCATCACCGCCGCCGACGCCGAGGGCGCCGGCGCGCTGTTCCGGGTGTCGACGCTCGACCTCGCCAACGGCAAGGCCGATTTCTCGCAGGACTTCTTCGGCCGCGAGACTTTCCTCACCGTTTCCGGGCAGCTCAACGTCGAGGCCTATTGCCTCGCGATGTCGAAGGTCTACACGTTCGGCCCGACCTTCCGCGCCGAGAACTCCAACACCAGCCGGCACCTCGCCGAGTTCTGGATGGTCGAGCCCGAGATCGCCTTCGCCGACCTCTCGGCCGACGCCGACCTCGCCGAGGCGCTGCTGAAAGCCACGTTCCGCAGCCTGCTCGAGGAGCGCGCCGAGGACATGGCGTTCTTCGACGAGCGCATCGAGAAGGGCCTCCTCGCCAAGCTGCAGGGCATCGTCGACTCGCAGTTCGTGCGCATGGACTACGGCGAGGCCGTCTCGGTGCTCGAGCGAGCGAAGGAGAAGTTCGAGTTCCCGGTGAAGTGGGGCGCCGACCTGCAGTCGGAGCACGAGCGCTACCTGACCGAGAAGCACGCCCGGCGCCCGGTCATCGTCATGAACTACCCGAAGGCGATCAAGGCGTTCTACATGCGCGTCAACGACGACGGCAGGACGGTCGCCGCGATGGACGTGCTCGCGCCCGGCATCGGCGAGATCGTCGGCGGCAGCCAGCGCGAGGAGCGCCTGGACGTGCTCGATGCGCGCATGGACGAGATGGGCATCGACAAGGAACACATGGCCTGGTACCGCGACCTGCGCCGCTACGGCACCGTCCCGCACGCCGGCTTCGGCCTCGGCTTCGAGCGCACCGTCGCCTATGCCACCGGGCTATCCAACGTGCGCGACGTCATCCCGTTCCCGCGAACACCCGGCAACGCCAAGTATTAGCGGTAGAAGAGGTGGTTGCCGATGCGGGCGACGAGGCGCTTGGTCTTGGCCCAGTCGGGGGTGACGGAGACCGCGTGGTAGAAGCGCGCGCCGTGCAGGGTGGGCGTGTGGCGCTGCGAGTACACCGCGTCGGCGACGCGTAGCGCGCCTGCCCAGGCGGCGCCCGCGGGCTGGGGCAGGCGCCGCTCGCCGGTCCAGGAGAAGGCGCCCGGCTCGTAGACGACGGCGCACACGGTGCGGCGGAACGGTCCCCAGCCGCGCCGGTTCATGGTGACCTCGGCGACGGCGTACTGGCCGGCCAGGGGCTCGCCGCGCGCCTCGAAGTAGACGTTGCGGGCCAGGCAGTCGATGCTCTGCGCGCGCAGCTCGCGCTCGCGTTGCGCGGCCGCGTCGCGGTCGGCGAACACGCCGAGCATCGCCGCGCCGAGCGCGCCGATGACCAGCGCCGCGACGGCGAAGAAGACGATCGCCGCCGGCTCCAGGCGATCCCAGAACAGCCGCAGCTTCCAGAGCATTCCCTACAGCGCGCTGTGGCGCGCCGGGATGTCGGCGGTGCGCAGCCGGTTCTCGAGCGCGAGCACGCCCTTGATGCGCGAGGCGACCTCGGCGCAGGCGGCGCGCTGCTCGGCGCCGTCGACCACGCCTTCCAGCACCACCCGGCCGTGCGTGCAGGTCACCTTGACCCAGCAGTGCGAGGTCGAGGCGTGGGTGCGCAGCGCGGCGCGCACGTGGTGGGTGATCGCCACGTCGCGCAGCTTGTCGTGCGACTCCTCGGTCTCCTCGAACTGCGGCGAGTTCACCATGGCGACGATCTTCTCGACGCACTGCTCGGCGCTCATCCGGTCGGTGTTGAAGCCGATGTCGTACTCGTTGATGTCGCGGACGTCGACGTGGAAGTGCCGCCGCATCACCGCCTGCGCGGCCTCGTCGTTCTGGTCGACCAGCCGGGCGGTGGCCTCGTCGTCGTCGGTCTGCAGGCGCTGCATCATGCGCTTCACGCGCTCGCGCCGCGACGCCGAGATGCACACGCGCACCGCGTGCGGCACGTCCTTCAGCAGCGAGGTCGCGCCCCAGCCGCGCAGGATGACGCCAGGGCCGGACTCGGCCGCCGAGACGATCTCGTCGGCGGTCAGCACGCGCAGCTTCACCTGGTCCACCGTGAGCCGCTCGAGCAGTCCCTGCGTGCCCTCGAGGAAGCTGATGACGTGGCTCTTGCGGATGCGCGCGCGGTTCGCGAGATGGTCGACGATCTCGTGGTGCTGGATCTTCAGCCCGAGCGCCTCGGCGAGCCCCTTGGCGACGTCCTTGCCGAGCGAGCCCATCTCCCGGTTCATCGCGATCAGCGGCATGGCTTCCTCCCGGCGGACATCGTAGCGCAGGCGCGACGACTTTTGGCATACTGCGCCTCCACACGGAGGAGGGAGCTTGAAGGCGCCGTCGTTCGCCTACGCGAAGGCCCGGTCGCTCGCCGAGGCGTTCGATCTGCTCGAGCGCCCGGGCGCGCGCGTCCTGGCGGGCGGCCAGAGCCTCATTCCGTCGCTCAACATGCGGCTCGCCGCGCCCGAGCTGCTGGTCGATATCGGCGCCCTTCCTTTCAGGGAAGTTCAGCTTCGCGATGGCGCCCTGCGCGTCGGCGCGCTGGTGACGCACGCCGCTCTCGAGCGCTCGCGGGAAGTGGCCGAGCGGGCGCCGCTGCTCGCCGAGGCGGCACGCCACGTCGCGCACCCGGCGATCCGCAACCGCGGCACGCTGGGCGGCAGCCTCGCGCTCGCCGACCCGGCGGCCGAATACCCGGCGGTGGCGCTCGCGCTGGAGGCGACGCTCGTGCTGCAGGGCCGCGGCGGCGAGCGCCGCGTGCCGGCGAGCGCCTTCTTCAAGGGACTGTTCGAGACCGACCTGCGCGCCGGCGAGATCGTCGCGGCGGTCGAGCTCCCGGCGGCCGAGCGTTGGGCGTTCCGCGAGCTCGCGCGGCGGCACGGCGACTATGCGATCGTCGGCCTGGCCGGCGCGGCCCGCGGCGCGGCAAGACGCATCGCTTTCTTCGGCGTGGGCGCGACGCCGGTGCTGGCGGTTCACGCCGCCGGGGAAACGACCCTGGAAGGGGCGCAGAAGGCGCTGGAGAAGGACCTGCGGCCGGCGGCCGACCTCTATCACTCCGCAGCGACCAAGCTGCATCTCGCCAAAGTGCTGCTCGCGCGCGCATGGACCCAGCTCTCGACATCACACTGACCGTGAACGGCACGGCGGTGACGCGGCGCGTGGCCGCGCGCCAGCATCTGGTCGACTTCCTGAGGGACGAATTGGGCCTGACGGGCTCGCATGTCGGCTGCGAGCACGGCGTGTGCGGCGCCTGCACGGTGCGGGTGAACGGCGAGATCGTGCGCGGCTGCCTGATGCTTGCCGTGCAGGCCGACGGCTGCCGGGTCGAGACGGTGGAGGGCCTCTCGGACTCGCAGGAGCTGGCGAAGCTGCAGAAGGCCTTCCACGAGCACAACGCACTGCAGTGCGGCTTCTGCACGCCCGGCATGCTCATGGCCGCCCAGGACTTGCTCGCCTCCGGGAAGAAGCCGAGCAGGGAAGACATCCGGGCGCATATCTCCGGCAACTACTGCCGCTGCACCGGCTACCAGTCGATCGTCGACGCCATCGAGCAGGTGATCCGTGGGTAAGGCCGAGCTGCCGCTGCACGCGCCGGGCACGCAGCTCGACCGCGGCTACATCGGCCAGAGCGTGCCGCGGCCGAATGCGCAGCGCCTGCTGCAGGGCCGCGGGGCCTTCATCGACGACCTGCGCTTTCCGCGCCTGGCGCACGTCGCCTTCTTCCGCAGCCCGTACGCGCATGCGCGCATAAAGAATTTGCAGCTTGAAGCGGCAAGAAAATCTCCGGGTGTGATCGGCGTCTTCGACGGCCGCGCGGTGGCCGAGTACTGCACGCCGTGGATCGCCGTGCTCGCGCACCTCAAGGGCATCCGCTCGCCGGCGCAGCACGCGATCGCCCTCGAGCGCGCCTGCTGGCAGGGCGAGGCGTGCGCCGCGGTGGTCGCCGAGTCGCGCTCGCAGGCCGAGGACGCGGTGGCGCTGATCGAAGCGGAGTGGCAGGAGCTGCCGGTCGTCGTCGACATGGAGGCGGCCCTGGAAGGGAAGACCGTGATCCATCCCGACCTGGGCGACAACATCTGCTTCAAGCGCGAGTTCGACACCGGCGGCGTCGACGAGGCGTTCGCGCGCGCCGACGTGGTGGTGGAGGAGACGTTCCACTTCGGCCGCCACACCGGCGTGTGCCTCGAGGGCCGCGCCATCCTGGCCGACTACAACGCCGGCGAGCATTCGCTGACCGTGTACCAGGCGACCCAGGCGCCGCACATGATGCAGGACGTCTTCTCGCGCCACCTCGGCATCCCCGAGGCGAACGTGCGGGTGATCACCAAGGACGTGGGCGGCTCGTTCGGCATCAAGGTGCACGTCTACCCCGACGAGATGGCCACCGCCGCGCTGTCCGTGATGCTGCGCCGGCCGGTCAAGTTCGTCGCCGACCGCCTGGAGTCGTTCGTCTCCGACATCCATGCCCGCGAGCACCGCTGCAAGGTGCGCCTGGCGGCTTCGAAGGGCGGCGAAATCCTGGCGTTCGAGCTCGACGACCTGACCGCCATCGGCCCGTATTCGGTCTATCCGCGCACCAGCGGCATCGAGGGCAACCAGGTCGTCAACCTGACCGGCGGCCCGTACCGGCACCAGAAGTACCGCGCCAAGATGCACGTCGTGTTCACCAACAAGAACGTCACCTGCCAGTACCGCGCGGTGGGGCATCCGATCGCCGTGGCGCTGACCGAGGGGATCGTCGACATCGCCGCGCGCAAGCTCGGCATGGATCCGGCGGAGTTCCGGCGCAGGAACCTGATCGCCGACGACGCGTATCCGTACACCTTTCCTACCGGGCTCAAGTTCGAGAAGCTCTCGCACCACAAGACGCTCGACCTGCTGCTCAGGACCATGAACTACCCGGCGCTGAGAGCCGAGCAGGAAAATCTCAGGAAAAGGAACATCTATCGCGGCATCGGCCTGGCGGCGATGATCGAGGTGACCAACCCGTCGCCCGCTTTCTACGGCGTCGGCGGGGCGCGCATCTCGGCGCAGGACGGCGCGACGCTGCGGCTCGAGCCGACCGGCATGCTGACCGTGATGTGCAGCGTCACCGAGCAGGGGCAGGGTACCGAGGCGGTGTTCGCGCAGATCGCCGCCAGCGCCGTCGGCGTCTCGCTCGACAAGGTGCGCGTCATCACTGGCGACACCGGCGTCACGCCCTACGGCGGCGGCACCTGGGCTTCGCGCGGCGCCGGCATCGGCGGCGAAGCCGTGCTGCAGGCGGGCCGGGCGCTGCGCGCCAACATACTGGACATCGCCGCCGCCATCCTCAAGGCCGACAAGGCCGAGCTGGACGTCCGGGGTAACCAGATCATCCATCGCTTGACGAGCGAGGAAAAGATTCCGTTGTCGGAGGTCGGCCGCGTCGCGTATTTCCGCCCGGACACGCTGCCGCAGCAGTTCCAGTCCGAGCTCACGGTCACCCGCCACTACACGCCGCGCGAATATCCCTTCACCTTCACCAACGGCATCCAGGCTTCGTGGCTGGAGGTCGATCCCGACACCGGCTTCGTCAGGCTGCTCCGGCACTGGTGCGTCGAGGACGCGGGCACGGTGATCAACCCGATGCTGGTGGACGAGCAGATCCGCGGCGGCGTGGTGCAGGGCATCGGCGCCGCCCTGTACGAGGAATGCCTCTACGGCCCGGAAGGCCAGATCCTGAACGGCAACATGGCCGACTACCTCGTGCCGATGGCGGGCGAGATGCCCGACATCGTCTGCGCGCACGTCGAGACCCCGACCCGCCAGTCGCAGCTCGGCGCGAAGGGCGTCGGCGAGGCGGGCACCGCCGGCGCGCCGGGCGCGATCATGAACGCGATCAACGACGCGCTCGCGCCGCTCGGCGCCCGGGTGACGGCCATGCCGTTCACGCCGGAGAAGATCCTCAAGGCGCTCGGCAAGGTATGAAGGACGCCAGGCCGATATGAAAGACGCGAAAGTTCAGTCGGCGATCTCGCACTGGGCGCCGCGCTTCGTCTCGAACGGCGTGCTGCTCGCCGACTTCGAGGAGGTCACCGCCTCGCTCGAGCGCTGGGAGGACTGGTGCGCCGCCTGGAGCCGCCGTGCCGCAGTGCATGAGCAGCTGGGAAAGGAATCGCTTCGCGAGGGCTGCAAGCTCACCGCGGGTGAGCACTTGGTCCGGGCCGCGATCTACTACCACTTCGCGAAGTTCGTGTTCGTGCAGGACCTCGACCAGATGCGCGCCGCGCACATGAAGGCGGTCGAGTGCTACCGCGACGGCGTGGCGCTGCTCAAGCCCCATCCCGGCAAGCGGGTCGCCATCCCGTTCGAGGGGAAGCACATCTTCGGCGTGCTGCGCGGCTCGGGGCCGGTGCTGGTGATGGCGCCGGGCCTCGACTCGACCAAGGAGGAGCTGCACGCCTACGAGGAGCCGTTCCTCGCGCGCGGCATGGCGACGCTCGCCATCGACGGCCCGGGGCAGGGCGAGGCGGAATACGAGATCCCGATCTGCGGCGACTACGAGCGCGCGGCGAAGGCGGTGTGCGACTGGATCGAGACCCGCAACGACCTGGACGCTTCGCGGATCGCCATCTGGGGCGTGAGCCTCGGCGGCTACTATGCGCCGCGCGCCGCCGCCTACGAGAAGCGCTTCAGGGCCTGCATCGCGCTGTCCGGGCCCTTCGAATGGGACCGCATCTGGGACGGCCTGCCCGACCTGACGCGCGAGACCTTCCGGGTGCGCTCGCATGCGGCGAGCGAAAGGGAAGCCCGCGAGAAGGCGCGGGCTCTTACCATGGCGGACGCGGCGAAGCGCATCGCCTGCCCGATCTTCATCGTCGCCGGCCGGCAGGACCGGCTGGTGCCGGCGGCGGACGCCGAGCGCCTGGCGCGCAGCGTCGCCGGGCCGGTCGAGCTCATGGTCGTCGAGGACGGCGGGCACAATGCGAACAACCGTCCGTACCGTTACCGCAGCCGCACGGCGGACTGGCTGGCCGGGCATTTCGGATTACCGAGCACATAACGAGGAGGAGCAGATGAGGAAGTTGCTAACAGCAATAGCGGCCGCGGCGTTCGCGCTCGCCGCCCACGCGCAGCAGTTCCCGACCAAGCGGGTGAGCTTCGTCTCGGGCGTCACGCCGGGCAGCGCGTCCGACACGATGGCGCGCATCCTGGCCGAGAAGCTGCAGGCCAAATGGGGCCAGCCGGTGATCGTCGAGAACAAGCTCGGCGCGGGCGGCCTGGTCGGCGCCAAGTACGTCGCGCAATCCGAGCCCGACGGCCACCTGATCATGATGTACGCGTCGGCGTTCACGGTCTCGACCCTGCTGCAGCCCGATCTGCTCAAGCCGAGCGAGCTGCAGGCCGTGGCCACCGTGGCGACCATCCCGACCGTGCTCATCGCGCAGCCCGAGAAATACAAGACCATGAAGGACTTCATCGCCGCGGCCAAGGCGAGCCCCGGCAAGCTGGTGTGCGCCGACGCCGGCACCGGCAGCGCGACGCACATGGCGTTCGAGCGCTTCCGCTTCGCCGCCGGCATCCCGGAAGTCCTGAACGTGCACACCAAGGGCGTCGGCCCGGCGATCAACGAGGTGCTCGGCGGGCGCGCCGACTGCTACTTCGCGCTGGTCTTCCAGGCGAAGAAGCTGGTCGACGCGGGCAAGCTGGTGGCGCTCGGCACGAGCTCGCCCAAGCGCTCGAACCTGATGCCCGGCACGCCGACCCTGGAAGAGCAGGGTCTCAGGAACGCGAGCTACAACTTCTGGGTCGGCGCGCTGGTGCCGGCGAAGACGCCGCGCGCGATCGTCGAGAAGCTGCACGACGACATCACCGCGCTGGTCGAGTCGCCGGAGGTCAGCGAGCACATCAAGAAGCTCGGCTGCGATCCGCTGCCGATGTCCGTGAAGGAGTTCGAGGACATGATCGCCAAGGAGCTCAAGGAGAACGCCGAGCTGATCAAGAAGGCGAACATCAAAGCCGGTTGATGAGGTTCCTGCGCGGCGCGCTGCCGTTCGCGGTGGTCGGCGCGCTCTGGGAGGCGCTTGCCCATTCGGGCGCCTTCCCGGCGCGCCTCTTTCCGTCGCTCGAGCAGGTGGCCGCCACGTTCGCGCGGCTCACCGCCGAGGGCATCCTGCCGCACCACGCGGCGCTGACGCTCTATCGCCTGGCGGCCGGCTTCGCCATCGCGGCGCTGGCCGGCGTGCTGCTCGGCATTGTCATGGGGCGCTCGCGGCGCGCCGAGGCGTTCCTGCTGCCGCTGGTGTCGATCGGCGCGCCGATCCCCGGGCTCGCCTACGCGCCGCTTTTCCTGCTCTGGTTCGGCCTCGGCGACTCGGGCTCGATCGTGCTGGTCGCCTTCGTCTCGGCGTTCCCGGTCGCGCTCAACACCTGGACCGGCGTCAAGGCGGTGAAGGAAATCTGGCTGCGCGCCGCGCGCACCATGGGCGCGGACGAGCGGCGGCTGTTCCGCCACGTGATCCTTCCCGGCGCCGCGCCGTACATCCTGACCGGCCTGCGCCTCGCGCTCGCCCAGGCGTGGCGCATCCTGGTGGCGGTCGAGATGCTCGCCGCCGTGCCCTGGGGCCTCGGCTGGCTGATCTTCGGCGCGCGCGAGTTCCTCAACACCGACGCCATGCTCGCCGGCATCGCCATGATCGCGCTGATCGGCGTGGCGCTCGACAAGCTCGCCTTCGAGCCGATCGAGCGCTACACCGTGGTGCGCTGGGGAATGATGGCCGCATGAAGACTTTCATCTCCCTGCTTGCCGCGGCGCTGCTCTACGACGCGGTCGCCCGCAGCGGCTGGTTCGCGCCGGCGCTGGTACCCAGCCTGCCGGCGGTGGCGAGAACGCTCTGGGGCATGCTCGGCGACGGCACCATGGAGGGCCACGCGCTCGCCACGCTCGGGCGGGTGTTCACCGGCCTCGCGCTCGCCTCGCTTACCGGCCTGGTGCTCGGCTTCCTGATGGCGCGCTACGTCGCGGTGGAGCGCTTCTTCTCGCCGCTCGTCTCGGCGCTGATGCCGATCCCCTCGCTCGCCTGGGCGCCGGTGTTCATCCTGTGGTTCGGCCTGGGCAACGTGGCGACCATCCTGATCGTCTTCTACGCCTCGAGCTTCCCGATGCTGATCAACACCTGGAGCGGCGTGCGGGCCGTGAACCCGCTCTGGCTGCGCGCCGCTCGCTCGATGGGCGCGAGCGGCCCGCGGCTCTTCTGGAAGGTCATCGTCCCCGGCGCCTCGCCGTTCATCATCACCGGGCTGCGGCTCGCGTTCCAGCGCGCGTGGATCGCCGTGGTCGGTGCCGAGATGCTCGCCGCCTCGGCGTACGGCCTCGGCTGGGTGATCTTCGACGCCAAGGAGTTCCTGAACGCCGACGTCATGCTTTCGTCGCTCGCCGTGATCGGCGCGATCGGCTATCTCTTCGAGCGCCTCGTGTTCGGCTCGCTCGAGCGGGTGACCATCCTCAGGTGGGGCATGCTCAGGACTGCAAAGGCATGAGAATTCGGGGTCAGAGTAAGAATTCGCGGCGAACCCCCCGTGTCAGGGGGTGGACAAACGTTCGCCTCCCCGGAAATAAATGAGTCCCATCGAAGTCCGCGGCGTTTCGCTCGCCTACGACACGCCTGCCGGCAAGGTGCAGGCGGTCGACGACGCCAGCT
>Ga0310810_10001367_pt1 | contig 25515 bp, 22 predicted proteins | sample NCmetagenome_FD_207641 | JGI IMG/M metagenome (GOLD analysis project Ga0310810, IMG submission 207641) | Soil microbial communities from experimental microcosm in Duke University, North Carolina, United States - NC | ecosystem: Engineered > Artificial ecosystem > Soil microcosm > Unclassified ...
AAGAATTTGCCTTATGCAGACGCTCAATTTGCGCATTAAATACGAAAGAAAGGATGGAGGAGATTTGCCTTGGCTAGACCTTAAGAGGCCCAGGGCTCTGGTGTCTGCCAGGTGGTCTCTTCCACATTTGCCGTAGCCGCAATCGCCGCTTGAAACTCCAGAAACGTCGTCACCTTTTCATTCGCCCGAACAACGAAACGTTTTCCGTCGCGGGTGCGCATCCACGATCCAGATTGTTCGCTCTTCAAGGTCCAGAGGTGAAACGCAGCCTAAACTCCACCCCGTTTATTGAGATTGTTAGCAATGATTTCCCAAACCCCGGGACAAAATTTCAGGAAGGGCTGGGTAGCTTTCTCAAAATTGAACGTTGGACGACCAAGCAACCTATGTAACACGGGCGCGCGCGCGGCGCGCGCGCCCGCCCTGCCAATGCTGGATTCGCCGGTTTAAGCTACGGAGTGCAGTTGGGTGTCAGTAAACCGTTGTTATACTGGTTGAGGATGTCCGCCGCCGCTGTCATCTGCCCGCCGAGCGTCGAGGATGGCTTGACGTTGCAGGGCAACACGCAACCGTCCAGTAATCCATCGGCAGTGGCAATCGTGGCAGCGATCGGAGTCGGGTCAGAGCCATTGGCAATGTTCAGCTTCGCGGCAATTAACTGCTTAGCCAGGATGATGCTGGCATCACCCTTGCCCGAGTTATTAAGAATACTCAGCAGTTGTGCCTGATTGTAAACTACAGTGCCAAGGGTGAGAGAGGTCACCGGCCAGACGTCTGGATGAGTTTTCCAGTACCCTTGAGTTAGCGGGCACCTATTTCCCCCGCCAGCAGTAGGTTCCCCGACGATGGCGAGACCGGAAGCACGAGTAAACGGTAGCGAGGGGAAACTAAAAACTATTGCCCCCGTAGTGATGTCATACTCATAGACCGTGCCGGTAAAGTAGTCAGCCGTCCAGAAATGAACCCCGTCCGGATCCAGATTCATGGCAAAGGACAGTGTGCCAGGAAATGCGTACGTCTGCATTAGTACGCCGGCAGCGCTGTAGCGTTCCAGCACGCTCGTCGCAGCGACCAGGACTTCGCCATTGCTTCGAATCCGCAACGCGTACTTGGGGAATGCCGCGCTTGAGGCAAAATCAGCAAGCTGCGTATTGGTACAAACGTCGAAGCGCTTGATGGCATCGCCTTCGGACGTGTAAAACATCGTGCACTGGTCGGCAGCCAGATCGTTCCAATCTGTTCCGCGACTCTGCGGCGCTGGGAAGAAGTCCGTCAGGAAAGTACCGGTAGAGTCAAATTTTTTTAGCGCCATTGTGCCATCGGGCTGGCCGACGTACACATTGCCGCTGGCATCAAATACGACTGATTCTGTTGAATCGCTGTAGCCGCTGCCAAATGGGCCAATGAGGTTGCCCATATCGTCGAACTCGACAACTTGACCGGCGCCGAAACAGACGCCAAACGCTGCGGTCGCTATCAGATGGTTCGTCGATTTAAAGGCCATACCCAAATCCTCACCACACCCGGTTCCAGTGTTGAGGGTGTCCAACAGAACACCCGCAGGACTGAAATGCTTGATGAAGCCCATACCCACTCCTACAAAAACATCGCCCACGGTGTAGGGCGCAACAGTGGGCGCATCTGGTTGATTGGCGAGCTTCAGATTGGCTGGCGACGTGATATTAATAGAGTAGGTTCCCGGCGCGATTCCTTGTTTCGTCGAATCGGCAAGATTCCGCCCTGCTGATAAAGCGAAACCTGCCAGAGCTAGTGTCACGGCGACGCTGGCTATGCGAAATGCCGTGCCTGCTCGTACCGGTAATGCCTTCGTGAGCCTTGCCCTTAACTTCGCTGGGTTAAAGAGGCTGTTTTTCATTAGGGAATCTCCTTTTAGTTTTCGGGTTGCTGTTTTTTTTGTTTTCATGGGGTGTCTTCCTTTCGTGGTTTTCTTTGCGAGCCGAAGCCCTCGGTCGCGATTAACCCGGCGGGAAGCGGGTCAGGTGGAGCTCTTGGGGAGACGCCTAACGGACTTAGCGCAAGTCCGACTGTGGCAATGGCGACAGATAGTGTCAAGCGTATTTTTCCTAGGGCATTTTACCTAGGCAAGTTATCGCCGATTCAGTTCCAGAAACGCAGTCAGCTTTTCATCGGAGCGCACGATGCAACGCTTTCCGTCCCGATCCGCGTCAACAATCCAGACGAGAAGGACGACGACGGTTTTGAGGTCGAGCGAGGTTGAGCGGTTACCGCTCTTTTAGCATCCGTCACCTGTGCGACTGTCCAGTCGGCTGGATGCGCTCCCAGTTGATCAAGGTGCGCAACATCCTGGAGGCGCAGGGGCGCGGGTTCCAATCGATCGCTTCCCGCTCTAAAGAAGCAAAGGTGGTTGGCCCGAGATCTTTGGTGATGCTCCAGCATCTGGACGAGCCAAGGGTCGTGTGTGTGCAGCTTGGCCCGTAGCTTTGGCCATTTACGCGGTCCCCACCAGTCTTGTGATACACCGTGGAAATCGAAATCCGCGCCAGACTATCGTTTCACTGCCCGTCCACACTGCGGTGTGCTGGTTTTACCGGAAACCATACGCCAGCGCCCAATGCGTGCGGGCTGCTGGCGATTCCTCCACGCTAACGATGATAAAGTAACTGCCTGTGGTTTTCGGAATGATATGCGCAGCCGCAAGGTGTTCTTTCGCCCAACTGTCTGGTTGTTCCGCGAGTTTTCCGTCCGAATCATAAATATGAACGGACACCTTTGCTCGATCGACTTCTGTTCCCAGCCAGAACCAATATTCATTCCCTTTAAACAATTGTTGCCGCACCGCTTTCCTTTCACCCGAAGCGAGGCTGCCTGCCCAGTAATCCTCGCGCACCTGAAATCCTTGTTTTACATAGGGTTCTGCCGCCAGAAGAGCAAATGCTCGCGCGTACACTGTGGTGGGGTCCACCGAGGCGAAAATCGCAGACGGTAGCACAACGATGGCCGCCAACAGGGAGGTCGTGCAGAGAAGGACCTTTGCGAAAGGGTTCACCCAAAATTTCTCAGTCTTTCTTGCTGATGTCGTTGCCGAGCCGCGTAGTGATCTCATTGACCTTCTTAACTGATTCGGCAGAAATGCGAGCATTGCCGATATGCAAATGGCGACAAGCACTGTCAATGCTATTTTTTAGGCGAACTCCGGATTCCAGTTCGACAAACGCAGTCAGCTTTTCGTTGGCGCCCACTATGAAACGCTGTCCGTAGCCGTCTATAACTTGGGTAGAAGCGGCGATCACCAATTGTTTGGTCGCGTTTTGATCGACGAAAACTTGGCCAATCAGTAATCCCTCGTCATCTATTGAAAATTGGACGTTGGACGTTGGCTGTTGGATGTTCGCGCGTTAGTGCGCGTCGGGCCTGTAGCTCAGCGGTTAGAGCAGGGGACTCATAATCCCTTGGTCCCAGGTTCGAATCCTGGCGGGCCCATTTAACTTTCGATTTTCGATCGGCGATTTGTAATGGTCGATCCTGTGCGACGCGGCGGACACTTTGTTCTGATCCTCTTTGAACTCGCGATTCTCACGGCGTTAATCGTGGCGACGCGTTGCGCGAATTATCAGGACGTTTTCGTTGCCGGGAATGTTTATTTCGTTGATGCGGATTGCTACGCGCGCATGACGCGCGCGCACATAGTCAGGGAAAATCCGAGGCTGATCATCCGGCATCATGCGTTTGAGAATTTTCCGAAAGGAACGACGCCGCACACGACTGCGCCGCTGGACTATCTCATCGTAGCATTGTCGTTTTTGCTAAATCCGTTCACGGCACATGCACTCGATCTGGCTGGTGCGTTTGTCTCGCCATTGCTCGCGTTACTCGGCGGGTGGTTTCTGTGGTGGTGGTCGCGGCGAATGAAATTCCGGTATCGCTGGGTGATGCTGATCTTGTACGCGACCAGCCCCATCTTGGTTCACGGCACGGAGCTTGGCAGACCCGATCATCAATCGTTGCTGATTCTGCTGGTTGCGATCGCGATTTGCGCAGAGTGGACTTTGCAACAGCTGCAACCGGCCCTCGCGTCCAGCCATGCTATACGTGAATCACGTATAGCATGCTCCTTTCGCGCATGGGGTATTACGAGCGCTGCGGTCTGGGCGCTGGCGATCTGGGTGTCCGCATACGAGCCGCTTGCGCTATTTCTGATAGTGACGGCCACGGCCCTTGTTATGAATCGCCGCGCGGTTTTCGCGCGAGATCGTCGCGCCGGATGGGTTTTGTTCGCGGCAATAATTGCGATTGCAATCGCGGTCGAGCAGCGCGTTCCGTCGTTAGAGGTCCTTCAGTCCAACTGGCATTTGAAAGATTGGGCGAGTACCATTGGAGAGCTCGTGCATGTGTCACCGATGAATCCAGTCTGGTTGACCTGGTGCGGCTACTTTCTGTTGCTAACACCGTTTTTGATCTGGACGAGCATCAGAACTCGAGACGACGCGCACTCGCCACGGCGAGCAGGCTCCGGTCGCGCCCTACTGATTTACGTCCTTCTCGTTGCAATGTATTTTCTCACGGTCTGGCAGGCGCGTTGGGGATACTTTTTTGTTTTGATCTTTGCGCTCGCGCTTCCGGCGTTGCTCGCGCCGATCAAATCAGCCGTGGCGGTCTGGATTGTGGTCGGGTTGTCGCTGTTTCCGATTTTGCGAGATTGGGATGAACGGCTTTGGCCAAAGGAAGCGGAACTGGCAAAGCGCATGGAAAAACGGATTGAGTCTGCACAGATTCGCGATCTTTCGCTCACTTTGCGGTCGCCTGAGGTGCATCCGTTTCTTGCACCGTGGTGGCTTTCGCCGCCGATTGCCTATTGGTCCGGGCAGCCGGGGGTTGCGGGAAGCTCACATGAAAGTCTGAACGGGATCGAGGATAGCGCGCGATTTTTTCTTTCGCAGAATTTGCAAAGAGCACGCGAGATTCTTGAGAAACGCCACGTGGCGTGGGTTTTCGCCTACGATTCCGACCGCGTGGCACAAAATTCCGCGGCCATCCTGAACGAGCCAAGTCCTTTGCAACCGCTCTGTCGCGTGTTAGATCGAACGCCGAGCCAGGCGCCAACGTTTCTTATTTTTTCTGTGCAGAATCAAACATGCAAACTCTACGGAGTGGCTGTTGGACAATAAAACGAAAAAACTTTTCACTCACAAAAGAGAATCCGTTGACAGGCATCGACGAGTGTCACATTACTATCAGATGCTCAAAAGATTCGTCCCTCAACGGCCGGCACCCCCGATTCGAGAAGAACCGCGGATTCCGGTTCCAGATGAGAATAATCATCTTGCGAGTCGCGATGAGGCACCACCAAAACCAAACATAATCGATAATCCAAATCCAAAACCTAATCCTATGGCAGACCACGGAGGCAAAGACATTCTTTCGAGCGATGTCGAAATCAAAGGCTCGATCAAGTTCCAAAAAGAACTGCTCATCGACGGCAAAGTCGAAGGCGACATCAACTCTGACGGCGTTTTGACGGTCGGTGAAAACGCTGAGATTCGGGGTGAGATCAAAACCAAATCGATCACCGTCTATGGCAAGGTGCACGGCAATATCACTGTTGGCGAGCGCTGCGAACTGAAATCCAAATGCGTATTGCAGGGAGATCTCAAAGCTGCGCGACTTGTAATTGAAGAGGGGGCGACTTTTATCGGGAAATCGGAGGTCACCACCGGTGCCGTAAAAGCTGCACCGCGCCCTGAAGTTTTGCGGTCCAGCGAGCCGATCAAGGCGGCATTCGGAGTGCGCGCGTAAAGACAGGTTTCGGCGACCATACAGTGGCAAATCCATCGCCTGCAAAAGTCAGTGCGGAATGTCCGCACTGCGGCTTCAAGCAGATGGAATACGCGGCGGCCAAGAGTTCGCTGTGCCGCCAGTGCGGTCGCTCTTTTACTCCGTTCGCACCGAAACCTGGCCTGAAGCTGCGGACGACCGAAGAAGCGTCTGCGCCGGAGACTTCCCCATCTATCCTCGGCAAACTCGAGGAGTTTTGGAAGCGGCAAACCAGTTTGGTCGTCGAGTGTTTCGAATGTAAACGCAAACAGCAGGTTTCTGGCGCCGCGACGTCCACAATCTGCCCCTCCTGCAGTGCGCACGTTGACCTGCGCGACTACAAAATCACCAGCGGGTTCAGTCGAAGCATTCGCACCCGCGGCAATGTACATCTTTCGGGCAAAGGTGATCTTGCCAGCAGTAGCGTGGAGTGCCGGTCCGCTTTGATTGAAGGCAGGCTGCGCGGCAATCTGCATTGCGATGCCGCTACGATTAACTACGCAGGGAAAATCCCCGGCCGCATCACCGCCCGGCACGTGGTCGTTGAGCGCAAAGCTGACGTTCACTGTTTTCGGACGGTGCACGCGGAGCACGTCGAAATTAAAGGCAGGATGTCTGGAGAGATTATCGCTCAATCCGTCACCGTCCATAGAAAGGGTTCGCTGGAGGGCGATGTCACAGCAAGAGCGATCACCGTGGACAAAGGCGGGATGTTTTCCGGCCAACTCGCCATCGGGCAGATCGGCCTGGCACAAGGAGAACTGCTCGGGAAACAAGAGCCGACTGTTTCGCGCCCGGCCGAGTCCGGTTTTCAAGATGCTGCAGCACACCCGTTGCCGGCCACATAGCAACGATCAGCTTCATGCGAAGACTGCATCCACGCAGTCCTTACCAGAAACTCGGCGGTTATGTCCATCTGCCGCGTTTGATTGATAAGGCGAGGCTGCACCGCAAAGGCTTGCTCGACGGTTACAACTACAAAACCGTCGGGTTCGACAAGCACTTACTCGCATTTCTCAAAATCGACGGAGAAGCATTCGAAGAAATCGCCAACAAGCTGGACGACGACCAGGCAATTCTCGCCTGGGTGCAGAAAAATGGAGAGCAACATTCGCCTGAATCCGTCGAACAATGGAACCAGGCCATGATGTTACGTCATCCCGATACCGCTGCTAAAAAGGCACGCTTCCTGCATTTTCTCAAAGAAGCCGGCGGCGACGGGCGCAAAGATATTCGGACGTATTTCGATCTGATTGAGTTCGACGAAGGACGACTGGAGTAGCGAGCGTAATTCGTTAAACGGTTAGATCGTTACATCGGCGTAACACGGTTCAACGTTTTAACGATTCAACGTTTCAACGAGGCGAAGCCAGTATCCGGTCGGCGTTCTCGAGGGTTTCTTTGCTTCCGATGTCAAGCCATCGGCCTTTGATCTGGAACGTTTTCACCGGTTTGCGGGTGTAGAGCCACTGCACAAAACGGCCAGGCTGATCCGCATTGTTCCCCGCAGCCAGATAGGTTCTCAAAAGCGAGAGAACCGCAGGCGAGTAATAATACAAAGCAATCGCAGCGAGTGTTCCCTCCGGCTTTTGCGGTTTTTCCTCAAACCGGGTGATGATTCCTTCCGCGTCGACCGTGATGTTGCCGTATTTTTTGATCGCTTCAATATCGCCGACGTCGTACACCGCAACGGTTACTTCGGTGTCCCTGGCGGCGGCCACAAAATCTGCCAGCGAATCGGTGAACAAGTTATCACCGGCGGCGATTAACAGGCTGGTTTCGGAAAGGTTTGCCTGCGTGACGACAAAATTGATGTCTCCGATTGCGCCCAGCTTGTCGTCATCGCTCTTAGAACCGTCATTAACAATTTTGAACCTAAATTCGGGATGGCGTTTTTGATACCCCTGACTCCACGCCTCGAAGTCCGCTGCAAATTTGTCGTTGGTCACGACGTAAATCGTTTCCAAATCGGGAATCCCCGCGAGATTGTCCGCCAACCATTCGATGATTGGCTTGCCGCCGACCACGAGTAGCGGTTTCGCTTTGTTGAGCGTCAGTGGGTAAAGGCGCGTGGCGTATCCCGCAGCGAGGATCAAAACGTTCATGAGACCAAAAAGTTCGCAGCGAAGCAGAAAAACGCTCGCCTTTTCTCTACGGTTTCGCCGAGCCGCGCAGAATCGTATCCTTCAAATGCTGCTGAACGATCCGAATCCGCTGCGAATCGGTGATCTTGGCATGGCTGGAGCTGTCCACCACGTAAAGTGTGTCGATCGCGGCGCCAGCTTGGGTGTTAATTCGAGAAAGCGGCACCAGGACATTTTCGCGGTCGAGGCAGCTGAGAACGTCGTACAATAGACCGATGCGGTCGGGGGCTTGAAACTCAACGAGCGTGTAAGTGGGATGCGTCTTGTTGTCGATCGTGATGCGAGTCGGAAATTCAATTCCCACAGCGACGGGACGACTCGAGCGCTTCGCTTTTTCGATGGATGGGAGGAAGTCAAAGCTCTCATCCTCGAATGCTCGGCGCAATGTTTGCTCTACGAGCTCGAAATCGCGCGGGTTGGAAACCGGCTGCGCTTTCGCGTCGCACACGCGAAAAACGCCAAGCACCGCGTGATCGCCGCGCGGGAAAACATCGGCGCTTAAAATGTTCAACGGCACGACGGAAAGCGAGCCCGCTATTTTTGCCAGGAGCCGTTCGCGGTCCCACGTGCAGAACGTCATCACCGTGTGCCCCTGCTCGGGCACGATCTTCCATTTCAATGCCGGAGCGAGCGGAACCTCCTTTGCGCTGGAAACGCTTTCCAAAAAACTCCGGAACAACTTCACGTGCTCGATGATTTCCGGCACGCTAGTCGCGCGGAAATAATGATCAGGCATATATTCGAAATGCGCTTCAATTTCCTCCGCGTAGTCCGGTGAAAGGTTTTCGGCGACAGATGCGCGCAGGCTTTCGCGCGCGATTCTAGTTTGTTCGTAATAAGACTTTCGGTCTGCGAGATAACGTGAGGTCTGGTGAAACAATTGCCACACTAGCGATTCCTTCCAGTCCGACCACGCTTCGGCGCTTGTGCCCTGGCCGTCAGCGAGAGTAAGCAGCATGAGCGCGTCGAGGTTCTTCTGGTCTTTCACAACCTGCGCAAATTCCATGACTGTTGCCGGATCATCGAGATTCCGTTGCTGCCCCATTGTGGACAAGGTGAGGTGATGATCGACGAGGCGTATCAGTGATTTCCGCTGCTCAGAGGACAATTGCAGACGGGCTGCAACGCGCTGGGCGAACAACGCGCTGGCTTCGGAGTGCGGCCGGCCGACGGCCTTACCGCTGTCATGCAGGAGAAGGGCGAGATACAGGACCAGTGGGTCCGCGAGTTGCTCAAACAATTTGCGATAATGAATCAGCTTCGGATCATCGGTCTCCGCTAATGCATCAAGTTTGTCGATACACACCAGCGTGTGCTCGTCGGCAGTATACCGGTGCAAGAACTCGTGCTGCACGAGGCAGGTGAGTTGGCCGAATTCGGGAATGTACCGTCCAAGAAAGTCCACCCGATGCATCATCCGCAAGATGCGTCCCACTCTGCCTTTCTGGGACAAAATCGACGTAAACATAGCACGCGGTCCGCGCGCATACTGATACGTTCTGGTTACGTGGCGGAGGCTTCTGCTCAACAAGTCTGCCAGTTCCGGGCTGAGATCGAGGTTCCGCTCCTGCGCCAGTTGAAATGCGCGCATCATCTGCTCGGGATCGCTGCGAAAGACATCTCGACGTGCCGGATGGAGTTGTTTGTTTTGAACAAAGAAGGAATCACCAATCGGAGTCTTGTGCCCTCTTGTTAAGGGGAGAAAACTGAAAAGAGCGCGGGTTTTGCTCGTAACGTGTCCGCTCACGAACTGTTCCGTGATTCGCTCCGTCACCCGCAGGATATTTCGGGTGTGGTTGTAGCAGTCCCGCATCAGCGCCTCGCTGCGAAGCTGGCCTCTTCGAGGTGAATACCCGAGCCGCGTTGCGACTTGGTCCTGCAAATTCATGTGCAGTATGTCGGTGGCGCGCCGGGTCGTGTAATGCAAGTCTGTGCGCAAGCGCAGAAGAAAATCGTACGCACGCTCGATTCGGCGCTGGTCGCTTTCGCTCAACCAGTCTTTCCCGACCAGTTGGTTTGTGCTCAGCGAACCCTCTTTGAAATAGGTAATCCAAAGTAGATTTTGATAGTCGCGCAGTCCGCCACAGCCGCTCTTCAGGTTCGGCTCTTGCAGATAAACGCTGTCGCCGAATTTTTTGTGCCGGGCGACCTGGTCCTCCATGCGTAGCTCGACGTAGTCGCGTTCGTGTCCTACGACGCATTTAGAACGAAATTGTTCGCGAAATTCTGTCGCCAGCTCTGTGTTGCCGGCGAGAAATCGTGCCTCCAGCATGGCAGTCTTTGTGCGCATGTCGCTGTTGGCCTGCGCAATGGCTTCCTTGATCGAACGCGTGGAGTGTCCAACTTTGAATCCACTGTCCCACAACAGATAGAGGATCTGGTTCACCATCTCCTTCAAGTGCGGCGAAACTTCGGCCCGCCGCTCATGCAACAGCATAACGTCAACGTCGCTGAACGGATTGAGCTCGCCCCGGCCATATCCGCCAAGAGCAATCAGCGCCAGCGGCACCTCAGCTTCGCCATTTCCATGAGCCGCTGCGGAGGATGCAGCGCCGAAGACGTATCGCAGTAAAACATCAACCAGTTCCGCTCGACCCGCGCAAATCTCGCGTCCGCTCCCACCGGCCTGGTGTCTCAGGCGCAACCGGTGCTCCTCGACCTTCAGAAATTTTTTATAGAGCGGGAGGACTTCAGTGGGACGCCGCGTGCCTGTGGGCGCGAGGCGGCTTTCGGCGTGCGCCAAAACTTTCTCAAGCTCTCGAGATGCTTTCATCGCTGCGAGTGTTGCGGAACAATTTAGATCGCAAATCCAAAAGCCAAAATCTGCGCAGTGTTGCCCGGTAGGGTGCGTTTTTCTCAGCGCATCGGCGAAATGCTGGCGTCGACAAAGTTCCGCTGAGGATCGGAGACGCTACAGAACAATCAATATTTGAGAAACGCCGTGACCGGCGTCGGCTCGAGTCGTTTTCGTCCTTCGAGGAATTCCAGTTCAATCAAGAATTGTGCCTCGAGGAGATTCGCACCGGCCTTTCGGATGAGGGCCGCTGCGGCTGCCGAAGTTCCACCGGTCGCGAGCAAATCATCCACCAGAACGACCCGCTCGCCTTCTGTTACGGCGTCTGTATGCATTTCCACCTCCGCCTCGCCGTACTCCAACGAGTACTTAGCGATTTCCGTTCTGTATGGAAGCTTCCCGCGCTTGCGAATCGGCACAAAGCCGACTCCGAGTTGATAGGCGACGGCCGATCCGAAAACGAAACCGCGCGCGTCGATTCCAACAATTTTGTCAATCTCCCTCCCGCGGCAGCGCTCCAAAAACAGATCGATTGACGCACGGAACAAGCCGGGGTCACTCAACACAGGCGTGATGTCTTTAAACATGATGCCTTTTTTTGGAAAGTCGGGCACATCACGCACGGCCGCCCGAAGCCTTTCGACTGTTTCAGAACCCATCGGCGCGAACGCTAGCGGACTGTAGTCGAACGTCAATCAGGGGTCGCTATGGCAAAACGCGGCTGAATGAAACCAATCGCCGATCGTCCTGATCTCCAATCAAAGTGTGTGCAAGCATAGTGTTTGATCTTGGCATAGGCGGGCACTATGCAGAATTGCCAACTGGGAACGCCAACCTAAAATAGGCTGTCCCAGTGGACCGTTATTTTCTCATTGCTTCAACCTTCTGTTTTCTCGCCGCGGTTGTGCACACCGCCATCGAGTTACGTGCGAAAGTCTTTCGCCCGATGCGATTTAATTTCTTCGCAATCGGACTAGGTTTTATTTTTCAGACAGCGTTCTTGTGGATTCGAGGCCAGGCGTTAGGACGCTGTCCCATCACGAACCTGTTTGAGGTTTTCGTCTTTCTCGCCTGGTCGGTGGCGTTAGTCTACATGCTGGTAGGGCCGGCCTATCGGCTTTCGCTGATGGGGGCATTCACCGCGCCGCTGGTGTTGTTGCTGCAAGGTTTTGCCCTGATCGCGCCAATCGACACTCGGCACCCGGTAACTGTCCCGGCGAATTCCTGGCTTGAGTTTCACGCATCGATGTCCCTCGTGGCCTACGGTGTGTTCGCGCTCGCTTGCATCGCGGGCGTGATGTACCTGCTGCAGGAGCGCCAGCTGAAGACGCACCAGTTGCATTCGATCTTTTATCATCTACCGCCGCTGACTAGCTTGTTCGCTGCGATGACGCGCCTGCTGTGGTGGGGTTTTGCGCTTTACACCATAGGCATCGTGAGCGGCTTTTTTACCGGTCACCCATTACCCCGCATTCAGATCGTTGCTGCTATTGCGCTGTGGCTGCTTTATGCCGCAATCTTGCAAGCCCGCCATCTCAAGTGGCTCGCGCCAAAACGTGTGGCCGCGTTATGCATTATTGGCTTCAGCGCTGCTCTGGCACTTCTGTGGGGAATCACATTCACCGCCGAGCTGCATCACGTGCCATGAACCTGTTCTGTATCGGATTGAGCCATCACACCGCGAACGTCGAAACACGGGAGCAGTTCACGGGTAACGCCACAGCCGAATCCATCGCGCGCCAGGCCGGTTGTGCCGAAGCATTGCTGCTGACGACATGCAATCGGGTGGAGGTTTACGCAGTCTCCGACAAACGGATTTCCACGGATGAAATTGCGCGTTGTCTTATCGCAGAAACAAATCGCGATCCGGACAATTACGCGCCTCCATTTTATCGTTACGAGGACAACAAATGCGTCCAGCATCTCTTCCGGGTCGCCTCTGGACTCGATTCGATGGTCGTCGGCGAAAGTGAGATTTTCGGACAGGCAAAGAAGGCATATGAGTCGGCCAGAACATCGGGAGCAGTCGGTCCGTATTTGCATCGCTTATTTCAACGCGCCTTTCGTGTGGCAAAACAGGTGCGCACCCACACAGACATTGCGCGAGGCGCGGTGTCGGTCGGTTCCGTCGCGGTCGAATTAGCTCAACGAATTTTTGGCAAATTAAGCGAGTGCAAAGTGCTTGTGCTCGGAGCGGGCGAAACCAGCGAGCGCACCACACGTGCGCTTGTCTCGCGTGGGGTCACAGATCTTCGGGTCAGTAATCGCTCGCTGGATCGCGCGCGCGAACTGGCACAGGCTGTAGGCGGACGCGCCGTGCCGTTCGATGATTGGGTGGCGCAATGCCGGGAGATCGACATTCTGCTCACGTCAACGGCATCAGAAACGCCGTTGCTGACATCCGACATACTCGCGCCGATGTTGTGGCAGCGCTTGGATCGCTCGCTCTTCATCATTGATATCGCCGTGCCACGAGACGTCGATCCCAGCGTAAATGAACTGGAAGGCGTTTATCTTTACGACATCGATTCAATACGCTCAGTCGCGGAACAATCGCTTGCACTTCGACAACAGCAGGTCGCAGCGGCCGAAGCGATTATTGCCGACCATGTCACTGAATTTTCCGATTCGATCTCACGAGGGTTGAATCGTCTCTCACAGGCGCCCGAGCATCCCTCCCTTAACGAAAATCCGCTTCGCGCTTCCGAGCTGTAGGGACGCTGACAGCTTCCCCTGCAAAGTATCGCGCATTACATTCCCGCGATGATTGCCAAGATCACCCTCGGCACGCGGGGCAGCGAGCTTGCGCGCGCACAAACTCTGCTGGTTGAGAAGGCAATTCTAAGCGCGCATCCGAGCGTCACGATCGAGACCAAAATCATCGTGACACGCGGAGACAACGCCAAAGTTGTCGACGCCCGTGCTGGTCGAAAAGGCTTGTTCACGGCGGAAATCGAGCGAGCGGTCCTCGCTGGAGAGGTGGATGTCGCTGTTCACAGCGCGAAGGACCTGCCGAGCGAAACCAGCCCGGGAGCACAAATCACGGCAGTTCTTCCACGGGCGCCAATCAATGACGTACTGATTTCCAAACACTCCGGCGGTTTCGCTTCTCTTCGCTCCGGCGCGACCTTGGCTACCGGCAGCGTCCGAAGGCAACGTCAGCTGCATTGGAAACGCGCAGACCTAAAGGTCGTTGATCTTCGCGGTAACGTACCAACCCGGTTGCGCAAACTCGCCCAAAATGAGTGGGACGGCATCGTCTTGGCCAGTGCGGGACTGAAGCGCTTGGGCTTTTCGCTAACCCAATCGGAAGTTAGCTTCGAAGATGGGCGATTCTTTCTTGAGATTCTGCCCTTCGAAATTTTCTTACCCGCGGGTGGCCAGGGAATCATTGCGCTACAAAATCGCGCTGATGATCACAGCACCAAAGCGCTTCTCGAGTCGGTAAACGATCACGAAACGTTGCTTTGTCTGCAGGCAGAGCGAGAATTTTTGAATCGGCTGCACGGTGATTGCAATTTTCCGGTCGGCGTGCATGCGACGATTAGTAATGGAAAAATGAAATTGCGCGCGCAAGTGTTCCAGGGTGAATCGCCGTCACCGCGACAAGCGGAAGTCGAAGGCGGTTGTGAAGAAGGCGCGACGTTGGCGCGCGAACTTTTGCAAAAGATCGAGCACGAGCATGAGTAAGAGCACGAGCAAGAATGGCAAAGTCTATCTCGTTGGCGCCGGGCCAGGTGATCTTGGCTTGGTCACATTGCGCGCAAAGGAGTGCATCGAGGACGCGGACGTTATTGTTTACGATCATTTGGCGAATCCCGGCGCGCTCGGCTGGGCGAGGGACGACGCACAAGTCATTTATGCCGGGAAACAACCCGGCGAAAGCCGGACACAGCAGGAAATCACTTCGCTGCTGATCGACAATGCTCGCGAAGGAAAGCAGGTCGTTCGGTTAAAAGGCGGCGATCCATTCGTATTCGGCCGGGGCGCTGAAGAAGCGCAGGAAATCGCCAGTGCGGGAATCCCGTTTGAAATCGTGCCTGGAATCACTTCGGCTATAGCCGGACCGGCGTACGCAGGCATCCCAATGACGCACCGTGCGCATAACTCGCATGTGACGTTCTTCACCGGCCACGAAGATCCAACCAAAGCGGGAAGCGCCATCGATTATGCGGCGCTGGCTAAACTTGGCGGCACACAGGTGATGCTTATGGGCGTGGAGCAGCTCGGAGCCGTCACAGGCCAAATGGTGAAGCATGGCATGCGCAGTGATTTGCCGGTGGCATTGGTTCGGTGGGCCACAACGGGCCAACAGGAAACGATCACGGGCACGCTCTCGGATATTGCTCAAAAAGCTGTGGCGAACAGTTTTGAAGCGCCGGCCGTGGCCGTGTTTGGCGATGTAGTATCGTTGCGCGACACCCTGAGTTGGTACGAGAAGCGCCCGCTTCTTGGAAAGAGAATTGTCGTCACGCGTACACGAAAGCAGGCGAGCGTGTTAAGTAACAAGCTCCGCGCGCTTGGCGCGCACGTTATCGAACTCCCTACGATCCGAATCGAGCCGCCGAGCAACTTGCGCGAGTTCGCAGAGCTCGTGCAGGACGCGCACGTCTACGATTGGATCGTGTTCACAAGCGCGAACGGCGTAGAAGCGTTCTTCGATATTTTCTTCAAGCTTTACGATGACGCCCGTGAAATCGGCGGAGTGCGCATCGCCGCGATCGGGCCTGCCACGGCGCAACGGGTCAAGGATTTTCACCTGCATGTCGATCTTCAGCCGGAAGAATTCATCGCCGAAGCGGTCGTGCGCGAATTCAAGAAACAGGGAAGCATCGAAAACGAGCGCATCCTTGTGGTGCGCGCGGAGAAGGCGCGCGATGTTTTGCCCAAAGAACTCTCGGCCGCAGGAGCAATTGTGGACGAAGCATTCGCGTACCGGAACGTGCCCGAGACCCGCGACATTAGCGGCGCCCAGCGGCAACTCGCTGAGGGTGGCGCCGACCTGATCACGTTCACCAGTTCGTCAACAGTCGAAAACTTCCTGGCCCTTGGCCTACCGTGGCCGAAAGGAATGCGTATCGCCAGCATCGGCCCGATCACCTCAAAGACGGTGCGCGATCACGGACTTGAAGTCGATATCCAGGCACGCCGACACGACATCGATGGACTGGTGCAGGCGATCAGGGAACTGTTTTCCGAGAAAGTTAAAAACTCGAAGGGTTAAACAGTTGAATCGAAAGAAACGACAGCCGCTGCTTGGGCGTACCGTTTTAACTCTTCAACGCTTTAACTCTTCAACTTTTTAGTTTCAGCCATTGAATCGAAACTTCATTCGGGCACGCTTGGCGTTGGCTCTCGCCTTGCGGCGATGCTTTTGCGAAGGCGTCTCGAACGCGCGCAAACGGCGGACTTCCTCGAGAATGCCCTCGGAGTCCAGCTTGTTTTTCAGCCGTTTCAATGCGCGATCGACCGGTTCACCTTTGCGCACAATCACTTCTGGCATCAATAATCACTCTCCTCGCTTTGGAAAATACTGTAAGTCGGCGAGCGGGAGAGTACTCGGCGGAGACCTGCCCGTCAAATCTGCCCAAATCAGCGCTTTTAACGTTGATTTCGTGTAAATTTTCCTTCTTTTTTGGGCACCAGTCGCTGCCCAGGAGCCTCTGCGGCGCATTCGCGATTGTATTTAATTCTTTTTCCAATAAAAGATCACACGCTGCTCGTCTGTTAACGTTCAATTAAGGCTGGCAAGGCGAACTTTTCATTATGCAGGACGCGCTTACTCCGATGATGCAGCAGTACCAACGGCTGCGGAAAAGCATTCCTCCTGACACGCTCCTGCTATTTCGGCTCGGCGATTTCTACGAGATGTTTTTCGATGACGCGAAGGAGGCCTCGGCTCTGCTGAACGTGGCGCTGACCAAACGCAACGGCGTGCCGATGTGCGGTGTGCCATATCATGCCGCGCAAGGGTACATTCGCAGGCTAATCATCGCCGGACGGCGCGTCGCTGTTTGTGATCAGATGAATGAGCCGCAGCCTGGGCGCAAGATTGTCGATCGCGAAGTTACACAAATCGTCAGCGCAGGAACGGTGAGCGAATTGAGCTGGCTCGATGCTAAACGTGCGAATTATCTCGGCGCAGTCTACGCCGATGGCGATGCGTTCGGTTTTGCATACGCCGATCTGAGCACGGGTGAATTTCGATTGACGCAGGCGCAGGATCGACAATCGCTGCAGGATGAAATCGCGCGTGTTTCGCCCGCCGAATTATTGATCAGCTCGGAACAGAAAACGCAGACCGGCGAAATCGATCACGCGCTCGAATACGACAGCTACGCGTTTCTGCCAGAACAGGCAATCTTCACCCTGTGCGAACACTTCAAGGTCAAATCGCTCGATGGCTTCGGTTGCGCACAAATGCCTGCGGCAGTCGCTGCAGCCGGGGCAATCGTGCATTATTTGAAGCACCAACTTCGGCGCAAAATCGATCATCTGACTTCGTTGCGCTGCGATGCGCCTGCGGACCACGTCCTGCTCGACTCCGCCACACAAGCCAACCTTGAGCTGGTCGAATCGCGCGGCGCGCGAGACGCGAGTCTTCTGAGTGTGCTGGATCGCACCATCACACCGATGGGCGCACGCAAATTGCGTGCATGGATTTTGCAGCCGTTGCGTGATCTCACTGAGCTGCTAGGACGCCAGCAAATGATCGCCGACCTTTTGCAGGAGCCGGACCTGCTGGGGTCAATTCGCTCGGAGTTAAAGTCGATCCGCGACATCGAACGCGCCGCAGGACGACTGAGCCAGGCCTCGGGGAACGCGCGTGACCTTGTCGCATTGAAAACTTCGCTGCAGCAAATCCCCGCGCTCAAGCGTGAGCTTGGCAAACTCATTGAGCGAATCGACTGTGGCATCGGCTTCCAGCCGATTCCGATCAAACAACAGGCTGGGAACCTGAGCCACCATCTGCAGAATGCCATTCGCGAAATGCCGGCGCTCGCCGAGAAACTAGCCAACGCTCTGCTGGATGATCCGCCCCTGGCGCTGAAAGAGGGCGGCATTTTCCGTGACGGTTACGATGCGGATCTCGACGCGCTGCGCCAAGGCTCGCGCGAGGGCAAAAGTTGGATCAGCCAATTACAAGAGCGCGAGATCGCAACGACGGGAATCAAGTCACTCAAGGTCCGTTACAATTCGGTCTTCGGTTATTTCATCGAAGTCACAAAATCGAATCTGGCGAACGTGCCCGCGCATTACACGCGGAAGCAAACCACGGTGGGCGGCGAACGCTTCATCACGCCGGAGCTAAAGGAGATGGAAGCGAAAGTTCTTGGCGCGGACGACCGCGCCCAGAACCTCGAGTACCAATTGTTCCAGAAATTACGCGACGAAGCCTTGCGCGAGATCGAACCAATCCAGCAGACTGCCGACGCGATCGCGGTGCTCGATGTGCTCTGCGCATTGGCCGAAACCGCGCGACTGTTTCGCTATTGCCGGCCAGAGCTAAACAATTCGCTCCGGCTCGTGGTCAAGGATGGGCGCCATCCGGTGCTCGATCAAAATCTGGTCGACGAAAAATTTGTGCCTAACGACACAGAGCTGGACGGCGAGAATATCCGCATGGCGATCGTGACAGGGCCGAATATGGCCGGTAAATCGACTTATATCCGGCAGGTCGCGCTGATCGTGTTAATGGCCCAGATTGGGAGTTTCGTCCCAGCGGAGAACGCGGAAGTCGGCTTGGTCGATCGTATTTTTACCAGGGTGGGGGCGAGCGATGATCTAGCGCGGGGCCAATCCACCTTCATGGTGGAGATGAATGAAACAGCTAACATCATCAACAACGCCACCGAGCGGTCGTTAGTCATTCTCGACGAGATCGGCCGCGGCACCTCCACTTTTGACGGACTCTCCATCGCGTGGAGCGTGGCCGAGTTTCTCTACGACAAGATCAAAGCGCGCAGTTTGTTCGCCACGCATTATCACGAACTGACCAAGCTCGCCGAGGATCGCAAAGGCGTTTGCAATCTAAATGTCGCAGTGCGCGAATGGAACGAGCAGATCATTTTCCTTCGGAAGATTATCCCTGGCGGTGCCGACAAGAGTTACGGGATCCAAGTCGCACGCCTCGCCGGGTTGCCCAAAGAAGTTCTCGATCGTGCCAAAGAAATTCTGGCGCATTTGGAGACTTCCAGCCGCGCGACAACACAAACTAAACCCCGTGCGAAAAGATCAGCGAGATCGATGCCCGAAGCGCAGAAGCCACAGCTGGATTTGCTCTGAAATCAAAGATTCCCAGGTTCCGCTGGCGACGAAACGTCAGTTCGCGCTAAAGCGTTCTTCAGGGCTTTCCGCGACATCACGAAGCGTCCTTCCCCACCGAGTTCGAACGGTACCGATCTGTTGTTCATGCAAGTGCTAAAGAGACGCATCACCGGAAGTTTAATCCCAGCGAGGCTAACCTGCTAGTTTGCTCTACTTTCGGATCCGCACCGATGTAGTATTCGGCATCTGCTGCGCCTGCAAAAACTGAGCTCCGCTCGGGGCGCAATGTTTATAGCAAATGTCTCGACTCTGAAAAAGCTTCAGAGGAGCGGCATGTTCTGTGCCGCTCCTGCGGAGCTTGTTCTTTAGTTCTACTGAGCGGTGCTATAAACATCTGGCTCCTACGGAGCTGAAGCTGGCACGTATTTTTGTTGCCAAACGCTATTAGCGAGGCGCGTGCGCTTCTCAGAATTCCGCTGACGGCGCACTGAGCTGAAACTATACTCGGAGGCACATGGCACTTAAAACCGAGAAGGAGCTCAGCGAATCGCTGCGTGCCCTTTGGCTCAAGGCGGTCAGCGCCATTGAGTTGCGCAATTTCGGTTATGCGATTTCGCTCCTCCAGGAAATTCTCAAGCAGGAGCCGGAGTTTCTCACGGGCCGCCAACTGCTTCGACGTACGGAGGTTACGAAAACCAAATCGGCTAAGAAAAGTTTTTTCAACATCTCGACTGCGTCCATCAGCGTGATGAAGGCGCAACGAGAGACCAAAAACGATCCCAAGCGTGCGGTTGAAATGCTGGAGGAAGTTTTGGAAGGGGAGCCCTACAATCGTCAGGCAAATTTGCTTTTGAAGGAAGCAGCGGTGGCGGCGGGCTGGCCTGAGATCGCCGTTTTCGCGCTGCGCACTTTGCTCGAAGAAAACTCGCGCGACGAGAAGGTGCTGCATGAGCTGGGGCGTGTGTATCACCAGCTTGGGGACTACGAAAACGAGGTGGAAGTCTATAACCAAATCACCGCGATCAATCCGCTCGATGCGCAGGCGTTGCGCCTGGGCAAAGATGCTTCCGCGCGTGCCTCGATGAAAAGAGGTGGCTGGACGCAGGCTGAAAGCTATCGCGACCTGATCAAGGACAAGGACGAGGCGATTTCACTCGAACAGCAGAGTCGGATCCGGCTTACCGGCGAAGCGCTCGATCAACAGATCGGGGAAACTTACGCGCGGCACCAGGCGGAACCGGAAAACATGGATTTTGCGCGCCGGCTCGGCGCGTTGAGCGAGCAAAAGGACGACTTCGAGTCAGCCATTCAGTGGTATCAATATGCCGCTGATCTCGCCAAGGGAGCGGATACAGGATTGCTTCGGAAGATTTCCGATTTGAAAATCAAATGCCTCGAACGCGAGATCGCCGCGCAGGAGGAATTCCTCTCGACATACAGCGCACGAGACGAAGTGTACACGGAAAAGTCTGGGCAACTGCGCGCCGCCAAAGTCAGCCGCGCAGAAATCCTGATTGTGGACGCACAAGAGCGTGTGGCGCGAAATCCGACTGATCTCCAGCTCCGATTTGAACTTGGTGAAAACTTTTTCAACGCGGGCCGTTTTCGTGAGGCTGTCCCAGAACTGCAGCGCGCGCGACAGAATCCGCACGCCCGTTTGAAAGCAATGAACGTGCTGGGTTGCTGTTATGGCGAGCTTGGCATGCTCGATCTGGCAATGAAGCAACTGGAGGAAGCCTCACGGGAAATCGCGTCCATGGACGAGATGAAGAAGGAGATCGTGTACAATCTCGGCCTGATTTACGAGCGATCGGGGGACCTGGAAAAAGCCCTCGCCTGTATGAAGCAGATCTACGAAGTGGATTATGGTTACCGTGACGTTGCCCAACGCGTCGAAAGCTCGTATCAGCAGAATATTTCTTGAGCCTGAGTTAGCAGGATAGCAAACAAGCGGCGAACCGTAATTCTCTCGCGTCCAACGAGCCGGCCGCTTTCGATTGGTAATTGAGGCTGGGGGTGTCCCCGGCGGTTCAACCAAATAAAGCCATGAAAACCAAAATCCGAATTGTTTCGCAATTGTGTATCCTCGCCCTGGTAATCGGCGCCGTGAGCCTGGCCGGAGGGGCCAGAGCCGCCGACAACACTGGCGGTTCGTCATTAACTGAAAAAGATAAGAAATTCATGAAGAAAGCCGCGAAAGGCGGGATGATGGAAGTCGCGATGGGACAGATAGCTGAACAGAATGCTCAAAGCGAGGATGTGAAATCATTCGGCAAGCGAATGGTTACCGATCACGGCAAAGCCAACGATGAACTTAAGTCGATCGCTTCTAAAAAAGGGATCCAACTCCCAAGCAAAGAGCACAGTATGAAATGGACTTCAGACAAGGCCTACATGGACGCTATGGTCAAGGACCACGAAAAGGACCTGGCTGAATTCAAAGAGGAAGCAAGCAGCGGAACCGATCCCGACTTGAAGAAGTTCGCTGATGATACAGCAAAAATGGTTCAGGAGCATCTGGACCTTGCGAAAGAAACTCAAGGTAAGCTGAAATAATCTCAGCCGACCCGTGGCCGATTGGTAGGCGGGCAGTCCTCTGCCCGCCGCTTCGCTTTTACAAGATCGGCGCGCACGGAGTGACGCGCCCTACCCGTAGAGGAGGGACATCCGGAAACAAAACGCGCGGACGTTTCCGGCCGCGCACGTAAAAACGACGTTGCCACCGAGGCTAAGCCTCGACCGGCAGTTCCACATCCACCGGGCGCTCTTTCTTTGCCAGCGCACGGCGCAGTTTAGAAAGCGCAATGTTTTGCAACTGGCGAATGCGCTCCCTCGTAACACCAAATTTTTTACCTACTTCCTCGAGCGTCTTGGGCTTTCCGCCGTCCAGACCGAAACGCTGAAAGATGATCTTCTTTTCACGGTCATCGAGAACGTCTAACAGCCCGCCGACCTCGTTTCGCAGATTCTTGTCCCGCAACAGCTCGAATGGCGTCTGCGCCTCCTCGTCGCCGACGATTTCGCCGAACTCGGTCGAATCGTCGTCGCTGATCGGCGCGTCGAGTGAAGCCGGTCGAATCGAAACCGTCTTCAGCTGAGAAACTTTCCCGCTCGCGATGCCGATCTCGTCGCCGAGCTCTTCATCGGTTGGTTCGCGGCCGAGCTCTTCGCTCATCTGCAACGAAACGCGACGCATCTTGGAGATTTTGTCCACAAGGTGCACGGGCAACCGGATGGTTTTGCTCTGGTTAGCCAGCGCTCGCTTGATGGACTGCTTGATCCACCATGCGGCATAAGTACTCAGCTTTCCGCCCTTTGCCGGATCGAACCGTTCCACCGCCTTCATTAGGCCGATGTTGCCTTCGGAGATCAAATCCAGCAGCGGCAGACCAAGGTTTGCGTAGTCGTGGGCGATCTTGACGACCAAACGCAAGTTGGACCGGATCATCAGCGCGCGCGCCTCGCGATCCCCCTTTTTGATCTTAGCCGCGAGCTCGATCTCCTGCTCTGGGGTCAAGAGCGGGATTTGACCGATTTCGCGCAGGTAAATCTTGATTCCTGTATCGCTATCTTCAGCAGCCATATAACTCTTTTTCATTTATCATTTGGGGGGATAACGACAACTTTCCGTGCACTATATTCGTCAACGCCTTATCGATCACGGGTTGTAACATCCGAGGAAGTATTTAACAAGGTTAAATATTCGAATTTGTGACATCAAGCGGATGCCTGTCGTTCAATTTTTTTATAGGGGTTTTACTGGTCGGTAAATACTAGGTTGCCCTACGCATCCGTTAATATTTGACCACACTTTTGCAGATCCGTTGCATCTAACTTTCGAGGGATATTTGGCGCTTTTCGGCGCAGCGGTTTTCTGCAACTCTGCTGCTGGATGCTGGCAAAAATTTACTCTGCCGCGGTTTACGGGGTGGACGCTTACGAGGTGGAAATCGAGGTAAACGGCGCCGGCGGCGATCCGGTCATTGTCATTGTTGGACTTCCAGACACGGCGGTGAAAGAAAGCCGCGACCGGGTCACGACCGCAATTTCAAATAGCGGTTACTACTGGCCGCGCGGACGGACCACGATAAATCTCGCGCCGGCAGACATTAAAAAGGAGGGGCCGAGCTTCGATTTACCGATTGCGCTTGGAATGATTGCCGTGACCGAGGAACTCGATAGTTCCCCGTTCGAGAGTTTTAGTTTTGTCGGCGAATTGGCGCTCAACGGTTCCGTTCGCCCCGTGAAAGGCGTGCTGCCGGTCGCCCTTGAGGCGCGACGCCGCGGCAAGCGAGCGTTGTTCGTGCCCGAAGCCAACGCGCTCGAAGCCGCGATGGTCGACAAGATCGACATATACGGTGTGCAGAATTTGCGGCAGACGTTCGCCTTTTTGCGCGGCGAAATCGCGCTCCTGCCCACGCGCGCTGATCTGAGCAAATTCTTCGCTGCCCACCAAAATTATGATGTCGATTTCAGCGATGTAAAAGGTCAGGCTCACGTCAAGCGTGCCATCGAGGTAGCCGTCGCCGGCGGTCACAATGTCCTCATGATCGGCCCGCCTGGTTCGGGAAAATCGATGCTGGCGAAACGCATCCCAACAATCATCCCACCGCTTACGCTCGATGAAGCGATCGAGACGACCAAGATTCACAGCATCGCTGGATTGCTCGACGCCGAACAATCCTTTGTGTCGACGCGACCTTTCCGGCCGCCGCATCACACCATCAGCGACATCGGTCTGCTTGGCGGCGGAACGTTTCCGAATCCTGGCGAAGTAAGTATCGCTCACAACGGTGTGCTTTTTCTGGATGAACTGCCTGAGTTCAAACGATCGGCATTGGAAGTGATGCGTCAGCCGCTCGAGGATGGGAAGGTCACTGTGTCGCGCGCGGCGGGGAGTGTCACGTTTCCATCCGAGTTCATGCTGGTGGCCGCAATGAATCCCTGTCCATGCGGTTACTTCGGCGATCTCAAGCGCGAATGCCGGTGCGGGCCCGTGCAGGTGCAGCGTTATCGTCAACGCATCTCCGGCCCGCTGCTCGATCGCATCGATCTGCACATTGAAGTCCCCGCCGTGGAATACCGCGACGTCGCCAGTGAACGCCTCGAAGAAACGTCCGCTGCCATTCGCAATCGCATCATCCATGCCCGCGACCGCCAGCAGGAACGGTTTCGCAACGATCGCAAAGTAAACTGCAACGCCCGCATGGCTACGCGTCAGTTGAAACAACACTGCAAGCTCGGTCAGGACTCTCAGGAATTGATCCGTGTGGCCATGAGTGAATTAAATCTGAGCGCCCGCGCCTACGATCGCATCCTCAAAGTCTCGCGCACAATCGCTGATCTCGACGGCAAGACCGATATCGCACCCGAGCACGTCAGCGAAGCGATCCAATATCGGACCTTCGATCGAACGCTGTGGATTTAGAAGGGTGATTGTCAGATTGAACAACGCGAGCGGAAGACAACTCTGACTTGTGGTTTTCAAGAGGTCAAAAGAATCAGAGATTCTTCCCTCAAAGTGACATCCGTGACGTCGCCTCTAACTCGACTTGCTTGCATCGCGGCAATCGCTTTCGCAGGATGCGATCGAACGGAGCAAACAATTTCCGGCCCGTTGAAACAACGAGGTTATCTCTGGCAACGGGAATGGACTCCCGCCGTTGTCGAAGCACTTGACGAAGCAGATCGACGAATGGATGGCGTTGTGATTCTCGGCGCGGAAATCAATCTTGCCGGAAAAAAACCGGAGATCGTGAAGGCGACGATCGATTGGGACGCAGTGAAACGGGGCAGCCAACATCGCGCGCTTGCGTTCCGGGCTGCGCCATTTGCCGGTCCATTTCGTTCCGACGACGCACCCGCGCAGGCGATTATCGATCTTGCGAAGCAACTTTTGAGCGACGCGCGCGCTCACGATGTAAACCTGGAGGAATTCCAATTTGATTTCGATTGCGCGCAGAAAAATCTCGGCGGTTATCGAACGTGGCTGCGTGCCCTGAAACCAATTATTCAGCCCACTCGCTTTGTAATCACGGTGCTGCCAGCCTGGCTGAATGATCCGGAATTTCGAAAGCTGGTACGCGAAGTCGATGGATATGTGCTGCAAGTGCATTCGGTTCCGATTTCGGCCGGCACCGACGCCAAACTGTCTGATGCGCGTCTGGCGTGTGAATGGGTAAGAAAAGCAGGAAGCTTCGGAATACCGTTTGGGGTGGCGTTGCCAACTTATCGCTGCGCTGTTGGTTACGGTCCCGATGGTAAACTTCTCAGCGTGGCGATGGACAGCGTGCAACCAGTCTGGCCGCCAGGGACGCGCGTTTTGGAATTCGGCGCTGATGCCGATGAAATTGCCGGACTCGTTCACGAATGGCAACAGGCGAGGCCGCCTCAATTGCGCGAATTGATTTGGTATCGCGTTCCGATCGCAACCGACACGCGCAACTGGCGCTGGCCAACATTGTCGGCCGTCATGTTGGGCCGTCTCCCGGAACACAAGCTGAATATCTTGCAGGA
>Ga0310810_10001368_pt1 | contig 25507 bp, 27 predicted proteins | sample NCmetagenome_FD_207641 | JGI IMG/M metagenome (GOLD analysis project Ga0310810, IMG submission 207641) | Soil microbial communities from experimental microcosm in Duke University, North Carolina, United States - NC | ecosystem: Engineered > Artificial ecosystem > Soil microcosm > Unclassified ...
ACGCTCAAGCCGGTCCTCGTCGGCACCGAGGTGAACATCGTGCAGGACGGCATTCCCGACGCCATCCCGGTTGAGATGTGCTATCTCGGCTGGCAGGACTCGTTGCGCAACCTCGCCGCTCTCGTCGAACCGGAAATAAATCAATAGGGCTTCGACGCCTTGTCCGTTCGGCGGCCCTAGAAAAATCCTAGAGACTCGCAGCCGGTGCCGGCCGCAAAGCTCCCCTTGTGGCGCCGGCTCGGAACGTCGATCACGTGCACCGAACCGTCGCCCTGACAGGCGACCAGCAGTTCGTCGCCGCGGAACGCCATGTCCATCGGCTGGCTGCCGACTGTGATTGCAGCCTGCTTGCTGAACGATGGATCGATCAGGCTCACCATGTTGCTGTTCAGGCTGGTCACGCCGAGCACGCTGTTGTCCGGGCTGTAACGGGCGATCTGCGCGGCCTTCGGGACCCCTTCGAGCGGCACGGTGCGGATCTGCTCGCTCTTGGTGTCGATCAGGAACAGGGTCGGTTCGGCATCATCGACCGCAACGATCGTGCCGCCGTCCGCCGATATCGCGATGCCGGCAAGCGGACGCGGCGTCTTGACCTTGCCGAGAAGCTTGCGTGCCGGCAGGTCGATCACCGAGACGGTGCCGTCTTCCTCGTTCTCGGTGTAGAGCCTCTTGCCGTCCGGCGAAATGGTCAGCCGGTGGCCATTGGTCGATCCGGAATCGATCGCATCGACCACCTTGTTCGTCGTCCGGTCGATGACAGCCACCACGGCGCTGTTTTCGCACGTGATGTAGATAAACCCGTCAGGCCCGAGCTTGAGCGTATGCGGCGCGATATAGGGGCGCAGATCGATCTCGGCGGCGCGCTCGCGCCTCAGACAATCGATGGCCCAGAGCGTGTGGCCAGGATTTGGATTCCGCCCATGAATGCCGTCGCCGAAGATCGGCACATAGGCGAACCCGGTTTCCGGGATCACGAGCAGCTCGTGGACCGTGCGCTGAAATCCGTCGAGCACGGTCTCGGTCTCATAGGTCGCCGGATTCAAGAACAGGATCTTCGCGCCCATCTTGTCGACGGCGATCAATCCGCGTGTGTTGTCTGCCTTGGCCATTGTTCGCGCACCTTCGATCTTTCGCGGATTTGTAGCGCAGGTGCGGCTCAAACTTCCATGCGCGATCACTCCAGCCTGTTTCACAATGCGAACACCAAGGCCAACCGCTCGCGCGCCAATTGACACTGTCAGTTCACACTCCCAGACTACCTCCGCAAAAATTTCTCATTGGGGGGAAATGCCGTGGCTCAGACCATTGAAGCCTTCGTCGGCAATGCACTGGACGAAGCGAAAATATCCCCGCTGCACCGCCGGGTGATCGCGCTCATCGCCGCGGGATACTTCTTCGACGTCATCGACTTCACGATCTTCGGCTCGCTCGTTCCGTTCCTGATCGGGTCGAAGTTCGCAACCGGCGCGGAAGCCGCCGCGATCGGCAGCGCCACGATCTTCGGGATGTTCATCGGCACGGCCGGTCAGGGCCAGTTCAGCGACCGCTTCGGCCGTCGCTTCATCTACCAGTTCAACCTGCTGCTGTTCGGCGTGTTCACGATCCTCGGCGCGTTCGCACCGAATGTCACCTTCCTGGTCGTATGCCGCTTCATCGCGGGACTGGGCCTCGGTGCCGAGCAGCCGCTCGCCTTCGCCTACGCGGGTGAATACTCGCCGAAGGCGATCCGCGGCCGCATCCTCGCGATCGTGCACTTCATCGGCGGCGCCTGCGTCTGGCCGATCGGGACGGCGCTCGCGCTCGGCGTCGGCAGTATGACGGCGCCCGAAACCGCCTGGCGCGCCGTGTGGGTGATCATTGGCGCCGGCGCGCTCATCGTCTGGGTATTCCGCTTCACACTGCCGGAATCGCCGCGCTATCTCGCGACCCACGGTCGGGGCGAGGAAGCGCTCGCCGTGCTCGGACGGCTCGGCATCGCCGGACCGAAAGAGCCGCTCTCGACGGACGCCGCCAGCAATACCAAGAGCGATCCGTTCGCGGTGGTCTTCAGCATGTTCCCGACGCGCGTGATCGCCGGCATGATCTGCTTCACGGCCTTCTTCGGCATCGCGATCGGGCTCGGTGCCTGGCTGCCCAACATCATGAATGCGAAGGGCTTCACCATCACGAAGTCGCTGCAATACACGCTCGCGATGAACTTCGCGGTGCCGTGCGCGAGCATCTTCATGATGTACGCGCTCGACAAATTCGGCCGCAAACCCACGTCGGTCTGCGCATTCATCGCCGCCGGCGCGATGGCACTGGTGTTCGCGAATGCGAATACGGCGGGTCAACTCATCGTCGCCGGCTTCGTCATGATCTTCTTCGTCCAGGTCGCCGGCAATGCGATGCAGATCTTCGCCTCGGAGGTGTTCCCGACCAACGCGCGTGCGTCGGGCTTCGGCTGGGCCTCCGGTATCGGACGGCTTGCAACCGCGTTCATCCTGCCGACGATCCTGTGGGTGCAGAACGGCTGGGGTCTGACGACGGTGTTCGTCTGCCTCGCGATCCTGCTGGTGATCGCCGCCGGTGCGGTGACGCAACTGGGTCCGGAAGCCAAGCAAAAGGGACTGGACGAGATCGCGCCCCCGACCGGGTAGGCCTCAGTTCCGCGCAATGATCTCGCGTTCGCCCTGATGAATGAGCGGTGACGGACGCGTCACGCCGGCGCGCCGGCGCGCGAGAAAGCGCGGGCGGCGCCTGGACAGCGCCGAGCGGCGGCGGCGGCGCTGCGCGGGAGCCTTGAAGCGCACCGCTCCGAGCATCGGAAACGGCGAGGTCAATGTGCCATCGCCGCCGGCGACCAGGCATGGCACGCCGAGCACGCGCGACCAGAGTTGCCACTCGGCGACCACGTCGTCGGAATTGTGTGCGGAAAAGAGCTCGATCGAGAGCGCGGGATCGCGATGTTCGAGAAACACGCCGATGCCGGCCGGCGCGCCATTCTGCTCCGGCGTGAGCCGGATTGCGACGCCGAGGAATGCCTGCACCGGGACGTTGAGCGCGATGCGCATGCCCTGCACGGCACGGCGCAGGATCACGCGCTCGCGATGCAGCTCGACATGGCGCACGCTTTCGTCGGCCACCGCATCGCTCGCCGTGAAGCGGACGGGCAGAGCGAGGGGGTCGAGCCGCGCAGTGCGGCCCGACCCGGCTGAGCCGAGCTCGGTTTGACGCCTCACAAATCGCTCCCTGCCGGACTTGCTTTTTTGTGTGTCCGGACGTTGCGGGCAGCATGCCAAAGCAGCTTCGGAATCGGCTTAATTTCGCTGGTTAATGGGGCGTAGCGCGGCACAGTTCCGCCGACATGATTGACGCCTTGTTGCCATCGCGGCGCAAATTGCCAGCAAACGGGACAGATCGCTCCAATTGCGCCCTTGCCGATAACGATGCGGAAACCAACATGAAGGCTGTGCGGCAAAGATCCGGCCCAATGCGCCGCCCTTGCCAGCCTCACCCCCACTCCCTAAAGCGTAACCTGCCGATGTCCTCTTTCCTCGATCAATCAAAACTCATTGACCTTGCCGAGCGTCTCGTGACTGCCGCGCGCCGGGCCGGCGCCGACGCGGCCGACGCGCTCGCGGTGCGCTCGATCTCCCTCGGGGTCGAAGTGCGCGAGGGCGCGGTCGAGGAAAGCGAGCGCGCCGAAGGCGATGACATGGGCCTGCGCGTATTGGTCGGCAAACGCCAGGCCGTGGTCTCGACCAACGACGTGAAAGGGAACGGCGCGGACGCGCTCGCCGAACGTGCGGTCGCGATGGCGCGCGTCGCGCCGGAGGATCAGTTCGCGGGGCTCGCCGATGCGAAGCTCCTGGCGCGCGACTTTCCCGATCTCGATCTGGTGGACCCTGATCTGCCTGACGTTGGCGCCCTTGAGGCATGCGCCCGGAGCGCCGAGGCAGCCGCGCTTGGCGTGAAGGGCGTGAGCAAGTCCGGTGGCGCCGGTGCCTCGGCCGGGATCGGCGGAATGGTGCTGGTGACGAGCCACGGCTTCCGCGGCGCCTATGTCGGCTCGCGCCACTCCATGTCCATGGTGGCGATCGCGGGCGAAGGCACCGCGATGGAGCGCGACTACGATTTCTCCTCCGCGCTGCATGCCGACGATCTCGAAGCGCCGGAGAAGATCGGCAAGCTCGCGGGCGAGCGCGCCGTGAAGCGGCTCAATCCGCGCAAGGTCGAGACCCGGCGCGTGCCGGTCGTGTTCGACCCGCGCGTCGCGAACACGATCATCGGATCGCTCGCCTCCGCGATCAACGGCGCATCGATCGCGCGCAAGACGAGCTTCCTGAAAGACTGCATGGGCGAGAAGCTGTTTGGCTCCGGCATCCGGATTGTGGACGACCCGCTGCGCAAGCGCGGGCTGCGCTCGCGGCCGTTCGATTCCGAGGGCGTCGCCGGCAAGCCGCTCGCGCTCGTCGAGGATGGCGTGCTGAAATCCTGGATCCTCGATTCCGCGACCGCGCGCGAACTCTCGCTGCAGACGACGGGGCATGCGGCACGCGGCGTCTCCTCGGCTCCCTCCCCCGCCCCGACCAACCTGCATCTCGAGCCGGGTCGCCAGACGCCGAAAGAACTCATCGCCGGCATCAAAGACGGCTTCTACGTCACCGACCTGATCGGCATGGGCACCAATCTGGTCACCGGCGACTACAGCCGCGGCGCATCGGGTCTCTGGATCGAGAACGGCGAACTGACCTACGCAGTGAGCGAGGTGACGATCGCCGGCCACCTCAACGACATCTTCGCCTCGCTCACGCCGGCGAACGACCTCGAATTCCGCTACGGCACGAACGCGCCGACCCTGCGGCTGGAAGGACTGACCGTTGCGGGCACCTGATTCCGCATCGATGCGAGAAGGGATCGAAGCCGTGGTGCGCGAGGCGGGCGCGCTTGCGGCACGCGCCTTCGAGAACTCCCCGAAAAGCTGGAGCAAGCATGGCGGCTCGCCGGTGAGCGAGGCCGACATCGCGGTCGATAACTTCCTGCGCGAGCGCTTGATGCAGCTTGCGCCGGATTGCGGCTGGCTTTCGGAAGAAACCGAGGACGATCGCGCGCGCATGCACGTCCCGCGCATCTGGGTCGTCGACCCGATCGACGGCACGCGCGCATTCTTGGCCGGCCGGCAGGATTGGTCGATCTCGGTTGCGCTGGTCGAGAACGGCCGGCCCGTGATCGCCGCGGTGTTCGCGCCGATGCAGAACGCGTTTTACGCAGCGGCTGCGGGAACGCCGGCGACCCGCAACGGCATTGCCGTAACGGCAAATCCGGGATCGAGCCTGCATGGCATCACAGCCGCAGGCCCCAAGCCGATGCTGGAGCGGCTTGCCAAGGTCGCGCCGGATCTCGTCATGGAACCGAAGGTCTTCTCGCTCGCGCTCAGGCTGACCCGCGTTGCGGCCGGCACGCTTGATCTCGCCTTTGCCTCGAACAACAGCCACGACTGGGACCTTGCGGCTGCCGATCTTTTGGTGCACCAAGCCGGCGGCGCGCTGACCACGTTCTCGGGTCAAACCCTCATTTACAATCGCGCCGATCCGTTGCATGGCGCGCTTGCCGCCGCCGGGCGTTTGCGTCACGAGGCGTTTCTCGCGCTGGTTCGCGACAAGACGCTGGCGTTCGCATGATACGCGGGGACTTCAGGCATGAGCGAAACGAACCCGAAGCAATTGCTGCATCTCGTATTCGGCGGCGAGTTGAAGTCCCTCGACTCGGTCGAATTCAACGATCTGGACAGGCTCGATATCGTCGGCATCTATCCGAACTACGCGACCGCCTACGCGGCCTGGAAAGGCCGCGCCCAGCGCACGGTCGACAACGCCCTGATGCGCTATTTCATCGTCCACATGCACCGGCTCCTCGACCCCGCGACTGACGCGACGCGGCAGGGCTGACGCTCTTTTGACTATGCTCTCCTGGAAGCGGATCGGCCGGAAACGTTGGGTGCAGGTCGCGCTCGGCACGGCCGCGGCCGAATATCTGCGCTTCGTGCACAAGACCAGCAGCGTCACCATCGATCCGCCGGAAGGCTATGCGCACTTCGACGCGCACCTGCCGGTGATCCTCGCGATGTGGCATGGCCAGCATTTCATGGCGCCGTTCATGCGCAGGCCCGGCGATCGCGGGAAGGTGCTGATCTCGCGGCATCGCGATGCCGAGGTGAATGCAGTGGTGTGCGACCGGCTCGGCATCGAGATGATCCGCGGCTCCGGCGACAACGGCGCGGAGTTCATCCGCAAGGGCGGGCTCGGCGCGTTCCGTCAGATGCTCGAAGCGCTCGCCGACAACTATTCGGTGGCGCTCACCGCGGATGTGCCGAAAATCGCGCGCGTCGCCGGCCTCGGCATCGTGATGCTCGCCCGCGAATCCGGCCGGCCGATTTTTCCTGTCGCGATCGCGACCAGCCGGCGCTACGTTCTCAGGAACTGGGACAAGACAACCATAAATCTGCCATTCAGCCGTGGCGCTGCTGTGTGCGGCGAACCGGTCTGGGTGCCGCCGGACTCAACCGATGAGGCGCTGCAGCAATACCGGCGGCAGGTCGAAGACAACTTGAACGCGGCGACTGCGCAGGCCTATGCGATCGCCGATCGTCGGGGTGGAGATGCCGGGCGTGGCTGAGCGGCTGCCATGGACCTTGCGCGCCTATCAGGGTTTCGCCTCGATGGCGACGCCGCTCTCCCGCCTCGTGCTGGCAAGGCGGCTTTCGCGCGGCAAGGAGCACCCGCAGCGCCTTGCCGAACGGCGCGGCGAAAGCGCGATCCCGCGCCCGCCGGGGCCGCTGATCTGGGCGCATGGCGCAAGCGTCGGCGAGATGCTCGCGGTCATCCCGCTGGTCGAAGGCCTGCGCGCGCGTAATTTCAATGTCCTTGTCACCTCCGGTACCGTGACCTCGGCGCGTCTCGCTGAGCGGCGGCTGCCGCAAGGCGCAGTCCATCAGTTCATCCCGCTCGACACGCCGCGCTATGCGGCGCGCTTCTTCGAGCACTGGCGACCAAACCTGGCGCTGCTTGCCGAATCCGACCTCTGGCCGAACCTGATCCTCTCCTGCACGGCGCGGAACATCCCGCTGATCCTGGTGAACGGACGGCTTTCGGAGCGCTCGTTCACGCGCTGGCGCTACCTGCCGCACACCATCGGCGCGCTGTTGTCGCGCTTCGATCTCTGTCTCGCGCAGTCCGAGCCGGATGCCGAACGCTATGCGGAGCTCGGCGCGCCACGCGTGAGCATGACGGGAAATCTCAAGCTCGACGTGCCGGCGCCGCCGGTCGATGCCGGCAAGCTCACCGCGATCCGCACGGTGGTGCGGCAGCGGCCGGTCATCGCCGCCGCCTCGACCCATCCGGGCGAGGAAGCCGTCATCATCGACGCGCACCGCCGCCTGCGGCAGACCTTCCCGGGGCTCCTCACCATCATCGCGCCGCGTCATCCCGAGCGCGGCTCGGGCGTGGTCGAGATCGCGACAGCCGCCGGCCTCAACGCCGTCGCGCGCTCGCGCGGGCTGCTGCCCGACCGCGGCACCGACGTGTATGTGGCCGACACCATCGGCGAATTGGGGCTGATCTACCGTCTCGCCCCGATCGTGTTCATGGGCGGCTCGCTGGTGCGCCATGGCGGGCAGAACCCGATCGAGGCGGCCAAGCTCGGCGCGGCGATCCTGCACGGGCCGCATGTGTGGAATTTCAACGAGATCTACGCGGCGCTCGATGACGCGCGCGGCGCCGAGGAAGTGCTCGACGTGAACCGCCTCGCGGTCCGCATCGGCGCCTGGCTCACCGATGCGGCCGCGCGCAAGCAGGTGGCGGACGCGGCGGCCACCACCGTCGAACAGCTTGGCGGAGCGCTGCGCCGCACGCTCGCGGCGATCGAGCCCTATCTGATGCAGCTCGATCTGGAACGCAGGTAGCGCATGACCCCGAAAAGTGGATGCCGGTTTTCGGACAAGGTCATGCGCAAATGAAGGCACCGCGCTTCTGGTGGGACAAGCCGGGAGCGACGGCCGCGCTGCTTTCTCCATTTGCCGCGCTCTACGGCGCCGTCGCAGCGCAGCGGCTGGCGCAAGGCGGCGTGCGCGCCGGCATTCCGGTGATCTGTGTCGGCAATCCGACGGTCGGCGGCGCCGGCAAGACGCCGGCCGCGATCACCATCGCGCGGCTGCTGATCGAGGCGGGCGAGCGACCCTTTTTTCTCACCCGCGGATACGGCGGACGGCTCGCCGGACCGGTCCTAGTCGAAGCCGAACATACCGCCACGCAGGCCGGCGACGAACCAATATTGCTTGCGCGCATCGCGCCGACAGTCGTTGCGGCGAACCGCGCCGCGGGCGCTGAGCTCGCGCGCGAGAAGGGCGCAAGCGTCATCGTCATGGATGACGGCTTCCAGAATCCGTCGCTTGCGAAGGACCTCGCGATCCTGGTGGTCGACGGAGCACGCGGCCTCGGCAACGGGTACGCCCTTCCCGCAGGCCCGTTACGCGCACCGCTTGGTCCCCAGCTCGACCGCGCCGATGCGCTGCTGATCGTGGGCGACGTGACCGGGGCAGCGCCGCTCGCAACCGCGGCGCGCGCGCGCAAGTTGCCGCTGTTTCATGCGAGGCTCGAGCCGGATCGAAAGGCCGTCGACGCACTCGCCGGCAAGAAAGTCCTCGCATTTGCGGGTATCGGCGATCCGGACAAATTCTTTGCGACGGTGGCGGCTGCCGGCATCGATCCTGTCGCCACGCGCGGCTTCCCGGACCATCATCGGTTCAGCGTCAAGGAAGCGGGAAGCCTTCTCGACGAGGCAACCCGCAAGGGGCTTTCGCTGCTCACTACCGAGAAAGACATGGCGCGGATCGAGGCCAATGCCGCGCTCGGCACGCTTGCAGCGCCAGCCCACGTCCTGCCGGTCGAGCTGACGGTCAGCGAAAGCGAAGATTTCCGGAAGCTGGTATTCGGCGCGTGCGAACGCGCCCGCGGTCAGTCCTTCAGCCGGCCGGGCGCGTGACGCTGCAATACCGCTTCCGGCGTCGCATAGGCCTCCTGCAGCTCCACGCTCCAGTATTTCAGCTCCTCGAGCGGGATCGGCACGTTGGAGACGGCGCACCGCACAAAGGCGCCGGGCCGCACCACGCGAAAGTCCCCGTCGAGGTATTTGACCTCCGCCTCTCCCGGCATTGGCGAAGGCCCGCTGAAGCGGTTCAGCACGTTCAGTCTCCGTTCAGGCCGTTTGGCCCTTATTTGCGGCGCAGCGACGTCGAACATAGTAGTTTGGGCTGCGCCGTTAAACCCTTCGATCGGCCGGCGAGCAATGCGGCACCGGGCAACGATCATTTGTGGCATTTTTGCTGCTGCCGCTGCGGCGGCGGCAGCCGCGGCTGCGCCTCCTGCGGCCAACGCACCCGCTGCACCCACTCCGGAACTTGTCGAAATCCCCGCCCCCGGCGTCAAGCTCAAGGCCTTTCTCTATCGCCCACACGGTGACGGCCCGTTCCCGGCGGTCGTGGCACTGCATGCCTGCGATGGCCTCCCGGGCCGCCGAACTAATCTTGCGCGGCGCTATCGCGACTGGGGAGAGCGCTTCGCGGCGGCAGGCTACGTCGCTCTGTTTCCGGACAGCTTCGGCTCGCGCGGGCTCGGCTCCCAATGCATTCCCGGACAGCGCACGCTTCGTTCCGGACGCGACCGCGTAGTCGATGCGGATGCCGCACGCCATTGGTTGCAGCAGCAGAGCTACGTGGCGGCAGACCGCGTTTCGCTGATCGGCTGGGCGAATGGCGGGGTCGCGGCGCTCTGGACCATACGCCCTCGCCCTGCAAAGAAAGACGACAAGCCGGACTTCCGCTCCGCGATCGCGTTCTATCCGGGATGCCGGCGCTTGCGCGACACCGCCTGGAGCGCGCGCATGCCGACATTGATTCTTGTCGGTGGCAAGGATGACTGGGCCTCAGCCTCAGCGTGCCAGCAGATGGTTTCCGGTGCACGTGGCCGCACGGCGCGCGCCGCCATCGAGGTTTACCCCAACGCCTATCACGACTTCGATCACCCCAACCTGCCGCTGCAGCAGCGCAACGTGCTGGTCAACGGCGCCCCCGCACGGGTGCATGTCGGAACCGATCAGGCGGCGCGGGTGGACGCGATGAAGCGCGTCGCCGAGTGGCTCGCGCGCTAGACCTTGCCCCTTCGGATCAATAGGTTAGGCCCCAAAATCCGGGGAGGACGATGGTCGCGACGGTTATCTCGGGAGCCACGGCGCGAAACGGCGCGCAAATCGCAGAACGCGCCCGACGCGGCGTCGCCGGCCTCGCGGCGCTCGGCGTCGGCGAGGGCGACGTGGTTGCCGTCATGCTGCGCAACGAGATCGCGTTCCTCGAAGCGATGCTCACCGCGCGCCAGGCCGGCTGCTACTCCTGTCCAATCAATTTCCACTACAAGGCCGACGAGGCCGGCTACATCCTGCGCGACGTCGGCGCGAAGGCACTGATCGTCCACGCCGACCTGCTGCATCAGATCGACGGCGGCGTACCACCCGGTGTGCAAACAATCGTGGTCGAGCCGAGCGCCGAGACGCGAGCGGCGTTTCGCATTCCGGCCGAGGCCTGTGGCGTGCCGGGCGGCGCGACCGAATGGGAAAGCTTCATCGCGAACCACGCTCCCTATGCCGGGCCGCCCCGACAGGTGCATGGCTCGGTGCCCTACTCCTCCGGCACCACCGGCCGGCCAAAAGGCGTGATGCGCCGCCCGCCGCCGCCCGAGCAGATGCAGCGCATGATCGAGATCACGCAGACCGTGCTCGGCATCCGGCAGGGCATGCGCACGGCGATCGTCGCGCCGCTCTACCACTCGGCGCCCGCCTCCTACGGGATGCAGAGCCTGCTGAACGGCGATCTCGTGCTCATCCATGAGCGTTACGACGCCGAGCGGCTCCTCGCCGATATCGAAAAGCACAGGCTCGACCGGCTCTATCTGGTGCCGACGCACATGGTGCGATTGTTGCGCCTGCCTGACGAGGTGAAGCGCAAGTACGATCTGTCCTCGATCAAATATATCGCCTCGACCGGCTCGCCCTGCCCGCCCGAGGTGAAGAAGCAGATGATCGATTGGTGGGGCCCGGTGATCAACGAGAGCTATGCATCGAGCGAGGCCGGCTTCATCACGTTGCTGTCGTCGGAAGAGTCGCGCACCCATCCGGGCTCCGCGGGGCGGCCGGTCGCGGGCGCCGAAGTACGCATCATGGACGACGCCGGCAAGGAGCTGCCGCCCTACGAGCCGGGGCTGATCTACTGCCGGCAAAAAGCCTATCCGGATTTCACCTACATCAACCGAGACGCGGACAGGAAAGCCATCGATCGGGACGGCCTCGTCGCCGTCGGCGATGTCGGGTACTTTGATCGCGAGGGCTATCTCTACATCTGCGACCGCAAGTCCGACATGGTGATCTCGGGGGGCGTGAACATCTATCCGGCCGAGATCGAGGCGGTGCTGATCACGATGCCGGAGGTCGCGGACTGTGCGGTGTTCGGCATTCCTGATGCAGAGTTCGGCGAGGCTCTCGCCGCGCATGTGCAGCCGCACAACGGCGCAAAGATCGAGCGCGAGACGGTGCAGAATTTCCTGCGCGAGCGCATCGCCGACTACAAGGTGCCGCGCGTGGTCGAGTTCTCCGACGCGCTGCCACGCGAGGAGTCCGGCAAGATCTTCAAGCGCCGCCTGCGCGACCCATACTGGACGGATGCGGGGCGGAGGATTTGACGCATCGTCCCGAAAAGTGGGCACTGGTTTTCGGACCAAGATGATGCGCGATCAAAAAAACCCTCCCTTCCGCGCCGAGCACATCGGAAGCCTGTTGCGCCCCGCAGCGTTGCTCGAAGCGCGGCGCCGCTTCGCGCGCGGCGAGATCGATCGGGCCGCGCTGACGGCGGCGGAGGATCGCGCGATCGAGGAAGCTGTACGGCTGCAGGAGCGTGCCGGCTTGCGGCTCGCGACCGACGGTGAATTCCGCCGCGCATCCTATCACAGCTACTTCTATGGCCAGCTCGGCGACATCGCCTTCGAGGCGCCACCGGATCACACGGCCAGTGGCCGCGGCGCGCAGCCGGTCGCAGTCATCAAGAGCCACGTCCAGTGGAAAGCCCCGATCCACGCAGCGGATTTTGCGTTCCTGCGAGCACGCACACAGGCCTTGCCAAAAATCACCATCCCCGGTCCCTGCGCGCTGCACTTCCGCGGCGGCGATGCCGCCGTGACGGCGCGGGCTTATCGCGACACGGATCAGTTCTGGGACGACATCATCTCCGCTTTTCAGAGCGAGTTGCGCTCGCTCACCAGCGCCGGCTGCACCTATGTGCAGATCGACGAGACGGCGTTCGCCAAATTCGGCGACGCCGACGTGCAGGCGGCGCTGCGCGCCCGCGGCGATGATCCGGACGCGCTGATCGACCAATACATCGAGATCACCAACCGCGTGCTCGCGGGCGTGTCCGGCCTCAGCATCGGCATGCATCTGTGCCGCGGCAACCGCGCCGGGCAGTGGCATGCGGAGGGAAGCTACGAGGCGGTCGCCGAGAAGCTGTTCAATGCCCTCGCGATCAAATTCTTCTTCCTCGAATACGATTCGGAGCGCGCGGGCGATTTCGCACCGCTGCGCTTCGTGCCGCACGACAAGTCGATCGTCCTTGGCCTCGTTTCCACAAAAATGAACTTCCTCGAAGACAAAACGGCCCTCAAACGGCGCCTCGACGAAGCGGGCCGCTACGTCCCACTCGAACGGCTGGCAATCAGCCCACAATGCGGCTTCGCCTCGACCGAGGTGGGCAACCCGATCGCCCCCGAAATGCAGGAGGCAAAGCTCAAGCTGGTGGTAGAGTTGGCGCAGGAAACGTGGGGCACCGCTTGAAGGAAATCCGGGAGCATCGAAGATGAAAACAAGACTTGCGATCGCGGCGGTGCTCGCGCTGCTCGCGCAGGAAGCGCTGGCCGCCGATACCCTCAAGCTCGCGATCGGCCAGCGCGGCCTGTGGGACTCGTCCTTCGCCGAGATCGGCACGCAGTACGGGATTTTTGCCAAGCATGGCCTCGAGCTGCAGGTGTTCTACACGTCGGGCGGCGGTGAAACGCAGCAGGCGGTGATCTCGGGCTCGGCCGATATCGGCGTTTCACCCGGCACGCTCGGCGTGCTCGGCGCCTTCGCCAAGGGCGCGCCGATCCGCATCATCGCGGGCGAGGCGACGGGCACGGCCGAGTACTACTTCGTCAAGGCGGACTCGGTCGTGCTGAAGGACTTCAAGGGCGTGAAGCCCGAAATGACGCTCGCCTATTCGACCGCGGGCTCCGGCACACACATCACGGCGCTGCGCTTCATGAAGGACTACGGCTTCACGGCGAAGCTGACCGCAACCGGCAACGTGCCGGCGACGTTCACCTCGGTAATGACCGGCCAGGTCGACATCGGTTTTTCGACTCCGCCGTTCGGGCTCGACGCGCTCGCCGAGGGAAAAGCCCGCCTGATCGCGCTCGCCAACGATCTGCCGAGCGTGCGCAATCAGACCGTGCGCCTGATCATCGCCAACGCGACCGATCTTCAAAAGCGGCGCGAGGTCTATGACCGCTTTATCAAGGCATATCGCGAGGTGATCGACTGGATGTATTCCGACCGCCAAGCGATCGAGGCTTTCGCGAAGTATGCCTCGATCCCGCCCGCCACCGCGCAGAAGGTGCGCGACCAGTTCTACCCGAAGGCCATGCTGCAGATGGACGAAGTCAAGGGCATGCCCGAGCTGATGCAGGACGCCATCACGTTCAAGTACATCCCGGCGGCGCTCACCCAACAGCAGCTCGACGAATTGCTGCAATTGCCGAAGAAGTGACGGTTACGCAGCCCGCGATGCCGCGAGCCTCGCCCCCTCGCTCAGCGCCGCGAGTTTCTTCCACGTGACGTCCGGATCGATCTTGCCGTAGCCGGCGAACGTGCCGAAGCCGCAATCCGTGCCCGCGATGACGCGGTCGGCGCCCACGATGCCAATGTAGCGCTCGAGGCGCTGAGCGATCAGCTCGGGGTGCTCGACATAGTTCGAACAGGTGTCGATCAGCCCGGGCGCGAGCTTCTTGTCGTCCGGAATCCTGGCGTCCCGCCACACGATCCACTCGTGCTCGTGGCGCGGATTGGCCGCCTCGAACAGCAGCGTCGCCGGGCGCACCTTGAGAACCGGGGCGAGAACTTTCTCCAGCGGGATATCGTGGTCGTGCGGCCCTTCGTAATTCCCCCAGCAGATGTGCAGGCGCATGCGCTCAGCCGGGACCTTCGCCGTCGCGGCATTCACCGCCGCCACATTGGCCTCGACCCTGCGCAGGAAGCTTGTCTCGTCGAGGTCCTGGTAGCCGGTGTGGCGCGCCATCGCGAGGTCGGGGCAATCGAGCTGCAGGTCGAAGCCAGCCTCGACGATCGCCTCGTATTCTCCTCGCATCGCGTCGACGAGGTCCGCAAGATAGGCCTCGTGCGAGGCGTAGTGCTTGTTCGGCTGGAACGCGGTGACGAGCCCGGGCGAGGCGGCATTCATGAAAGCGCGCACGCCTTTCCCGTGCCGGTCGAGCGCTGTGCGGAAGCGGCGGATGTCGTCGCGGGCGGGCTCCAGCGTTCGCAGCTTAACCGGGCCGACGCACGCGGCGCGGATGAATTCCTGTTTGCCCATGATCGCGGCAAGCTTCTTCGCCAGCGCCGGATGCGCCGCCATATCTAGAGGGGGTTTGCGCTCGATGTGCCCGCCGAAACCCGTGAGCCGCTCGGTGATGTAGGTCGAATAGCCGACCTTGCCGAGCTCGCCATCGCTCACGCTGGTGACACCGGCGGCAACCTGCTTCTTCACGGCATCGTCGACGGCGTTCTGGACGACCCGATCGAACTCCTGAGCGTCGTAGGGCTTGCCGTGATCCTTCGCGAGCAGCAGCGCGGTGAGCTCATCGCCGCGTGGCAGGCTCCCGACATGCGTGACTTCGATCTGCCTCGGCGCCATCTAGAACAAGCTCCCCTGCCCCTCGCCGCTGCCGTATTTGCGCGAGCGCGGCCGGATCGGCTGGCGCGGCTTCACCGGCACGCCATGCGCCGCGGTCGCGACCGCGGTGGCGCGCCCGTCGCTGAACTCGATGTCGAGCGCGTTGCCGGGTGTGACCGCCGCAGCGCTGCGGATCGGCGGGCCGGCCGGATCGCGCACCAGCGCAAAGCCGCGTGCCAGCACGCCCTGATAAGAGAGCGCGGCAAGCAGCTTGTCGGCGCGGTCGAGGGCCGCGAACTGACGCTCGATCAACCGGTTGATTGCAAGTGAGCTACGCTCGGAGAGCGCGGCAACACGCTCGCGTTCGCGCACGATGCGCTGGCGGTGCGCCGCGATATTGGCGCGCACCGCGGCGGTGAGCCGGCCGCCGGCATTGGTCAACCGATCGCGCGAGCGCTGTACGCGTCCGCGCAGCAGCGGCGGCGACAGCCGCGCCGCACAGCGCAGGTACTGCTTGTGATGGATCTGCGCGTTCGCGTGCAGCGCGCGCGGCAGGCGGTCAGCGAGCTGATCGAGCTTCTGGCGTGGCACGGCGAGCAATTCATCCGCACCGGGCAAGGCGCGGGCCGCGGCCCGCAACTCCGTGCGCCGCCCCTCCATCCCGCGCGCCCAGGATGACACGCGCCGCCGCGCGAGCGAGTCGACTTGCGCGAGCAGTTCGGAGCGCACCGGCACCGCGCATTCGGCGGCCGCGGTCGGCGTCGGACAGCGCTTGTCGGATGCGAAATCAATCAGCGTCACGTCGGTCTCGTGACCGACGGCCGAGATCAGCGGGATCATGCTTTCCGCCGCCGCGCGAACCACGATTTCCTCGTTGAACGACCAGAGGTCTTCAAGCGAGCCGCCGCCACGCGCGACGATCAGCACGTCGGGCCGCGGAATGCGGCCGCCCTCGGGCAGCGCGTTGAAGCCGTGGATCGCGTTCGCGACTTCCTCGGCCGAACCATCGCCCTGTACGCGCACCGGCCAGACCAGCACGCGGCGAGGGAAACGATCCGAGAGGCGATGCAGGATGTCGCGGATGACGGCGCCGGTCGGCGAGGTGATCACGCCGATCACGCTGGGCAGGAACGGGATCAGCTGCTTGCGCGCCTCGTCGAACAGGCCTTCGGCGGCGAGCTTCTTCTTGCGCTCCTCCAGCAGCGCCATCAGCGCGCCGACGCCCGCGGGCTCCAAATTCTCGATCACGATCTGGTAAGAGGAGCGGCCCGGATAGGTGGTGAGCCGGCCCGTGGCGATCACCTCCAGGCCTTCCTGCGGCTTGAAGCGGATGCGCCCGAAAGCCGTGCGCCAGATTACCGCGTCGATCTTGGCGCCCTCGTCCTTCAGCGCGAAATAGACATGGCCCGACGAATGCGGACCCCGATAGCCGGTGATCTCGCCGCGCACCCGCACGAAGCCGTAGGCGTCCTCGACGGTCTTCTTCAGCGCCGCCGAAAGCTCGGTGACGGTCCATTCCGGGATGTTGACGCGGGGTTCGTTCATTGGGTGTCAAATAGCTGGTTTGGGGCGATTCCGGCAGTCCAAATTGTCGCGAAACCGGCGGCGCCATGTGACGTATAGTGGGGCATTGGGCCGGCCCTCATGCATCCTGTCGTTGCCTTCCTGCTGAACGCTCTCGCGCTCTATGCGGCTATCGGAGTGGTGACCGCGTTCGCCTTCGTGACCGCCGGCGTGACGCGCGTACAGCCCGCGAGCGTCAGCGTCGGCGCCCGCGTCCTGATCCTGCCGGGGGCAGCGGCACTTTGGCCCTATGTGCTGTTGCGCTGGCTGAAGGCGAAGCAATGACACGCGGGCACCGCAGCGTGCATCGCCTGCTCTGGCCGGTGCTCGCCATTGTGGTCGGTCTCGGCTTCACGATGGCGCTCCTGAAGCGCCCACCACCCGAGCCGCCGGCGGCGAATAGCGAGTCGAAGACGCGCGTGGACGCGCTTATGCCAGAGCCCGCGAAATGAGCGACGGCTTCAAGGCAGTCCAGTGGAATCGGCGCAAGTTCGTCTACGACGCGATCCTGATTGCGGGCATCGTGCTGTTCGTCGGCGCATTTATGAGCGTCGGTGCGCTGCGCAATCCGCCGGCCGATCAACCGGCCTGGATTGGCCTGCGCATCAAGGCGCTCGGTACCTGCGCGTTCACGATGCTGACCATCATCCTGTGCATCGGGCCGCTCGCGCGGCTCTCACCGCGACTCTTCCTTCCGCTCCTTTACAACCGCCGCCACTTCGGCGTGCTGACGTTTTTCGTCGCACTGGCACACGCCTATTCGGTGGTCGACTGGTTCGCGGTGCAGGGCGCGATGGGCGACCTGATGAACGAGATGACCAACAATCCGAAGTTCAGCCAATTCATCGGTTTCCCGATCAAGGCGCTCGGCCTGTTCGGCCTTTCCGTGATGTTCCTGCTCGCCGCCACCAGCCACGACTTCTGGCTCGCCTTCCTGACGCCGCGCGTGTGGAAGGCGCTGCACATGGCTCTTTACCTCGCCTACGGCGTGCTGGTGATGCATGTGGCGCTCGGGCTCATGCAGGACGACCGGCGCATCTTCATTCCGATTTTGCTCGGCGGCTCGTTTGCGCTGGTGACTGGGCTGCATCTTGCGGCGGCCTGGCGCGAGCGCGATGCGGCTCATGCATCGCGCGACGGCTGGATCGCCGTCGGCCCGCCCGACTCCATCCCCGACAAGCGCGCTCGCATCATCGTGGCGCCGGACGGCGAGCGCATCGCGGTGTTTCGGGATGGCGATGAGATCGGCGCGCTCACCAATCTCTGCGCGCACCAGAACGGACCGCTCGGCGAGGGCTGCATCCTCAACGGCCTCGTCACCTGTCCGTGGCACGGCTACGAGTACCGCCTTGCCGACGGCTGCGCGCCGCCTCCTTTCACCGAGAAGCTCGCGACCTACCGCGTGCGGCTGCGCGAGGACGTGATCGAGGTCGACCCGAAGGCGCTGCCGCCGGGAACGCCCGCGGGCATCCGAATTGGCTGAGGATTGCGGTTCCGCGCCCGTTGCCGGGCCTGCGGCCCGTGCTAAAGCCCGGCCATGAAGATCCTGCTTCTTGGCGGCGGCGGACGCGAGCATGCGCTCGCCTGGAAGATCGCGGCCTCGCCGCTCACGACGAAACTCTGGTGCGCGCCGGGAAATGCCGGCATCGCGAATGAGGCCGAGTGCGTGCCGGTCGATCTCACGGACCACGCGGCGGTCATTGCGTTGGCCAGAAAGCTGGGGGTCGACTTCGTGGTGGTCGGCCCGGACAATCCGCTCGTCGCCGGGATCGTCGACGACCTCGAAGCGGCCGGCTTGCGCACCTTCGGACCGACCAAAGCGGCCGCGCGCCTTGAGGGCTCGAAGGGCTTCACCAAGGACCTGTGCAGGAGATACGGGATTCCCACCGCCGCCTATGAGCGCTTCTCCGACGCCGCTTCCGCCAAGGCTTACCTGAAGGTGAAAGGCGCGCCGATCGTCGTCAAGGCCGACGGCCTCGCCCTCGGCAAAGGCGTCGTGGTCGCGCAGAGCGTCGACGACGCCGAGGCCGCGATCGACACAATGTTCGGCGGCGCCTTCGGCGCGTCCGGCGACGAAGTCGTGATCGAAGAATTCCTCTCCGGCGAGGAAGTCTCGTTCTTCGCACTGTGCGACGGCGAGACCGCGATCCCGCTCGCCTCGGCGCAGGATCACAAACGCGCCTTCGATAGCGACAAGGGGCCGAACACCGGCGGCATGGGAGCCTATTCGCCGGTGCCGGCCTTCACCGACGATCTCGCCAGACAGGCGATGAGCGATTTCGTTCTGCCGACGGTGCGTGCCATGAAGGAGATGGGATGTCCCTTCAAGGGCATCCTCTATCTCGGGCTGATGCTCACCGCGCAGGGCCCGAAGCTGATCGAGTACAACGTGCGCTTCGGCGATCCCGAGTGCCAGGTGCTGATGCTGCGCCTGATCTCCGACCTTGTGCCCGCGCTGATCGCTTCGCGCGACGGACAACTGAAAAACTTCGATCTGCGCTGGTACGACGAGGCGGCACTCACGGTCGTGATGGCGACCCAGGGTTATCCGGGCTCCTACGGCAAGGGCTCGGTGATCCGCGGCCTCGATGCGGCAGGCGCGATGGAAGGCGTCGAGATCTTCCATGCCGGCACGAAGGCCAAGGACGGAGCGATCACCGCGAACGGCGGGCGCGTCCTGAATGTATGTGGCACCGGCAAAACGGTGGCCGAAGCGCAGCGCTGTGCTTACGCGGCAGTCGAGAAGATCGACTGGCCGGAGGGCTTTTGCCGGCGGGATATTGGGTATCTCGCTATCGGTCGCGAAGCCTCCAAGCCCTGATCCCCGCCCTTGCCATCAAGTCCAAGCGCTATAGTTTGCTTGCCGGGAGAAGCGCATGACCACGATCGACCGGCAGGCCGCCTATACGGGCACCAAGGATGTTTCGGCGCCGCTGCGCTTCGATGTGGCGCGGCTTGAAAGCTACCTCACCGCCAATGCAGAAGACTTCGAGGGCCCGCTCCGCGTCAAGCAGTTCAAAGGCGGCCAGTCGAACCCGACCTATCTGCTCGAAACGCCCGAACGCAAATACGTGCTGCGGCGCAAGCCGCCGGGAAAACTCCTCCCCTCGGCACATGCGGTGGACCGCGAATTCAAAGCGATCAGCGCGCTCTACGCCCAAGGCTTCCCGGTCGCGGAGCCGGTCGTCTACTGCGCCGACGAGAGCGTCGCCGGAACGGCCTTCTATGTGATGAGCTATGTGGAAGGGCGCGTCATCTGGGTGCCGGACATGCCCGGCTCCAACCCCAGGGAACGCGCCGCCGTGTTCGACGCGATGAACGCGACGCTTGCGCGCCTGCATTCCTACGATCCGGCCGCGATCGGCCTTTCGGATTACGGCCGCGGTGAGAATTACGTCGCGCGCCAGGTCGACCGCTGGTCGAAGCAGTATCGCGCGAGCGAGACCGAGAAGATCGACGAGATGGAGCGCCTGATGGAGTGGCTCCCCGCGCACCTGCCGCCGGCGGGCCCGGTGCGGCTCGTGCATGGCGACTACCGGCTCGACAACATGATCCTGGATCAAACCGAGCCGCGCGTGCTCGCGGTGCTCGACTGGGAGCTCTCCACGCTCGGCGACCCGCTGGCCGATTTCACCTATCACTGCATGCAGTGGCACATGCCCAAGTCGGATTCCGCCGCCGGCACCGGGTCGCTGGTCGGGCTGGACTTGAAGGCGCTCGGCATTCCCTCGATGAGCGAATACGTCGACGCGTACGTGGGGCGCACCGGCCTCGATCCGCGGCCGTATATCAACGTGTACTCGGCCTACAATTTCTTCCGCCTCGCCGCGATCCTGCAGGGCATTGTCGGGCGCGTGCGCGACGGCACCGCCACGAACGAGAATGCGCCGGCCCGCGCGCAGATGGTGCGGCCGCTTGCGCAGACCGCATGGGAATTCGCGAAGGAAGCGGGGGCACGCGCATGATACCGAAAAGCATGTCCTCGACGCCGATCGGGGATGGAAACCGGCTTTCGGGCACGATCATGCGCAAAGGAAAAGAGGCTTGAAATCCTTCGCCCTCGCTCTGGGGGCGGGCGGCGCGCGGGGTCTGGCGCACATCGCGATTATCGAAGCGCTCGACGAGATCGGCGCAAAGCCCGCCGCGATCGCGGGATGCTCCATCGGCGCAGTGATCGGGGCGGGCTACGCGGCGGGGCTGACCGGCCGCGACATGCGCCGCCACATCATCTCGCTCGCGCACGACCGCGGCGAAGTGATGCGCCGTGTGATGGCGGCGCGCGCCGCAGCCTGGTCGCAGATTCTCGGCGCCGGCTTCGGCAATCCGTTCGTCGCGGACCCGCTGAAGTTCCATGACGCATTCCTCGGCGAATTGCTGCCGGCCGATTTCGCCGGCCTGAGAATTCCCCTCACCGTGATCGCGACGGACCTGCACGCCCGCGAGTCGCTCGTGCTGCGCGACGGGCCGCTGCGGCCTGCGGTCGCGGCTTCGATGGCCATTCCCGGCCTGGTGCAGCCGTTAGAGCTTGATGGACGCGTGCTGGTGGATGGCGGCGTCACCGATCCGCTGCCGTTTACCTGCCTTCGCGGCACCGCCGACGTCATCGTTGCGGTGGACGTCTCCGGCGGCACCGGCGAGCGCAGCGTACCCGACCCGTGGGAAAGCCTGTTCGCCGCGATCGGCGTGATGGGCCACACCATCGTTCAACACAAGCTCAAGGACGGCGCGCCCGATCTGGTGCTGCGGCCGAACATCGGCATCTTCCGCATGCTCGATTTCTTCCAGGCGAGCGCGATCCTGCGCGCCGCCGATCCGATCAAGGCGGAGCTGAAGACGCAGCTCCCCGCGCTCCTTTCCTGAGCGGCTTGCGGGGCACGCGCGCGTCGCGCGGCGTCTTGCCGGTCCAGCGCTTGAAGGCGCGCGAGAACGCACTCGTCTCCTCGTAGCCGAGCAGCCAGGCGATCTGCGCAATGCCGAAATCCTCGTCGGCGAGGTAGCGCGCCGCGAGATCGTTTCGCAGCCCCTCCAGCACGTCGGAAAAGCTCGTGCCCTCTTCGCTCAGACGGCGCGCAAGCGTGCGCGGGCTCACGGCAAGCTGCTGCGCCACCGCTTCGACACTCGCCTTGCCATGCGGGAGCAGCGGCGCGATCGCGTTCTCGACGCTCGCCCGGAACGTGCCGGCGCGCTTGCGGTGCGACAGCGCCTGCTCGCAATGGGACAGCAGGAGCCTGTTCAGGTACGGGTCGGCACTGAGGATGCGCGCCTCCGCGACGTGGCGTGGAAACGCGACATCGTCGACCGGCGCGCCGAACTCGATGCTGTCGCCGAAGAAATTCGTGAACTCGGCGCGTTGATCCTCGCCCCGCTGATGGACGAGCCGCACCCGGGAGGGAACGAGCCGCTGGCCGGTAAGCTCCCGGCAAACGCGCACCAGGCCCGCCGTCCAGCACTCGATCTGGTGCCGGTCGAGATGACGACCGACCCCGTGATAGCGGAATGACATCGCAAGCTCGCTGCCATGCGTGCAGGTCTGCATGATCCCTTCGTTGACGATCGTGCTGTAGCGCGCAATGCGTTGCAGTCCGTCGAGCAGCGTCTCCGAGGAGGCCATTAGGTAGTACAGGAGCCCGATGGCGCGGAGATCCGGCATGTCCGACAGGTGGAAGCCGAGCAGGTCGTCCTGCAGCGCCACCGCAGCAAGATTCAGGAACTTGATCTGGTCGCGCACCGTAATGGTCGCGCGCGGATCATCGAGCTGCTGCCGCGTAAGCCCCGCCTCCTTGATGAGCGGGTCGAGCGCAACGCCGGCCTTCGTGGCGCGTGCGTAGGCGAACCGGCTCATCGCGCCGTGCGCGCTCGGCAGCCGTTCGGCGCGGGAAACAGGCGGACGCGCTTTGCGTCGCATTCGATCCTCTCCGGACAGCCGGGCGCTGGCAGATACGGCCAATTCTTTGGCCGATAATAACAAGCCGCCTTTCGGAAGTCGCACTACCTGAATGATGGGCCGGGTCAGGACCGAAACGTCCGCCTGGTTCGTTCATCTGGAGCCTGGAGACCATGACGAAACGCACCATCGCGGTCATCGACGACAGCGAGATCATGCGCGATGCAATGGTCCACCTGCTTTGCTCAGCCGGCTTCGGCGTCGAGTCCTACATTTCCGCGGCGGAATTCCTCGCGGCCGCCGATATTAGCCAGGCGGACTGCCTGGTCGTCGACATCGAGCTTGGCGATACCACCGGAATTGAGCTGGTTCGCGAATTGCGTGACCTGGGGTATTCCTTTCCGGTCATCTTCATGACCGGCTCGCCGGACGACACCCTCCGGCGCGCCGCGCGCATGCTCGGGTGCTCGGCATTTTTCGCAAAGCCCTTCCCGGGAGAGGACATGGTTGCGGCAATTCACCGGGCGAGCGCCCACCAGCTGCAGCTTGGGGAGTGCGCCTGAGACTCGTATTGAGCATGATCTTCTCCGAAAACCGGTGCCCATCCCCGATCGGAGTCGAGGACATGCTTTTCGGGATCATGCACTAGCGCCGCGCCTGGAAGAAATCCCTCAGAAGCGCGGCTGCCTCCCTCTCATTGATGCCGCCATAGACCTCCGGCCGGTGGTGGCAGGTTGGCGAAGCGAAGAACCTCACGCCGCTCTCGACCGCCCCGCCTTTCGGATCGGCCGCGCCATAGTAAAGCCGCCGGATGCGCGCGAATGAAATCGCCGCGGCGCACATCGTGCACGGCTCGAGCGTCACATAGAGATCGCAATCGGCAAGCCGCTCTGAGCCGAGCGCGGCCGCAGCCTGCCGGACGGCAAGTAGCTCGCAGTGCCCAGTCGGATCGCGGTCGCGCAGCGTGCGGTTGCCGGCGCGCGCGACGATGGCGCCGTCGCGCACGATCACGGCGCCGACCGGGACCTCGCCGGCGTTCTGCGCGCCGCGCGCCTCCGCGAGCGCGTCATCCATGAAAGAGTGTGGCATAAGACCGTATGGCGCAGAATCAACACGAAGGCGAGCGGATCGCCAAGGTTATAGCGCGTGCCGGGCTCTGCTCGCGGCGCGAGGCCGAGACCTGGATCGCCACCGGGCGCGTCGCGGTGAACGGCGAGAGCATCAACTCGCCCGCACTCAATGTGACACGCGCCGACCGCATCGCGGTCGACGGCAAGCCGTTGCCCGGCGTGGAGCGCACGCGGCTCTTCCTTTATCACAAGCCGCGCGGGCTGGTGACCACCACGTCCGATCCGCAGGGCCGGCCGACCATTTTCGGGGCGCTGCCGAAGGACCTGCCGCGCCTCATCAGCATCGGCCGGCTCGACCTCAATACGGAGGGCCTGCTGCTGCTCACCAATGACGGCGGGCTCGCCCGCGCGCTGGAGTTGCCGAGCACGGCATGGTTGCGCCGCTATCGCGTGCGCGCGCACGGCAGCGTCACCCAGGATCAACTCGACGCGCTGCGCGACGGCGTGACGGTGGACGGCATCCGCTATGGCGCGATCGAGGCGACGCTCGACCGCGAGCAGCCCTCCAACGTGTGGATCACGTTCGCGATCCGCGAGGGCAAGAACCGCGAGGTGCGCAATGTGCTGCGTCATCTCGGTCTGCACGTGGCTCGGCTGATCCGCGTCTCGTTCGGACCGTTCCAGCTCGGCGAGCTTGGATCTGGTGAGATCGATGAGGTGCCGACGCGCGTCCTGCGCGATCAACTCGGCGAGAAGCTTGCCCGCGCCGCCGGCGCGGATTTCTCCGCGCCGGTTGTGCAAAGGAAACAAGTCGACGAGGCTGCGAGTGAGGCTCGCCAAGAGCGAGGCCGATCTGCTCCCCTCCCCCCGCGAAGCGGCGAGGAGGGGTCGGGGGTGGGGGGTAAGCGAAAGCGTGAGAAGCCCTCACCAGAAAAGAAGAAGTTTCACCGCCCCCGCCGCGGCGAGAACGCACGGCCCTCGTTCGATGAACGCGACGAGCCGCGCCGCCGCCGGCCGCAACGGCGCCGGGCACCGAAGTGAGGATCGTCGGCGGACGATTGCGCGGGCGCACGCTCGCCGCGCCCAAGTCGCAGGCGATCCGCCCGACCGCCGACCGGCTACGCGAGGCGCTGTTCAACATCCTCGCTCACGCCCACGGCGATCCCGCCACTGGCGCGCGTGTGCTCGACCTTTTCGCCGGCACCGGCGCGCTCGGGCTCGAGGCACTCTCGCGCGGCGCAGCCTTTGCGCTGTTGATCGATGACGGCGCCGAGGCGCGCGCGCTGATGCGGCAGAACGTCGAGGCGCTAGGGCTGGCCGCCGTCACCAAAATCTTCCGCCGTGACGCGACCAGACTCGGGCCTGCGCATCCGGTCGAGCCATTCTCGCTCGCATTCCTCGATCCGCCTTATGGCAAGGGGCTCGCCGAGAAAGCGCTCGTCTCCGCGCGCGAGGGCGGATGGCTGACCGGCGACGCAATTGTCGTGGTGGAAGAGAGCGTCGAAGCCGCATTCAAGCCGCCGGTCGGCTACGAGGAGCTGGAGCGGCGCAGGTATGACGACACGGAGTTCGTAATCCTGCGCGTCGCCTCGGCGTGACCTATTCGAGCGATGCGTCCGGCGTTAGCGCGCGCGCCACATAGAGGTCAGCGGCCGGCTCATAGTCGCGCCAGAACCGCCGTAGCGTGCCGATCGGGTCCGCATCGCTGTCGACGCGAAGATCGACATAGGGAAAGGTCTCGCGGTGAACCACAATCAGGCAGGCCGACACCAGCGGCCTTGGCTCGCCGCCCGCCGCATGGCCGGCCTCGAGCGCTTCGATCAGCCTGACCGGCAGCGGCGCGGCCGGTTCTCTCTCGAAGGCCTTGATCATCGCAGCGGGGATCGACGGTGAACGCACGATGTTGGCGATGGCAACGCAGTCGTGTCCGTGCGCCTCCCCGCGCTCGCCCCTGACGCTTGCTCCGGAATAGCTTGCGGTGCGTCCCTG
>Ga0310810_10001370_pt1 | contig 25490 bp, 22 predicted proteins | sample NCmetagenome_FD_207641 | JGI IMG/M metagenome (GOLD analysis project Ga0310810, IMG submission 207641) | Soil microbial communities from experimental microcosm in Duke University, North Carolina, United States - NC | ecosystem: Engineered > Artificial ecosystem > Soil microcosm > Unclassified ...
CGCCTGCTCGATATCACTTCGATCCACGTCCAGGTGGGTCACCATGCGCACGCGGCGCGCGTCCACCGCCCCGCCGAGCACTTTGCGTTCAGTGAGTCTTTGCAGAAATTGGTTTGAGATCAAGCCGGTTGCGCCGATGTCATAGATCACGATGTTGGTCTGAACTTTTTCCGGGCGGACGGCGATGCGCGGAATCTGCGCCAGACCTTGAGCGAGCCCCTGCGCGTTTTCGTGGTCGACATGCAGCCGCTTCGGTCCTTCCTCGAGCGCCACCTGCGCCGCCGCGGCGAGCACGCCGAGCTGGCGCATGCCGCCGCCGAGCATTTTGCGGATTACCCGGCAACGCTCGACGAAATCCTTGGAGCCCACGATCATCGAGCCCACCGGCGCGCCGAGACCTTTGCTGAAACAAAACTGAATCGAGTCGAATTTCTCAGTCATGGCGGCGACGTTCTCGCCAAGATAAGCAGCCGCGTTGAACACGCGCGCGCCGTCGAGATGAACTCTCAAACCGGCCTCGTGCGCGCGATCGCAGATTTCGTGCGCGACGCGGGTCGGGTACACGGTTCCGCCCGCCATGTTGTGGGTATTTTCCAAGGCCACCAATGCGGTTTGCGAGCGGGCGTAGGATCTTTCTCGGATCGCCGGCGCGATCGCGTCCCAGGTTAGAATGCCGTCGGTCGCCGGCAACACACGCGGCAAAACCCCGCCCAACGCCGACATGGAAGCCATTTCATAGTTGTAGATATGCCCCGCCGCCTCGCAGATCACTTCCTGCCCGCGCGAAGCCTGCGCCATAATGCACGCGAGGTTGCCCATACTGCCTGAAGGCACGAACAACCCCGCCTCCCGGCCGAAGATTTCTGCGGCCCGCGCCTGTAGGCGATTGACCGTCGGATCTTCGACATAAACGTCATCGCCGACTTCAGCCTCGGCCATGGCACGGCGCATGGCGGCCGAGGGCTTCGTTACCGTGTCGCTGCGAAGATCGATGACTTTATCGCTCATGAACTTTGACGCGAGTTATTCCGGGTCCGACAATTTTCCATTTTCAATCCTCAATTTTCCATTTCATTCCAATCTTCCTTCGATCTCACGAATTGTCTCCGCCGAAAGCGCCGGCCGAACGAAGGCGTCATAGATGCAATCGTTCTGCAGCCACATGATGTCGGCGCGCTGACGCACCGCTTCGCGCATCTCTCCCTGGAGCTTTTCCTCCATGCAATGCTGCTTGATCACGTCGACAACCATGTTGCCGTGGCCTTCGTCGTGGTATTCGTGGGCGCGGAAAAAATCCAGGGACTCTTTCGGAATCCACGAATAATACCTCTCCAGCGCTTCGCGCTCTTCCTTCATACGCTTGGGACCGCCGCCCTCGAACACGAGCCCGGTGCCGATCGCGACCGCCCAGTGACTCTGCTGCACCAGCGACACATACATCTCCAGCGCAGCGCGAACCCCCGGCAGCGGCTCGTAATTGAGAATATCCTCGCGCGCGATGCCGATCCCCTCGGCAAATTGCACCCAAAGATCGCGATGGCTTGGATATTTGCCGCCGAACAAATCCTCGCCTTCCTCTTCGACCATGTTTTCCAGAAGCATGCGGCGCAACTCTGGCACTGGACACTTCTGATAGCGAACGCCGAAGAAGCGGTGAATGTTGCGGAACTCGTGAAACTGATTGCGCGCCCAGCTCTGGAGTTGATCCTTGGAAAGTCGGCCGCTCAGCAGAAGCTGACGCACAGGGTGCGGCCGCGGGTGGCGCTGCTGCAAAGCGTTTTGCAAATCCGCGATGAGAGCTTCCGGTCCGAGCAAACCAGCCATAAAAACCTCCGCCTGAAGTCGCCGTAAAATTACGGCTGCATCATAACCAAGTTGATCCGGCTTCGCCAGCCGGTTTTCGTGTTGTCTTTTCGGATCGCGTTGACTAGCATGGCGTCGTGGTTCCGCTCTCGTTACGCAAGCTCACAAAGAGATTCGGCACCGTCTGCGTCGTCGATCATGCCAATCTCGACGTGAACGGCGGCGAATTTCTCGTCATCGTCGGCGAAAGCGGCTGCGGCAAGACCACCACCCTGCGGCTCATCGCCGGCCTCGAGCAAGCCGACAGCGGCACGATTTTCATCAATGGTGCGCCGGTTAATGAGGTGCCGGTTGGACAGCGGGGCGTGCAGATGATTTTTCAGAACTTCGCGCTCTGGCCACACATGAGAGTCTTCGATCAGGAACACTACTCTAATCTCTCGCTGCCCCTGCGCGTGCGCAAATGGTCGACCGACAAGATCGCCGAGTTCTTGCGACCGTTGGCGTGGAAGATCGGCATCGAAGAAAGCTTCTTCAAACGCAAGCCGAGCGAGTTATCGGGCGGCCAGCAGCAACGGGTCGCGCTCGGGCGCGCCATGGTCACTTCGCCGCGCGTGATGTTGATGGACGAGCCGCTCAGCAACATCGATCCGCCCAATCGGCTGCGCATGCGCCAGGAGATCCTGGCTTTTCACAAGGAGAACCGACTGACGACACTTTACGTTACCCACAACTTGGCTGACGGCATCGCGCTGGCGGACCGAATCGCGGTCATGCGCGACGGGAAATTCGAACAAGCGGACACGCCGGAGCATTTGATGCGCCATCCGGCAACGGAATACGTCGCCGATTTTTTTAAGGCGGAGCAATTCAATTATCGCATCGGCGCGCCGTAGAGATTCGCCCATGTTTCACCGCGTATTCCTTTTCTTTCTGATTTCATTTTTGTTTTCCACCGCTACGGCGCGTTCGGCGTGCCGCGAACTCGACGTCGCGCGCAATTGGACGCGCCGGGCCTATGCCGCCGAGCCTGACGTCAAGGTGGAATTTTTCGGGCACAATTTCTTCCAGATCACTTCGACCAAAGGCACCAAGATCGTCACCGATCCGGTGGCGCCGGGCTTTTATCCCACGCCCGAAGTCACGCCGGACGCGATCACCGTGGGGCGGGAGCATCCGAATCACAATTACGTCGAGATCGCGAAAAACAAGCCGTTGATCCTGCGCGGGCTGGGCAATTACGGCGCAGAATGGAACAAGATCAGCACTACCGTGCGCGACGTCCTGATTTACAGCGTGCCGGTGTATCAGCAGCAGTTCGGCAATGCGCTCAAGGGCGCGGCCTTCGTTTTCGATCTCGGCACGATCTGCATCGCTCACCTCGGCGATCTCAGCCACAAGCTCACCGAGGAGCAGGTCAAAGCCTTCGGCAAAGTCGATATCGCGATGATCCCGATCGGCGGCACTTTTACCATGCCACCGGACACCGCGCGCGAAGTTTTGCAGCAGTTGAAGCCGAAGATCGCGATTCCAATGCACTACCGCGAGAGCACCTACTTACTCGACATGTTCGTGAAGGGCTACCCGCACAAATACCTCGGCACGCACGTCGCGACTTTCAGCAAAACGGCTTTGCCGCCGCCGACACAGATCGTCGTCTTCACGCCCTGGGGCATGCGGGATTATCGGTGAATGCAGAGAGAAAGATTCACCACAGAGACACGGAGAGCACGAAGTACAAGCCGTCTTCCGACTCCGTGTTCTCCGTGCCCTCCGTGGTGGAAACTGAATCTAAATCTTAAAAGCTTCGACGGTCTCGCGCGCGAAGAGTTCGTCCAGATTGAGTTTCTGCTTGATCAGCCCCTGTTCGAAAAGATAGCCGTGCAGAGTTTCTAAATTGGCGCGGTTTGGGTCGAGCCCGTACGGCCAATAGTCCGCGGTCATCAGGTCGCGGGTGGTTTCATATTCCGCCGACGTCCACGGCAGGCTCACGCGCAAGATGTTGGTGTCGTAGAGATCGCGCATACAGATCTCTTTCGCCTCGCAGAAAGCTTTGTAAAGCGTCTCCGCCACCCACGGCTCTTTCTCGTAGATCGACCGCTTGATCACCAGCACGTGCATGATCGGAAACAAGCCGGTCTTTTTGAAATAGTCCATCTCGACTTCGCGATAGTTGGGAAACAGCCGCTGCACCCGCGGCGATCCTTCGAGAAAACAAGTCGGCATGCGCGGCGACATCATGGCGTCGATTTCGCCGCTCTCGATCATCGCGTTGAGCGTCGTGTCCGGCCGGCTTTCCATGGTCACCCCTGCGGGCATCTCGAAATCGACGCGGTCTTTGCGTCCCGGATGCTCCTCGCCGGCCTGCACCCAGTGAATGTCGCGCGGCGCGACGCCGTACTCGTGCTCAAACATGCCGCGGAGCCACACCGCCGCGGTCATGGAATATTCCGGAACACCCATGCGCTTGCCGCGCAAATCTTGAATCGATCGAATTCCTGCCTTGGTGTTGACGAAAATACAGCGGTGGCGAAACGTGCGTGACGGAAAAACCGGCAGCGCAACGAACGGCCGCCGCCCGCGCGCCGCCGCGGTGAGAAACGCGCCCATGGACAACTCGGACGCGTCGAACTCTTCATACTTCATCATGCGCCAGAAAATTTCTTCCACAGACATTATGAGGTAGTTAAGCTCGATGCCTTCGGGCTTGACGATGCCGTCTTTGACCGGACGGGTGCGATCGTAATCTTCGCAGGCGAGGGTCAAATGGAGTGGCTTCATGATCTATTCTTTCTTGCGGTTGCTCCCTGCGCTTTGGCAACCAGCTTGACGAACTGCTGCATCTCTTTCACGAACTGCTTCTTGCCCTTTTCCGCGAGTAGAGAACCGAGATAGGCGCTGCCGAGACAAATGCCGGTGACGCCGGCTCGAACGTAATCGGTCACGTTCTTTAAACTCACGCCGCCGGATACCACGAAGCGGACGTCCGGAAACGGTCCCTGCATCTGGCGAATGAAATAGGGTCCGCCGACCAGATCGGCGGGAAAGATCTTCACCAGATCGGCGCGCGCGCGCTGCGCCGCGATGATCTCCGTCGGCGTCGCCGCGCCGGGAAAGCAGGCGAGGTTCGCCGTATGGCAGATACTGATCAGATTAAGCTCCAAGGACGGCGAAACGATAAATTGTGCGCCAGCGCCGATCGCTCGGTCGGCCTGCTGCGGCGCCAGCACCGTGCCCGCGCCAACGCGGATATGTTTTTGCGCGCTCAGTGCTTGGATCACATCCAGCGCGCCGGGCACGCTAAAAGTGATCTCGACGAACTTGATGCCGCCTTCGGCGGCCGCTCGCGCGAGCGCCAATGCTTCTTCCGCGCTCTTGGAGCGCACCACTGCGACCAGACGACTGGCGTAGAGTTCAGAAACCAGTTGAGTTCTGTCCATGTTGAAATTAGAAGTCCGTTAGAATCACAACGACGCTTGTCTTTGTATCATGTCGAATGAAGTGAGACATCTTGGCAGAAGATTTCCCGGCTTGGCCTTGAAATGACAACAGACAGATGCGACCTGTTCTGCCGTTCTTAGCTCAGACTCAATCCGCCGTCGACAATCAGCGTCTGGCCGGTGACAAAGTCACCGCCGGTGATCAACCCAAGAATCGCGCCCGCCACTTCGTCCGGCGTGGCGATCCGTTGGAGCGGGTATCCCGCTGATGCCTGGGCGATGACCTGCTGGTAATTCTCGCCATAGTGACTGCTCATCCACGGCGTGTCGGTGAACGCCGGCGCGACACAATTAACACGGACCTTCGGCGCCATGGCGACGGCGAGGCCGCGGGTAAGATGAATCAAAGCCGCTTTCGCCGTGCCGTAGGCAAGCGAAGACATCGTCAATGGCGAGAGCACACCGGAAATCGACGACACATTGACGATCATGCCCTGATTGGCTTCGAGCAGCTTTGCCGCCGCCCGCGCGCAGCGAAACGCGCCTTTCACGTTGACATCGAGGATCTCGTCCCAGATTTCGTCCGTCAGCGCTTCGAGGTCGGACGCTTTGACCCAATGGGTTACGCCCGCGTTGTTGACGACAATATCCAGACGACCGAACTCCGCGCCGATCTTGTCGATCATCGCGCGCACCTGCGCGTCGTTCTGCACGTCGGCCCGAATAGCCATCGCTTTGACGCCGCCGCGCTCGATCTCGTTCGCCAGCGCCTCCGCTTCTTTCCCCGACTTGCGATAGTTGACCACAACACCGCTGATCCCGGCCCTCGCCAGCCTGCGTACGGTCGCGCCGCCGATTCCCCCCGCGCCACCCGTGACCAATGCTACTCGTCCTTGCAGTTCCATGTGCTCACTTCACTCAAAAAATAAGAAAGATTTCTCGCTAGCGCTCGAAATCACAGATAAAATTTCTCTCAGTCGCGCTTTCGAAGCTCCGCGGTCCGCGCCTGATCGACAATCCAATTGTCCGGCAGCTTGACCAGATCGTCCAGCTTGCCTGAATAACGCACCGCCACGCCGTATTTTTTCTCGGCCTGTTCCGCAGTGATATAACCTTCGACGATGTCCCAGCGCACTTTCTCCGCATCACGCTTCATCGGATCACCGTAGCCGCCGCCGCCCGGGAGATTCACGTGGACGATCTCACTGTTTTTCAAATCCCTCAGCGCTTTCGGATTGAACGGCGTGCCGTCGTCGAGCGCCACTTCGCCGGTCGCTCCCTCGGCGCCGCCGAGAAGTCCCGGTGCCGCGTAATTCGTGCGATCAGCGATCGAGCTCACACTCCAGCGCCCCTCGCCGCGACGAGCAAACTCTGTCAGCTGGCCGAGCCCGCCGCGCCATTCGCCTGCCCCACCGGAGTCGGGCCGCAGCTGACGGCGCTTCATTACCACCGGCGACAAACTTTCGATCACTTCCGCCGGCACGCCGGCCACGCCGCTGGGAAATCCGACCGCGTTCAAGCCGTCTTTCGCCGGCCGCGCGCCGGTGCCGCCGACTTGAAAGATCGTCATAGTGAACGGAGGATTCTCGCCACGCCAGACGCTCAGCCAGATCGGATCCGCTCCCGGCGCCATCAGGCGCCCTGGCATGGCGCCGGAGAGCGCCGCAAAAATCGCGCTGGGAATGAAATGGCCGATCACCTGCCGGCTCGCCACCGGAGCGGGATCGAGCGCATTGAGAATGCTTCCCGCCGGCGCGCTCACGTGCACCGGTCGAAAGCTGCCCTCGTTGTGCGGCACGTCCGGGCAAATCGCGGCTTTAATCGCGAAGCTCGCATAGGCGTGGGTGTAATTGAAGACCACGTTGATGCCGCGCGTGCTCTGCGGCGAGGAGCCGCTAAAGTCGATGAAGATTTCATCGCCGGCGACCTTCACCGCGCAGCGCACCACGATGGGCTCCTCGAATCCGTCGCTCCAGGTTTCGTTGCGCCACTCGCCCGCGGGGAGCTTGCGAATCTCCGCGCGCACTGCCGCTTCCGAGCGTCGAATGATTTCCTCGGCGACCGGGTCGATGGAATCGAGCCCGAACTCCTCCATCATTTCCAACAGCGCACGGCCGCCGGTCTCGTTGCACGCGGTCTGCGCGTAAAAATCGCCGATCACCTCGTCTGGCTGGCGCACGTTGGCGCGCACGATCTGCATCAGCGTCGGATTGGGCTCGCCGCGCTCGAAGAGCTTCATGATCGGGATGCGCAGCCCTTCTTCGAAAACTTCGCGCGCCTCGGCGGAAAGAATTCGTCCGCCGATGTCCGCGCTGTGGCAGGTGTTGGCAAAGAGCGCGACCATCTTGTCGCCGCGAAAGATCGGCGTGGTGATCGTGATGTCGTTGATCTGCCCGGCGGTTTGCCAGGGATCGTTGGTGATCAGCGCGTCACCAGGCGATAGTTTTTCCGGCGGGAACGCCGCGAGAAAATGCTTCATCGACGTCGCCATGGCGTTGATGTGGCCCGGCGTGCCGCTGAGAGATTGCGCGATCATGCGCCCTTTAGTGTCGAACAGACCGCAGGCCAGATCCTGGCTCTCGCGCACGATGGTGCTGAACGCGGTGCGGATGAGCGCGTCCTGCTGCTCGTTCGCCACCGACATGAAGCGATTCCAGATGACTTCCAAAGTCACCGGATCGATCGTTTTACTTTCCATCCTGCAACTCCACGACGATGTTCAGGTACTCGTCCACCCGCGCGCGCCCGTGGGCGCCGATGATGAGAGTCGAATAGCGCTCCTCGACAATCGCGGGGCCGGCGAATTCCATCCGCGGCTTCAGAGCATAGCGGTCAAAAACCGCCACGTCCACGTAGCCGCCGCGTTCGGGAAAGTAGGCGCCCCGCGAGCCCTTGCGCGCCTCGGCGCCGCTCGCAGTCGCGCGCGGCAACTTGATGTTCAAATCCGGGCGCGGCCCGCTTGCGACTACCCGCCAGTTGATCACTTCAAGCGGGACGTCGGGACCCTTGCGCCCGTAGAGAGTCTTGTATGTGCGCTCGAATTCCGCCTGGATTGCCGGCAGGTCGCGCGTGCTTAAAACGCCGCTCGGCAGCGAGACCGAAACTTCATGCCCCTGACCAACGTAGCGCATGTCCGCGCTCCGTGAATACGTCATCTCTGTTGACTTCAATCCCGAACTTGCCAAAACTTTGCGTCCTTCCTCGGCCATTTCGTCGAGCAAGGAATTGGCGAACTGCCAATCGAGATCATCGAGCCGGCTGTAGGCGCTGCGCACGAAGTCAAAGGCCAGCGGCGCGGCGAGAAGTCCGAAGGTCGAACCGACGCCCGCGCCGAAGGGTGAGATCAGCGCCGGCAGGCGCAAAATCTCAGCGACCCGATAGCCGTGCACCGGCCCGGCACCGCCGAACGCATACATCGGCATGCGCCGCGGATCTTTGCCGCGCTCGCCCAGATGCGCGCGCGCCGCGTTGGCCATGTTCTCGTTGACGATCTGGTGAATACCCCAGGCCACCTGCTCGGCGTTCATGCGCAATTTTTCGCCGACCCGGCCGAGCGCTTGGCGCGCGCCGTCGAGGTCGAGCTGCATCTTGCCGCCGAGAAAATATTTGGCGTCGAGATAGCCGAGAATCAAATCCGCGTCCGTAACCGTCGGCTCGGTGCCGCCCTGCCGATAGCAAACAGGGCCGGGATCGGCCCCCGCGCTTTCGGGGCCGACTTTCAGCAAACCGAGGGAATCGACCCGCGCGATGCTGCCACCGCCGGCGCCGATTTCGATCATGTCGATGACCGGGACGCGCACCGGCAGCCCGCTGCCCTTGCGAAAACGATAAACACGATCGACTTCGAACTCGTGAGTCTTCGCCGGTTGGCCATCTTCGATTACACAAAGCTTGGCAGTCGTGCCGCCCATGTCGAAGGACAAAAGATCGCGATGACCTGCGAGACTTCCGGCTTGCGCCGCGGCCAGCGCGCCAGCGGCGGGTCCGGACTCGAGCAAGCGCACTGGAAAGCGCGCCGCCGTTTCGCGTGTGGCGATACCGCCGCTCGACAGCATGACGAAAAAGCTGCCGGCAAAACCGTTCCGATCGAGCCGCGCCTCGAGCTCGGCGAGATAATCGGACACGCGCTGCTGCACGTAGACGTTCGCCAGGGTCGTGCTGGTGCGCTGGAACTCGCGGATCTCGGCGACCACTTCCGAGCTGATCGACACGCGAATCTCCGGCGCGATTTCGCCGATGACTTCCGCCGTTCGTTTTTCGTGAGCGGGATTGCGAAAGCTGTTGAGATAGCAAACGCCGATCGCCTTAATGCCTTTGTCGCGCAGCTCCGCGACCAGGCGCCGCAGAAATTTTTCGTCAAGCGGTGCAAGTTCGCTCCCGTCCGCGGCCATGCGCTCCGGTACGTCGAAGCGCAGGTGGCGCGGCACCAGCGGTTTGGGCAGATCGAGATTGAGATCGTAAAGCTCGTAGCGGTGCTCGCGGCCGATCTCCACCGCGTCGCGAAAACCCGCGGTGGTGAGCAGCGCCGTCGGCGCGCCTTTGCGCTCGATCAGCGCGTTGGTGACCAAAGTCGTGCCGTGAATCAACGTGCCGCGCTCGTCGGTTTTTACCGCGCCATCTTTCAGCACGGGTCCGAGCGCATTCTCCACCGCCAGACTCGGATCGTCCGGAGTCGTGAGTGTTTTGCCGATCACGGCAGCGCCGTCTTCACCGACCAACAACATGTCGGTAAACGTGCCGCCGATATCGATGCCGACGCGATACATATTTGTTAAGACACCGAGGATGGATGATTGAAGATAGAGGATGGCGTCGTTTTCGCGATCGTCGATCCTCTATCTTCTATCTTCGGTTCATTGCGCAAATAGATCCAGCAGTCGCTGAGTTTGGTGTGCCGCCGCGGGACGGAGAAGTGGAATCTGCACACCGGCATCGCGGTATTGCTGCACGCGCTTTTTGACTTCGTCCGGCGTGCCGCTCGCGGTCATGCCTTCCACGTAGGAATCCGGGATCGCCTTGATCAGGCCTTCCATGCCGCCTGCCGCGTGAGCCTTCTCGAAAAGCGGAATGTCTTCCTTGCGGATGTACGGCTCGCCGACCTTCATCTTGGGCGCGGCGATGAACGAGATCTGCACGGGGTCGAGCTTGGTCGCCACTTCCCACCGTACAGCGTCAAGCGCCTTTTCGTGATCGTCCTCGATGGAGCAGTTGATGATCTGCGCCACGAAAAACTTCGAAAAGTCCCGTCCGGCCTTTTCCGCCGACTCCTTGATGATCTTGAGCGCGTTGACGGTATACTCCGGGGAACACACCGCGTTGAGGATCACGCCGTCGCCGATTTCGCCGGCGAGCTTCAAACCGACCGTGGCCGTTGCCGGCACATAAAAAGGAATTTTTGTCCGCACTGGTTTCCAACCAAGCCCAACATTATCCAACTTAACGAACTTGCCCTGATACGCAACCTTTTCGCCACTCAGCAGCAAGCGCATGGATTCGATATATTCGCGAAGCACCTCCGTCGGAGTTGCGCCGACTTCGATCGGCAGCGAATGCACGCGCGCGTGGCTTTTGGTGCACGCGCCCGGCGCCAAGGTCAGCCGCCCGCCGGTCAGCTCGTCGATGGTCGCCAAGAGCTGCGCCATCACGACTGGGCCACGCAAGCGCACGATCTGGGTCGTGCCCATTTGCAATTTCTTAGTCGCCAACCCGATCGCTGTCAACGAGCTCACCGAGTCGCGCATCAGTTCAATGGTCTCAGAAAAAAAAGCCATCTCGAAGCCGCGCTCCTCGGCCTGCTTCATCACATCGGCCATCTCCCGCACGTTGGTGAATTTGCCGTAGCCCAGCGCGTAACCGACTCTCTGCTTCGCCATTTTAGGAATGTTCCTCCATCTACTCGACGTTCACAAATGCGAAACTGGGATTATAGTCTGATTTTTGCCGGAAGGCTAAGGGCAAGAAATTGGAGTATTGGAGTAATGGAATACTGGAGCATGGGGGCCCATCACTCCAATCTTCGCGTTATTTCACCTTCATATTCCAACCAAAGATGCGCTCGCTCGGCAGCGGCCGGTAGTCGATGTTTTTCGCCATGCCGAACAGCAGTTGATGGCGCCACATGAACTGCGCCGGTGCTTCGTCGGTGATCACGCTCATCGCCTGTGAGAGCAGCTTCTTGCGCTTCGCCGGATCGAAGGCCTGCCTCTCGGCCGCCAGCAGTTCGTCGAGCTTGGGATTTGAGTAGCCGATGCGCGGCGAAGCGCCGGTTTCGAAATACTGCGATAGCGCCGCGCTCGGATCGACCACGCCGCCACGGCCCATATAGTAGAACGGAACCTTGCCCACCTGCACATTGGCCCACAAACTCGCCCAATCTGGAGTAAGAAGCTTGGTGCGAATACCCACGGCGGTGAGCATCGGCACGATCGCTTCGGAAATCTGCTTGTCCAAAGTGTAACGGCCCACCGGCGTAGAAAGCTCCACGTCGACCCCGTTGGGATAGCCGGCCTGCTTGAGCAGCTCGCGCGCCTTTTCAGGATTGTACGTGTACTTGGGCTGCAGGTTAGGATCGTAGCCGTATTGCCCGTCACCGATGGGACCGTCGAGGCGCGAGGCTTCGCCGCGCAGCAACGTTTTGATGATCGTGTCGCGATCGATGGCATAGCCGACGGCCTGGCGCACGAGTTTGTTATCCCAGGGCTTCGTTTTCGGCATCATCGCGAGAAACATGATCTCCGCCGAGTGAAATTTGACGATCTTGTGATTGGGGCTGCGCTCGACGCGCTCACGCAGATGCGGCGGCACGAACTGAGCGATTTGAATCTCGTTGTTGAGAAGCGCGGTGACCCGCTGCTCCGGTTCGCGCATGAGGCGAAAGACGATCTCATCCGGCGCCTGCGGATACTGTTTCCACATGGGATGGCTTTTGTCCTTGCCGATCACGAGACGCTGGCCGGGAATCAGCTCCCGGAATTTGTACGGCCCGGCTCCGACGGGATGCTTGTCCGCGGCTTCGGGTCCGTACTTGTCGTAGACGGCCTTGCTGGTAACGATGACCCGGTCAAAGAGATAATCGAGCAGCGGCGCCGTCGGCTCCTTGGTGGTGATGCGCACGGTGTATGTGTCCACCACCGCCTCGCTCGCTACAGCCGAGATATTCTGGAATTGCTTGGTGTAAGGATCGCTCCGCGTGCGCTTAAGCGAATGAACCACATCCTCCGCAGTCACCGGGGAGCCGTCGTGAAAGCGATTGCTTTTGCGCAGATGAAACAGCCAGGTTTTCGGATCTTTCACCTCCCAGCTTTCCACCAACAAACCCACGTGCTGTCCTTTGTCGAAGTCGTAGGTGCCGAGACAACCGAGCACCATGCACCACACGCTGTACATCAGCGACACGCTGTCGCCGTAAGGATTGAATGTCTCCATCGTTTCGGTGACTCCGATGGAGATGCGCGTCTCCGCGGCGCGCACCCGCGTGCCGAACAGCGCGACGCAGAAAACGATCGTCAACAAGCAGGCCGTCAATCGCCGCTTCATGTTCGCCTCCGATCCCAACACTCCATTACTCCAGGACTCCGGCACTCCATTTTTATCGTCACTTCCAAAGTTGCTTGTAAAATCCCTGGCTGTCGAGTTCCTTGACGAATCGATCGTCATAAAATGCTTCGGGCTTGGCGTCCCTCGCCTTGGGATTTCTTGCCGCCGCCTGGTTCAACACTTCCTGAATGCCCTCGCGCGTGTTGTAGGGAATCTTGTCCACGTAGTCCACCGCGTACTGGTAAACCGTATCCAAAGTTTTAGCATCCGTAGCGCGGGCATATTTCGCGATCGCCCGCTTGCTCAGTTCCTTGTCGGTAAATAGCGTGTGTACAGCCTCGCCGTAGGCCTTGAGAAAACGCCGGGCCAAATCGGGGCTGGCGTTGAGAAACGAACGGCGCGCCATAAAAGCGTCGTGGGGAAAATAAACGCCGGCTTTGCCCATATTCATCAGCACTCGCGCGCCGGCCTCTTCCGCTTTCAGGTTGGTGGGACTTGAGAAAGGCGCCGCGACAATGGTGCGCGTGCGCAACATCGCCGCGGCTGCGAACAAATCGCCGGTTTGAATCAAGGTCACGTCCTTGCCGGGCTCCAATTTTTGCTTTTGTAAGACATAGCGCATGGTGAAATCGGTGGAAGACCCGAAGCGCGTGACGCCGACGGCCTTACCGCGCAAATCTTCGATCGACTTAATTTCGGGAAGAGCCATGATGTAAAATGCCGGCACTTTGACCATCGAACCGAACATGACGATGTCCGCGCCGCCCATGGCTGCATCCACCGCGGCGCTGCCGGCGGCGCCCGCAATCGGTAGATCGCCGCCCAACATCGCTTGAACCATCATGGATCCGGAAGCGATCAAAATCAGGTGCGAATCGATATCGTACTTTTCAAAAAGCTTAGCCTCCTGCGCCACCCAAAGACCCGCGAAAACTCCGCTCGCGCTGGAATAGCCGTTTGCCAGACGGTCCCGCGCTCCGACACCGGCCACAGCCAACCAACTTACCGCCATCCATACCAACATTCCCGCCAAGTAACGTTTCATAGTGTCCTCCCCGGCCCAACTGTATGAGTTTACAATCCCTTGTCAACCGCCTATAAACGGGCTGCGCCGCGAGTAGGCGCGACTTCGGTTGAAATAGTCATATGGTTACGTGCTCGATTTCTTTCGGACAACGTTGCTTGTTACTTTGTGCGCTGCTTGTCTTACCGGCGGCTCTGCCCGCGCAGGATTTCTACAAAGACAAAACGCTGCGCTTCATAGTCGGGCAGGCTGCAGGCGGCGGCTACGACACCTACACGCGCTTGATCGCGCGCCACATCGTCAAGCATATTTCGGGAAATCCTTCGGCCGTGGTGGAGAACATGACCGGGGCTGGCAGCCTGGTCGCAGCCAACTATCTTTACAACAGCAGCAAAGCCGAGGGCTTGACCATCGCCAACTGGAACAGCGCCTTTGTGCTCAATCAAGCGCTGGGCGATACCAACGTTAAGTTCGACGCGCGTAAATTCGGCTGGATCGGCGCGCCGAGCAAAGGCGTGCCGGTGTTCGTCATCATGGGCTTTGCCGGCGTGAAGAGCTTCGACGACATCGTCAAGAGCGGCAAAGTTATCCGCGTCGGTGGCACCGCGCCGGGCTCCCACAGCGTGGATCTGCCGCTCATGCTCAACAAAATGCTTGGCACGAAGTTCAACGTGGTTTCCGGCTATCAGGGCACGGCGCAGGTGCGCCTCGCCATGCAGCGGCGCGAGGTGGACGGCGATTTTACCAACTGGGAATCGGTCGTCGCCACTCGTAAGGACATGGTCGACGCAAAGGGCGACGAACACTTGGCTGCGCTGCTGATTCACTCGCGGCTACCCGACCCCGAACTCAAAGGCGTACCGCTCTTCACCGACATTCTCGGGAGTGAGCTCAACGTCGCCACCTACAAAGCCTACATGGCGCAAATGGAGTATCAACGCCCGCTCACCGTCGCGCCGGGAACGCCGAAGGAGCGGCTAGAAATTTTGCGCCGCGCCTTCAAAGCGACTCTGGAAGATCCCGAGTTTCAAGCGCAGGCGAGCAAATCCAAGCTCGACATCACTTACGTCTCGGGCGCCGAAGCGGAAAAGCTCGCCGCGGACGTGTTGGCGATTTCGCCGAAGGTGCGTGAGAACCTGCAGTTTCTTACGCAGGCAAAATAGTGAGAACAACGATTGAGGAAGAATTCTTATGGCAAAAAACGGATTCAAGGCGATGGATTCCGACATGCACGTGTTCGAGCCCGCCGATCTCTGGCAGCGCTACATCGACAGTAAATATCTCGACCGCGCGCCCAAAGGTTTGAATCGCTCGTTTCGCGATCTCGGCATCGAGCTCGAAGGCAAAATCATGCCAATCCCGCGCCAACCGGAGAACCCCGCACTTGCCAAGTATCGTCAGGACTTTTTCGAGGAAAAATACGGCGAAGCCGGCAAAAGAAATTTCGACGGCGTATCGCAGTTGCACGCGATGGACACGGAAGGTCTCGATGTCGCGTTGCTGTTTCCGACTCGCGGCCTGACTGTTTTGGGCATGGACGGCCTCGACCCTGATTTTGCCATTGCCATCGCGCGCGCCTACAACGATTGGCTGCATGATTTCGCCAAGGCAAACTCCGAGCGCATGTACGGCGTCACGATGGTCGCGCCGCACGACATCAGCGGCTCCATCGAAGAAATTCGCCGGACGGTGACGGAATATGGTTTCCGCGGTATTTTTCTGCGACCCAATCACGTCAACAACAAGAAATGGAGCGATCCTTTTTACGATCCGCTCTGGGCGGAATGCGAGAAACTAAATCTCCCCGTCGGCTTTCACGAGGCAGGCCGGGTTTATCTGCCGCAGCCGGCTTTTTTTCACATCTGCTCGACGTTTTCGATGTTCAACACCTTCGGCTTTCCCTTCGCGAACATGCTCGCCTGCGGCGACATGATCTTCGGCGGCGTTATGGAGCGCTTTCCGAAATTGAAAGTCGCGTTTCTCGAAGGCAACTGCTCCTGGGCGCCGTGGCTCCTCTGGCGCATGGGCGAATACGCCGAGACCACAGGAAGAGCGGAGTATCCCTATCTAAAATTGACGCCGCTGGAATATTTCCAGCGCCAGTGCTACGGCGCCGTCGAATGCGACGAGATCACCGCCAAGCACATTCCCGAGTACGGCCTGGAAGACAACATGGTCTTCTCGACCGATTACCCGCACCTCGACGTGAAATATCCTCACGCCATCGATACGTTCCTGACGTTGCCGTTCTCGGACGAGATCAAGAGAAAGTATCTGTGGGACAATTGCGCGAGGCTATATAACTTTGACTCTTAAGACTGCGGCGCCGAACTCTGTTGTCTCAGGTCTTTTCGGCGTGCTGAATCACTTCGTGCATTTCGAAAACATTCGGTCCCGAGAAAATTTCGGACCGCGGGCGGTTGCGGTGTGCTTCCTTGAACTCCGCACTCTCCGTCCATGCCTGGAACGACGCCTCGTCGCGCCAGTGCGTAAGCACGATGTAGTAATCGCCTTTGATTGGCCGCAAGATTTCCAGACGGACAAAGCCCGGCATATTTTCCACCAGCCTCGCTCTTCCTTCGAAACGCTCCTCGAATTCCTTCTCATGCCCCTTGGCGACCTGGAGTCGATTTGAAACGACGATCATTCGATCCTCCCTTTCAGATCTCGCGATTGCTCACACTTCAATTTCTACTATGACCGGCGCGTGATCGGAAGGCCGGTCATGCACGCGCCGGTCGCGGTCGATCGAACATTTCTTGCAAATTTTCGCTAATTCCGCCGACAACAGGACGTGATCGATTCGCAATCCGAGCCCGCGTTTGAAGCCGTTCGTGCGGTAGTCCCACCAGCTGTAGGATTTCTCCGGCTGATCGAACAACCGAAAACTGTCCGACAACCCGAGCGCGACTAACTCTCTAAATGCTGCCTTCTCCGGCTCGCTGAATAGCACTTTGCCTTCCCATACTTTGGGATCGTGCACATCGCGATCTTCTGGCGCGATATTATAGTCGCCCAACAGCGCCAGACGGGAATGCTGCGCCATCTCGGTCTTTAACCAGGCATTCAAGCGCGCGAGCCAGTCCAGTTTGTAGCGATACTTGTCCGACGTCACACTTTCGCCGTTGGGTATGTAGACGCAAATCACCCGCACCCCGTCAATGGTCGCGGCGATGACACGTTTCTGTGGGTCGTCATGGCCAAGTATGCCCATGACACAATCAGCGGACGGCAAACGACTCAGGATAGCGACGCCATTGTAGGTCTTCTGCCCCGAGCAAACCGTTTGATAACCCGCCGCGGTGATCTCCAAGTGCGGAAAGTTGCCGTCCTCGAGCTTCGTTTCCTGAAGACAAAGCGCATCCGGCGATTCGGTAGAGAGGAAATCAAGCACCTGCGGTAACCGCACTTTGAGCGAGTTTACGTTCCAGGTTGCCAGCTTCATGTTTTCTCCCAATTCGAAAAATTTATCTCAGGGGTCGCGAACTGTTCATAAAATCCTCGCCCAAGAAATTACATTTCGGACTCTCATCTTTCCAGGGTCTCTCTGCCAACTACCGCCAACAGGATTGCTGAGAGCACGAGCAGCGGCGCATACGCCAGAAACGGTACGCTCGGATCAAATCGGTTCGCAAGGTAACCGCCGATCAGCGGGGCCACACCGCTGCCCAGTTCGGCAATCGTGCGTCGGAGCGCCTGCAGGCGGCTGCGCACGTGCGCCGGCACGACATCGTAGGTCGAAGTCGCCAACGATCCGAGAGAAAGCCCCTGAGCGAGGCCCGCGACTCCGGTAAGCATGCCCAGTTCTGCAAATCCGTCGGTGAGCGGAATCAGCACAAACACAAGTGCCGGCAGCGCAGTGCTCGGTACCGTGCACCATTTTCGTCCGACCCGATCCATGAGAAAACCGGCTGGAATGATCATCACGAAAACAATGATGCCGGAGATCGTAAACAAGCTCCCGACCTGCATCGGCGTAAGCCCCAAATGGGTCCCGGCGTAAAGCGGCAACATGCTCTGCACAATCACACGCTGAGATTGATTGGCTAGAGTCGCAAACGTCAGCGTACAGTACGTCGGCCGCAGACGCGGGTGAATTTCGCGATAGAGGTGCTGAACACTACGAAAGCGCCGGATGAACCCCGCTAGCCTCCACGCATTCGCAGTATCGGGAAATTCCGCCGCCGTTCGCGTAACAACGAAATTTGGCACGGCTAGCCCGAAGGGGACCGAGCTCACGGTGGCGACCGCGTAGCCGGCGAAAGCGGCCTCGAAACCGAAAGCCTCTGTGAGCCAACCACCGACGAACGGAGAAAAAGCCGCGCCGATCGTGTACACGCCGTGCAAGCCGCTGATGACCCGCCCGCGCTGATGGCGCTGCACTAAATCGAGGCCGGCGACTTCCCGACCGGTGGCCCACAAACTGTCAGCTCCGCCCATGACCAACGCTAAAAAGAGAATCAACGGCAACCATGGCGCCCACAAAACCGATAACGCTGCCGCGCCCGCCAACAGCGGTCCACCGACCAGCGCCACGCGAGTTCCCGCTCGATCGAGTAGCACACCGCCGAGCGCCGTGCCGATAAACTTGCCGATGGCGAAGGCGGTCACGATCTGCGCCGCGCCACCCGCCGAGACGCCAAACTGCGTCGCGAGCACCGGAATTGTCGGAATGATCATCGTCCAAGCGCCGGACAGGAACGTTCCGGCGTAGAGTGCGCTGAGACCGCGCACGATCGGATGGGCGAAGACGCGCTTGAGCATGAACCCGATGCCGGAGCTAGTTGGCCGCGCGAGTATAGCGGGACTGCAAATCCCGCAGAAACTTTTCGGCGCTGCCGGCCGTGGCGTCGCCGGGAAGCTTTTTCAAATCGGCGATGAGCGTTTTCAGATCTGGCGCTATCTCAGCGAGCGCGGCAATCATCTCAAAGAAGCGGTAATAGGCCAGATCATGACTCAGCTTGGCCTCAAGTACCGTAGGTGGGTGCTGGCTTCGTATCTGGCGCTCGAATTGGCGGCGGTATGTTGGATAGCGCTCCATCTCGTCGAGAATTTTTTTCTTCGCTTCGTCTAGCGGCATGGTGGCAAAAATCTGCCCCGCTTCGATCACCAGCGCGTTCAACTCGTGCGACAGCTTGCGCCCCTCGTCCACCGCCGTCAGCGCGCTTTTCCAACTCGTGTCGGCGCCTTTCTCGCGAAAGTAAGCGAGCGCAGCAAGCCAGCCCAGCGGCGTCACGACCGCTTCTTCGACTTCCCACTGCAAATTGAAATTGGCGTCGCCGTGCAGATCCTCGTGCAGCACCACCATCGCCCGGCGCACCTCCGGCTCGGCGGAAAAACCGACGGTCGCTACTGCGCGCGCATCGGCGAACTCGCTCCCTTGCCGGTAGTAAACGCTGTAGCCATCCACTCGATAGACCTGCTCGATCCGGAGTCGCTCCTGCTCGGTGTTAAACCCGATGGCCATGCGAATATCGATGGGGGCGCGCAGCGCGAGCGTGCCGGCGCGCTGAAGCCAAAGCCAGAGCATCGATAGCGCCGGCCCCTCCTGACTGGTCCGGCTGAGCGCCGGAGTCGGTTCGATGCCGAGCGTTTTACCGAAGGCTTTGACTTCGTCGATCAAATTCGCCGTCTCTCGCAACCGCCCCGTGCGATCCACGCCAGCCGGCGGCACGGTGGTGCAGGCCGAAAAGAATACACCGGTTAAGACCGCCGCGATTATCAGTGAAATGAATTTCAGCGCAGCGCGCTCCCGGCAAGATATTGTCGCCCGCGCGTCGAGCGCACCGATGGATCTCCGCCCACCACACCCAAGACCCGACTGGAAAGCATGTTGTGAAATCTACTCAAACGACCGATCCACGTTGTTGGGAATGAATTTTTGTAGCATGACCGAGCGAGCGCTGACAAGGAACTGCAAGTTGAACAAGAAAGCGTATCCCTCTCACTCAGTTGTTCTCCTGACCGACTCATCCGATGGGGAGAGGAGCACATCAACAACTTTCACAGATCCGCTGGAGACTTTTGCTGCTTTGTTGGCGCAGGATGCGCACGTAAAAACGGGAGCAGCCTAGAAATGAGTGAGGAGACCCGCCGATTGAAGAGCGAACGGCTTGTAAACAGATTAAGTCTTTCCTTTGTTCGCCGACTTTCTCATTCGAGCCAGTGCGTCTCGTCGCTTATCGGCTCGATTTTCAGCACTCTTAAAATTCGGCTCTTCGTCTTTACCAGCGCCCAAGTAACCCGCAAGCGCACTGATATTTGGATATTTCAACATTTCGATCGCCGTCACCTCTCGAGCCAGCGCGTCATGCAATTTACTCTGGATCTTGGCCAATAGAAGTGAATCACCACCTAAATCGAAAAAATTGTCCTGCGTGCCAACGTGATCGAGAGAGAGGACTTCGGACCAGATTCGAACCAACGTCTCTTCAAGAGAGGTTCTTGGACCAGCAAAAGGGGTATTGAGAGCGGGTCGTTCGCGGCCCGGAAGTGGGAGCGCGCCACGATCCACCTTTCCGGCGGGTGTAAGCGGCATCGCTTCCACGGTCACGAAAAGTGAGGGCATCATATACTCTGGCAGAGTTTTCGCCAGGGAGCGGCGCAAATCACTCGCGGATATGGCCTCTTTTGCAGGCACGAGGTACGCCACCACACGATGCTCGCCGGGTCGGTCTTCACGCACGATGACAGCGGCCTCTTTGATTGCGTCAAAATTCGCAAGCACACGCTCAATCTCGGTGATGTCGACCTGATAGCCGCGCACATTTGCCTGAAAATCTTTCCGGCCAAGGTGAACCAGGCAGCCGTCTGAGCGGAAGCGTGCCACATCACCCGTGAGATAAACGCGCTTGTCGGGGTCATGGGGATCGCAGAGAAACTTGGTTTGAGTAAGCTCTGGCTGGCGCCAATATCCTAGAGCGAGGTAGCGGCTTCTGACCGCAATTTCCCCGATGTCTTCGAAACTCACCTCTTGGCCGAGCTCGTCAAGGAGCATGATCTCTGTATCTTCGAGGGCATAACCCACGGGTACCATGCCCTCCTTGATCTGTGTTTCATGGTCGATGAAGTAACTGCAGATACTTCCCGTCGTTTCAGTCACTCCAAGACTATTGACAAAGATGCAATGCTCTGGAAATCGAGCTTTGTAAAGCTCGACATCACGCAGGTAGACCGGCTCGCTAGATAGTCTGATCAACCGCAGGTCAGGAAAGCTAATCTCGCCATGGAGGGATTCGGCAAAGTGTCGGAACATGCTCGCGGCTGAGTCGTAGATGGTAATTTTCTCCTCCAGAAGCTGACGGGTCAGCTTTGCCTGCCCTTCCTCTTTGACACTGAACGGATAAGTGGTGGCTCCATTGAGCAAGGCGCCTAAAATGATTCTGATTCCGCCGATAGCGCTGCAGGAACGGAGAAGAATTAATCGATCTTCAACACAGATATGTAAGCTGTTCGTCTCCTTCTTAGTCTGGTGCAATAGGTTACGGTGATTCTGAACGACCCCTTTGGGTTGGCCTGAGGAGCCGGAAGTGTAAAGAATATACGCGCAATGATCTGGGGACGCGGTTAGACTAACATTTTCGATAGCCGCATCGAAATCGAGTTCGTCAACATTGACCAGGTCCAAGCCAGTTTGAAGTTGCGCTGCATATGAAAGTCCTCGCGTATTGGTCACGATAAGAGTAGCTCGGGTATCGTCAAGGATGTAATTGTTCCTGGCACACGGTAGAGTCGGATCGAGTGGAACGTAGACCTTTCCACTCTTCCAAATCGCAAAGATCGCCGCAATAATTTCGGCACCGTGTTCTAGCAGCACCGCTACGGCCTCTTCCTTAGCGCCTCGCCGGGCCGAGATAGCTCGCGCTATGTGATTTGCTATCCGATTCAAAGATTCGTACGTCAACGGGCGGGTCTTAGACTTGACGGCCAATCGTTGCGGATACAATCGCACCATCTCGTGAAATCGATCGGGGATCGATTGTTCGACCTCGTCCGCACGAAATTCCAAGAACTTTCCAGTCGGGTGAAAACACTTCGCCCTAACCGCTGTTTGTTTCGCAGCTATCTTCGCACTATCAGAAGAATACTCAGTCATATTACAAGCCGTATTATATGCGGTCTACACTCTTGTTGTCGATGCAATAGCGTTTTCGAAAGCGACCTACTTTCTGACAATAATTACGGCTTTTGGAGATTAGAGAGTTTTCGAGCAACAGCTCGGTAAAAAACGGCCGGGATGAATGTTCTCTTTTACACCGGGACTTCCCAAATTCTTATTTCTACCTGCCGCGAATGCATTTCTCGGATCATCGATCGACGACTATTGTTTTTGGGCAATCCAAGTTGACGCTCCCAAGGGATTCACCTAGATTAATTCAGTTATGGTTCTCGCGTTCGATATCGACGGCGTGCTGGCGGATTTTGTCTCACCGTTCCTTCAATTGCTTTCGGCGCGCAGCGGCGGCGGGCTCATCGATCCGGCATCGATCACCGACCCGAATTTCATGCAGCACCCGTTTCTCACCCGAGAAATCATTTTCGAATGCATGGAGGCGGCGTCCTACGATCCGGAGTTCTGGCGGGTGCTGACACCGCTCCTGACGCCAAGCCAGTGGCAGGCGCTCGATCGCATCGCCCAGGAGCATCCGACGGTCTTTATTACCCACCGCTGGGTGCGCGATACCTATGATATCAATCAAGTCACCTGTGACTGGCTCCGCGCTCAGGGGATCCGCAACCCGGTTGTGCATTTTACCCAGGACAAGAAATCGCTTCTCGTCCGCGAGTTGAACGTGGGTCTTTTCGTAGACGACCGTCACGAGAACTGCCAGGATGTGGCGACAGAAACCGACGCCGTCGTTTTCATGCCGCATCGACCGTACAATCAGGCTTACGATCACCCGAAGGTTCGCCGCATTCAAAAAATGGACGAGCTCTTCGACTATCTTTCCGATAAGTAATGGCAGCACTCGACGGAAAAATCGCGATCGTCACCGGCGGTGGAGGCGGCATCGGCGGCGCCATCGTCCGGCGCTTTGCGCGCGAAGGCGCCAAGGTGGCGGTTGTTGATATCGACAGCACCGCGGCGAAGAGCTGCGCCGACGCCATCGCCGCGGAGAACGGCGAAACGCTCGCCCTGCGCACCGATGTGACGCGCCAGGAATCCGCGCATGAGATGATCCAAAAAACCTTCGATCACTGGGGCCGGATCGATATTCTCGTCAACGTCGCCGGCGGCGCCGAGCGAAAGCGCGTGCTCGATATGACCGCGGAAGATTGGGACCGCGTCGTCGACATGAATCTCAAGTCCGTCTTCTTGTGCTCGCAGGCGGTCTTACCGACGATGTTGAAGCAACGTTACGGCAAGATCGTGAGTATTTCTTCGATCTACGGCTTCACCGGCAATGCCACTCGATCAAGCTATGCCGCCGCCAAAGGTGGCGTCGCGGCGTTTACCAAGTCTCTGGCCCTGGAACACGCGCAGGATGGCATTAACGTCAACGCCATCGCGCCGGGACGGGTCGAAACGCCGCGTGTGCGCAGCCACTACACCGACGAGGCATGGGCGGCGGCCGTCGCGCAGATTCCCATGGGCCGCACCGGCACACCGGACGAGATCGCCGGCGCCGCGCTTTTTCTCGTCGCTGACGAAAACAAATACATCACCGGCCAGACCATTCACGTCAATGGCGCGTGGCTGAACTGGTAAAAAAACCGGTTCTCAGTTATCAGTGGTCAGTCACCGGTAACCGGAATTCTCAATAAACATTGCTGGTTTAACTGACAAATCTCAGGAGGAGTGAACATGTACGGCTGGCGCGCAAAGATTGGTCATGTCGCCCCATCGCGCGGCGATACTTTGGTTTATGAATTCTATCAGATGCTGCCGGAAGGTTTCATGATTCTGAACAGCACCGGCACGATCCGCCAATTGGTAGACGCGGACTTCGAGCGCCAGCTTCAGCGCATCGAAGAGGCCGCGGCCGACCTGGTCGACAACAAATGCGACTCCGTCATCATCGGCGGCTCACCGCTCTTCACCAAGCTCGGGCACGGCAGCGATATCGAGATGGGCAAGAAGCTCACGGCGAGATTCGGCGTGCCGGTCGTGCCGGGGATCACCGGCGAGATCGAAGCGCTCAAAGCGATGAATATCAAACAGCTCGTCGTCGCTACGCCCCACGAAGACACGCTCAACGAGCGCATGAAGGCTTTTCTCGAAGCCTCCGGGTTCAAAGTTTTGAAAATTCAGGGATATGGAGTCCGCAAAAACGCCGATCTGACGGATATGGACGAGCACTCGGCCTACAAGATCGCCAAGCGCCTTTACGAACAGGCGCCGGAAGCGGATGGCGTGTTCGTACCCTGCCCGCGCTGGCCGACGATCACCGACGTGGATCTCCTCGAGCGAGAGATCGGCAAGCCTGTGATCACGAGCTGCCAGGCGTATATCTGGCATGCCCTCAAGATGGCGAAGGTAAAACAGGACGTCAGTGGTTTTGGCAGGCTGATGGCGTCGCTATCGAATTAATGCCATCGATAAAAAAAGAGCCGCACCTTTTGGGTTCGGCTCTTCGCTCAAAAACGGATATCGCGTTTACTTTCTGCTGCCGAACACTTCCTTCAAAAGATCCGTCGCGCGCGCGGCGGGATTGGTTCTGATTTTTTTCTCTTCCTGACCCACGACGAAGAAAATTCCGTCCGTGGCTTTTTCGGTGACGTACTGGTTGGTATCGAAGGCGATGCCTTTTGAAAACGGCACGTCTTTGTACTTGGCGATCAAATCGTTATATTGCCGGTTGACGCCGACCTGATCCATCACTTCCTTTACCGAGGGAAGAAACGCGGTCTGAAGCTTCTTCGAAGTCTTGGCCTTGAAATAATCCGTCGCCGCGGTGTCGCCACCGTTGAGGATCTTGCGCGCGTCATCGAAGCTCATCTCGCCGATGGCTCCCCAGAAAATATCCTTCGCAAAGGGCACCGCTTTTTCGGCGGCGCGATTCATGCCGACGACGAACTCATCGATCTGCGGGCCGTAGCCGACCAGGCGCAGCGGTTGCTCGATCGTCTGTAACGACTTCGGCATCAGGATCTTGATCGCTTTGTTCATCAGGAAACCGTCGTTCTGACCCGTTTGGAGAACGGCGTTTTCCGTCCCGACCTTCAACGCTTCCTGCAACCCTGAGCCGATTTTAGCGTCGCTCAACCCGCTGGCGCTGCCCCCGCTCGAAAGATTACCCAGCCCCTTGAGCATCTTGTCCAGCTGCGCGCGCGCCGGCGCGACCGCCAGGAAGAAAAACAACGCCGTGGCCCAGACTCGCAACATGGTCGTTCCCTCCGCTTTAATGCGCTGTCGAAATGATGAACCGAGCAAATCGTGACCGGGCTTAGAGAAGCTCCTTGGAACGCGGCGGCGGCGTGCGGTCGCCGAGATGAAAATCGTTGAGCGCCGCAGCGAAACCGGCATCGATCAGGAGATTGACGATTTCCTGTTGCGCCTCGCGCGGCGAGAGCCGGAAAGCCGTGCGCAGCGGCGGGATCGCATCACGCCAGCGGCTCTGGCTAAGATACGCCCTACCTAAGTAGAAATACGCTTCACCGTATTCGGGATCGCGCCGCGTGGCTTCTTCCAAATAAGGTACCGATTCGACAAATCGCCCTTGATTGAACAGTGACAGGCCGCGCTC
>Ga0310810_10001372_pt1 | contig 25484 bp, 26 predicted proteins | sample NCmetagenome_FD_207641 | JGI IMG/M metagenome (GOLD analysis project Ga0310810, IMG submission 207641) | Soil microbial communities from experimental microcosm in Duke University, North Carolina, United States - NC | ecosystem: Engineered > Artificial ecosystem > Soil microcosm > Unclassified ...
CCGCTTCAGGCATGGCTCGACAAATTCGAGACGCGCAAGAAGGGCGACCCGAACCCCTTCGTCGTGGGTAAGGCTGGATATCAGAAGTTCGTCGACGTGCTGTATGCGTGCAGCGAGATCAACCTCGCGCGCCGGAAATCAACTTAGGATCCGTCCAAACGACGCGAACGATCCGAACGATCTAGGGAAACCGCGGCCCGGTGTAATGCTGGTAGCCGCCCAGGACAAAGCCTGCGGCGTCGTGATCGCCTTCGTGGCAGGCTTCCTCCATCTGCTCGTATCCCTTTTCCTTGATGCGTTCGAGCGGGAACACCATCGTCCACGGGCGCGTGTAGACCTTCGGATCCTCCATCGTCGCCTGATAGTGCAGCGTGTCGGCGTCGACGAGCGTCAGGCGCTCCGTCACCTTGAGCGCATCGCTGGCGAAGTGGCCCATCGAGTCGTACCACCAGCGGCCGTTGAGGTTGGTGGTTTCGATGACCAGCGTGTTTCCTTCCCAGTGGCCAATCGAATCGCCCATCCAGAGCTTGAAGGTCGGGCTGAGGTGCGCGCGTCCGTCCATATGGACGACGCGGAAGATGTGGCCGCCCGCCTCGTTGACGATTGCGATCAGATTGCCGGACTGTGTGATCTGACGCGTTCGAAAGTTCGCCATCTGCCTGGGCACGCCGGTCGGCAGGCACTGCGCGTACGGATCGATGTACTTCGTGACGTTCTCATCGCGCTGCGCACGGGCCCACGTCTGATACGGAACCTTCCCATCGGCCGGATCGACGATGACCGTCACCGCGGGACCAAAACCACCTGGCGCCGGATTGCCCGGGTAGTCCTCGATGTTCTGAAAGCCCATGGCCAGCGGCGCGTCCCAGATGCCCTGCAGGTTCGGGGTGCCGTCGGGCATTCGCGGCGGCGAGAATGTCTTCGCCTTTTCGAGTGCACACGGATGAAATTTCGCCGAAACCGATGGACAACCGGCGATCATCGGTCGATTCTTCGATGCCTGGCCGGCAACCGGCGCCGACCAGATGAACGGCAGCCCGGCGCCGAGAGCCGTGAGCGCAAACCATCGAAACAGTGGACCACGCATGGGTAACTAACTCCTGAGCGTCCCTCAAAACGAAAAGCACTCGTACTCGAGCAGCCGGAAATTCTTCTCTTTGTGCCGATTGAGAATCATGGCCATCTTCCACGGCCGTGTGAAGGTCTTCGGATCGTCGATTGTCGCTTCGTAGTTGATGTGGTCGGGATCGATGAGCGTGTAGCGCTCGATCACATGGAGCGCGTCGCTGTGGAAATTGCCGGTGCGATCGAACCACGTCTCGTCGTTGAAGTCGGTGACGTCGACGACGAGCGTGTCGCCCTCCCAATGGCCGCGGGAATCGCCCATCCACCAGTACAGCTGCCCCTCGATGTGGGGCGTCCCCATGAAAATGTTCCGTACCGCGTGCGCGTACTCATACAGGACGGTGATCTGCTCCGGCGTCTGAACGATCTGAAACGGAAAGGGTAGATAGGTCGCGCGGGGTACACCCGGGAGGTAGCACTTCGATTCGGGATCGGCAGTTGCCCGATTCTCGTAATTGGATTTTCTCTTCGCGGCGGCGGCTGGCGTGTACGGTAGCTCGTTTCCTTCGACGACTCCCTGTCCTGCGGGAACACCTTTTTCCGCGTTGTGGTCCAGGATGTTCCAGCTCGCGGTGTTCATCACCTGCCAGATGCCGGACAGATCCGGTTTGCCATCTGCCGTGCGGCGGAGTCCGCCCTGTCCCCCACCTGTGCCCTGCGCGAACACGAACATCGGGAACAGCGCGATCGAAGCGATTGCGAAAAGCCTGCGTGTCATTGAGATTGACGGGACTATACTACGGGCCGCTCGGAGGCCTTTCCATGAAGTCCCGATTCGTTATTGCACTCGTCGCAGCCGGAGCCCTCTTTCAGATTCCCGTCGCTGCGCATCATTCCTTCGCCGCTGAATTCGATCAGAACAAACCGGTGACGCTCACCGGCAAGCTCACGAAGATGGAGTGGACGAACCCGCACGGCTGGATCTTCGTCGACGTGACCGGTCCCGACGGCAAAGTCGTGAACTGGGCGATCGAATCCGGAAGTCCGAACGCGCTGATCAGGCGCGGTCTTCGTCCGGCGGACTTCACGCTGGGCACCACGGTGGTCGTCAAGGGATATCAGGCCAGAAACGGCACGCCGACCGCGAATGGAACGAGCGTGACCTTGGCGAACGGTAAGAATTTCTTTCTCGGTTCACCAGACACCGGAGCACCACAGGAGAAACAGTGAGGAAACGAACCATGAGCGGTCGACCCCTTGGGATTATTACCGGCATCGCCCTCATCTTTGCGGCAGCGTTTCTCATCTCGCGTCCCGCGTTCGCACAGGAAGCCACACTGAGCGGGACGATCTCGGATCAAACGGCGAGCGTCCTGCCGGGCGCCACCGTGACGGCCCTGCATCAGGCATCGGGCAACGTCTTCGTGGCCGTGACCGATGACCGAGGCTTCTATCGTCTGCCGCTTCGCACCGGTGTCTATCGCATCACGGTGGAACTCCAGGGATTTGCCAGCGCAAACCGCTCGGTGGAGCTGCTCGTCGGGCAGCAGGCAGTCATCAATCTGCAGATGGCCCCCTCGACGGTGCAGGAGACCATTACCGTCACGGCGGAAGCGCCGCTGCTGGACATGACGTCATCGACGCTGTCGGGAAACGTAGATCCGCGTCAGATGCAGGACCTGCCGGTGAACGGCCGCAACTGGCTGGACCTGACGATGCTGACGCCCGGCGCGCGCACCAACTCGGTTGGCGAGGCGCCAGTCCTTGGTGACGGCCGCGGCTCGTATCAGCTGAACGTCGATGGGCAGCAGGTGACCAATTACGTGCAGTTCAATCGTGCCAACCCTCGCTACAGCCGCGACGCGATCGCCGAGTTCGAATTCGTCGCCAATCGATTCGACGCGACGCAGGGACGCTCGATGGGCGTGCAAATCAACGCCATCACGAAGTCGGGCACCAATACGCCCGCGGGAACCTTCTCGGGTTACTTCCGCGACGATTCGTTCAATGCGAAGGATTTCATTGCGAACAAAGTTCTTCCTTACTCGAATCAGCAGCTCAGTGGCACCTTCGGCGGACCCATCAAGAAGGATCGGGTGCACTATTTCGCGAATTACGAATACGAGCGTGAGCCGAGGACGTCGACGTGGAATACGCCGTACCGGGCATTCAATATTGACCTCACCGGCACGCGATGGCAGCGCGAAGCTGGCGTACGCGTGGACGTGCAATTCTCGCCCCGGAGCCGTCTGTCGATGCGCGGCACCAACTGGCACGAGTTCATTCCGTACGCGGCCGGGAGCGCCACGTCGACGCCGGCCTCGACGGTGGAAACCAATAACCAGAGCAACCAGTTCAATGCCACGTGGACGCGCGTGTTCGGCACCAGCGCGGTCAACGAAGTCAAGGTCGGATATGCGGGAAGCGGCTGGAACCAGACGAGTCCCGTAAAAAATCCGAAAGCGACGATCACCGACGGTTTCGGATCCCCGAACATCCTGCTTCGAGGCCTGACCATCGGGACGGGCACGTTCGCTCCGCAGCGCCCGCGGCAGCGCGGCACGTCGGTGCGGGACGACTACTCGACCTCGTTCACGGCCGGGGGCCGCCACGCCGTCAAGGTTGGCGGGGAATACATCTACGATCACATGCAGTACTTCTTCTGCAACGTCTGCAACGGTCAGCTCGATGCGCGCAACGGCGCGATCCCCGCGAACGTCGAACAGCTGTTTCCAGACCTCTTTGATGCCGCAACATGGAATCTGAACGCGCTGTCGGCTCTCAGCGTGCGCTGGCGGCAGGGGATCGGTGATTTCAATCTGATCACCCCGCGCAACGTGTTCGGGATGTGGCTGCAGGACGACTGGGCGGTCAAGCCACGCTTCACCCTGAATCTCGGGCTCCGTTACGATCTGCAGACCAACGCGTTCGAGAACAAGGTCGGGATTGGACCGTTCCTGCCCGCCAATCGTCCCAACGACACCGACAACATCGCGCCGCGCGTCGGGTTCGCGCTGACCCTGACGCCGCGTACGGTCATTCGTGGTGGCGCCGGAAAGTTCTTCGGCGACGTGCTCAACCCGCATTTCACGCGCGCGTTCGCGCAGCAGATCAGCCCGGAACGCGCCTACGATGGCCGGCCCGATTTCGCCTCCAACCCGTTCAACGGGCCGGTGCCGTCCTACGACGCGGTGCTGGCGAGCCTCTGCTCGGTCAACAACGTGCCGGGTTGTCTACGCCGCGAGCTGCCCTTCACCATCTTTGGACCGTGGGCACAGATCCCGTACAGCTATCAGGCGTCCATCGGCGTGCAGCGGCAGATCGGCAACACGCTGGGCGTCAACGCCGACTACATCTATACGGGCGAACGCAAGGTCAGTTGGAACGAGAGTGGGTACAACATCAATCTCAGTTACAACCCGGCGACCGGCGTCAACTATCCGTTCTCCGACATCAGCCGTCGTCCGTATCCAGAATACGGCGCGGTCGACATGTGGATTCCGACCGACGCGCGCTCGAACTACCACGCGCTCTCGACTGCGTTCACCAAGCGGATGAGCAACGGCTGGCAGGCGTCGGGCACGTACCTGTTGTCGGGACTCTGGGACGCGTACGCGATACCCTACAGCGGATTGAATCGCGTGACGTTCCCGGTCGCGCCTGATCTCGGCGGCGAATATTCACTGGCCCAGAACGATCAGCGCCACCGCGTCGTCCTCAACGGCATCTGGCAGCTGAAATATGGCTTCCAGGCGAGCGGCCTCTACTTCTATGGCTCCGGATCGCGTTACCCCACGAGCTACGGAACGGATCTGCGTGATCTCGGTGGTATCGGCGCCAATCGCCTGCGCCCCAACGGCACGATCGTGCCTCGAAACAACTTCGTCGGCCTGCCGCTGCACCGCGTCGACGTTCGCCTGCAGAAGAAGTTCACCGTCAGTCAGCGGACCACGATCGAAGGCATTGCGGAAGTGTTCAACCTGTTTAATCACGCCAACTACGGGTCGTATACAACGCAGGAGGTCGCCACCGCAAGCTACGGTAAACCGTCGTCGAATCCCGCGGTCGCGTATCAGCCGCGAATGGCGCAGCTCGGATTCCGGGTCACGTTCTAAACGGGAGATCCGTTCGGATCGTTCGGATCGTTCGGATCGTTCGGATCGTTCGGATCGCTCAACGTCCGAAGGTTCCGAACGGTTCGAACGATCGACGAGCCGCGTCTCATGGGACCGCAATGCGACAGATTGACGATCGAGGCGCGGACTAGGCGCGCTGGACCTCGTGACGCACGATCTCCGCCCCCTTCACCAGCGCACGAAGTTTGCCAAACGCCACCTCACGCGGGAGGTACTTCATGCCGCAATCGGTCGACACGATGATGTGTTCGGGCGCAATGAACGGGAGCGCGCGACGAATGCGGGCAGCGACAGTCTCGGGCGGCTCGACGTTCATATCAGAGAGGTCGATCGTGCCGAGAAGAATCTGCTTGCCCGGCAGCTCGCGCAGCACCGCACAGTCAAGGTTCGCCTGTGCGGTCTCGATGGAAATCTGATTGCAGCGGCACTGCGCCAGTTCCGGCAGGAACGAATAACCGGACGGACGTTCGTGGATGATCGCCGCATAGCCGAAGCAGATGTGCACGCACGTCGTGCCCGTGACCCCCTCGAGGGCCCGGTTCAAGGCTTTCAACCCGTACTGCCTCGCTTTCTCCGGCCGCGCCTGCATGTACGGCTCGTCGATCTGCACGACATCCGCCCCGGCGGCGAATAGATCCTGAATTTCCTCGTTTACCGCTTCCGCATAGTCCATTGCGGCTTCTTCGTCGCTCTGGTAGTAGTCGTTCTGCGCCTGTTGCGACATCGTGAACGGACCAGGCACCGTGATCTTCACTCTGCGTGTTGTGTGCGCCTTCAAGAACTTGAGGTCCTCGACCTCCACGGGATGGCGGCGTCTGATCGTGCCCACGATACGTGGAACGGGGTTCGGATGACCGGATCGATCGAGCGCGGTTCCGGGATTATCGAGGTCGATGCCGTCGAGCGCTGTTGCAAACCGGTTCGAGTAGCTTTCGCGGCGAATTTCGCCGTCTGTGACGATGTCGAGGCCTGCATCCTCCTGTGCGCGGATGGCGAGCAGCGTGGCGTCGTTCTGCGCATCGGATAGCCACGGTTCAGGGATGCGCCACAACTCTTTCGCCCGGACACGCGGCGGAAAGCGTCCGGCGAGCTTCGCGCGATCGATCAGCCATTCGGGCTGGGGATAACTGCCTACAAGCGTGGTCGGAAACAGGGTCATCGCCCTGAGTATATGTGCCTGGTTGGTAGTTGGTGGTTACCTACGAACGACTAACCACCAACCGCCAACCCAACGAACCGAGCTACTGCGCGCAGGGCATGCCGAGCGACTTCATCGACACAACGGTGTACGCGGCGTTCGGCGATCGCGGTATCTCCAGTTTCGTCTTCGAGTTTGACTTCGAATCAGGAGCGTCCTCGCGTTCGACCTTCGTCTCATCCTTGATCTTCACGTCCGCGTCGCCGTGTCCTTTTTCGACCTTCAGTGCGGAGATCTGGACCTGCTGCCCCACGCTGGACGCGAGGTTCACGTCTGGCGCGGCGAGCAGCGCGTAGGTCGCGATGTCACCGGCGGTGGCGACCGCCTTGCCTTTGTCGCCCTTCACCTCGGACTTCCCCTCGACCTTCGTCTTGTCCTTGTCGACATCCGTCTTTACTTTCGACTTCGCCGTGACGTCGTCGCCAGCGGCCGCGATGTGCCCGACCAGTGAGTAGCTGTTGGTCGCCGGGTCACTGCGCAGGCAACCCACCATGCTGATTACCTTCGCGTCGTCGGCTTTAATATCGGTGCGCGCCTTCACCTTCGAGTCCTGCGCGAAGACAGGCGCCGATAGCGTCGCCGCTACGATTGCCACGAGTACGGTCCGGCTCATGTGTTCTGTTCCTCCGTGGACTCGTGGTGCAGGATGTGTTCCGCAGCCCGTCCGAGAAAGGCGAGCGGCTGATCAGTTCCGCAAAACGATCTGGTCCTGCATACTGAGAGGAGAAATGCCTCCCCTTTCTTTTGCAAGGTTATTTGGCGCGCAGGGACGCCGTGCTGTCGAGTCGATCGTTCCGCGGCGGACGTTCGACGAGGTGATTCTGCCAGCGGCCACTCGCCGCGCGCTGGACGACGCGCTCGCACAAGTTACACAGCACGACCTTATCTTCAACCGCTGGGGTCTGGGCGAGCGGCACCCAACCGGACTCGCCCTCGCGTTCAACTTCGCTGGACCGCCGGGGACCGGGAAGACCATCTGCGCCGAAGCGCTCGCGCATTCGCTCGGCCGGCGGCTGCTGCTCGTCCGCTACGCCGAGCTCGAATCGTTGTGGATGGGTGAGACGCCGAAGAACGTCGCATCCATCTTTCGGACTGCGCGAGAAGAAGGCGCCGTGTTGTTTTTCGACGAAGCGGATGCGATTGCGTCGAGGCGTTCGACGATGCTCGATACCGGTTTTCAGCGCGAGTCGAACACCGTCGTGAGCGTGCTGCTCCAGGAATTGGAGTGGTACAACGGCGTCATCATCTTCGCCACCAACCTGGCGGCGAATTTCGACCCTGCATTCGAACGCCGCATCCGAACGCACGTGTTGTTCGAAATGCCAGGGCCAACCGAACGCGAGCAGATCTGGCGCGTGCAGCTGCATCCGACGCGCACGCCGCTGGCGGGCGACGTCGACTTCCGGGAGCTCGCAATCAGGTACGACGTGAGCGGAGGCGACATTCGCAATGCGGTGCTGAAAGCGGCGCTCACCGCGGCGGCGCAGCCAGGGCCCGATTCAGCGAAACGCATTCACCAGCGCGATCTGGTCTCCGGCATTGAATCGGTCGTAGCCGGCAAACTCGTGATGCGCCAGAGCGTGTTCACGGACACTGCGGTGGTCGCCGCGGGTCAAGGTTCGGTGGCGGAAGCGACCGTCCAACACCTGTCACGGCTGCTCGCCTACGCCGTGGGGATTGCCGGCCTCGCCTTTCTCATCGCCGTCATCGCGCTCGCGGTCGCAGCGTTGAGATGACGACTAGCTGCGCCCGTACGTTGCGAAGATACGACTGCTGCCGGCCTTGTCGAACGCGATCACATCGAACCTCTGCGGTGCCGTGCCTGGAACCTCCATGCCCGGCGAACCGATCGGCATACCGGGAACGGCCAGTCCGGCCATCGCGGCTCCCTGCTTCAACATCCGTTGAACGTCCGCGATTGGAACGTGACCCTCCACGATATGGCCATCAATGATGGCGGTGTGACAGGAGCGCAGCGCCGCCGGAACGGCATAGCGCGAGCGATCGAGCTCGGCGATGTTTCGAATCGTGACCGCAACGCCGCTGGTCCGTAGCAACTCGACCCACTTGGTGCAGCATCCGCACGTTGGATCCTTGTAAACGGTCGCCGTCCGCTGCTGCGCACTTGCGCGCGTCGGCGTCAGCAGCATCAGTGGAAGCATTGACAGGAGCGATCGTCTGGTCATGCGTTGATTATCCCAGCAAATGCCAAAACCCAAATCCCAAATCCCAAAAGCCAGCCTTCAACGCCGAACCGACAATCGTTCCGAACCACGGAGGCACGGAGAACACGGAAACCTAACAAGGTTTCTCTCCGTGGCCTCCGCATCTCCGTGGTTCGGTATCCCGATTTGTACTTGGAATTTGGGATTTCCTCGCTGTCACGCGGCGCCGGCGAGGCGATCGAGTTCGCTCGGATTGAGAATGCGAACACGATGGCGATCAGGAAACGCCAGGATACCGCGGCGGACGAGTCGGCTCGTCGTACGGCTCACCGCCTCCGGCGACAGACCGAGATAATCGGCGATGTCCGAACGCGTCATCGGTACCATCAGCGTGCGTGGCCCCGATGATTCGGCGCGCCAGTGTTCATCCCGTTCGAGCATTTTGATGAACATCGCGAGCTTGCCGGTCGCGGTATGTCTCGTGACGTTGATCGTGTGCCGCTGCGCTTCTCGCAGCTGGTGAGTCACTTTCACGAGAAAACGAAATTGCAGGTCGGCATCGCGAAGTAACAGATCCTTCAACGCGTCAATGGGAATGCGGTAGAGGGTCACACGCGTAATGGCCTGCGTGGTGTTGACGAACCGGCCGTTTTCGGCGAGGCCGAAGACGTCGCCCGGAAACAGGAACGTGGCGATATGTCGCTTCCCGCTCGGCAGCTCCCGGTAGGACTTGACGACGCCTTTGGCGATCATGAAGACCCATTCCGCCGGCGTGTCTTCGCGATAGAAAATCGTCCGGCGCGGCACGTTCAACGACGTGGCGAGTCCTGAGAGATTTTGGCGATGACGCTCCGTGAGTAGCTGCGTCGCAACGCCCGCTGCGGTCAGTTTCTCGAACGGAACCGCGCGAATCGCCAGCTCGCTGGCACTCATCCCCTCAGCTTTCGACGCCGATCCGTGCGCGTAAACCGGCGGCGGTCCACCGCGCCCGTTCGACGCTCGTCGGTGAGTTCCGTGAGTTCCGTGTCGGTCGACGGAGTACGACAAGTCGATTCCTCCTGCGCGGGTGGCGCAACGGCCGTTACGACCATGCCGACCGACTGCGGATGTAAGGCCCGCACGATGTCATCCGGCTTCATGTCGCTGCCGTATGTGCACATGCCGGGCCGTCAGCCGGGCGGTAAACCGGCGCGAAACGAGGCGCCGTCGACGCGTCGTCCCCGTCGGTGGTGACCCGCACAACCGAGATTTGTGAGGTACGCCAGCCAGCCAGCCGGATCACACCGCAAATTGCCCGGAACGGGCATTGCCGTCTTGTCGGCCGAGGATGCGGTTGGCGTGAAGGTGTTAACTACAATCAGTGCGGTACTGCTCCTGATCTCGCCATCGGCAGCCGCCGATCGCGGGATCGCTAACATCCGTGTCACGCCGGCCACATCCTTAGAGCCTGCGAACGTGTCCGTGCAGGTCGCCGTCGAACGTCACGCTGACAATCGTCGCCTGACGATCGTCGTCGATTCCGGCTCGTATTATTGGAGCAGCGAACGACAGCTCGACGGCCAGGACGGCCCCTATCTGTCCGTGTTCAACTGCCGCGAGCTGCCTGCCGGTGAATACGCCGTTCAGGCGTCGGTAGTCGGGCCAGACGGCCGGGTACGCGCCACCGCGAGGAATCGCATCATCGTGATGTCGCGAACACCTGGCGAGCTCTATTAACCGGCGCGGGGCATGGACGGGGGCCGTGTCGTCGCAGTGTCTCCGCGACACTGGAGCGATCTACTGCTGTTTTCGGTCACGGCAGTCGAACTCGGAGTCCTGCTGATCCTCACGCCCGCACTGACAGTTCCCGACTGGATATACGTCTTGCAGCATGTGACGGTGCTGGCCATCGCCCTCACGCGACGTTCACCAGCTGTCACGGATCATTCATTCGGCGTGAGCGCAGCCGTCGCCGTCTCGTACGCCTATCCGTACGCGCAGGTCATTTATCTTCAGCGGACACCCGGGTGGCCACTCTGGCCTGAGGGCGGCATCGTCCTCATTACCTCTGGCGCACTGCTGAGCATCGTCAGTCTCTGGACGCTTGGACGACGGTTTGGCATTCGACCAGCGCTGCGAGGTCTGGCCGTCCACGGAACCTACCGCGTCATTCGCCATCCGATCTATCTGAGCTATGTTCTCGGCGACGTGGGATATAACCTGCAGGAATGCAATCTCGGCACGGCGGCGCTCGTGATCGTCGGTTGGATTGCGATGATCTATCGCATTGACAGCGAAGAGCGCGTTATGGCGCACCACCCGGAGTGGGCTGCTTATACGAACGCTGTTCGCTACCGACTCCTGCCCGGAATCTGGTGAACTCAGAAATTCATCTCGAGATTGATGTGGAAGATGGGTCCGTTGGCGCCGACCGGCATCGGATACGCCGTGTAGCCGACAGGGCTATGGTTGACGTGGATGAACTCGCCGTTCAGTCGAAGGCCTCGCTGCTTGGTGAAGTACCAGCTCTCACCGATACGCAACTCCGATGGATTGCCGAAGTCGCCGAAGATCTGCGAGCCGCTCACGTAGAGCTGCAGGACGTCCTTGATCGCCATCGCCGACGTCTGCAGCTGGTACCCGGTGTCGTGGATGCTCGGGATGCCACCAACGTTAATGCCTGTGTACTGGCCGAGCCAGCGCCAATAGAACTCTCCTTCAAGCGACATCCCGTGGTACTTCACGCCGGCGTCGAGGCTCGTCATCTTCCAGTCGACGGTGTCGATTGTGATGCCAGGGCCGAACAGATTCGGCGTGAAGATGATGCTGCCGTCGCTGAGGCGGATCTGGGTGTTTTCGATGGCGTTTGTTCCCGGCTGACTCTGTGTGTCTTCGAGGCTGTGCGACCAGTGGACGCCGAGGCGCGTGGCGACCTTCTCATGCCAGTCGTAATCGCCGAACGTTCCGTACAACCCGAATTCGCCCGTGGTCGGCAACCACGTGAGCGCGAACGACTGCGTGTCCAACTTGTTGTCGAGCTGCGCGGCGCTGACGCCGAGGATGCTCAGATTGGTCGCGATCATCGCGTTGTATTTCACGTTCGTGAACAGATCGCCTTTGGCCCACACGCCGTTCGTGTAGGAGCCGCGGAAGAACTCGTCAGCAATCAGGCGATCATCGACGCCGAGCCAGTACGGGAACTGTCCTTCGGTGCTGCGCACCGTCGGGAGCGAGGTGATGCCGGTGCCGACCGAGAAGAACCGGTTGAACGTGTAACTGAGGTTGCCGGCGCCGACCACCTGCGCAGGATCCCCCTGCGACGCGTTCGATGACCAGACGTACAGGTAGTACCGAAACTTCGGGGTCAGGAACCAGCCGCTGAACGGCGAGAAAAACTTCGCGAGCTGGATGTCCTGCCGTTGCTGAAGCGTATGCGAGACGCCGAAGGCATCCGTGTCGCTCGCATCGATGTTCCGTTGATTGAGGTACCGCGCGTAGCTGAAGAGACGGAAGTAGATCTGGCCTTTCTCACCGTCATAGAGAAGAAACCCGAGGTTCGGGACGTGCTCGAGCGGCTTCTTCTTCTCCGCCTGCTGCGTCGTCTGACCGGCGACGAACTCCCCACCGCAGCCGTCCGACACCCAGATGCCGGTGTCGTCGTATCCCCAGGTCTTCCCCAGAAGGCAGGGGGCCGCTCCCGACGCATTGACCAGGGCGACACCGGCCGATGTGTCGGCGGTGCAATGCTGCCGCTCACCGGGTTGCGACGCGCAGGAGATGTGATTCTGCTGCGACGCGGCGGTGGATGCATCCGCCCCGGGTTGCTGGCTCTGGGTGTCCTGCGCCTGCGCGGTTCCGACAAACAGCACCAGTGCAGCCGTGCATCGCGTGATCGCGAAGCACAGCGGACGAGACCGGCTGCCTTGCATCCAATTGAAACAACCGGTCCACATCAGCCGCGGGATCCGACTTAGCGCCGTCCGCTGGTCGCGACCGCTTCTTCCCGGAACGCCGCGTATGGATTTCCGCCGAGGTTGTTGGAAATCTGCGTGATGGCGCGCTGCGCTCGTACGCTGTTGCCGGCGTCATCGAGCGGCGGCGACACTACCGCGATGCCGAACTTGCCCGGTGATACGGCGATGATGCCGCCGCCCACTCCGCTTTTCGCGGGCAATCCTGTGTGATACAGCCACTTCCCGGAGTCGTCGTACAAGCCGGCTGTCGCCATCACCGCGAGCACGCCAGGTACTTTTGATTCGTCGATGATGCGTTTCCCCGTCATCGGGTTTCTGCCCCCGGCCGCCAGCGTCGCAGCCATCATCCCGAGATCCTTGGCGTTCACGCCGACGGAGCACTGCCTCGTGTAGAGATCCACCGCCTGCTGCCAGTTGTTCTTGATGTAGCCATACGCGAACATGAGCGCGCCAATCGCCTGGTTGCGCTGGTTGGTGGCCGACTCGGACTCGTACACGTCATTCAACACGCGCAACGGGCGTCCGGCGGCGTCGCTGTAGATTCCGATGATTTTTTTCCAAATGTCATCGGCCGTCGCGCCGATCACCATGCTCGTCGCGGAGATCGCTCCGGGATTGACGAGCGGATTCATCTCCGGTGCGCCAGTACCGACGACGGTCTTGACCGCTTCGACAGCAATGATTGAGTTGAAACGCGCACCGGTCGCATCGACGCCGATTCGCTTTTCGACCGATTCGAGGCCCTGCTCCTGGATGACCTGGGCCATCGTGAAGACCTTCGAGATCGATTGGATGGAGACTTCCGTCCCGACATCGCCAGCCGTGTAGACCTTGCCGTCGGTCGTCACGAGCGCAATCCCGAACAGGTTTGGATCGACCTTGGCGAGCGCCGGGATGTAATCCGCGTTCTTCCCTTCGGTAAGCGACTTGAATTCGTTATAGGCCCTGGTGACCGCGCCCTGCGGCTCCACGGTCGTTCCCGTCGAAGCGCGCTGTGCCGAGACGGAGATCGCCGCGGCAGAAATCAGTCCGATGATTCCGGCGAGCGATGCCTGCCGGATCGACAACCCCTTACTCATGCTTACTCTCCTGCCTTGTACGAGAAGCTGTACTTGAACGAAAACTGAAGCCTGTAGTCGTCCACATCAAAGCCGTCGGAGTTGTTCTCGCGCCGTATCCACTGCAATTCGCCGCCCATCATCACGTTCTTGACAGGCACGCACAGCAGGTTCGCCGACGCGTACTGTCCGACCTTGAACGCACGCGGCGTCTGCAGGTTGCTGTTGTCGATGTCCACGCGCGAATAGCCGACCGCCGTGGTCCACTTGCTGCTCCAGTTGTGATCCAGATAGGCGACAGCGCCGAAGATCGGCAGCGCCTCTCCGACAACGGGCGTCACGGGATTACCGGGGTTCGTCTTGGCTCCGACATCCACGGGCGCATCGTTGAAGTAGTTCTGGATGCCCTCGCCGTAGATGGCCTGCAGTCGAAGGACGTCGTTCGGCGTGGCTTTCACATTCGAGCTGACGCTGAGGCCCCAACCCCAGACATGGCCGTTCAGGTCGAACTGATCGTTCGGCAAGAGATCGTCGTACGCGATGTAGCGCAGCGCACCGCCAAACTGTACGTATCCCCAGTCCGCGCCATGCCGATAGTGGCCGGTCACATCCGGCGCCGGAAAGCGCCCCCTCACGTTCTGCAACTCGACGCGATCCGACAAGAGGCCGGCATCGCCACTGGCCCCCGGATTCTCGATGGCGATGCGCGCGTTCGACGTGCCGTCGTTGAACGGTTCCCAGAACACTTGGGTGTTGCGGAAGAACAGCATGCCGTTCGGTCCCCAGTAGTCGAGAATGTTCGGGAAGACATCGACATCCATGAACTGGCTGTTGGTCTGCCCGCCCCCGACCTGTTTCCACTGTCCCCACGCGTGGCGGAGACGAATCGTGGTCAAGCCGGCATCGCGGCCGACGCCGAACATGTCGAACTCGAAGGTCGCCTTGACGTCGCCATCTGGCGTGGGCAGCGTGCCCGTTGCACCGAACCGGCTCTGTCTCGGACTCAGGTAGAAGTGGCCGTCGTTCCCGAATTCATGGCGGAACGACGGGAGCTTCGACGGCCGGAGCACGTCGTACCAGTTCGGATCGTTCTGCCGGAAATCGACGATCGCATCGGCCTGTCCAAACCCGTAGATTTCAATCGTCGGCTTGTCGGCGGCCGGCGCCGGCGTGGGTGCCTGCGCCTGGGCGATCGTCGAGATCCCAAGCACGAGCAGGCATGCAGAGAAGACGCTGCGTGTCATTTGACGTTGACCCTTTCCCATTCGCGGACGCGTCTGCGCCCCTCGTTGAAGATGCGTTCGTAATTGCCTCTGCGAATCTTGAGACTCGCGTCGGGTGTGAGCCGCTGCCACACCGGCGTCCACATGTCGTACACGGCGTAGTAGGCATCAGGGCCAGCAGGTGCGACCGTATCGGTTCCGAACAGGAAGCGATCGGGATACTGATTGAGCATCGCGGAGACCGTCGCGATCGATTCGGGAGTCGCGACGGCGTACTTGGCGACCTCGTCCCACGAAATATCGAAATCCAGATGGCTCAGCGCGGGGTCTCTGAGCATCTCCTCGACCATAGCCGCCTGCCTCGATGAGCGCATCGCCGCTCCGGCAGACGACCGCACCGGTTGCACGACGCGACCGAGGCCGATATGCGCCCAGATGATGGTGGTCTTGGGATGGCGCCTGAGCAGCGCCTTCATCTGCGTCAGATACGCCGGCTCCGAATCCGGCTTCGCGAACGGCACGTCGATGTCGTTGTGCATGAGGACGACGAGACCAACATCGCCCGCGAAATCGAGGATGCGATCGAGAGCCGGGTTGGTAAGACTGGGCGCGCCCCCAGCGACCTTGGCGGAGACGAACTCCTTATGGATGGTGAACTCACCGATTCCGGAAAAGACACCGGGATAGATCTCGAGTACGCGTCGAATGTGATCGACCGCGTACATGTCGGCCGGGTTGAACCCGGTGATCATGGGATCGAAGCGCGCCTGGTCACGCGGCGGCAACGAACGAAAGGCATTCGCGATGTAGGCGTCGGTAAACGAGTAGTAATAGAGCGGTGCGTCACTCTGCAGGTAGTAAGTGGGGGCATAGTCGCCGGAGTTGCCGTACGACCATTGCTGCTGGAGTGGAATGCCGAAGAGCGTCGATCGTCCGACGCGGCTGCCCATGATGTGGAGAAACGCCTGTGGAGTGATGCCTTGCTGGATGTAGTTCGTGAGATGAAAGTGCGAGTCGTTGAACTGCGCCGAGGCGACGACGTCTGGCGCCTCAGCCGCGGTGCCGGATGCGGCCGTCCAGCCACCGGCGATGCCGAAGGCGCCAACGACCAGCAGCGCACTCAGCGCGACGACCGACGGAAGCCTTCTCATCACCGGGGCGGCGACCGTGCACGTGGCGCGCCGATGAGTCCGGCGCGCCGGCGGAATTGGCGGAAGTCGTTGTCAGCGCGGAGATTCCGCGGACACTGTGGGCGCGTGCGACTGCGCCGCACCGGGGGGTTGCGTCACAACACCTCGGCCGTCTCTCAATCCCTCGTGAGGCGACGCGGCCCGGCGCGATGCGGCGATGATCCGGGTGATGGCCGTCGCGAGATCTTCAGGAAAAAACGGCTTTGGCAATAATTCTGTGAAACCGGCGGCATCCGCCGCTGCGCGTTCGCGCGTCATCACGGATGCCGTCAGCGCGACAACCGGGACATCCGCAAGTGCTGGGTCCTTTCTCAACTCGCGAAGGACCTGGATCCCGTTCATGCCGAACATCCGCAATTCGAGCAGGATGATGTCCGGCTCAGACTGCCGCGCGACGTCAATCGACGCCTGACTATCGGAACACGGAATGACATGAAAACCGCGAGTCTGTAGATACTCCGCATACATCTCACGGTTATCTTTATGATTGTCAACGAGTAAGACGAGCGGCTGATCATGCGGCATGGCGGGTCTCGATTCGTCTGCGTGCGGGCGCAGCTACTCGCGCTCGTGAACCATCCTCGGCAATCGTCCATCCGGTCGTCTCGTGGCCGCATGATGCGCAGCGCAGCGACAAACGATGCTGCTCGAAATGCAGCAGCGTGTCGTGGCCGAAGAGGCCGCAGATGGCGCGTCGCGCCATCCATTTCACGCGTCGAAGCAAGGTGGTCATCTCGTCGCTCCTGTCGCCGAACCGGGCCGACGCCTGCATGCCACCCTTGGTCGCCATGCCGATCACGCAGGCGCCGGACCCGGCGACCGCACGAGCTTGCAAACCGTGCGCCCGTGTGGATCGTCATAAACATTCATGATCGCGTGCGTCGCCACAGGAGATCGTCATGGTGATCACCGTGCGTCGCGATCATCGGCTGGTGCATCGCGCCACAGGTGTTGCACTCTGCGCACGAATCGCCGCGGCCTTTCGGTGTAGATTCGCGCGCCGAGAATCTCCGCGTGTCGGCGAAGCACGCGCTGATATCGCGACACGACCCGCAGACATCGCGCGCTCTCGTTCCGCGGCAACGTTCCGTCGGTGACGAGTAAGTCACGCAGCAGAATGACGTTGTGGTATTCGCCCAGAATGCCGTCGAGCGCTTCAATCCGTCGCTCGTAGGCGACCAGGTGATTCGCGCAGTGTCCCTCCAGCAGGCGGATGTGAAACCAATGGTCTTTCACATAACGTCGCCAGGTGTGAAAGTGCGCCGCCTTCGGCTTCGACCACGTCACGAGCATCATGCGTCGCGCGCGGCGATAGCTCTCCTCGAGACCGGGCGCAATCGCGCCAAATCCGTCACCGCGGATGTGCCAGCGCTTCACGCGGCTGCGCTCGCTGCGGAGCGTGCCGGCGGCGATCTTGAGGATTCCGCGCGCGTGCGTGTCATGGTCGGCGCGGGCGCCATTGCGGAGAACTCCCGCGCGAGCAGCCGCGAGCGCCCGCTTGGGCAGCGATGCGGGATACCGATGCTCGATTTCCTCGAGTGTTTCGACGATGCCGCGCCCGTCGGCGACCGGCGCCAACAGACGGCTGACGGTGCTCAGATCGCGATCGACGGTGCGGTACTCCTTGTCGAGCACCGGCCGCACGAGCCGGATGATTGCACGGATTTTTTTGACACGCCGCCGTGCATCGTGGACTGCGTCGTCACTCTGTGGATCGCCCACCGAGTGCAGTTCGGAGATCGCGGCCTCGAGCTGCTTGAGCACGATCCGCCGGACCTCTTTGGATATAGAAGCGCCTTGCTTCAACCGGAACGCCATCGCACGCCCTCCCCTTCATCGTGCGAAACGCCCGACGCGAAACAGCCGCGCCGCGCCAATGGCCAGTAACGAACCGGCGGCGGTGCCTACGGCGCCAATCGTCAGCTGCGCAAGCAGCGGGCCCGTCGACAGAATGCCGGTCGCAAAAAAGAGTGCGAAGGTAAATCCGCTGGACGATGCGAACGCGGCCACGACGAGCTGGCGCCACCCGAGTCCGCGTGGCAGATGCCAGCCAGCCGCGACCGCCGCGCCGACCGCCGTCAGAATCCCGAGCGGGCGGCCAACCAGCGCACCCAGCAACAACGCCCATGTGCCGGTGTCGTAGCCGCGAAGCAACACGCCACCGTTGACGAGCCCGAAAGAACAGCAGAACGACCTGCACCAACGTGTTCCATTCGTGCTCGAAGTGATGCACCGCATCGTCGTCCGGAGGATCGGCGAGCAGGTCGAGCCGGCGCGGCTCGTGAGGGAGAAACGGAACGATGGGAACGAGCGCGAACGCTGGATGGAGGCCCTCGCGATACAACGCGACCCATGACAGCGTCCCGCAAACGACCAGGTACGGCCAGAACGATCGCACGAGTAGTGCTCGCATGGCGCCGGCGATGCCAAGCGCCACCAGCATCACGCCGAGCCCTCCTCCGTGCACAGCCGCGACCGGGTACTGCGGCGCAATGATGAACATCCCGGCGAGATTCGTCGCGATCGCCAGCAGCAGCACGAACGGAAGCGCGCCACTGCGCGGCAGAATCGTTTTGAGCACGTAGTACGCGGCTGCGATGTCGATGGCGCTGGCGATGGGCCACCCGGTCTCAAGGATCGACTCGTAATGCCCGTGCACATACGCCAGGTACAATCCGGCACTTCCCGCCATGCCGCCCGCGGCGGCAAGCAACGGCAGACTCCACCGGCGCCACGAGTGAAGTGCGCCGCCGGGCATCACGGCTTCGACGATCTCCTGCATGATCAAGCCGACGAAGAGCGCCATGCCGATCTCGTTGACCGGGAATGCCAGCGAGTGCGCGAACACGAAGTACGGTTCCGGCATCGTGTTGGCCCAGACGAGGGCGATGGCGACTCCCACCGGCAGCGCGAGGTACAGGTGTACGACGCGGTCCAGCAGGGGCGCGACGGCACCGCGACGGCGGCGATGTACCGCGACGCGGTGCGTGGCGAGGGCCTGGGATTTCATCGCGCGGTCCTCGAGTCAACTGGCGCACGATGAATGACGCCGGAGTCCACCGTCGCGCCGGTTCGAGCGACGGCCTCGAAGAACAGCTCGTCGCCAACGACCTCGGCGAGCATGAACGCCTGGTCCTGGTCGTAATACGCCGCGGTCAATCCGGACGGCCGCACGTGTCCCCGGCGCAACTCTCCGGCCGACCCTGAGACGAAGTAGGTGATTCCCTTCTGCGGCTTGAGCCGCTCGTAGACGTGGTCGTGCCCCGAAAAGACGACGTCAACGCCGTATTTGACGAAGAGCGGTTCGAGAATGACGCGCAGCGCCACATCCGGTCCGTGCCGCCCGCCGTCGGAGTAGATCGGGTGATGGAAGAAACAGATTCGCCACAAATCGTCTGACTGCTGGAGCACTTCATCGAACCACGCGCGCTGCTTCGGATCGAACTGATTGGAATCGAGCACGAAGAACCGTACGTTCTTTTTCACGAACGTGAAGTACCGCTCGCCCCCCATGTTGAATGGTTTGTAGAACCGGTTGTGCTGGTCGTCGTGGTTGCCGAGCGTCGCGTAGAAGAGCACGCCCGCTTTCAGCAGGGCCGAATACGGGCGCTCGAACTTGGTGACAAAGTCGTCCGGGTCCTGGCGCCCGTACATGTTGTCGCCAAGCATCAGGACGATGCCGAATGGAAAGGCCGTCCGGGCGGCAGCCATCCGCTGACCGACGTCGTACTCAGGCTTTGCCCCTGTTCCGGTGTCTCCGATCACCGCGAACTTCAGCGAGTCTGGGCGGGCGGGCAGCGTCCCCGTCGCGCGCGCTGCATTCGGCGCGGCCGGTGTGAACCCGGCGGCCCCGAGCAACGCGGTGAGGAGGACGACTGCGACGCGCCGCATGGTGTCAACCCGTCATCTGCTTGCGATCAGGTTGACGCGCTGGGCGTCGCTGACCCTTCCTTGTAGGATCTCGATGAAGCGCGCCGCCAGGTCGGGCGCATAGCCGCCCGCGCGAAAGGCGTCCCGCCACTGGCGGTCGCTGAGCCCGCCGATGAGCGCGGCTGCCCATCGCACGTCGTCGCGTGTAATGCGGTTGCGCACCAGTTCCTTATGCAGGCCGTGGTAGTCGAACTCGATGAACCCACGGCGCTCGCCGGTGATGAATTGCGTGCGGGAAAACACCGCCAGGTTGTTGCGGACGGGGCTGAAGCGACCAGTCTCCCCGAGGCAGAGACCCAGATCACGTACGACGTACCAATACCTCGCCGCCCCGCCGGCCGCTGGCTTGTACTCGTACAAGGTGTTGTTCGAGTTCTTCAGATCCGAGCTGTTGAAGATCAAGAGGATGACCAGCAGACCCTGATAGGGCCGCTGGCCGACGAAGGGGTTCTGTTGCCACGACCATTCACCCTGATCGGTGAGCGACGGCAATTGCAGGCGAAAGCGGCCTCCATGTTCAGTATGGACGCCCGAGTTGTCGCGCATTTTGAACGAGCGCAGGTAATACACGGGCGGCTGGTGATAGCCGAGCGCTGAGAGGACGCGCGACAGCACGACTTCAGACGGCCCTTCGTCACCGGAACGCCCGGATGGCTGCTTGACATGCCACTCTCGTCCCTGCGGATCGCGGACGACGACTCCAGGGTTGAAGCCGCCGGTTTTTGGACGGACAAAGGTGTACTCGGCTTGCGGATCAGGCGCGTACTGCGAACCCCAGGGTCCGATGAAGAGATCGCGAGCGTGCAGGTCACCGGGTGACTGCCACCACGACGACATCGGCGCTGGCGATGCCGTGTCGACGGGCCGGAGAGCCGCCGCGCAACAAACCGTGAAGGCGGCCGCACCGGCCAGCACAATTGCACGCGTCATCAACGGCCTGGGGATCATCGGCGCGCTTATGGGAAAAACGGAATGATCGCGGTCTGACGTCGCACGCGCGGCAATCGCAACGGCTCGCTCGTGCTGACGATGGCGTGCCATCCCTGACCCGACCCGTGTGCGACATCCAACCGCGCGAGCGTCGTCTTCTGGTTGTGGACACGCAAGCCGGCGCCGTACGAACGCTTGTCGAGATCGAGGCCGCCGTAGTGGCGTGCGACGTCGCCGGCATCGACAAAGAGCGCCGCATCGAGATGCTCCCAGACGGCGAAGCGTGATTCCGCCTGGAGGATCAGCAGGTTGTTGTCGTGGAACTGGAAGTCGTGATACCCGCGATTGGTGCGACTGCCACCCATGGCGGGGAGCAGGTAGAACGGAATCTCGTGCTCATTCGAGGGATTGTTGAAGATCGTCCAGCCGTGAAACGCGAGCACCACGCGCGCCTCCGCCAGCGGGATGTAGTGCAGTCCCTCCGCTTCCCACGTGTGAAAGGTAAAGACACCATCCGTCCTGTCCCAGTAGTTCGTCAACGCCGCTCGATACATCGAGCCGCTCGTCGGATGTCCGCGATAGTCGCGCGTGTCGGACATGATCGCCGCTTCCGAGTGAAGAAACTCGGGCTGCTGGCTCAGGTCGACCGCCGGGTCATTTGGAAACGCGACGCCCGTGAACGGGAAGTCCCGTTTGAACGTGCCGCCAGGCTCCATGAACTTCGGATGTGGGAGCCAGCCGAATTTGCCGGTGATTGATAGCGAATCAGTCGGGGTGACAATCGCATAGCCGACGACGTCCGTCGACTGCAGCCGATATTGGCTGCGGCTGTCCTCCGACACGTCGGGCCCGATGCCGAAGTAATTGACCTGCGTGTTGTCCTGCCACATCACCTGCGAGCCGAGCGTGAGGCGGTCGCCGTACAGCTGCTGCCGCTCGACGCGCACCTGGCCCATCTTGTAGAGCCGCCAGGAGAGCGCAGCGGACGAGTCGAACATCCATCGATCGTTGTCCCAATACTGTCGGTATCCTGGTCCCACTGATACCCACCCCGAGCCGGTGAGCATGTTCGACAACTCCGGGTAAAACCCGCTTTTCGGCGAGGTGTCGTGATCACCGAACTGATTTGCGAAGCCGATGGCGGAGGACAGAAACCCGGGCTCGCTCATCAGTCCCGCAGGGCGCTGCGGGGTGGCCGCCGGCGGCGCCTGCGGCGCCGGATCCGCTGGCGTGTTTGCCTGTGCGAATGCGAATCGTTGGCTTGGAACAAACAATAGTGCGACCGTGAAGGCAGCGAATCGCGCGACCGAGCGCGCGGATAGTCCATGAAACATCAGGTCATCTCCAATAGCTGCGTTCAGCGACGGCAAGAGGAGCACCAGACGGAACTCGGCGGCGTAAGTGCACGAATCGCGTTGCATTTCGCGCGCGTGCGTCGCGTGTCTCTTCAGCTGTTCGGGCGGTCTCGCAACAGGATGTTGAGAGCGGCTCTACGATAGCGGTCAGCACCACGCGGGGCTAGTGCACGAAAAAGCGGGTGGCCCGTTGAAAATCACAGCCGTTCGCACCCAAGATAGGTTCCCGGGTGTCATGACGCAGATCCTCATCGCGGATGATCACGAGGTCGTGCGACAGGGTGTTCGCGTCCTGCTCGAGGCCAATCCTGATTGGACGGTCTGCTGCGAAGCGGCGACGGGCCGCGAAGCAGTTGCCAAGGCTACGGAATTCCATCCGGACGTCGTCGTCCTCGACATTGCGATGCCGGAGATGAACGGGCTCGAGGCGGCGCGCCAGATCCGGCGCGCGGTGCCGACCGCACGAATTCTGGTGCTCACGGTCCACCAAATCGATCAGTTGGCTCAGGAGTTCATCGACGCCGGCGTGCGTGGATATCTGCTGAAGGCGGATGCCGGCCGGATGCTTGTGGATGCCGTCAAAATGGTCCTCAAGGGTGAGACATTTTTCACACCCAGTCTGGTGGAGACCGTTGACGGATCGATCCCGGTCCGCGGCTCGATACCGGCGATCAAACGTCTGACTCGCCGCGAACGTGAAGTGCTGCAGCTTCTCGCCGAAGGACGATCGAACAAGGAGATCGGCACCGCCCTGCGCATCACGACGAAGACGGCGGAGACGCATCGCGCGCGATTGATGGCAAAGCTTGGTGTCCACTCTGTCGCCGAACTCGTTCGCTACGCGATTCGCAACAAGATCGTCGAACCCTGAATAGCGAACCCGCCGCAACAAGTCACAACGAGACGCACAACACATCACCGATTCACCGGCCCTCGTCACGTCTTGTCATCACGTGGCGTCTTGTCATCACGCGTTCTCGTGATCATCACGCAAACTACAGAATCCACCGTATTGAGGGTGTATCAGCGCCCTTCTACTCTGCCTACATCCTCCGTTTTCATCATTGAGGCGCTGCCCGGCACGCCGGTTGCCATGCGAGAACCGCTCATGCACAGAGACAACAACGCAATGGACGTCGATTGGGCGCAGCTCGTTCGCGCCGAGTATCTCGAAGTGCCCGGGCTCGATCTGACGAGAGATCAGGCGCAGCGCTTGTGGGGCCTCGATCGAACCGCATGCGAGCAGCTGCTCGCCGCGCTGGTCGAAAGCCGGTTCCTCAAACGCACTCGTGACAACCGCTATCTGCTCGCAGGCAGTTCAGTATGAGCGGCCCAGATGCGCGCGAGCATCGAGCAGATCCGCTCCATATGATGCCCGTCGGTGCAGTGCCTCAGCGCGACGGTGCGACCGTCGATCTCGACGCGCACGTCCCAGCCGGAAGTCTCGGACACGGCAATTCGGCAGCACGCGTGTCGGTCTCCGGCAGGCGTCAACAGCACGGTCAGGTAGCGCTCGTTCGGCACCGCTATCATGCGGATCATGATGCGCAGCGTTCGTGGCTGCAGGCCGTGGGCGCGCGGTGGTCCGTGCACGCCATTCTCACCAAATACGGTCAACCGACTCACAACGCGTTGCCTGTCCGTGCACGGTCGGACCGTTCAACGATTCGTCAGAAACGGGCGCGCTGCGCCGTCGTTCCGCACGTTGCCCTGGCCCAGGTCGTGATCACTCGTGGCGGTATCACGAATGCACCGATGGCGATCAGCAGGCTCCGTGTCTGAGCACCAATATGGAAGGGATGCTGATCCACGACGACGATCGGAGTCGTGAAACAGAACGACTCGTTGCAGAACTCTCATCGGAATTGTGTGCGACCGATCCGGACGACCTCGATCCGCTCATCGAGGCGATACTGCCGCGCATCGGTGAAGCAACGCGATCAGACGCCGTCGCGTTGGTTGCCGACGGCGTCGGTGATAGCGAACGGCGCACCTACCGGTATGCGTCCGCGATGGATGGCGCGGACGCGGAGACCGCCACATCCGTAGAAACTCCCCCGCTCTGGGAACACCTGGAGGTGGACGCCGAACCGCTCCTGCTCGAGCGGATTCAGGCCGACCTACCGCAGGAATCGCTGACACCCGAACTGCTCGAGCATTTGCGCCGCGAACCCGTGGAATCGGCGGCGATTATCCCGGTCGCGATCGCCAATGAGCGCACCTGCGTGCTCGTGCTCGAGAACCGCGAGCATCGCACGTGGCCGCCCGCACTCGTGACGCAGCTGCGTGTGTGTGCCGAAGTGCTGGCCGCCGGACTCTACCGTCGGCGTCAAGCGGCATCGCTTCGGGCGCTGCAGCGCGAACTCGAACGAAGTGTCTCGCGCGAAAACGAGGACGTGCCGTCACGCCACAGCGCGTTCGCGCGGGCCTCGGCGCATACGGTTGACCGCTTCAACGAGATCGTCGGCGAGAGCCGCGCACTGCGGGCGGCATTGAGGCAGGTCCAGGAAGTGGCCGCGACGAGAACCACCGTGCTGCTGCGCGGGGAAACCGGTACCGGCAAGGAGTTGTTCGCGCGGGCGATCCACGCGCGCAGCCCGCGGCGCGCGAACGCGTTTGTCGTAGTGAATTGCGCCGCGCTTCCCCCTTCGCTGATTGAAAGCGAACTGTTCGGTCACACACGCGGCGCGTTCACCGGCGCCGTCACCACACGTCAGGGCCGTTTCGAGCTGGCGCACCGTGGAACATTGTTCCTCGACGAAATCGGTGACCTTCCGCTCGACCTGCAGACCAAACTATTGCGAGTCCTCCAGGAAGGCACGTTCGAACGGCTTGGCTCCTCCCAGCCACAGAAAGTCGACGTCCGCATCATCGCCGCGACACACCGCGATCTGCGCAGGATGATCGGCGAAGGGACGTTCCGAGAAGACCTCTACTACCGCCTGAGCGTGTTTCCTATCCGGTTGCCGCCGCTGCGCGAGCGCCGCGAGGACATACCGAAGCTCGTCTGGCACATCATCCAGAAACACCAGCGGGCGACGCATCACCACATCCGGCAGGTGCCGGACAAGGTGATGGACGAACTCAAGCGCCGGTCCTGGCCAGGGAACATCCGCGAGCTGGAGAACGTCATCGAAGGCGCCATCATCCACTCGACCGATGATGTGCTGACGCTGCTCGACGACGGGGGTGAGGTTGAGGCCCCGGCGGCCGAGGACGCGTCAACCCTCTCCGCGGTCGAGCGAACGCACATCCAGGAGGTCCTGCGTGCGTGCGGATGG
>Ga0310810_10001373_pt1 | contig 25478 bp, 25 predicted proteins | sample NCmetagenome_FD_207641 | JGI IMG/M metagenome (GOLD analysis project Ga0310810, IMG submission 207641) | Soil microbial communities from experimental microcosm in Duke University, North Carolina, United States - NC | ecosystem: Engineered > Artificial ecosystem > Soil microcosm > Unclassified ...
GGAGTCGATGCGGCCCTGCGCCTTGGCGGCGGCTTCCTCGATGCGCAGCTTCGGGATGCCCGCCTCGATCGCCTTCGCCATCCCGCCGAGTTCCTCGACCTCCTGGATGTGGCCCCAGGCTTTCTTTGCAAGCTCCGCGGTCAGCCGCTCGACATAGAACGAGCCGCCCCACGGGTCGGCGACGCGCGTCGTGCCGCTTTCTTGCTGCAGGAAAAGCTGCGTGTTGCGTGCGATGCGCGCGGAGAAGTCCGAAGGCAGCGCCAGCGCTTCGTCGAGCGCGTTGGTGTGCAGGGACTGGGTGTGACCCTGCGTTGCCGCCATCGCCTCGATCGCGGTTCGCACCACGTTGTTGTAAACGTCCTGCGCGGTCAGCGACCACCCGCTCGTCTGCGAGTGTGTGCGCAGCGAGAGTGAGCGCGCATCCTTTGGATCGAACGGCTTCATCAGCTTTGCCCAGATCATCCGCGCGGCGCGCAGCTTGGCGACTTCCATGAAAAAATTCATGCCGATCGCCCAGAAGAAGGAAAGGCGCGGGGCGAAGCGATCGATGTCGAGCCCGGCTTTCTGCCCGGCGCGCACGTACTCGATGCCGTCGGCGAGCGTGTAGGCGAGTTCGAGGTCCTGCGTCGCACCCGCCTCCTGCATGTGATAGCCGGAGATCGAGATCGAGTTGAACTTCGGCATGTGCTCCGAGGCGAACGCGAAGATGTCCGAGATGATGCGCATCGAGGGCGTGGGCGGGTAGATGTAGGTGTTGCGCACCATGAACTCTTTCAGGATGTCGTTCTGGATCGTTCCTGAAAGCTTTTCGGGCGGCACGCCCTGTTCTTCGGCCGCCACGATATAGAGCGCGAGCACGGGGAGCACTGCGCCGTTCATGGTCATTGACACGCTCATCTGGTCGAGCGGGATGCCTGAGAACAGCGTGCGCATGTCGTAGATCGAATCGATCGCGACACCCGCCATGCCGACGTCGCCCGAGACACGCGGGTGATCCGAGTCGTAGCCGCGATGGGTCGCGAGATCGAACGCGACGGAGAGGCCCTTCTGCCCGGCCGCGAGGTTGCGCCGATAGAACGCGTTGGAATCTTCCGCGGTCGAGAATCCCGCATACTGGCGCACGGTCCATGGCTGCGTGACGTACATCGTCGGGTAGGGGCCGCGCAGGTAAGGCGCGATGCCCGGGTACGTGTCGAGGAAGTCGAGGCCCTTAAGGTCGTCCGCACCGTAGGCCGGCTTCACCGGAATGCCTTCGGGCGTGAGCCAGGGCTGCGCCGACCCTGCGGCTTGGGCGGCATCGACAGGCGCGAAAGGGACCTCGGCGAAATTCGGAATGGACGCCATCTGATTCAGCCTTTCAGGCGCAGACTATCATGCGCAGCGCGCAGCGTCGCCAGCACGTCGCAGCCGACGTAAATGAAGTCCCGTACGCCGGCCTCCTTCAGCGCGCCCTCAAGCTCGCCGGGGCGGCCCGCCAGATAGATATGGTGCGCGCCGGCCCCTTTCAGCGCGCGCGCGGCATCCGCAGCCTCCGCCGCGTAGACCTTGTCGGACGAGCAGAGGCACGCGAGCGTCGCGCCCGACGCCCTGAACGCCGCGACCATCTCGCCGCGATTGGCAAATCCGTCATTCGAGAGCGCTTCGATCCCGCCCGCTTCGAAGAAATTCTTCGCAAACAGCGTGCGCGCAGTGAAATCCGCGAGCTTGCCGAGATTCGCGAGAAAGACCTTCGGCCGCCTACGCGTTCTCGCGAGCGCGGTATCCGATGCGTCGCGCAGCTTTTCGAACGGCTCGGCGAGGCGGATGCGGGGGAGCGCCGCGAATTGTGAGGTCGTCGCGCCTGCGGGATGAGCGGGGACATCCAGCACATGCACCGGCGCCTCGTGAATGTCGGGGAATTCGCTGGTGCCGGTCAGAGCATCCTTGCGCCGCGCCACATTCCTCTCGCGCTCCGCGCGCGTTGCCGCCACCTTGTTCTGGATCAGTCCCTGTTCAAGCGCAGCGGGCGCGCCGCCCGCCTTCTCGATCTCCTGGAACAAGGCCCAGGCCGCTGCGCAAAGCTGCTGCGTCAGGGCTTCGATCGCGCCCGAACCTGCGGTCGGGTCGCCGACCTTTGCGAGATTGGACTCTTCCAGCAATACGAGCTGCGTGTTGCGCGCGATACGCCGCGCGAAGCCGTCGGGCAATCCGATCGCCGCCGTGAACGGCAGCACCGCGATCGCATCTGCGCCGCCGACGCCCGCGGCGAACACCGCGACGGTCGCGCGCAACATGTTCACGTACGGATCGCGCCGCGTCATCATCCGCCACGCGGTCTCGGCCGAAACATGGGCCGGCGCCGGAGTCAGCCCGCAGGCCGCTTCGACGCGCGCCCATAATTTCCGGATGGTGCGGAATTTCGCGATCGACAGAAACTGGTCGGCGTCCGTTGCGAAGCGGAAATAGATCATCCGCCGCGCCGTATCGAGGGGCACACCTGCCGCTTCGAGTGCGCGCAGATAAGCGACCGCGCAACCGAGCGCAAAGGCGAGCTCCTGGGCTTCCGAGCCGCCCGCGCTGTGGATCACGCGCGCGTCAGCGACCGCAAAGGGGCCACGGAATCCGTCGCCGGCGAGCTCTTTCACGAGAGCGGCAAAGTAGGGCGCGAGTTCGTTCCACGGACGCACGCTGCTGCCCGTGGCCGCCATGTGGCCGAGCGGGTTGAGGGCCGCGCGCATCGCGACGGTCTTCGGATCGATGCCGCGCTTCTTCACCAGCATGGCGAAGTTCTTCGCCGCATCGCGCGTTTCAGCCGCGACGTTGAAGTCAATGGTGACACCCGCATCGAGATAGATGCCGTCGAGCACGCGCTCCAAGGTCTCGACCGAACTGTCGAGACCGTAACCGTTCGCGTTGATTGAGCCCTTGCAGACGATGGTGAGCCCGGTCGCCCCGTTTTCCAGATCATGCAACGCCTGTTCGTTGGCGGCGACAGGATCGGGATGGTCGGTCCGTTGCATCACGGTCCAGGGCGCGCCCGGGGCGCGCGCGGCGACCGGCTGCGCGCTTGCGGCGCGCGGGTAGAGCGGCTGAATGGTCAGCCCGTCATAGGTCCGCTCGACAAGCCGCTTCTCGAACGACGCGCCTTTGAGCACTCGGTTGACCAGCTTGAGCCATTGCTCGCGCGTCGACGCGGGAAATTCACTCGCAAATGCAAGCTGTTCGGAGTCGGACATCGGAATGTTTCTAGGCACCCCCGCATGCGAATGCAACGAAGGTGCCGACCTAACGATCGGATAGCCTCTCAATGCCGATCGTGTCGATCTCGCGCGCCGCGTCGGCAATCCTCCGACCGCCGATCACGCAATCCGGCCTGATTTCAGCCAGCGGGACGAGGACGAACGCCCGCTCGAACAGTCGAGGGTGGGGCAGCGTGAGATCCGCCTCGTTTACCTCGGCATCGTCGTAGGCGAGCAAGTCGATATCGACCGTGCGCGGACCCCAGCGCCGCTCATGCGCGCGGCCGCGGCCAAGCCCGCGTTCAACCGAGAGAGCGCGGTCGAGCAGCGCGCGCGGCGGCAACGCGGTCTCGACGGCGATTGCGCAATTGATGAACGGTGGCTGATCCGTGACGCCCCAGGGTGGGGTCCGATAGTCGGAGGAGCGGGTGACCAGCTTTACCTTGTTGCCGTCAGCAAAGCGCCGAACGGCCTCATCGAGGGTGGCGCGGACATCGCCGACATTCCCACCGAGGCCGACGAGCGCCTCCGCCACCTTAGCGCGCCTTCTCGATCGCAGTCATGACGCGCAACGCCTGCACAGTCTCGGCCACGTCATGCACGCGCAGGATGTCCGCGCCCGCGCGGACGGCGGCAAGATTTCCGGCGATCGAACCGCCGATGCGTTCCTCGGGCTTTGACGGCGAGACGAAATTGATGAAGCGCTTGCGCGAAAGGCCGATCAGAACCGGCAAGCGGAAGTGCTTCAGTTCTGCAAGGCGAGCGATCGTCTCAATGCTCTGCTCCTGCGTCTTCCCAAAGCCGATGCCCGGATCGAGCACGACATTTTCGCGTGCGACGCCTGCTTTCGCCGCGATCTCCAGCGAGCGCCGGAAGAACGTTTCGATATCAGCAATGATGTCGAGCGCGGGGTCCGGCTCGTCGCGATTGTGCATCACGACGACCGGCACGCCGCGTTCGGCGGCGACGCGTGCCATGTCGGAATCGCGCTGCAGTCCCCACACATCGTTCAGGATAACGGCGCCCTGTTCGAGCCCCCACGCGGCGACCTTCGCCTTCATGGTGTCGATCGAGACCGGCGCGCCCAGTTCGACCACCGGCCTCAAGACCGGCGTAAGCCGGGCGATTTCATCCTCCATGGAGACCGGTTGCGTGCCCGTATAGGGCCGGGTCGATTCAGCGCCCACGTCGATGATATCGGCGCCTTCGGCAATCATCTGCTGCGCATGCGCAAGTGCTGCTTGGGGGTCGATGAACCGGCCACCATCGGAGAAGGAGTCGGGCGTGATGTTGAGAATGCCCATCACCAGCGGCCGCCGTTCGCCAAGCAGCCGGTCGAGCACGGTGACGTTTCGCGTGGTGGAATTGGACAACGCCATCGCGCCGCTTTGCGGCGGCGCAACAACCAAGTCAAGCGCGGCTAGTAGGTGATCTTGGGCGTCAGCTTCTTTGCGTCCGCGATCCAGTGCTCGATCCGTTTCGCGGTCGGCAACTGATCGACGCGCTTGCGCCTCGCGTTCGCGGCTGCCATCGCTTCGGCGAGCCTGCCGGGATTGCGGTACTTCAATTCCCGCACGGTATCGACGCCGGCATCCTTGAGCAGCTCCGCATAAGGTTCGCGCACGCCCTTGATGCGCATGCGGTCGGCGAGGTTCGCCAAGCGCAGCACCGTCTGCTCGTCAACACCGAGCTTTTCGGCGAGATTCTTGCGGTCTTTGAACGTCTTTGCGGCTTCGAGCAGCTTTTCGGTGGTCCGAATGTGCTCGGCCCGCAATCTGGCGGCCACCGCAGGCCCGATGCCCGCGATCGACCGGATGGGATACGACACGCGATATCTCCTTCGTTCCGTCCGCGCGCAGCGTCGGCTGATAAAGCCGGCGCGCGCCATGCGGGTACAGAGTGTCAGGTGAAGTGATCGAGACAGAGTACGCGTGTTACGGACTGATAGATGATCTGACGTCTTGCGAATGTGACCATGATCCCCCTCATGCCCCGCACTGCGGCAGGTTACAAACGATCTTGGACATGCTTGCAAAAGAACACAAGCACGAGATGCGATGAGCGTCGAGACCATCTCACAACCATTCTCGCGATCCTCGTCGAGCGTGACCGCCGCGACACATTTCGAATTCGGTTGCGCCGGGGCTAGTGGAACGCGGAGCGACGCTTCACAATGATGAAGCTCTATCGCGCAAACATCATGCGCACGGGCGTTGCGGAGGCACATTGATGGCCGATCTCGACCAGGATGGAAAAATTTTCGTCGGCAAGAGCGTGAAGCCGGAATATCTGACGCTGCACTACGGCAATCGGCATGGTCTGGTCACCGGTGCGACCGGCACCGGCAAGACGGTCACGCTGCAAGTTCTTGCTGAAGGCTTCTCGCGTGCAGGCGTTTCGGTGTTCGCAGCCGATATCAAGGGCGATCTCTCCGGGATCGCGGCTGCAGGGGAGGCGAAGGACTTCCTGGCCAAGCGCGCCAGGGACATGGGCTTTGACTACCAGCCCGATGAATTCCCGGTGGTGTTCTGGGATGTGTTCGGCGAGCAGGGCCATCCGGTGCGGGCAACCATCTCGGAGGTCGGACCGCTGCTGCTTTCGCGCATGATGGACCTCAATGACGTCCAGGAGGGTGTCCTGAACATCGTGTTCCGTGTGGCGGACGAGCAGGGACTGTTGCTGCTCGACCTGAAGGACTTGCGCGCGATGCTTCAGTTCATCGCGGAACATGCAGACGAGTTGACGACGCAGTACGGCAATGTGTCAAAGGCGACCATCGGCACGATCCAGCGCGCGCTCCTGGTACTGGAAAACCAGGGTGGGGCAAAATTCTTCACGGAGCCCGCGCTCGACCTGAAGGATTTCATGCGCACCGACCGCGACGGGCGCGGCGTTGTGAACATTCTGGTCGCCGACAAGCTGATGGAGAGCCCGCGTCTCTATGCGACCTTCCTGCTCTGGCTGCTCTCGGAATTGTTCCAGACGCTCCCGGAAGTTGGCGATCCGGACAAGCCGAAGCTCGTGTTCTTCTTCGACGAGGCGCATCTCCTGTTCGATGACGCGCCCAAGGCGCTGATGGACAAGATCGAGCAGGTGGTCCGGCTGGTCCGCTCCAAGGGCGTCGGTGTCTATTTCGTCACGCAAAACCCGGTCGACGTGCCCGACAAGGTGCTGGCGCAACTTGGCAATCGCGTACAGCACGCGCTGCGTGCATTCACGGCGCGCGATCAGAAGGCGGTGCGCGCCGCGGCCGAGACCTTCCGCGCCAATCCCAAGCTCGATACCGCGACCGTGATCACGGAGCTCGGCAAGGGCGAGGCTCTGGTCTCGTTCCTCGAAGGCGAGGGGACACCCTCGGTGGTGGAGCGATGCATGGTGCGTCCGCCGTCCGCACGCATCGGTCCGGTGACGCCGGAGGAGCGCAAGGCGATCATCGCGAAGAGCCCGCTGAAAGGAAAATACGACCAGACGATCGACGAGGAGTCGGCCTACGAGGTGCTGCAGAAGCGCACCCAGGCGACTGCCGCGGCACCCGGGCCGGGCGGGCAGCCGGGGGCGCCTGCACAAGGCGACGCAGGCGGCGGCATCCTGGGACAGATCGGGGGCATCGTCGGAACGATCTTCGGGACAAACACGCCACGCGGCACACGGCTCTCGACCGGTCAACTCATCACGCGTCAGGTTACCCGCTCGGTGACCAACCGTGTCGCCGGCCAGCTTGCGGGCGAACTCGGCAAGTCGATAGCCGGCTCGATGGGCAATACGGTCGGGCGCGCGATCGTGCGCGGCGCGCTGGGCGGCATTTTGCGGAGATAGTCGCTGCGTCATTCCGGGACCGCGCAGCGGCCCGCCCGAAATTCATGGCCGCTCGCGTTGCGATTTTGGTCGGGCGGTGCCACACAGCGGACCGCCGCTTTATTGGCTTTCTTTTGGAGGCAACAATGGCTTCGGCTTCCCAGGCATTGCCGTCTGTCCTCGAACGTATCGACGCCGATCTCGACAACAGCTTGCATCGGCTGTTCGAGTTGATCCGCATTCCGTCGATTTCGACCGACAGCGCCTACAAGGATCACTGCCGCGCGGCGGCCGATCATGTCGCCAAGGACCTCTCCGGGCTCGGCCTGGAAGCATCAATCCGGCCGACCGCCGGCCATCCCGTGGTGGTCGCGAAGAGCAATGGTGCGACGACCAGGAACGACGGACCGCGCGTGCTGTTCTATGGGCACTACGACGTGCAGCCGGTCGATCCGCTCGATCTGTGGAAGACGAAGCCGTTCGAGCCGAAGATCGAGAGCTTGCCCGACGGCCGCAAGGTCATTCACGGACGCGGCGCCTGCGACGACAAGGGCCAGTTCATGACCTTCGTAGAGGCGCTGCGCGCCTACAAGACCGTGACCGGCAAGCTGCCGATCGACGTCACCATGATGATCGAGGGCGAGGAGGAGTGCGGCTCGAAAAACCTGTTCGATTTCGTGCGCAGCAACGCCGCCGAGTTCAAGCGCGACCTTGCACTCGTCTGCGACACCGGGATGTGGGATGCGAAGACGCCGCTCGTGACGACATCCCTGCGCGGCCTGCTCTATGAAGAGGTGATCGTTACCTGCGCGGACCGTGACCTGCACTCCGGTCTCTTTGGCGGCGCGGCGGCGAACCCGATCCGGGTCCTCGCCCGCATCGTTGCGTCGCTGCACGACCAGAATGGCCGCGTGATGGTTCCGGGATACTACGACGGCGTGCCGGAGCTGCCTGCCGACATCAAGGCGGACTTGAAGGCGCTCAATCTCACGCCCGAGCAGTTCCTCGGCCAGGTCGGCCTCAAGGCGCCGGCCGGCGAGAAGGACCGGATGCTGATCGAACAGATTTCCACACGCCCGACCTGCGATCCGAACGGGATCATCGGCGGCTACACCGGCGAAGGCGCCAAGACCGTGATCCCCGCCCAAGCCTCCGTGAAGGTTTCATTCCGACTGGTTGGCACGCAGGACCCGGAAAAGATCCGCGAGTCATTCCGCGCCTTCGTGCGTGCGCAGCTTCCGCCCGACGCAAAGGCCGAATTCATCGATCATGCCTGCAGCCCGGCGCTGCAGGTCGCCTACGAGAATCCGGCGCTCGCCAAGGCGCGCGCGGCGCTCACCGACGAGTGGGGCACCAAGGCGGTCGCGGTCGGGTCAGGCGGCTCAATCCCGATTGTCGGCGATTTCAAGAGCGTGCTGGGTATGGACACGCTGCTGGTTGGCTTTGCCCTCGACGATGATCGCGTGCATTCGCCGAACGAAAAGTACGATCTCACCTCGTTCCACAAGGGCACGCGCTCCTGGGCGCGCATCATCGCGGCACTGGCGGGGTAACCTCTCCCGCTCATTCCCGGCGTAAGCGGGAATCCAATCTTTCTTCGTGTGGTCCTGGGTCCCCGCTTTCGCGGGGACGAGCGGATCATTTAAGAGCTATTCTCCAACCCACTGCGGCGTGCGCTTGCTGAGGAAAGCGTCGAGGCCTTCGCGGAAATCCTTGCTCATGTAGCACATCAGGATCAGGTCCTCGCCCTCATCCGCCGACAGCGTCGGCTGGAGCCGGCGCATGGCCTCCTTGGTGGCACGCAGCGTGAGCGGCGCGTGGGCGGCCAGTAGCGTGGCAAGTTCATCGGAGCGCTTTTGCAGCGCCGTGACATCCTCGACGATTTCGCTCAGCAGGCCGAGCGCCAGCGCCTCCTGCGCCTCGACGAGGCGCGCCGTGAAAATGATGTCCTTCACTCGCGCGGGGCCGAGCAGCGCGGCGAGACGGCCATAGTTCGCCATGGACAGACAGTTGCCGAGCGTGCGCGCAATCGGAAAACCGAACCGCGCGGTCCTCGTGCCGATGCGCAGATCGCAGCACGCCGCGATCGCGGCACCACCGCCGGTGCAAACGCCCGCGATTGCCGCAATCGTTGGTACGCGGCACTTCTCCAGCACACCAAGCACGCGGTCGTTACGCGCCTCGTACTCGATTGCATCCTGCGGCGTCGAGAACGCGCGGAACTGGTTGATGTCGGTGCCGGAGGCGAAGGCCTTGTCGCCGGCGCCGGTGAAGATCAGAACCTTGATGGCGCGGTTCTTGTTCGCCTCCTCGCAGATCTCGGCAAGGCGCTCGTACATTTCAAAGGTGAAGGCATTGCGCGCCTGTGGCCGGTTGAATGTGACCCGGCCGATGCCGTCGCGAACGTTGAACAGGATGTCGCCTTGCTCTGTCATCGTCGATCTCCTGAGGGGAGGTTCTCTTTGACGATGTCGCGGAGTCGGTCAAGTGAGGGCAAGCGTCGCCAGGCTCGCGAGATCGCGGACGACCGCGACCGGCGCAAACTCCGGATACTCATCCGGCAGGCTCCCACGGTTCACCCACACGCAGCGGAAGCCGAACGCGGTCGCGCCCATCACGTCCCAGCGGTTTGAGGAGACGAACGCGACCTCGGCGGGCGCGACGCCGAACCGGTCCGTCACCATCCCGTAGACGGCCGGTTGCGGCTTGTAGATGCGGATCGCATCGACCGAGAGCACGGCGTCGAGTTCGGCGTTGAGGCGCGCCGCCGTGACGGCTCCCTCGAGCATGCGCGGGCTGCCGTTGGACAGGATGGCTGTTTTCGTGCCCCTTGCCCGAAGCGCGCCCAGCGCCTGACGTGCATCCGGAAATGCATCGAGCCGGAAATAGGCATCGAGCAGGCGCGCACGCAGTGCTCGGTCGACATTTGGACAGCGCGCGAAGGCGTGATCAAGCGCGCGCTCGGTCAGTGTCCAGAAGTCGACGTAGTGTCCCGCTGCCGACAGCATCCAGGCATATTCGAGCTGCTTGGCGCGCCAGATCTCCGAGAAGCGATCGGCCTCGGGTCCGGCCGCATCGCGATGGCGGGCAATGGCCGCATGAACATCGAACAGCGTCCCATAGGCGTCGAATACGCAGATGCGGATCGGCATTCAATACTCCAAGTGTCATCCCGGCCGAACGCCTTAGGCGCGAGAGCCGGGACCCATGTAACACCGCACTCAGTGTTCGTGGAAAGATGGGTCCCGGGTCTCCCTTCGGTCGCCCTGGGACGACAGCCTTTGCTCGTGGCCGAGGTGATCCCAGCCATCATCCTTTTTCATGGGCAAAGTACAGCGGAAACCCGTAAACAGGCGCGGAAACCCGAAGGAGCGTGCGTATGGCGGCGAATGGCTGGTCCAAAACCTGGACCTTCTTCGAGCGTGACTGGCACGAGGGCAACGTGCCGATCATGGGGCCGCGCACGCATGCGGCCTGGCTTGCCTCCTGCGTGTTCGACGGCGCGCGCGCCTTCGAGGGCGTGGCGCCCGATGTCGATTTGCATTGCGCACGCATCAACGACAGCGCGCCGAAGCTTGGACTGAAGGCGACGGTCTCTGCCGACACCTGGAGAGGGCTGGTCGCGGATGGCCGCAAGCGCTTCGACAAGAATGCCGCACTCTACATCCGCCCAATGTACTGGGCGGAGCGCGGCGGGGCGTCCGCAGGCGTCACGACCGATCCGGACTCCACGCGCTGGTGCCTTTGCCTCTATGAAGCGCCGCTGCTTGAGCCGTCCGGCTTCTCGATCACGCTCTCGCCGTTCCGCCGCCCCACCATCGAATGCATGCCGGTCGATGCCAAGGCCGGCTGCCTCTATCCGAACAATGCGCGCGCGATTGCCGAAGCGAATGGGCGCGGCTTCGACAATTGCCTGATGTGCGACATGCTCGGGAACGTCGCGGAGCTCGGCAGCTCGAACGTGTTCTTCGCCAAGGATGGCATCGTGCACACGCCGGCTGCGAACGGCACGTTCCTCGCCGGCATCACACGACAGCGTACCATCAAGCTCATGCGCGATTCCGGCGTGACGGTGATCGAAGGATCCTTCCGTTATCGCGACTTCGAGAACGCCGACGAGATTTTCTCGGCCGGCAACTACAGCAAGATCACGCCGGTCACTCGTATTGGCGAGCGCTCGCTGCAGCCGGGGCCGTTCTACCGCAAGGCGCGGCAGCTCTATTGGGACTTCGCGCATAGCTGAGTGTGTCATGCAGGTCAGGCCGTGCGTCGATGTGGATGAAATGCGCGCGGCGCTTGCGCCGATCTGGCACTATTTCGGCCAGAACTTGCCGTCAGAGGACGCGATCAAGCACTTCCTGCGCGTGCTGCCGCATGAGTGCGTGCATGCGGGATTCGATGGCGAGAAGATCGTCGCGGGTGCGGGCGCCTTTCCGTTCGACCTTGTCATCCCGGGCGGGCAGGTGAAGGCGGCCGGTGTCACCGTCACCGGCGTGTTTCCGACGCATCGCCGCCGCGGCTATCTGCGCGGGCTGCAGCGCTCGCTCATTGACGACGCGCGCTCACGCGGCGAGCCGGTCGCGGTGTTGTGGGCGACCGAGGACACGATCTACGGCCAGTTCGGCTACGGCATGGCGTCGATGTCGGGGGAGATCGACGTGCCGCGCGACCGGACAGCGCCGTTCGCGTCCGCTGCTTCGCCTGGGGAGGCGCGGCTGGTGCCGCTTGAGGAGGCGGAGCCACTGGTCGCACCGGTCTACGAGCGCGTCGCGCGCATCACGCCCGGGATGTTCGCGCGCAGCCCGGAATGGTGGCAGGATCGGGTGCTCAACGACATGGAATGGAAGCGGCGCGGCGGCGGCCACCTGCAATGCGCCGTACTGGAGATCGGCGGAAAACCGGCCGCCTATGCACTCTATCGCATGAATGCCTTCTTCGAACGCGGCGTGCAGACCGGCAATATCTTTGTGGTCGAGGCGATGGGCGATACGCCGCAAGCCATGAGCGCGATCTGGCGCTATCTCCTCGACATCGACTGGCTGGCGCGCGTGAAGGCACATTTGTTGCCGCTCGACCATCCGCTTCTGCTCTCGCTCGCCGACCCGCGGCGGCTGAATTTTCTGGTGCGTGAAGGCTTGTGGATCCGATTGATCGATGTCGGCGCGGCGCTGTCGGCGCGCGGCTACGCGACGGACGATGCAATCGTGGTCGACGTGACGGACGGATTCTGCCCCTGGAATGCCGGGCGGTGGCGGATCAGTCGCGGCGGGGCCAAACGGACCGTCGATGAGGCCGATCTTGCCTGCGATGTCGCGTCGCTCGGCTGCGTCTATCTCGGTGGCTTCACGTTCGCACAGCTTGCGCGTTCGCTGCGGATGACGGAACTGCGCGCTGGCGCAATCGCGCGGGCCGATGCAATGTTCCGATCCGATCGGGCGCCCTGGTGCCCGGAGATATTCTGAGCCTCCTGATGACCGACAAACCGCCGGACCGCCTTTCGACCGATCCTGACAGCCCCTTCTACGACGAGGCGCTGCTCGAACGCGGCATCGGCATTCGCTTCGCCGGACAGGAGAAAACGAACGTCGAGGAATACTGCGTCAGCGAGGGCTGGATCAAAGTGGCCGCCGGCAAGGCGCTCGACCGCAAGGGCAAGCCGCTGACCCTCAAGTTGAAAGGTCCGGTCGAGCCCTATTTTCGCGAGCCCGAGGCCAAATAGAAAGGACCGGCGCGGGGCCGGCCCTTTGGTCTCACAGGTGTCGGCGCCTACTTGCTCGCCGCCTCGTACATCTTCTCGACGTGTTCCCAGTTGATCAGACTTTCCCAGAAGGCCTTCAGGTAGTCCGGCCGCCGGTTGCGGTAGTCGATGTAGTAGGAGTGCTCCCACACATCGCAGCCGAGGATCGGGGAAGCGCCCTTCACCAGCGGGCTCTCGCCGTTCGGCGTTTTATCGATGACGAGCTTGCCGTCCTTGACGGCGATCCAGCACCAGCCTGAGCCGAACTGCGTCACGCCTGCCTGGATGAAATCTTCCTTCGCCTTGGCGACGCCGCCGAGGTCCTTGTCGATCGCGGCCTTGAGCTTGCCGGGGATCTTGTCGCCTCCGCCGCCCTTCTTCATCCACTGCCAGAAATGAATGTGGTTGTAGTGCTGGCCTGCATTGTTGAACACAGCCGGGTTCTTGCCGTGCGAGCCTTTCACGATCTCCTCGAGCGGCTTGTTCTCCCATTCGGTGCCCTTGAGCGCGTTGTTGCCGTTGGTGACATAGGCTTGGTGGTGTTTGTCGTGGTGAAACTCGAGCGTCTCCTTCGACATGTAGGGTCCGAGCGCGTCGTGAGCATAGGGGAGAGGGGGCAGCTCAAAAGCCATGATCAACTCCTTGGGAGATTGTGAGAGACCGCGTCTGCTCGCCACGGGCAGCGGGATGGGGCGAGTTCCATCGTCTAGATAGGCCGGGCCACGCCCCGCGGCAACGCCGTTGTTCCGAAGCCGTGTCGCCCGCGCAACGGTCGGGCGCTATCGCCTTGGAAACACTTGCCCTGCGCTCCCGGTTCCTGAAAAGGTGGCGTGGGGGTAGCCTGGATGTACTTGATATTGCTTCTTGTCGGCGCGGTGCTGGCAGCGATCGGCGTCGCGATGATGCGCTACGCCCTGCCGGTCGGTGAGATGTCCGGCGTCGCGCTGTTCGTCTCGGGTGTGGTGGCGATTGTCGGCGCCCTGGTGATCGGCGCGCTCGCCCTCGTGGCGCGCAATCTCGCGCGGATTGCCGAGCGGCTGGAAATCCAGCCACTGCCGCTTCCGCCTGTCGCCGCCGTCGGGCGCGAAGACCCCGCGCCGCGCCCCGCGCGACCGCCGACGCCTGCGATTGCCGCCGCACGGCCCTCGCTGCTCGGCTGGCTCGGGCGAGGCGGCTCGCCTGCTCCACGCGCGGCTGCGGCGCCGCCTCCGGCGGCCGCCGTGACCGAGCCCGCGTCCGACAAGGTCGATCTCGGGCCGCTCACCCGCGTCGCCGAGCCGACCGCTCCCGCCCCGACGCCGGCACCGGCCGCGCCCGCCGTCCGCCCGGCGCCGCGGCCCGCAGCCCCACAGAATGGCGCTGCGACCACGGTCTATCGTTCCGGTGTGATCGACGGGATGGCCTATACGCTGTTCATGGATGGCTCGATCGAGGCCGAGCTGCCGCAGGGCACGGTCAAGTTCGCCAATATCGACGACCTGCAGAAGCATCTGCTCGGCAATCGCTAGGGCATGATCCCGAAAAGTGGGTACCGGTTTTCGGACAAGATCATGCCCAAGGAATAGCTCGCGTCAGGCGCCTGTCGCCCCCGCGACGTCGATCGCGAACGCATACGAAAGCGCCACTTCCTTCAGCCGGTCGAAGCGTCCCGCCGCGCCGCCGTGCCCCGCCTCCATGTTGGTGCGCAGCGCAATCAGATTGCTGCCGGTGCTCTTCTCGCGCAGCTTCGCGACCCACTTGGCGGGCTCCCAGTAGGTGACGCGAGGGTCGGTCAGTCCGCCGAGCACGAACAACGCGGGATAGTCCTGCGCGCGCACATTGTCGTAGGGCGAATAGCTCAACATGATGTGAAACGCGTCCGGATCCGTGATGGGGTTTCCCCACTCCTGCCATTCGGGAGGCGTGAGCGGCAGCGTGTCGTCGAGCATCGTGTTCATGACGTCGACGAACGGCACTTCCGCGATGATGCCGCCGAACAGGTCCGGCCGCATGTTGGCGACCGCGCCCATCAGCATGCCGCCGGCCGATCCGCCCTGCGCGACGATCTTGCCCGGAGCTGCATAGCCGGTCGCGAGCAGATGCTCAGCGGCCGCGATGAAGTCGGTGAACGTGTTCGGCTTCTTTGCGAGTTTGCCGTCCTGGTACCAGTGCCAGCCCTTGTCCGTGCCGCCGCGGATGTGGGCGATTGCGTAGACAAAGCCGCGGTCGACCAGCGAGAGCCGCGTCGTGGAGAACGATGCTGGGATTGCGTAGCCGTAGGCGCCATAACCGTAGAGCAGAAGGGGCGCGGTGCCGTCCGGCGTCACGTCGCGGCGATGCAGGATCGAGATCGGCACCAACTCGCCGTCAGGCGCGCGCGCCTGAAGCCTGCGCGTCACGTAAGCGGAAGGATCGTGCCCGCTCGGCACCTCCTGACGCTTGCGAAGCGTCCGCGCTCGCGTCTTGAGGTCATAGTCCCACGTTTCATTGGGCGTGGTCATCGATGAATAGAAAAAGCGCAGCCGGTCGGTCGCGAACTCGTAACCGCCGTCGGCGCCAAGCGAGTAGGCCTCTTCGGGAAATGCGATCGTGTGCTCGTCGCCGCTCGCGATGTGGCGGACCACGATGCGCGGCAGCGAGTCCTCCCGCTCGAGCCGGATCAGCCAATCGGAGAGCATGATCATGCTGAGCACGAAGATGCCGCGCCGGTGCGGGATCAGATCGTGCCAGGTCTCGCGGCCGGGATTGGCAAGCGGCGCGAGCGCGATCTTGAAGTCCTCCGCCTGGCCGGCGTTGGTGCGGATCACGAGGCTGTCTTCCCCGTGCCAGTGCGGGTGATGCTCGATCTCGTAGCGCACCGAGGTTTCGCGCGGCGCAACGAGACGCGGCGTCGCGTCTGTGGCCACGAGATCGAGCAGCCAGCATTCGGATGTTTCGTGATCATGCGCCGCAATCACCGCATAGCGGGCCGACTGCAGCTCGATGAGCGAGACGAAGTAGCGGCTGTCCTGTTCCTCGTAGACGAGCGTGTCGGCCGACGACGGCGCCCCGAGCCGGTGGCGATACACGCGCGAGGGCCGGTGGTTCGCGTCGAGTTTCACGTAATAGAACGCGGTCGCGTCCCGGCCCCACACGACCGCGCCTTCGATATCCGGAATCTCATCCGGCAGGTCGTGCCCGGTGGCAAGATCGCGCACCCGCACGGTGTCGTATTCCGAGCCCTTGTCGTCGGCCGACCACGCGAGCAGCCTGTGGTCGGGCGAATGGATGCTCGCGCCGAGTTGGAAGAAGGCCTTGCCCGCGGCCAATGAGTCGCCGTCGAGCAATGACTCCTCCATGCCTCCGGCGCGCGGCTCACGGCAGATGATTGGGTGCTGGCCGCCTTCGCGATAGCGCACGTAGTACGCATAGGGACCGTCGGCGCTCGGAACGGTGGAATCGTCTTCCTTGATGCGCCCCTTCATCTCGGCGAAGAGCGCGTCCTGCAGCGCCTCGGTGTGGGCGAAGCTCGCCTTGGTGTAGGCATTCTCGGCTTCGAGATACGCGCGGATCTTCGGGTCGAGCACAGATGGATCGCGCATCACCTCGCGCCAGTTGTCGGCGCGCAGCCAGGCGTAGTCGTCGGTGAGCGTGGTTCCGTGCCATGTCGATGGCTTGGGGCGGCGCTCGGCGCGCGGTGCTGGAGGAAGGCGTCTGGCACGCTCGAGCATTCTGGCGTCCGGCGATGGGAGGAGGGCGGCTGGAGCAGAGCTAGGCGGCCGTTCGGGCGGGGGCAAGGCGAAGTGAGGGCAAATCCCGGGGCTGCGTTGGACCTCACGTCATCACTCCCGCGACATCAAGCCGCGACAGAATACGCGCAGGGATGTTCAAGAAAACGCGACATTTCCAAGGATTTCCATCGGCAAAGGAGCCAATGAACTTGAATAGTCGCGCCCGAATACTATAGCATCAACGTATTCGAGTTGTGGCCCGATTCCGGATTTGCCCCATGAATGACACCACCAGCGGCAGCTACATAGCGCTCACCGCCGACATCGTCTCGGCCTATGTCAGCAACAACAGTGTCTCGGCGAGCGATATCCCGGGCCTGATCAGCCAGGTTCATTCCGCGCTGATGCGCGTCTCCGGAGGGCAAAGCGAGTCCCAGCCCGAGCCACTCAAGCCCGCCATCTCGGTGAAGAAGTCGATCACGCCGGATTATCTGGTCTGCCTCGAGGACGGAAAGAAGTTCAAATCGCTGAAGCGTCACCTACGCACGCAATACAACATGACGCCCGAGGCCTATCGCGAGAAATGGGGCCTTCCGGCCGATTACCCGATGGTTGCCCCGAACTACGCAGCCGCCCGTTCGCAGCTTGCCAAGCAGATGGGCCTCGGCCAGCAGCGGCGCCGGCGGGGGAAGTAGCCGCCCCGACTTCTAACTTCAGGGGCGCGCTCGCCTGAGCGAATCGTTGCCGGCCGGCCACACGCACGCCAATTCACAAGCCGACGCGTGCGCAACATAGCCGCAGCCGTTGACTCGATGGAACCCGCCCGCTTCGCTTGATGCGGGGAAGCGGGGGCGTTGTCATGAAGCGGCGGGGGAATGCTGCGCAAATTTGCTGCGCGCTCGTAGTTGCGTGTTTTGCGCTGATGAGCCCGAAGATTGCGAACGCGCAGATCACGTATTGCTGGGTTAATTCTGCAACTGGAAAGCCGGTTACCAACGTCGTACCGGACCGATCTCGCCCCGGAAGCGATGACAACCATCGCAGTATTCCATCGTCCCAATACGGCCCCGGTGCGGACTACGTCCGGACTCCGGATGGCTCTTGGATCAACGCTGCGACGGGCCAATCGGTCACCAACCTCGTGCCGGACCGCTCTCGTCCCGGGAGCGATGACAACCATCGCAGCATTCCGTCCTCGCAGTATGGCGTCGGTGCAGATTACGTCCGCGTTCCTTGCCCACCCCCACAAACCACTTCCACGACTCCCTCAACCTCCATCCAATACATCGCTGGCGTCGAAGCCGGCGGCGCGGGCGCGCGCGCGTTCTACGATTTTGACAGCATCGAGCCGCGCAGCTGGGCGGCGGGCGGGTACTTTGGCGCGCGCGTCATTCTGCCGGGCAACTGGTTCATCGGCGGCCAGGTCGGCGCGTTTGGCACCGATCTGAAGCGGGACATCAGTCCGGGATTTAATGTGGGGCTCGAAGTCGGCATTCCGTTCGATGCGCAGGTCGGCACGACGGCGGTCACGCCATTCAGCAGTATGCCCGTCACCATCTTCGGATTTGCTGGACCAATGATCGGTTTCACCCGCACAGCAACCGCAGCATCGAGTGAGCACTTCATGCTGTTCGGCGGCACGATCGGCGCGGGCGCGGAGCTCAACCTCGGAAACGGCTGGGCGATCACCGGGCGCGTGCGCTATTTCAATCTCGGTCCCGGCGAGAAGAAGTCGGAAGGCCAGAGCGTCGAAGGCTTCATGGCGACCGGAGGCGTTGCGGTGAAATTCTGAGTTTCGCAAACAAGAGATCCCCACCGGCTTATGGGGACGGTCAGGGTCACGATCCTTGGCGGCGGACTGCCGCGAACCATCGGCGCTCAGCATCCGTTGCAAAAAACGATTGCCGGTCAGCCGGTTACGTTTTTCGCTGCTAGGACCACATTCCGAAATTGTGGACTGGGTTCCAAAAACGAGAAATAAGTTATCCCCGCTACCGCGAGTTGGCCCTATCATGCAGGGAATCAAACCTGCAGGAGGAATAGATGGCCAGCCGCATGGGGTATTTCGCCTCGCCGCATCAGCGCGCCGCCGAACTGATCAGCTCAGCCGTCGCGGCCGCGTTTACCGTTCCGGTCCCGGAGTTGCGTGCCCGCTCGCGCCGCGGCGCGCCGGTGGCGCTGGCGCGCCAAAGCGCGATGTACCTGGCCCATGTCACGCTCGGCCTGACCTTTGCCGAGGTGGGACGCGTGTTCGGGCGCGATCGCACCACCGCCGCTTACGCCTGTCGGACCATCGAAGATCGCCGCACCGAAGCCCGGCTCGATGTGGCCCTGGCAGAATTGGAGCAGGCGCTTCGCCGTGATCTCGTTGCGGCGCGCGGAGCGGTTTCGTGAACAAGCAGACCGATCGCAATTCGCACGACGCCGCAGCGAAGGGCGAGATCGACCGCTTTCGCGCGCAGCATCTCAGCCTCGCGCGCGCCCGTATCGACACACCCGATGGCCCACTTGATGTCACAGTCGACGAGTTGGAAAGTCCGCTCGCATGGCTCGCGCGGCGCAAGGGACGCGATGGGCAGGCGCTGATCGAGGCTGTCCAGTTTCAGGCCGGCGAGCGGCTGCGTGGCGATTTCACGCGCGCGAATCTGACGCCGCCCGTCACCTCGAGCTTTGATCCCTCGATCTCGCTGGGACGGCGCGGTCAGGGCGCGGGCGCGACCTTCACCGACGCAGTTGTTGCCGCACGCGAGCAGGTCAACCGCGCGCTTGAAGCCGCGGGGCCGGAGTTTGCAGGCGTGCTGCTCGACGTGTGCTGCTTTCTCAAAGGCCTCGCGGACATCGAGCGCGAGCGGCGCTGGCCGCCGCGCTCCGCCAAGATCGTGCTGCAGCTTGGGCTGGACCGGCTTGCGCGGCACTATGGACTTGCGCAGGAGGCGCGCGGCCGCTCGCATGCGCCGATAAGGACGTGGCTCGAGCCGGGCAGCGGATTTGTCGTGGATGGCTAACGCATGATCCCGAAAAGTGGGGACCGGTCTTCGGACAAGATCATGCGCAGATTTAGGCCCGCGCGAGCGCGGTGCGCGCATCCGACTTGATGCGCTCGACCATGGAGCGGAAGCCGTTCGAGCGCTGCGGCGTCAGATGCTCGCGCAAGCCCAGCCGCTCGAACAGCGCGACCGCATCGGTGTCGACAATCTCCGGCGCATGCTTCCCCGAATAGAGCGCGAACAGGATTGCGATCAGGCCGCGCACGATGTGCGCGTCGCTGTCGCCGACGAACGAGAGCGTCGGCCCCGCGGCGCCGTCCCGCTTGACGTTGGTCGCGAGCCACACCTGGCTCGCACAGCCCTGCACCTTGTTCGTCTCGCTGCGCAGCTCCTCGGGCAGCGGCTCGAGCGTCCGTCCCAGCTCGATGACATAGCGATAGCGATCGTCCCACTCGTCGAGCAGGGCGAAGTTCTCGATGATGTCGTCGATCGTGGTCATGGGCGCGCCTGAGCACGCCCGATATAGGCGTGCGGCGCGACGCCGTATAGTCCGTTTGACGCAGTTCCGGCTATTGCGAGCGCTTGAGATCAGCCTGGCGCTGTGCTGCGCCACGCCACGCCGGCATCGTATCCGACTGGGTCAGCGTGTTCTGCGAATCGTTTTCGGCAACGGCCTTGCCGGGCTCCGCCGGCGTCTGGGCCGATCCGGCCTTCGAGGTGAGCGTGTCATAGAGCCACTTCGCGCTCGCCTGCGCTTTGTGTCCGAAGTGGACAAGCGCCTGCGAACCGATCTGGCACGCATCAGGCTGGCGCGTGCAGAACTGGCTCACGTCGGAGAACGTCGCGGACGCTGCGCTCACCGCCTGCGCCGCGCCAACGCCTGATTCCGACTTCATCGACTCAGGCGCAGGCAACAGCAGGATGACGATGCTGAGCCAGAACGCCGTGCGCATCAGAAAGAACATGACCCTGCCTCTTGTCCTCCACGGCGTTTTTCCCGCGGTTGAGGCCACGCTAGCAGAGCCGCTTGAAGGCGAGGTTCGTTCGGTGCCGTTGATTTTGCGCATGTTAGAGGCAAGTTGTCTGCGACTTTTCCTAAAATTCGAACGATTTTCATCGTTAAAGAAATGTGGGCGTTGGCGGCCAGTCGTCGTCTGCTCGGCGAACCTACTCTTTGAGTCTTCTGTCATTGTACGCCTCGCCATCGTGCAGCCGCCGTTTGGCAACCGACCATTCACCATTTCAGATGAATCCGGCCGAAGAAAACGGTGTTGCGTGACGTTGCGGCCGCGCACGCCCGTCACAGGCGGCCATCCTTAGCGTTCATTTAAGCGGGCTCTGACACGATCCGCCGAATAGGGGAGCGCGTCCGCCAACGGGCGTGGTGCAAGCGACGTGAGCCTGTTCGCGCAGATCGGCGACTATATCGATCAGCTGGTGCATCCGTCGGCGCGGCTCGATCCGCTGACCGCGGCGCGCCACCGCGCGTTCATTGCGCCGCGCCTGGTCGGCGGCCTCATCGCACTCACGGCACTCCCGATTCATCTCGCGTTGAGCGGTGTGCCGGGCACGCTGGAGATCCTCTTCTATGCCTGGCTCGCGGCCCCGATCGCGGTCGCCTGCTATCTGTCGCGCAGCGGAAACTACGAGCGTGCGCAGGTTGCATCCTCGGCATCGCTGACCGCTCTCATCGCGATGGTGAGCCTTGCCAGCGGCGGGATCGCCTCGTTCGCGGCGGTGTGGCTGGTGGTCGTTCCGCTCGAGGCTGCGCTCTCTGCTTCCCGGCGTGCTGTCCTGATTGCATCCGGAATGGCGCTCGTCGCCGCCGCGTTTCTGGTTGTGGCTGGATACTCGACCCTGTTCGTGGATGTGGTCGCGCCGTCGCCGCGGTTGATGGCGCTGGGCGTGATCTCCGCTGCGCTCTACGCGACCGGACTGGCGTTGGGCAGCGCATCGCTCGCGCGCACGAGTTCGCGCCTCCTCGTCGTGGAGGAGGACCGCTATCGCCTGCTCGCACGCAACATCACCGACGTGATCACGCGTCACCGCCGCAACGGAACGGTGCGATTTGCCTCGCCCGCTGCCGAATCTCTGTTCGGGGCGCCGGCCAGGGCGCTGCTCGGTCACGGCCTGTTCGATCGTGTTCATGTTGCCGATCGTCCCGCCTATCTGACCGCGCTGGCGAACGCAGCGACCCAGGGTGTCGGCAGTTCAGTCGAATTTCGCATCCGGCGCGAAGCTGCGGAACGCTCGGAACCGTCCGTCTACTTCATCTGGGTCGAGATGCGCTGCCGCGCGCTGGAACACACCCCGGACGACAAGGACGCCGAGCACGAGGTCGTCGCGGTGATCCGCGACGTCACGGATCGGAAAGTCCAGGAGCAGGCGGTCGAGGATGCGCGTGAGGAAGCCGAGCGTGCCAACGCGGCGAAGAGCCGCTTCCTCGCGACCATGAGTCACGAGCTGCGCACGCCGCTCAACGCGATCATCGGCTTCTCCGAGATGCTGGTGAACGAGGAGACGATGCAACTCGACGCCGCGCGCCGGCGCGAATACGCGACGCTGATCGGCGAGTCGGGGCACCACCTCCTCTCGGTGGTCAACGGCATTCTCGACATGTCGAAGATCGAGTCGGGAAATTTCGAGATCACGCCGGAGCCGTTCACGCCCGCGCCGGTGATCGGCACGTGCTGCGACCTGATGGCGCTGCGCGCGCGCGAATCCGGAATCGATCTGATCTGCCGCGCTGCGGCCGATCTGCCCGACATCGTCGCCGACAAGCGCGCGGTCAAGCAGATCCTGATCAACCTGCTGTCCAATGCGATCAAGTTCACGCAGCGCGGCGGCAAGGTGACCGTGACCGCGGACGTGCATGAGGCGGATGTCGTCATTCGCGTGGAAGATACCGGTGTCGGTATCGGCGAAGACGATCTGCCGCATGTCGGCGACCCCTTCTTCCAGGCGCGCACGGCCTACGATCGCCCGCACGACGGGACAGGGCTTGGTCTGTCGATCGTGAAAGGGCTGGTCGAGCTCCATGGCGGCGCGCTCGACATCAAGAGCCGCATTGGGATCGGCACCTGTGTGTCGGTGCGCCTGCCGATCGATTGCGAAAAGGTGCGCGCGATTGAGGCCGCGCCGAAGGTTCAGCGGTTGCCGGTGCCCGATGCGGCCACGGTGACAGACTTGAGGATGAGAAAACGTGCCTGAGCGAGCAATAGCGGTCGATCCGCGTGAATTCGAAGACGAGGGGCTGCGCGGACTGTTGCACCGTGCGCTCGGCCGCAATCCGGTCGACGCGATCGGGATTTTCGTGCTCGTGATCGCGGCGGGCGCGATCCTCGTCAACGGGCTCTATCGTCAGCCCGGGCCACACCCGGCGCCGATCTTCTCGATCAAGCCGCGCCCGGTCGCGAGCGAGCCCGCGGGCGGCGTCGTGCCGGCGATGCCGCGGGCGCGCCCGGAAGCTCTGGCGTCAGCGAAGCCCGAAGCGGCCGCCCACGCGCCGGTGAAGACCGACGCGAGCGCACACACGCCGCCCAAGACCGAGATGGCCAGCCCGCGTCCGCGGCCCGATCCGATCGCCGAGCTCATTGCGCCCGCGCCGCGCGTCACCGCGGTGCAGCGGGCGCTGAACGATTACGGCTATGGGCCCGTCAAGGTGACCGGGAATTTTGGCGCCGAGACGGTCTCGGCGATCCAGAAATTCGAGCGAGACCGCAAGCTGCCGGTGACCGGCCAGATCTCGACGCGGCTGTTGCGCGAACTCGCCGCGCTCACCGGGCGGCCGCTGGAATGAGCTTCGTCATTGCCGGGCTTGACCCGGCAATCCATCCTGCTTGAGAGAGTTTGTCTGATGGATGCGCGGATCAAGTCCGCGCATGACGAGTTGATACCATGCGCCTGAAATCCGACATCTGGGTTGCCGCCTATCTGCGCCGCTGTCAGGTGGAAGGCTCTCCGGCCGTGCTGCGCCGGCGCGGCGCCGAGGAGGCGGGCGCGATCTTCGTCAAGGTAAGCCGGCTCGACGGCACGGCTGACTTGTATGGCCCGGCGCCGCAGGCGGTGTTCGACGAGGCGCGCCCGAGCGAGCGCGCCTTCAGTCCGGCGCTGAAGGGATTGCCGCTGCCGGAAGCCGATGTGGAAGGCTACCTCGCGCGACAGCTTCGCTTCGATCCGGACCTCTGGATCGTCGAGATCGAGGATCGTGGCGGGCGGCACTTTCTCGATCACCTCGTGCGCTGACGCACGCCTGGTTCGGTCCGCGCCGGTGCTTGGGGCTCCGCTGCGGCGGGGCGCCGTGTGGTCGAGCCGCGCCGTCCGCGCGTTGCCTCGTCGTCGTAGTACATCGGCCGGTGTGCCGGCTTGCGGGCGCGAACGGGTTCGCGGCCGCGCAGGCTGGCAATAATCTTGTGGGCGGCATCGGCGCTGACACGCTCGTAGAGGCTTGCCAGATCGAACACGCGTTGCACGGACTCGCCGATGACCGGGTTCAGGAAGATCAGCAGCCGCTGCAGCGTGACCGAGGGCATCGCGAGCGCCTTCGCGGCGACGAGCAGCGGTTCGCCGGACGGGTCGGAGACGATGCGCTCGACCTGCTCGTGCGTCAGGCTCAGCGCATTCTCGAGAACCTTGGCGAATCCGGCGCGGTCGCGCCCGAGCGCTGCAGCCTCCAACGCCTGGTTGGTCGCGACAGGCTGAACCCGCTGCGCCTCCTCGGTCTCCACCGAGCCCAGGCTCATCAGCAGCATGCGGCGTTCCGAGGACGCGGCGGTGAAGAAGAGTTCGGCGAGCCCCAGGTCGTGATCGTCGCTGGGCCGTACCGGTGCAGCCTGCGCTTTGGCCTGCGGCGCCGCGACGACTTTCTGCTCGGGCTCGCGCCGGGCCGTGATGACCACGGCATGGTTGATCCCGAAGTCGCGGGCGACCGCGTCGAGCTCGGCGATGGTGAGGACCTGCGTGTGCCGCAGGATCGGATCGGCCACGTCAATGACGTCGCGCGCCAGCCGGCGGGCGACCGAAGGCGGCGTGCCGGCGTAGGGGCCGAGCTTTTTGGCGACGGTTGCGCGCGTTTGCAGGTCGACGGAGTCGATCAGGCGCAAAGCCAGTTCGGTGTAGTGGCGCTCTTCCTCCGACGTGTGCGTCGGCTTCTGGACGAAAAGGTCGGTCAGCACGCGCAAGAGCGTTGGCCGGATGTCGACACCGTCGCGTCGCGCGAGGCTATCGAGGCCCTCGAGATTCGGAAATAACGCTGACACGCACTCCTCCAGCCGTTCCGCAAGCGAATGAAAGTCCACAGCAGCCAGCCTACCGCCGGCGCGTTAGCGGAGCGTTAACCTTGTCGGTCGCTTAATTCGCGGGTGAGCCGATCCAGCAGGCGGGCAAGCCGGCTGGGGGAGGGGGACATGGGGATCGTAATCACCTTTCCCGCGGAAAAGTGCACCGCGGGGTCCGGTCTGGTCGAGGCACGCGAGCAAAGCGGCAGCGTCATCATTCTTCCCGTGATCCGGATTGATCGCCAGGGCGACACCCCGTCCGCGCCGACCTCGTCGTCACCACGCGGCAAGCGCCGCAAGCGCTGATGATCCTGCGCCGGCTTTCGCTCTGCATCGCTCTTACGATCGCGGTGCCGGCAGCCAGTGAGGCTGGAGATTTCGGCCGCCCCAAGCCCTCGCTGCTCGAAGGGCTGATTCCGCAGCAATACTGGAGGGGACCGGTCAACGGCTATTCGAGTTTCCCGCTCACCGATCTGGAGGTGGAACTGCGCGATCGTTCCTTTGTGCTGATCCGTCCGAACGAGCCGCGCGGGAGCTGGAACATCTACATCGCGGGCTTCCAGATCGCCGGCCTGTTTCCGCCAGCCTACGTCTACACCGACTACACCGAATACGCGCGCATGCTGCTGTGGACGCCGGCGCGCTCGGAGGCCTCATCCTATAATCGATTGATCGACGACATGGCCGAAGACGGAAAGCTCACCGGCCCGTTTGTCCAGGTGGCCTGCGCGGTCGCCGATCTCGATTTCAAGCGTGAACGCAGTCTTGCCTATGTC